>VFQU01000070.1_pt1 | contig 150242 bp, 138 predicted proteins | sample 3512311 | NCBI WGS metagenome assembly VFQU01 (sample SAMN10412377, study PRJNA504923) | tailings metagenome | isolation source: Relicate 3 Philex TSF3 active mining site | place: Philippines: Tuba, Benguet | collected 2017-08-29
CACGTGTTTCTGCAGGCCGATTTGCGGTCCGGGGCGGCCGATTACTCCGCTAACCCTTCCATCGAGAGGACGTCACAAGGGCTACGTCTTTGCGCCGCCTCTCATATCAAACGCTAGGCCGCTCATGCGGAGAATCGTCGTTGCCTTCATTGCGCTCCCAATCGTTGGGTACCTGGTGTACGCAGTCGTCATCTTCCTCTTTGGTCTCGCCACTGAGTCGGTGAGTTGGGAATACATGGCGCGCATGGGCCTCATCTTGCTTCCCTTCACCTACTCCATTCACATCCCAATGGCATTGCCGGTCATTGCCCTTGCAATTCGCTTTCGTTGGCTGAGCGCTTGGCATGCCGTTGTTGCTGGCGCCGCGGTTACCTATCTCGCCTTTGCGTTCCCAGCCCTTCGCGTGCTATTCGACGACAACCTACACCTGCACTACCGTTTCGAGCGGTTCCTCGATCCACTCCCCTTCACCATGGTCGGCGCGGCGTTAGGTTTGCTGTTCTGGCTGCTCGCCATATGGCGCAACGCATATCTTCAGAGGCCACATGCCGAACACAGGTCTGCCGCGGCCTAACCCTTCGTTGCACCCGAAGTGGACCTTGTTCGTGTTTTGTGGACACTCCGACCTAACTGAAGGAGTTATTGATGGGAATGCCCGGTCCACAAATGGTCAAGCGTTACGGGGTTGAGTTCAAACTCGCTGCCGTGGCCATGAGCGAATCGCCCGGGGTCTTGGTTCAAGATGTCGCCGAAACCCTGTGCATTCACCCCTTCATGCTGAGCCGTTGGCGCAAGCAAGTTCGCGAAGGAAAACTGATGGGCAAGACCCCTGACGTGGATCCGGACTCCAGCGCCGAGCTGGCCCGGCTGCGCGACGTGGAGAAGCAGTTCAAGCGCCTTCAGATGGAGCATGACCTGCTAAAAAAAGCCATCCGGTTTGCTTCCGAACAAAAGGCGAAGTCTTCGCCTTCATCGAAGCAAACCGGCACGCCCACCCGATTCAAGTGATGTGCCAGCTGCACGGCGTCACCCGCTCGGGCTACTACGCCTGGCGCTCGCGCGAGCGAAGCGCGCGCAGCCACAGCGACGCCGAGCTGCTGCCCCATGTGCGTCGCGTCCACGCCGACAGCCGGGGCCTCTACGGTGCACCGCGTGTGCGCGCCCAGTTGCTTGCCGAAGGGCGCTCCATCAGCCGCAGCCGGGTGGCCCGCCTGATGCGCCAGGTCCTGCTGCAAGGTCGCAGCGCCGCCACCGGCCGGCGCTCCAGCAAAGGGCTCAAGCACTTCTTCGGCAACATTCCCAACCGCGAGCAGCAGCGCGCCGAGCCGCTGGCCGCGGCCAACCAGGTCTGGGTCGGCGACGTCACTTACCTGAAGGTGCAGGGCCAGTGGCGCTACCTGGCCGCGGTGATGGACAAGCACTCGCGGCGCATCGTGGGTTGGAGCGTCTCGACGGTGCGCGACACGGCGCTGACCCTGCAGGCTTTGAACCATGCGGTGAGGAACCGCAAGCCCGACCGCGGGCTGATGTTCCACAGCGACCGGGGTATCGAGTACGCGGCGCACGACTACCGCCAGCGCCTTGCCAAGCTGGGGTTTGTGCAGAGCATGAACCGGCCGGGCAAGATGAACGACAACGCCCACATGGAATCGTTCTTCCATTCCCTGAAAGCAGAAGACTTGAAGCAGCGCAAATTCGCGAGCGACGGAGATTTGCACGAGGTTCTGATCAGTTATATCCAGTTCTACAACCAGCAGCGCCTGCACTCGTCACTGGGTTACCGTTCACCCGCAGCCTTTGAGAAAGTCCAATGACTGCAACGCGGTGTCCACTTTTCGCGGGCAAGATCCCCTGCGCCAGCTGCGCTGGCTGGTCCGCTGAATTCAAACGTTGGGCATCAGCATGAAGATCATTCTTGCCGCCACCGTCGCAGTTGCCGTCCTTTCGCCGAGTCCTGCCTTTGCATCCGACATACCTCGCTTTTCGAAGACGCCAGAGTTCTTGATTGGGGCCGAAGCGCTTGCTGTGTTCAAGCAATGCTCGCGTTCGGCACCTGCTCCCACTAAGCTGCTCGAGCGCCCCTCAACTGCGGAAGTTGAGCAACTTGAACGAGCTGTAGGCCAGCGGGTTGCAGTTGAATTCAAGAAGTGGCCTTCAATGCAGCTCAACGCGAAAATCTATATGAGCCAATATGTCGCGTACAGCAATGCTGGTCGCAGAATGATCTATGGCAACTACTTTCCCGTCGAAGCCGCCAAGTTGCTCGAACACTCGAAAGGAATGGCCTTTGTCGCCTGCGATGGTGGAGCGCAATTCTGGGGTGTCACCTTTGATCCAAGTGCCGGCACGGTCGAGTCACTTTCCTTCAATGGCTCTGTGTGATGCCCAACCCTTCGCTGCAGCGGACGGCTTCGCCGCCCGCTGAGCTTTCACGTTAAATGGCCCTCGGACAAGAGGATTGCCAAACAGCTTGCCACGTGGTTTTCGAATCTCCGTCGAGGCGACTGACCAAATCATCGCAACATGAATGCCATGGTTCCACCGGCGCTGTTGGAAACCCTGCGCCAGCGCTTCGAGCAACACCCCCATCGCCACCCCGGCCTCAGCTGGTCCGCCGTGCTGACCCGCCTGCAGGCCGCCCCAGCCACGCAGCTGAACGCGCTGCAGCAGATGGAATCCAGCGGCGGCGAGCCCGATGTGATCGGCCAGCCCGACGCCAGCGGCGCGCTGCTGTTCTGCGACTGCGCCGCCGAGAGCCCGGCCGGGCGCCGCAGCCTTTGCTATGACGACGAAGCACTGGCGGCACGCAAGGAGAACCGGCCGGCGGGCAGCGCGATGGGGCTGGCCGCGGCCATGGGCGTGCGCCTGCTCAGCGAGGCCGAGTACCGCGAGCTGCAGCAGTTCGGCGACTTCGACCTCAAGACCTCCAGCTGGGTGCTGACGCCGCCGGCGATCCGCCGCCTGGGCGGCGCGCTGTTCTGCGACCGCCGCTATGGCCAGGTGTTCACGTACCACAACGGCGCGCCCTCCTATTACGCGGCCCGGGGCTTTCGCGCCGCGCTGCGCGTCTGATCCGCCTCGCGCGGCGCGGCCCTGGGGATGGTCGGGCGCCCGGTCGGCGCGGCATGCTGCGGGCGATGAGCAATCCCGACTCCCCGCGCAGCTGGCGCGACACGGTGGCCGGCCTGGTCGGCCTGGCCAAGGACCTGGTGGCGGTGCTGCGCGACGGCTCGCTGTTCCTGTTGGCGCTGCTGCTCATCGTGTTCCCGACCCACTTCAACACCATCCTCGTCAACGCCGGGTTCGAGGAAGGCAGCGTGGTGGGCTTCAAATGGAAGTCCAAGCTGCGCGACTCCAACGAGGCCCTGGAGCAGGCGCAGGCGGCGCTGACCCAGCTGCAGGCGAAGAACGACGAGCTGGTGGCCGCGCTGCGCGATGCCGGCCAGGCGGGGCAGGGCGATGCCAAGCTGGCCGAGCGGCTGCAGGTGCTGGAGCGCGAGAACGAGGCGCTGAAGTCCAGCTCGGTGAGCGCGCAGACCCGCGTGGCCGAGAGCATCGAGGCCAACGCGCCGCTGCTGGAAAAGGCGCAGGCTAGCGCCGCGCCGGCGGTGCGCGGCCGCGGCGATTACCTGGTCGGCCTGCAGACCCTGGGCGTGGACGATGCCGAGCGCCTGCGCCTGAACGAGGGACTGGGCGCCGCCGGCTTCGGGCTGGACACCGTCACCTATTCCTACCCGGCCGGCGAGCGGCCGAGCTGGTTCGCGACGCGCTCCACGGTGTTCTATTACGCGAGCAGCGCACAGCCCATGGCCGAGCAGCTGGCCAGGCTGCTGCAGGAACGCACCGGCCAGCGCTTCGTGGTGCAGCGCGGCGCCGGTCTGGGCGTGGACCCGGCGCGCCGCCACCTGACCCTTTACGTCCACTACGTCCGCTGATCGCGCCGGGGCGGCCAAGGCACAATCCCTCGCCAACACCCGTCGTTGGCTGGGGAAGCGCTGAACGGGTCTCTGCGGAGCGCGTTGGCGAGAGAACCGGCCGGGTCATAGGCGGCGCGCGAAGGTCGGACTTGATGTCCGACTGCCGAGCGCGGCAACGACGGAGCCGGCCGGTTATCTCACCAACCCTGCGGGCCATCGACTTTTCGGGTGATGGCCGTCGTTGCGAACCTTGCCCAGGCATCAGCCTGGGCGGCGGCTCGCGTCTAGGCCCTCATCCCGAAAAGTCGCGGCGCGCCCGTAGAGACCCGTTCAGCGCTTCCCTAGGATTCCCCATGGACATCTTCGACTACGACAACATCCAGCTGCTGCCCCGCCAATGCCGCGTGACCAGCCGCAGCGAATGCGACCCCAGCATCGAGTTCGGACCCCGCCGCTTCAAGCTGCCGGTGGTGCCGGCGAACATGAAGACGGTGATCGACGAGCCGATCGCCGAGTTCCTCGCCCGCGAGGGTTATTTCTACGTGATGCACCGCTTCGACCTGGACAACGTCCAGTTCGCGCGGCGCATGCGCGAGGCCGGGCTCTTCGTGTCGATCAGCGTCGGCGTGCAGCCGCGCGACGTCGAGACCATTGATCGCCTGGCCGCCGAAGGGCTCGGTGCCGACTACATCACCATCGACATCGCCCATGGCCATGCCGATGCGGTGCAAAAGCAGATCGCCCACATCAAGCAGAAGCTGCCGGATGCCTTCGTCATCGCCGGCAATGTCGGCACGCCGGAGGCGGTGATCGATGTCGAGCGCTGGGGTGCAGACGCGACCAAGGTCGGCATCGGGCCGGGCAAGGTCTGCATCACGCGCATGAAGACCGGCTTCGGCACGGGCGGCTGGCAGCTCAGCGCGGTGAAGTGGTGCGCGCGCGTGGCCACCAAGCCCATCGTCGCCGACGGCGGTATCCGCCACCATGGCGACATCGCCAAGAGCATCCGCTTCGGCGCCAGCATGGTGATGATCGGCTCGCTGTTCGCCGGCCACGAGGAATCGCCGGGCGAGACGGTGATCGAGAACGGCGAGCGCTTCAAGGCCTATTTCGGCTCGGCCTCGGACTTCAACAAGGGCGAGCGCCGCCATGTCGAGGGCAAGCGCATCCTCGAACCGATCAAGGGCCGGCTCGCCGACACCCTGACCGAGATGCGCGAGGACCTGCAGAGCTCGATCTCCTACTCCGGCGGCACCCGCCTGCTCGATCTGCGCAAGGTGAATTACGTGATCCTCGGCGGCAACAACGCCGGCGAACACCTCTTCATGTAAACCCTGTCCCCAGGATCACGGTCGCGGCTTGCCGCGGCCGTGCCGGCCATCGAACATGCCGCCCCATTGCATGCACAAGCGGGGATGCGCGATGGCCGAAGCCAGCTACACCAGTGAACTGCGCTTCGGCGTCGTGATGTACGGCGGCGTCTCGCTGGCGCTCTACATCAACGGCGTGGCCAACGAATTGTTCGAGGCCTGCTGCGCCAGCCCCAAGGACGGCAGCGTGGCGGCGGGCAGCGGCAGCCGCGTGGTCTACCGCAAGCTCAGCTGGCTGCTCGCCAACCCGGGCCTGCGCGCGCTGGCGCGGCGGCATGCCAAGGGCGAGGGCGACGACCCCTTTGACCGCGAGGGCAGGCCGCTCGACCCCGCCTTTGCCAGCGAGCGCCAGCGCTTCGTCGTCGACGTGATCGCCGGCACCTCGGCCGGCGGCATCAATGGCGTGTTCCTCGCCAAGGCCCTGGCCAATGGCCAGCCCTTCGCGCCGCTGCAGCAGCTCTGGGTCGACGAGGGCGACATCGGCCTGCTGCTCAACGATGCGCGCTCGACGAAGAACCTGCCTTTGAGGAAGCCCACCGAGCCGGCCTCGCTGCTGAACAGCGATCGCATGTACCTGAAGCTGCTCGAGGCGATGGAGAACATGGAGCGCGCCGACCCGGCGCTGCCCGTCGCGGCGGCCGGACGCTCGCCGCTGGCCGACGAGATCGACCTGTTCGTGACCACCACCGACATCGAGGGCGCGGTGGTGCCGCTGCGCCTGTTCGACAAGGTGGTGCACGAGCGCCGGCACCGCCAGGTGTTCCGCTTCCGCTACGCCGAGCCGCAGGAAGACGCCCAGCCGCCGCGCAGCGACTTCCGCGCCGCCGACTCGCCATTCCTCGCGTTCGCGGCGCGCTGCACCTCCAGCTTTCCCTTCGCCTTCGAGCCGATGACGCTGAAGGACGCCGAGCGCGTTTGCGCGGCGCGCGGCACCGCCCAGGACTTCGATCAGCGCAAGCGCTTCTTCAAGGGTCTGGGTGTGGCCGACCTGGCCGGCGACGGCTGGATGAAGCGCCCCTTCGGCGACGGCGGCTACCTGGACAACAAGCCGTTCACGCATGCGGTCGAGGCCTTGTCGAATCGCCAGGCGGTGCTGCCGATCGAGCGCAAGCTGATCTATGTCGAGCCGGCGCCGGCCCACCCGGAGAACGAGGCGAGAAGCGAGGGCAAGCCGCACGCGCTGGCCAATGCGGTGGCGGCGCTGACCGCGATCCCGCAGTACGAGACCATCCGCGAGGACCTGCAGGCGGTGCTCAAGCGCAACCGCCGCATCGAGCGCGTCGAGCGCATGGTGCGCATGGTCGAGAGCGATGTCGAGTCGCATCCGGACGACCCCTTTGCCCGCTTGCTGCTCAAGGAGGGTCAGGTGCCCGACTGGGCGGCGCTGGACCTGGGCGCCATGCTGGACTACTACGGCACCGCCTTCCTGCCCTACCGCCGGCTGCGCCTGAACACGGTCAGCGACGAGCTCGCCAAGCAGCTCGCGCAGCGCTGGGGTGTGGACCCCGAGGGCGATCTGCAGTACGCCTTGCGCGCCCTGGTGCGCGCCTGGCGGGAGGAGCGCTATTACGACCACGCGGACCAGCGCACGGCGACGCAGACCGCCTCGGTGAACGCCTTCCTGTCCGAGTTCGACCGCAGCTATCGGCGCCGCCGCGCCGCCTTCCTGATGCGCAAGACCCAGCAGCTGCTGCGCATGCTGCCGCGCTGGGCCGGGCTGGTGGACGGCAGCGTGGAGCCGGGCGAGGGCGAGTCGGCGCTGCTCAAGCGCCTGCGCCGCCATGGCGGCGATGTGCTGGGCCTGGACCCCGACAAGCTGCGCGCCGCGCTGCTGGCCTTGCGCCAGGGCCTGGCCAAGACCTTGCGCGCGCTGCGCGAGCAGGCCGTGAGCACGCCGGCGCCCGAGGCCGAGCGCCGCCAGCTCGACGGCCTGCTGCGCATGCTGCTGGGCGAGGCGGTGGCGGTCGACAGCCTGCCCGGCGTCGACGGCCAGGCGGTGCCGGTCAAGCTGGAGGCGATCCGCCCACCGAGCAGCACACGCACCCTGCAGCAGAACGTCTTCGACCGCGCGCAGGACTTGTTCAAGCTGGCCCGCGCCGGTCGGCGCACCCAGCTGCAGACCCTGCTGGAAGCCGATCTCGAGGCCATGCGCCTGCAGGAGGGCAGCGAGTCGACCGTCGCCCAGGGTCTGGCCCTGCTGCGCGATCTGCTCGGCCGGCCCGAGCTCAAGCCCGAGATCGACTTCGAGACCCTGGCCGACGGCACGCAGCGCGAGACCAGCCGCGTCGTGGTGGCCGTCGACGCGGTGCCCGCCGAGCTGCCCTGGGCCGAGGTGCTCAACACCCGCGAGGGCGAGACCCTGCGCAAGCTGCTCGCCGAGTACCGCTCGCGCTTCGACGAGTTCGATCAGGTCGCGTTCCCGCTCTACTACGACACCTCGACCGGCGAGCCGAGCACGGTGGAGGTGGTGCGCATCAGCCCGGAGGACGCGCCCTCGCTGGTGCAGCACCGGCCCACGGCCGAGCGGCAGAAGTTGGCCGGCACCGCCTTGTTCAATTTCGGCGGCTTTCTGGACGCCAACTGGCGGCGCAACGACATCCTCTGGGGTCGGCTGGACGGCGCCGAGCGCCTGCTCGCCGCGCTGCTGCCGGGTGAGGAGGACGAGGGCCTGCGCGACGCGCTGCTCGCCGAGGCGCAGCGCGCCATCCTGCGCGAGAGCCTGTCCAGCGAGGCCCATGAGGAGCTGGTCAGCCGCTTCACCGCCGCCTTGCGCGAGTCCGGCCAGCCCAGCCTGCAGCAGGCCTTCGACAAGCTCTGGGCGCAGCTCGGCGGCGACGACGAGGCGCGCCACAGCCGCGTCGGCCAGGCGCTGCGCGCGGTGCTCGGCGACGAGGGCCTGCTGGCCTGGGCGCGCGACGAGTACCGCGTCAAGCGCGAGCTACCGAGCGGTCCGATGCTGGAGACGGCGGCGCGCGCGGTGACCATCACCGGCCGCGTGCTGCAGGGCATCGAGCAGCAGCAGCGCGTGAAGGCACAGCGCGCGGTCTGGCTGACCCGCGCCGGCCTGGCGTTGCAGGCCTTGCTGGCGCTCAGCCTGCCGGGCAGCCTGGCGGCCAATGTGGTGCGGCACTGGGTGCACCGCGTCTATGTGTTCGCGGCCCTGCTGTTCGGTGGCGGCCTGCTCTTGAGCTCGCCGACGGCGCGCAACTTCGGCCTCGGTGTGCTGGTGCTGGTCGCCGTCGTCGACCTGATGCTGCGCATTGCCGGCGACGCGCAGCACAGCCGCTGGGGCTGGCTGAAGTTCGGCGTCGGGCTGATCGTCGCCTCGGTGCTGGGCCTGGCGGCGGTCGGCGTCTTCGTGCTGATGCGCCAGGGCCTGGGGGCGTTCCGCTAGAACAAGGCGGCAAAGCGCCCCTCGGGGTCGCCGGCGAACAGCGTCGCCGCCCAGACCTCCTCGCGGTGGCGGATGGTGTCGAGGAACTCGGCGGCGCCGCCCATGGTCTTGAAGGTGTCGAAGCCGCATTCCAGGAACTGCTGCAGCTCGGCCAGTCCGGCCAGCTGGGCGGGCTTGCGCATCATGTGCAGCATGCCGCGCAGCAGGGGCTTGCGCGTGTAGACGTCGAGCGCGCGACCGACGGCCAGAGTCAGGCGGATCTGCTGGGCCCGACCCTCCTCGTCGCCGACGGCTCGCCAGGCCTGCACGTAGTCGCCGGGACCGATCGTGTCGGGCAGCGCGCGGGCCATGCGCGTGTCCAGGCGCTCGCTGAGCGCGTGCAGGCGCGCCAGCTGGTGGACGGTGTCGACCACCTCGGCGGGGAACAGGCGCACCAGCGGCTTGACGATGCGCTGGAACTGCGTGTCGCGCCGCGTGAAGTCGCGCGGGCCGTAGAGCTCGTCGAGGAAGAAGCGCGCCGCGCCCGCGTAGCGCGGCGCGGCCAGCAGGTCGGCGTAGCCGAGGCGGAAGCGCTGCTGCTGGAAGGCCTTGAGCGCGGTGACGCGCGCCGTCAGCCCTTCGGCGGCGCGGCGGGCGCGTTCGGCGTCCACCGCGGCCAGCTGCTCCAGGATGGAAGTGGCGACCGGGTCCATGACCCGGCATTCTCAGGTCGTTGCTTCGTCGGCTTTTAGGACGCCGCGTCGAATCTGGTCGAGCTCGATGGACTCGAACAAGGCCTGGAAATTGCCCTCGCCGAAGCCCTCGTTGCCCTTGCGCTGGATGATCTCGAAGAAGATCGGACCGATCACCTCCTTGGTGAAGATCTGCAGCAGCAGCTCCTTCTCGGCGCCCAGGTGGGCGGCGCCGTCGATGAGGATCTTCAGCCGGCGCAGTTCGGCGACGTTCTCGCCATGGCCGGGCAGGCGCTTGTCGATGAGGTCGAAGTAGGTCTCGATGGTGTCCTGGAACACCACGCCGGCGTCCTTCATGGTCTGCACCGAGCCGTAGATGTCGGGGCTGGCCAAGGCGATGTGCTGGATGCCCTCGCCGTTGTAGAGGTGCAGGTACTCGGCGATCTGGCTCTTGTCGTCGCTGCTCTCGTTGATCGGGATGCGGATCTTGCCGCAGGGGCTGGTCATGGCCTTGCTCTTCAGGCCGGTCAGCTTGCCCTCGATGTCGAAGTAGCGCACCTCGCGGAAATTGAACAGGCGCTCGTAGAAGTCGGCCCATTCCTTCATGCGACCGCGGTAGACGTTGTGCGTCAGGTGGTCGATGTATTGGAGGCCATGGCCAGGAACCTCGCTCGGCACGGGCTGGCCGTCGGCGTCCAGCATGGGCACGAAGTCGACGTCGTAGATGCTGATGTTGCCGATCTGGCCCGGCGCCCCGCCGTCCTTGCCCTGCCAGCGGTCGACGAAATAGATCAGCGAGTCGCCGATGCCCTTGATCGCCGGGATGTTCAGCTCCATCGGCCCGGTCTTGTTGTCGAAGCCCCAGGCGCCGAGCTCCAGCGCGCGCTCATAGGCGTAGGCGGCGTCCTTGACGCGGAGGGCGATCGCGCAGACGCAAGGGCCGTGCAGGCGTGCGAAGCGCTGCGCGAACGAGGCCGGCTCGGCGTTGACGATGAAGTTGATCTCGCCCTGGCGGTAGAGCAGCACGTTCTTGTGGCGGTGCTTGGCCACGGCCTTGAAGCCCATGGTCTCGAACAGCGCGCCAAGCGCCTGGGGATCGGGGGCGGCGAACTCGATGAACTCGAAGCCGTCCGTTTGCATCGGGTTGTCCCAGGGGGTGAATTGCGCCATGGTCATTGCTCCTTGAAGGGGTGCGGCACTGTAGGAAGCCTGGGCCGCATAAAGTCTGCAAGTTCCGGCTTTGTACGCCTCGCAGGCGCAGGATTCCTGCAAAATCATCGGCATGAGCGACGCTATCGCGCTGGACGCGATCGATCAACGCATTCTTGCTGCGCTGCAGCAGGATGCCCGCCTGAGCTTCGAGCAGCTGGCCGAGCGCGTCGGCCTGTCCAGCTCGGCGGTGCTGCGCCGCGTGCGCCGGCTCGAATCCGATGGCGTCATCACCGGCTACAGCGCCCTGGTCGCGCCGGAGCGCATGGGGCTATCGCTGTCGGCCTACATCAACGTGCGCCTGGAGAAGCACACGCCCAGCCAGCGCCAGAGTCCGATGGACGCGTTCCGCGCCGCGGTGCAGGGCTGGAGCGAGGTCGTCGACTGCGTGGCGCTGGCCGGCGAGATGGACTACCTGCTGCGCGTGCAGGTGCGCGACATGGAGCATTTCGCGCGCTTCATCCGCGACACCCTGCTGCGTCACGCGGCGGTGCAGGACTGCAAGACCAGCTTCGTGCTGGAGCGGGTGAAGGGGCGGCCGCAGTAGCTGGCGATCAGTAGGTCGACGGTGCCGGCGGCAGGGTCTCGCCCAGCAGGTCCCTGAGCAGGCGCATCGTCGGTTCGGGGCGCAGGTTCAGCAACTGGCCGATGTCGCGCACGTCGTCCGGGATGGCGGCGTTGTCGAAGCCGCCGCTCATGGTGTGCCGGGCCAGGCGGGTGGCGTAGAGCACGCAGAGCTCCTGCGCATCGGGCGAGCGCTGGCGGTCGTCGACGATGCGCGACAGCATCTGCGGCAGATGCCAGGCGCGCATCAGCGCGATCTCCAACTCCATCAGCTCGATGCCCAGCACCTCCTTCTGCGCCTTGCTGGAGCGCAGCTGGGGGTCGAGCAGCTGGCGCAGGCGGATCTCGGCCGCCAGGTCCGGCGCCTCGCACCAGAGCAGCAACTCGGCGAAGTCATGCAGCAAGGCGGCGCTGTGGATGATCTGCGCGTCCGGGTCCAGGCGGTGAGCGGCAAAGCCGAGCGCGAAGCGCGCGGCGCGCTCGCTGCGCCGCAGCACCGCCTCGAAGCCTTCCAGGGCCTGCGCATCCAGCAACTCCTCGACCACCGGCTGCGGCCCGAAGGCGGTGAAGAAGGGCGTGATGCCCATCAGCACCACGGCGGCGGTGACCGTCTCGGCGTCGGTGGTGCGCCGCTCGCCACCCAGGGTGGCGGCGTGGCGCAGCACCTTCAGCGTCATCAGCGGGTCGTTCGCGAAGGTCTCGCCGATCAGGTGCGCGTCGACATCGTCCTCGTTGGCGCGCAGCTGCTCCAGCGCCTCGCTGCTGGATGCCAGCACCGGGATCTCGCGATCGCGGAAATACCCGACCCAGGCCGAGAGACTGTGCAGCGGACGATCGAGCATGGAGACGGCAAAGAGAAAGGGCGATGCCCATGATAGGCATCGCCCTGGGGGAAGGAAGCCCGGAATTACAGGCGTTCCAGGCCCTGCAGAAAGGTGAAGCGGCGCTCGCCGTCGACGTACAGCGCCATCGCGCCGGTATCGGGCTCGCGTGCCACCTCGACCTGCTGCCCGGCGATGAAGGCCACGACCGTCGCGGTCGGGTACTCCAGCTCGTAGGCACGGGCGTCCAGCCAGCGGCTGGTGGCTTGCAGGGCGCGCACCGCGAGGCGGCGCCACAGAGGTTGGGGAGCATGGGGTGCAGACGAAGAACCCCAGGTGGCTTGCAGACTCATGATTCCTCACTCCTGCGGCGCGGCCGCGGTGATTCAGTCGGTGGAAGGGGGGCGCCAGAGCTCGCGCACTTCAAGGCGCAGGCTCTGGGTTTGCAGCTGTCGCTGCTTGGGGGCCTGGTGGCGGCCGGCCTGGCGGAACTGGGCCGGCGCCACCAGCGGATTGCGCGGTTTGCGCAGCTGGACCCGGACGGCCGGGCGCGGCGAGGTGAACTGGGGCATCTGTATCTCCTGGGCAAGTTCGTCTGATAAACGAAGCCCAAATGATAAAGAAACATTGCGCAGGACCTCAAGCGCTTTTTGCGCGCTTCCCTCGTTTTGGGGATGGGCCGTGGCCCGGCCGCTACTTTTTCTTGGGCTTGAGCGGCGCGATGCCGGCGGTCAGCTTCTGCCAGTCGTTGGCCGGGTTGGGCGCAGCGGCGCGGGCCGTCGCGGCGGGCGGCGCCGTCGACGGCTGCTTGGCCTCGACCGGCGTCAGCACCTCGCCCAGCAGGTCGAGCAGGCGCGTGCGGGCGCGCTGCGGGTGGCGGCGGTAATAGGTCAGCACCAGACCGACGATGAAGCGCTCGTCATCGTCCTGCGGCGTGCTCGGGCTGCTGTCGACGGCGGCGGCCGGGGATTCCTTCGCGCTGCCGGCGCCGGGCACACCGGCGGCGCCATGCTCCTGGTCCATCCAGAAGGCCGGCTTGTGGCAGAGCTGTTCGAACTGCCGTGCCAGGCGCTCGCCGATCTGCCGCGAGCGGCTCTTGATCTGGCTCCAGTAGCTGGGCTGGATCTGCAGGCGCTCGGCAAAGCGGCGCTCCAGGCCGCGCAGGGTGGCGGCGTCGGGGTGCTTGATGGTGGCGGCGACGAATTCGTCGAACAGGCGCAGCGCGTTGTCCAGACGGATCTGCGCCACGTCCCGGGGCGCGGTGGTCGGCATGGGGCGTCATGATAAACGCCCCTTGCCTGGCGGCTTTCGAGTTGCCTCCTCAGTCCGCCAGCCAGACCGCAGAGCGGTCTGGCCTTCGCCAGGCTGAAACCGTCCTCAGGACGGTTTCAGTCCGGGCTCAGTTGAAGTACCAGCTTGCCGAAGTTCTCGCCTTTGAACAGCTTGGGCAGGGTCGCGGGAAAGTCCGCCACCGTGCCGCGCACCACGTCTTCCTTGCTCTTCATGCGGCCGTCCTTCAGGTAGGCGGCCATCTCGGCGATCGCCTCGCCATAGCGCGGCGCGTAGTCGAACACCACCATGCCTTCCATGCGTGCGCGGTTGACGAGCAGGCTGAGGTAGTTCTTCGGGCCGGCCACCGCCGTGGTGTTGTTGTACTGGCTGATCGCGCCGCAGATGATGATGCGCGCCTTGCGGTTGATGCGCGTGAGCACGGTGTCGAGGATCTCGCCGCCGACGTTGTCGAAGTAGATGTCGACGCCGGCCGGGCAGTGTTCCTTGAGCCCGTCCTTGACGGAGCCGTTCTTGTAGTCGATGCAGGCGTCGAAGCCGAGCTCCTTGACCACCCACTCGCACTTCTCCGGCCCGCCGGCGATGCCGACGACGCGGCAGCCCTTGATCTTGGCGATCTGGCCGACGGTCTGGCCGACCGCGCCGGCGGCGCCGCTGACCACCACGGTCTCGCCGGCCTTGGGCTGGCCGATGTCCATCAGGCCCCAATAGCCGGTCATGCCGGGCATGCCCAGCACGTTCAGCCATTGGGTGACCGAGCCCAGTCGAGGGTCGATGCGCGCGAGTCCGCTGCGCTTGATCTGATCGCCAGGGACCAGGCAATAGTCCTGCACCCCGGGGCTGCCGGTGACCAGGGAGCCGACCGGGAACGCCTCGTTGTTGCTGGCGATCACCCGGCCGATGCCGCCGGCCCTCATCACCGCGCCGATCTCGACCGGCGGGATGTAGCTTTTGCCCTCGTTCATCCAGCCGCGCATCGCCGGGTCCAGGCTCAAGGCCAGGGTCTGCAGCAGCACGCCGCCTTCGCCGGGGGCGCTGACCGCTTCCTCGGTGAGCTGCCAGCACTCGGGGCCGGGCAGGCCGACGGGTCGCTGAGCGAGGCGGATCTGGCGGTTCTTCAGGGTCGTGATGTCCATGGCGGTCTCCGGAGGCGAAGCCCTCATGCTACGTGTCCGACCACATCCTCAGCAGGTGGTGGTAAGTCCCCATCAGCGCCACCGCCTCCTTGGACTCGCCGTCGCGGCTGCGCAGCGCGGTGAGCGCGCGGTCGAGGTTGAAGAGCAGCTCGCGCTGCTCGGGGCCGCGCACCAGGGACTCGATCCAGAAGAAGCTGGCCAGGCGCTCGCCCCGCGTGACGGGCTCGACGCGGTGCACGGTGTGGCCCAGGTACAGCACGGCGTCGCCGGCCCTGGCCTTGACACGGTGCTGCTGGCCGCCGATCTCGGTGACCAGCTCGCCGCCCTCGTAGTCCTCGGGCTCGCTGAAGAACAGCGTGCAGCTGAGGTCGCTGCGCAGGCGCAGACCTGGCCGTGTGCGGATGCCCTGGTCCACGTGGTCGCCATAGGTCTGCCCGCCGGCATAGCGGTTGAAGGCCGGCGGCCAGATCTTCTTGGGCAGCGCGGCGCTGAAGAACAGCAGGTGGCGCTCCATCGCACCCAGCACCAGCTGCTGCAGCTGCTGGGTGATGGGGTGCTGGGCATCCAGCTGCTCGTTGTCCTTGACCTGGGCCGATTGCTGGCCGGCGGTGTGCCGGCCGCCGGTCCAGGCGCCGTCCTTCAGCCATTGCCGCGCCTGCCCGAGTTCGTCGGGGGTGAGGACCTCGGGCAGGATCAGCAGCATGGTGGACCTCAGAAGGTGTAGGAACCGGTCAGCTGGAAGATGCGGCCGGCGCCGGGCACGTAATGGCCAGGGTAGAGCGCATCGCCGTACAGCTTGTTCGTCACGTTCGACAGATTCGCCTTGAAGCTCAGCGCCTGGTTGTGCTTGAACTCGGCCATCAGGTCGCCGGTGATCCAGCCTTTCACGTGGTAGCCGGGGTTGCGCAGCGGCTGCATGCCGCTGCGTGCGGTCAGGCCGCCACCGACACGCAGCTGCGAGTTCAGCTGGTAGGTGGTCCAGATGCTGCCGCTGTGCTCAGGCGTCAGCGACGGGCGCTGGCCCTGCATCTCGCCACCGGTGGCGCTGCTGACGTCGATCTTGGCGACCGGCAGCCAGCTGTAGGAGCCGAAGACCTCCCATTGCGGGGTGAGCTTGCCGGCCAGTTCCAGCTCAAAGCCGGCAACATGGCGCTTGCCCGACAGCGTCACGATGCTGAGCAGCGGATCGGTGTTGCGCTCGTGCAGCTTGGTCGAACGGAAGACGGCGGTGCGCACGCTGAAGCGGCCATCAAAGGAGTCCCATTTCGCGCCGGCCTCGACATTGATCGCCTCTTCCGGTGGGATGTTCACATTGGCGGCCGACAGCGAGTAGGCGTCGCCGGAGGTATTGAAGGAGCTGGCCGCCGAGACATGGAAGCTCCATTGCGGGTCCGGCTGGAACAGCAGGCCGGCGCGGTAGCTCCAGTCGCTGATCTTCATGCGGTAGGGCGTGGTGGTGACGGGACCCGGCGCGTTGTTGGGGATCGCATAGGTCTCGTAATCGCCCTTCAGGCTGTCGTAGCGCGCGCCGAGCAGCAGCTTGAAGCTGGGGGCGAGCTGCACCAGGTCCTGCAGATAGAAGCCCCAGCCCTTGGCGGTGTAGGCATTGTTCTCACGCAGCACGCGCGCGTCCTCGTCGACGCTGGCGCCGTCGTTCGGCGTGCCGAAGGTGGTGCGCGGCTTCGTCGGCACCACACCGCCCTGGGCGGCGTTGCGCGCCGCGTAGACGATCTTCTCTTCCTTGGCGATGTCGAAGCCGGCCTGCACGCTGTGCTTCATGCCGCCGAGTTGGAAGCTGCCGTTGAAGTCGCTCTGCACGAAGAGGTTGTCCATGTCCTGGATCTTCAGGTGCAGATTGCGCTGGATCAGGGTCGCCGGCGTCAGCGTGGCCAGCGTCACCGGCTGGCCGTCGGGCTGCTGGGCGCCGGTCACGAAGCGGATCGCACCCGAGCGCTGGTCGCGGGTGTACTCGCCCTTGCGCAGCTTGGTGACCAGCTCGCTGTTTTGTCCGAAGCGGTGCGTGTGCTGCAGCGTGAGGGTGCTGGCGCTGCCATGGTTGCGGTCGCTGGCCAGGCCGAAGTAGGCGGTCGGGTCCAGTGGCAGCAGCGTCGTCTCCGAGACCGGCGAATCGGCGCGGCGTCGCGCGAACGGGATGCCGTAGTTGATGCCGTTGTTGTTGTCCAGGTGGTAGAGGCTGAGCTGGAACTCGTTGCGCTCGCCGATGCCGGTCCGCCAGGCGGCGGCAATGCCCTCCTTGCTGATCGCGGTGCCGGCACCGTTGTTGTCGGCCTCGGTGACCATGGTGCTGATGCGCGCCGCGCTGCTGTCGCCCAGGCGCAGATTGAAGTCGCCGACGGCGCGCGCGTAGCCATGGCTGCCCAGGGTCAGGTCGACGCTGTGACGGTCGATCAGCCGCGGCTGCTTGTTGACCTGGTTGACCGCGCCGCCGGTGGAGCCGCGGCCGAACAGCATCGAGGCCGAACCGCGCAGCACCTCGACGCGCTCGTAGTTGAAGGTGTCGCGCTCGTAGAAGGCCGGGTCGCGGATGCCGTCGACGAAGACGTCGCCGGTGCCCTGCAGCGGGAAGCCGCGCAGGCGGATGTCCTCCTCGGCGCCCTCGGCGGCCAGGAAGCTGATGCCGGCGGTCTGCTTCAGCGTGTCCTTCAGGGTGTCGAGGTTGCGGTCATCCATCAGCTTCTCGGTGACCACGGTGATCGACTGCGGGATGTCGCGGATCTCCTGGCGGCCCTTGCCGATCTGCGTCTCGGTGGCCTGCAGGCTGTCCTTGCCCTGTTCCATCTCCTTGCTGGCCTTGGCCTTGACGGCGGGCAGCTCCTTGGGCGCGGCGGGCGGCGGGGTCTGGGCCAGGGCGGCGGCGCTCAGGCCGAAGCCGGCGGCGAGGGCGCCCAGGGGCAGCAGGGCGGGACGTTGGGTTTTCTTCATAGGGACAAAGGGATAGCCAGGCCGACACGAAGGCGGCGGTTGAGACTGATTGGCTGGCTGGCTAGCGCGGGGCTAGTTGGCTGGCTGGCGGGTGGGGCAGAGACGACTCAGCCCAGCTCGTACTCGAGGTTGACGACGGTGCTGACGGGCATCGCGCGACCGTCCTCGACATAGGGCGTGATGCGGGCGACGCGGATCGCCTCCAGGGCCTGCGCATCCAGGCGCGCGAAGCCGGAGCCGCGCAGCAGCTGCACGCTGGCCGGCCGGCCTTCGGCATCGAAGACCACGGCGAGTTGCACGCGACCCTGTTCGCCGGCGCGGCGCGACAGGCGCGGCACCTCGACCGCGGGTTCGACTCGCCAGCGCAGGCTGGTCGCGGCAACGGTCTTGGGCGCCGGCGGCTGCGGGGCGACCACGGCGCTGCGCGTCACCGGCTCCAGCTGCGGCGGTGCCGGCGGGGCGGGCGGCGGCGCGGACTGGGCGGCCACCTCGCGCACCGCCGTGCTGCTGACGATCTCCGGCAACGGCAGGGTGATGAGCTGCGGCAGCGGCAGGCTGACTTTGGGCGTCGGCAGTGGCGCGGGCGAGGGCGGGGTCGGCGGCGCCTCCTGCAGCACGGCCACCTCGACCGGCGCCGGTTGCAGGCGCTTGACGACCTGCTTGCCAGCCTGCAGCAACAGCGCAATGGCGGCGATGTGCAACAGCAGTACCGCCAGGGCGGCATGGCGGTTGGGGGGCGCTGGGTTCCAGCCCGGTTGCGAGGGCGCGAAGGTGGTGGGCATCTCGGGTTACTCCGTGGGTAACTCTATCGCAAATAACAACGATTCGCGTTTGCATTGGATCCGCGCCCTTGCGGCTGTCTCGTGATGGCCACGCCATCCACATGCTGAGCGGCTGTCGCCAGCGCTTGGGCCGGCGGTCTGGATCGCTGGTCCGGCCGCGACAATCCGCGCCCCCTTCCTGCTGCAACTGCGCGCTGACTCCCATGGCAAAACTGTTCTGGCGCTACGGCGCCATGGCTGCCGGCAAGACCCTGGCCCTGATGGGCGTGGCGCACAACTACGAGCGCCTGGGCCGTGCGGTGTTGATCTACACCGCGCAGATCGACGACCGCTTCGGCGCGGGGGTGGTCGGCACCCGCCTGGGCTTGCAGCGGCCGGCGCGCACCTTCTCGCGGGACACCGTGTTCGCGGCCGACGACATCCCGGCCGGCACCGCCTGCGTGCTGTTCGACGAGGCCCAGTTCCTGACCACCGCCCAGGTGCGGCAGCTGCACCGCATCGCCGTGCTGCACGGCGTGCCGGTGATCTGCTACGGCCTGCGCACCGACTTCCAGGGCAATGGCTTCGAGGGCGCCGCGGCGCTCGGCCTGCTCGCCGATCAGATCGAGGAACTCAAGACCGTCTGCGCCTGCGGGCGCAAGGCCAGCTTCAACATCCGCGTCGACGCCGAAGGCCGGCGCGTCAAGGAGGGCGAACAGGTCAGCATCGGCGGCGACGCGCAGTACCACGCCGCCTGCCCGCACCAGTTCTACACCGAGGCCTGCAAGGCCTGAGTGACGGCGTTCAGCGCGCCGTGTAACCGCCGTCGATGACGAACTCGGCACCGGTCGCGAAGCGCGACTCGTCGCTGGCCAGGTAGACGGCGCACCAGGCGATGTCGTCGGGCTCGCCCATGCAGCCCAGTGGGTGGGCGGCGGCCGCCGCCGCCTTGGCGGCCTGCAGATCGCCGCCAAGACGGCGCAGGTGGTTCTCGACCATCGGCGTCCAGATATAGCCCGGATGGATGGAGTTCACGCGGATGCCGTCGGCGGCGTAGAGCAGCGCGTCGTTCTTCGTCATCAGCCGCACCGCGCCCTTGGACGCGTGGTAGGGCGGCACCGAGCCGGTGCCGACCAGGCCGGCGATCGACGACAGGTTGATGATGCTGCCGCCGCCGGAGCGGCGCAGATGCGGGATGGCGTGCTTGGTGGCGAAGAACACGCCCTTCACGTTGACGGTCTGCACCGCGTCCCACTCGGCCTCGCTGAGCTCGTGGGTGGGCTTGGTGGGACCGCTGACACCGGCGTTGTTGACCAGCACGTGCAAGCCGCCGAAGCGCGCGGCCGCGGCGTCAATGGCCGCCTGCACCTCGGCCTCGCGGCCCATGTCGGCATGCCAGTAGGCGGCCTGCAGGCCGCGCTCGCGAAGGCTGGCGGCCAGCGCCTCGCCCTCGGCATCCAGGCGGTCGACGATGGCCACCGCGGCGCCAGCCTCGGCCATGCGCGTCGCGCAGGCCAGGCCGATGCCCAGCGCGCCGCCGGTGATCAGGGCGGTCTTGTTCTGCAGTCGTTGCATCGCGTTCTCCATGTTGGGTTGGCATGAAGTCTGCGGTTCGCGACGCCGCGCGGGTTTGCGCTCGGTCAAGCCCACCTAGGATGCGGGCCCCGCCATCCACCGCCGCCCCCTTGAGCCTCGACGACCTGCATCCCGACGCCCGCTGGGGCGTCGCCGTGGTCTTTGCCGTGGTCTATGCCGGCATGTTCCTGGGCGGCCTGCCGCGGCTCAAGCTGGACCGCGCCGGCATCGCCTTGCTGGGCGCGATCGCGGTGATCCCGATCACCGGCATGACGGTGCGCGAAGCCGCCGAATCCGTCGACCTGCCCACCTTGGTGCTGTTGTTCGCCTTCATGGTGATCTCCGCCCAGATGCGACTGGGCGGCTTCTACACCGCCGTGACCCAGCGCGTCGGCGCGCTGGCCATCGGGCCGCGGGCCCTGCTCGGCGCGCTGATCGTCGTCGCCGGCCTGCTCGCGGCGGTGTTCTCCAACGACGTCATCTGCCTGGCCATGACCCCGGTCGTCGCCCGGCTCTGCCTGCAGCGCGGCCTGCCGCCACTGCCCTTCCTGATCGGTCTGGCCTGCGCCGCCAACATCGGCTCGGCGGCGACCTTGATCGGCAACCCGCAGAACATGCTGATCGGTTCGGTGCTGCGCCTGCGCTTCGCCGATTACGCGCTGGCCGCCTTGCCGCCGGTGCTGATCTCGCTCGGCCTGCTCTGGCTCTGGCTGGCGCGGGCCTTGCCGCGCGACCTGCAGGCGCGCCCCGCCGGAGCGCCGCTGGCCGGCGAGCCAGCCTTTGACCGCTGGCAGACCGCCAAGGGCCTGATCGTCGCGACGGCGCTGATGGGCGTCTTCCTGTTCACCAAGCTGCCGCATGAGCTGGCCGCCTTGATCGGCGCGGCCGTGCTGTTGATGAGCCGCCGGCTTCACTCGGCCGAGGTGATGGGCTTCGTCGACTGGCAGCTGCTGCTGCTCTTCATCGGCCTGTTCGTCGTCAATCACGCCTTCCAGCAGACCGGCATGGCCGCCGACGCGGTCGCCTGGCTGCGTGCCCAGGGCCTGCACCTGGAGCAGCCCGGTGTGCTGGCGGTGGTCGCCGTGCTGCTGTCCAACTTGGTCTCCAACGTGCCGGCGGTGATGCTGCTGCTGCCGCACCTGGGCGCCGACCCGCAGTCCGCCGGCCTGTTGCTGGCCCTGGTCAGCACCCTGGCCGGCAATCTGCTGCTGGTCGGTTCGATCGCCAACCTGATCGTCGTCGACCTGGCCGCCAGGCAGGGCATCGCCATCGACTGGCGCGCCCACGGCCGCCTGGCGTTGCCGGCCGCCCTGCTCAGCCTGGCGGCCACCGCCGCCTGGTTGTGGATCGCGCGGGGGGCTTGAAGCCGGTCTGGCCCGTCCCTATCTCGGTCCTACGGGGCCATCGGTCCCGCCTGACTTGGAGGAGCCAGCCATGTACCGAAGCTTGTTCATGCGCGATCTGTTCGGCGAGGTCGATCGCCTGCAGCGCGAGTTCAGTTCCGCCTTCGAGGGCGCGCCGCAGATCCGCGGCATGGCCCGCGGCGGCTACCCGGCCCTGAACGTCGGCACCACCGCCGAGGCCGTCGAGGTCTATGCCTTCGCGCCCGGTCTGGAGCCCAGCTCGATCAAGGTGGATCTCGACCGCGGCGTGCTGAGCCTCAGCGGCGAGCGCGCGCGCAGTCTGCCGGCACAGAGCGACGAGAAGATCACCCTGCACCAGGCCGAGCGCTTTGCCGGCCGTTTCCGCCGTGTCGTCAGCCTGCCCGACGACATCGACCCCAATGCCGTCAGCGCCAGCTACCGCGACGGCCTGCTGCGTGTCAGCGTCGCCCGCAAGGCCGCCACGCCGCCGCGCCGCATCGAGATTCGCTGAAGGAGATCACCATGAGCGAGATCACCACCTTGAACACGCCGCAGACCGCCGCACCCGCCACCGACCCGAACGAGCCGGCCCTGCTGCCGCCGGTCGACGTGCTGGAGGACAGCAGCGGCATCACCCTCTATGCCGACATGCCGGGCGTGCCGCGCGAGCGCCTGGAGTTGCGCGTCGACGGCGACCAGCTGGTCATCGAGGGCGAACTGCTGCTGCCCGAGGCCGCCGGCCTGCAGGCCCAGCACACCGAGGTCAGCCTCAATCGGTTCCGCCGTCGCTTCACGCTGAGCAAGGAGCTCGACGCGGCGCAGATCGGCGCCGAACTCAGCCAGGGCGTGCTGCGCGTGCGCATCCCGAAGGCGGCCCACCTGCAGCCGCGGCGCATCGAGGTGCAGGTCGGCTGAAGGCGCTGGCCGTCGGCCCGGGGGGCCGACGGCTTTCCACTGCTTCCGTGCCTACTTCACAGACCAATTGAACTGACGAGTTCAATATATAGACTTAATAGTTAACCTGCGGGCCTGAACCACCAACTCCCAGGCCCGTCATGTTTCTCGACCGACTCACCGTTGCCCGACGCCTCTACCTCGGCTTCGGGCTCATCCTGGCGATCCTGATCGTGGTCACGCTGGTCGCCGTGACCAAGGTGCGGCGCATCGACGCCGCGCTGCAGGCCAATAGCGAGCTGCATTCGCAGATCCAGCGCCACGCCATCAACTTCCGCGGCTCGGCCCACGACCGCGCGATCGCCATCCGCGACCAGGTGCTGGCCGCCGACGACGCCGCCCGGCAGCGCGAGGCCGGCACCATCGACGAGCTGGCCGCCTTCTACGCCCGTTCGGCCGAGCCGCTGCAGGCCCTGCTCGATCACCCGCAAGCGCCGCCGCAGCTCAAGTCCCTGGTCGCCGATGTGCAGGCCATCGAGGCCAAGGCGGTGGCCACCACCCGCGCCATCCAGGCGCAGATCGCCGCCGGTGACCTGCAGGCCGCCAATGCCTTGCTGTGGAACGAGGCCAAGCCGCAGTACGTCGCCTGGCTGGCGGCGATCAACAAGGTCATCGACGTCGAGGAGGAGCAGATCCAGGCGCAGAACCGCGTGGCGCAGGCCGAGGCCGGCGGCTTCCTGGGGGCGATGCTCACCGCCCTGGTGCTGGCCATGGTCGCCGGTGTCGTGCTGGCCTGGGCGATCCCGCGCAGCATCCTGCGCCAGCTGGGTGCCGAGCCGACCCATCTGGGTCAGGTCGCCGAGCAGGTGGCGGCCGGCGATCTGAGCCCGGTCAGCGGCGCCGCCCAGGCGGCACCCGGCAGCGTGCTGGCCTCGCTGGCGGCCATGCAACAGGGCCTGGCGAGCATCGTCGGCACGGTGCGCAGCGCCGCCGACAGCATTGCCACCGGCTCGCAGGAGATTGCCCGCGGCAACGCCGACCTGAGCGAACGCACCGAACGCCAGGCCGGCAGCCTGCAGACGACCGCCCAGGCCATGGCGCAACTGCAGCAGGCGGCCAGCGCCAACGAGCTGGCCAATCGCGCCTCGCAGGCGGCCGAGGCCGGCGGGGCGGTGGTCGGCCGCGTGGTCAGCACCATGGACGAGATCAACAGCGCGTCGCGGCGCATCGGCGACATCGTCAGCCTGATCGACGGCATCGCCTTCCAGACCAACATCCTGGCGCTCAATGCGGCGGTCGAGGCGGCGCGCGCCGGCGAGGCTGGCCGCGGCTTCGCGGTGGTCGCCACCGAGGTGAGAAGCCTGGCGCAACGCGCTGCCGGCGCCGCCCGCGAGATCAAGACCCTGATCGCCGCCAGCGTCGAGCGCGTCGACGACGGCAGCCGGCTGGTGGCCGAGGCGGGCCAGAGCATTGCCGCCCTGGTCGAACAGGTGAAGGCGGTCAATTCGATGATCGGCCAGATCTCCAGCGCCACCCAGGCGCAGGGCAGCGGCATCGTCAGCGTCGGTCAGGAGGTCTCGGCCCTTGACCAGGCGACGCAGCAGAACGCCGCCCTGGTCGAGCAGAGTGCTGCCGCTGCCGACAGCCTGCAGCAGCAGGCGGCGGCGCTGGCCGAGACGGTGCGCGTGTTCAAGCTCGCCGCCTGAGCGCGGCCGGGGCCGCTCAGGCGGCCTTCTCGATCGCCCGCATGAGCAGGGCGAGCAGCGCCGGGCCGATGGCCAGCAGCCACTGGATGGCGAGGTAGCGACCGATGGGCGCATGGCGATCGCGGCCCAGCTGCACGCAGGCCGCCACGCCGAAGACCAGCAGCAGCAAGGTGGACAGGACGGCCACCGGCATCATCACCAGGCCGACGAAGGAGCCGCCCCCGCTGACGGCGCTCAGCGCCACCAGATAGCCGATGAACTGGATCGCCAGCGGCAGCAGCAGCAGGCTCAGCCAGTTCACTCCGAATCGTCCTGGCTCTTGTAGCCGGCGGCAAGCGCCGCCTGGGTGTTCGGCGGCACCGCCTCGTAGTGGCTGAAGGCCAGGGTGTAGCGAGCCTGGCCGCTGGTCATCGCGTTGAGCCGGGTCTGGAAGGCGGCCAGCTCGGCCAGCGGCGCCAGGCCTTGCACGACCAGCTGGCCGGGCACCGCGGCGCGTGTGCCGGTGACCTGACCGCGGTGGCTGGCCAGGTCGCCGGAGATGTCGCCCACCGACGACTCGGGCGTCAGCACCTCGACCTGCACGATGGGTTCGAGCACGACGGGCCGCGCCTCGCGCACTGCCGCCTGCACCGCCTTCCTGGCGGCGGTGACGAAGGCGATCTCCTTGCTGTCCACGCTGTGCGCCTTGCCGTCGTAGACGACGACCTTGAGGTCGACCAGGGGGAAGCCGGCGATCACGCCGAGCGCGCAGGCCTCGCGCACGCCCTTCTCGACGGCCGGCATGAACTGACCGGGAATCACCCCGCCCTTGACCTGGTCGACGAACTGCAGACCGGCGCCGCGCTCCAGCGGCTCGATGCGCAGATAGACCTCGCCGAACTGGCCGGCGCCGCCGCTCTGTTTCTTGTGACGGTGGTGGCCCTCGGCCGGCGCTTGAATGGTCTCGCGGTAGGCGATGCGCGGCGGCTGGGTCTTGACCTCGAACTTGAAGACCTCCTTGAGCCGCTCCAGCAGCACGCGCAGGTGCAGCTCGCCCAGGCCGATGACCAGGGTCTCGTGGGTCTGCGACGACTGTTCCAGCTTCAAGCAGGGGTCTTCCTCGACCAGACGGTGCATGACGTCCCAGAGCCGCTGCTCGTCGCCATGCCGGGCCGGCGCCACCGCCAGGCCATGCACCGGCGTGGGCACCTTCAACGGTGCCAGGTGCAGATGCTCGTCCTCGGCGGCGTCGTGCAGCACCGCGTTCGGATGCAGCTCCTCCAGCTTGGCCACCGCGCAGAGATCGCCCGGCAGGGCCTTGTCCAGCGGCACCTGGGTCTTGCCCTGCAGCGCGAACAAGTGGCCGACGCGCACCGGCTTGCGTCCATGGCCGACGAAGAGCTGCATATTCCTGCTCAAGCTGCCTTGGTGCACGCGCAGCAAGCCCATCTTGCCCAGGAAGGGGTCGGCACGGACCTGGAACACATGGGCGATCACATGGGCGGCCGGGTCCGGCACCACGCGCACCAGCTCGGTGGCCTCGCCCTGGCTGCGCTCGAAGGCCGGCGGGTTGGCCTCCAAGGGGTTGGGCAACAGCTTGGCAATCACGCTCATCAGCTCCTTGACGCCAACCCCGCTCTTGGCCGCGGTGAACAGCACCGGCACCAGATGGCCCTCGCGCAATGCCTGTTCGAGCGGCTCGTGCAACTCCTCGGCCGGTACGTCGCCGTCGTTCAGGTAGCGGTCGACAAAGGCCGCGTCGACCTCGACCACCTGCTCGACCAGGGCGCGGTGCGCCGCCTCCACCGAGCCGAAGTCGCTCGGCCCGCTGCTGGCGAAGAAGCAGTCCTGCACGCCGCCGTCTTGCTGCAGATTCGGCAGGTTGAGCGGCAGGCACTCCTTGCCGAAGCTGGCCTGGATCTGGGCCAGCAGAGCGGGCAGGTCGAGGTCGGGGGCGTCGATCTTGTTGATGACGATGACGCGGTCGCGACCGCGTTCCAGCGCCGCTGCCATCATCTGTTCGGCCATCAGCTCGATGCCGCGCTGCGCGTCGATGACGATCACCGCGGTCTCCACCGCCTCCAGCGCCGGCAGCGCCTGGCCGGTGAAGTCGGGGCTGCCCGGGGTGTCGACGAGGTGCACGCGCAGGCCCTCGTGCTCGTAGTGCAGCAGGCTGGACTGCAGCGAGTGCTGCATGCGACGCTCCAGCGGGTCGTGGTCGCTGACCGTGTTGCCCTTCTCGACGCTGCCGGGCTGCGGGATCGCCCCGGCCGCGTGCAACAAGGCCTCGGCCAAGGTCGTCTTGCCGGCGCCGGCAGGCCCCAGCAAGGCCAGGGTACGAATCCGGCTCAGTTCACGGTTGAGATCGGCCATGGGCGCTCCCGGTGCGTGCTGGGGGACCAGCGTAGCCCTGGGCGCGGGGTCGGCCGTCTAGGGGCTTACCGCAATGACCCGATTCGACACCAGGGCTTACAGCAGGGCGGCGCCGCTCGGCATAGGCTAGCGCATGCCTGTCGATCGTCGCTTCCTGGTGGCGGCCGCTGCCGCCCTGCTGGCTGGCTGCGGAGGCGGTGGCACCGCCCTCGTGCCGCCGCCGTCCCCGCCGCCACCGCCTCCCGAGGCACCGCCCACACCGGCGCCCGGCCTGCCCAGCCTGAGCACCTTGCGCAGCGACCTGGCCAGCCCCTGGGCCCTGGCCCGGCTGCCCGACGGGCGCTGGCTGCTGACCGAGAAGGCCGGCCGGCTCTGGCTGCTCAGCAGCGACGCGACGACGCGCACCGAACTGAGCGGCCTGCCGGCGGTCAACGCCAGCGGGCAGGGCGGTCTGCTCGACGTCGCCGTCGACCCCGACTTCGCGGCGGGTCAGCCTTTCATTTACTGGAGTTACGCGGAAAGCGGCAGCGGCGGCGCCGGCACCGCGGTGGCGCGGGCCCGGCTGGAGGGCCAGGCGCTGAGCAATGTGGCGGTGATCTTCCGCCAGTTGCCCAAGGTCGGCGGTAGCGGGCATTACGGCTCGCGCCTGGTCTTCGGCCGCGACAAGACCTTGTTCATCACGCTGGGCGACCGCCAGCTGGAGACGCCGGCGCAGGACCTCGCCCAGCACCTGGGCAAGGTGGTGCGGGTGAACCGCGACGGCAGCATCCCCGCCGACAACCCGGTCTGGGGCGCGGGCGCCTTGCCCGGGCTGTGGAGCATCGGCCACCGCAACCCGCAGGGCGCGGCACTGCACCCGGACAGCGGCGAGCTCTGGGTCAGCGAGCATGGGCCGCAGGGCGGCGACGAGCTGAACATCGCCCGCGCGCTGGGCAATCACGGCTGGCCTCTGGTCAGCTATGGCTGTCACTATGGCGCGCCGGTCGGCGACGCCTGCCGCATCGGCGGCGGCGTGCACGCGCCGACCTTCGTCGAGCCGCTGACCTACTGGGGGCCGACCTCGATCGCGCCGAGCAATTTCGTGTTCTACAGCGGCGCGATGTTCCCCGAGTGGCAGGGCCAGATCCTGATGGGCTCGCTGGCCGGTCAGGCGCTATGGCGGCTCACGCTCAGCGGCAATACCGTGACGGGACGGACCACGGTGCTGACCGGCGAGCGCATCCGCGATGTCGACATCGCCGCCGATGGTGCGATCTGGATGCTCAGCGACAGCGGCAAGCTCTTGCGCTACGGGCGTTGAGCGACTGACCCTGGACAGCGGCCCGGCCGTGGCCGCGTCGCAGGCCGAGGACGGCTTCAGTCCCGCTGACGGCCTCGCTGGCAACGCTGTTTGTCCAGCAGATAGAGCAGCAGGCTGGCCTGGTAGGGATGCGGCGCGCTGGCCAGCATCATCGGCATCAGGCGATCGAGTGCGCGGTCCTGCATCGCCTCCTGGGCCGGTTGTGCCGGCTGCTCCGCCGGAAGGGCGCGGCGCAGCCAGGCAGCGAAAAAGGCGGGGAGCGGCGGCAGCAAGGCGGTCATGGTGATTCCCTTCAGCAATCGTGGCAGCGGGACTCCGTTGCCCCGCTTCCCAGGCATTGCAGGTCGCGTGCCAGGGTTAACCCGTGGTCCAGCGACGCCGGGGCGACATTGCGGGGCACCAGCGCGGGGCGGTGCCGGAAGGCCGGCACCGTGATGGCGCGCAAGCGGCCTCCCTAGAATGCCGGTATGGCCAAGGCGCAGATGGATCTCACGAATCAATTCCTGATCGCCATGCCCGGCATGGCCGACGACACCTTCGCTGGCGCCGTCGTCTACCTCTGCGAGCACAACGACAAGGGCGCGCTGGGCCTGGTCATCAACAAGCCGATCGAGCTGGACCTCAACGGTCTGTTCGAGAAGGTCGATCTAGAACTCAAGCGCGACGATCTGCAGGGCGCGCCGGTGTTCTTCGGCGGGCCGGTGCAGACCGAGCGCGGCTTTGTGCTGCACGAGCGTCTGGACGAGGAGGGCGGTCACTACAACGCCACGCTGGCCATCCCCGGCGGCCTGGAGATGACCACCAGCCGCGATGTGCTGGAGGCGCTCAGCCATGGTGCCGGGCCGCGCAAGCTGCTCGTCACCCTGGGCTACAGCGGCTGGGCGGCCGGCCAGCTCGAAGAAGAGATCGGCCGCAACGGCTGGCTGACGGTGGACGCCAAGCCCGAGCTGATCTTCGACACCCCGGTCGAGCAGCGCTACGAGCGCGCGCTCGCCTTGCTGGGCATCGACCCGCGCATGCTCAGCGCCGAGGCGGGGCACGCTTGAAGCCTGGTGAGGTCCAAAGCCCGCTCGCCTTCGATTACGGTCTGCGCCGCGTCGGGGTGGCCAGCGGCTCGCGGCTGACCGGTCTGGCCAGGCCCTTGACCACCTTGAGGGCCGAGGGCAAGGCGGTCTACCCGTTGATCGCCCCCCTGCTCATGGAGTGGCAGCCGGATGCGCTGGTGGTCGGCGTGCCGCGCCACCCGGATGGCGCCGAGCATGCGATGACGGTGGCGGCGCGCAAGTTCGCCGCCAGCCTGCGCGGCCGTTTCAAGAAGCCGGTCTTCGAGGTCGACGAGCGCTACACCAGCGTCGAGGCCGAGGCTGCCGGCGCCCGCGACATCGATGCGGCCGCGGCCGCCTTGATCCTCGAACAGTTTTTCAGGGAATCCTCGACATGAGTGCATTGGCACTGGACTACCCCACGCTTTACGCGGAGCTGCTGGCGCAGGTGCGCGCCCTGCTGGCCCGGCCCGAATGGGTCGGTGCGCAGCTGGTCGGCATCTGGAGCGGCGGCGCCTGGCTGGCCCGCGAACTACATCGCGACCTCGGCCGCGACGGCGAGCCCGGCGTGATCAGCAGCCGGCTGCACCGCGACGATTTCGGCGCCCGCGGTCTGGCGGCGACGGCGGATGCGACCAAGCTCACGCAATCCATCGACGGCGCGCCGGTGCTCTTGATCGACGACGTGCTGCACACCGGCCGCACCACGCGCGCGGTGCTCAACGAGCTCTTCGACTTCGGACGGCCGTCGCGGGTCGCGCTGGCGGTGCTGGTCGACCGCAACGGCCGCGAGCTGCCGGTCAGCGCCGAGATCGCCGCGGCGCGCATCAGCCTGCCGCGGGATCAACGCCTGCATCTGCGCCGCGATGGCGAGCAGGGCTTCAAGCTGGAGGTCGAGGAAAAAGCATGCTGAGCCGTCGCCACCCCCAGCTCAACAAGAACGGCGAGCTGATCCATCTGCTGTCCATCGAGGGCCTGCCGAAGAGCGTGCTTCAGCACATCCTCGACACCGCCTCGACCTTCGTCTCGGTCTCCGACCGCGACGTCAAGAAGGTGCCGCTGCTGCGCGGCAAATCGGTCTTCAATCTGTTCTTCGAGAACAGCACGCGCACGCGCACGACCTTCGAGATCGCTGCCAAGCGACTGAGCGCCGATGTGCTGAACCTGGACATCGCGCGCAGCTCCACGGCCAAGGGCGAGACCCTGCTCGACACGGTCGCCAACCTCTCGGCGATGCACGCCGACATGTTCGTCGTGCGCCACTCGGAGAGCGGGGCGCCCTACCTGATCGCCCAGCATTGCGCGCCCCATGTGCATGTGGTCAATGCCGGCGACGGGCGGCATTCGCACCCGACGCAGGGCCTGCTCGATATGTACACGATCAGGCACTACAAGCAGGACTTCACCAAGCTGTCGGTCGCCATCGTCGGCGACATCGTGCACAGTCGCGTCGCGCGCTCCGACATCCATGCGCTGGCGACCCTGGGCGTGCCCGATATCCGCGCCGTCGGCCCCAAGACCCTGGTACCGGGTGACTTGCGCGAGATGGGCTGCCGGGTCTGCCACGACATGGACGAGGGCATCAAGGACGCCGACGTCATCATCATGCTGCGCCTGCAGAACGAACGCATGAGCGGCGCGCTGCTGCCGTCGAGCAGCGAGTACTTCCAGCACTACGGCCTGAGCGAGGAACGCCTGGCCCTGGCCAAGCCGGACTGCATCGTCATGCACCCGGGGCCGATCAACCGCGGCGTGGAGATCGACTCCAAGGTGGCCGACGGTCCGCACTCGGTGATCCTGCCGCAGGTCAGCTTTGGCATCGCGGTACGCATGGCGGTGATGGCGATCCTGGCGGGGAATGAGGCCTAAGTCATGAAGACCTTGATTGAGAACGCCCGCCTGATCGATCCGGCTTCGGGCCTTGACCGCAAGGGTTCGCTGGCCATTGCTGACGGCCGCATCGCCGGCATCGACCTGAGCGGCTTTGCGCCGGATCAGCGCATCGACGCCCAAGGCGCGGTGCTCGCCCCCGGCCTCGTCGATCTGCACGCTCGCCTGCGCTGCAGCGGCGCCTCGCTGGAAGGCGGCATCGAGTCCGAGCTGCGCGCCGCCGCCGCCGGTGGCGTGACGACCCTGGTCTGCCCGCCGGACACCGACCCGGTGCTCGACGAGCCCGGCCTCGTGGACATGCTGCACTGGCGCTGCGAACGCGCCGGCCTGGCCAATGTGCTGCCGCTGGGCGCGCTGACCCGCGGCCTGGCCGGCGAGGCCCTGGCCGAGATGGGCGCGCTGGTGCAGGCCGGCTGCCTGGCGCTCAGCCAGGCCGAGAAGACCATCCGCAACACCAATGTGCTGTGGCGGGCGATGCAGTACGCGTCCAGCTTCGGCCATGCGGTCTGGCTGCGGCCCAACGACCCCTGCCTGGGCAGCGGCGTCGCCGGCAGCGGTCCGCTGGCCACGCGACTGGGGCTGTCCGGCGTGCCGGTGATGGCCGAGACCATCGCCTTGCACACGATCTTCGAGCTGATGCGCGCCACCGGCGCCCGCGTGCATCTGCAGCGCCTGTCGTCTGCGGCCGGCGTGGCCCTGCTCCGCGCCGCCAAGGCCGAGGGCCTGCCGGTAAGTGCCGATGTCTCCGTGCATTCGCTGCACCTGACCGATGTCGACATCGGCCATTTCGACAGCAGCGCGCGCGTCGAGCCGCCGTTGCGCCAGGCCCGCGACCGCGATGCGCTGCGCGCCGCGCTGGCCGACGGCACGATCGACGCCCTGGTCAGCGACCACGCGCCGGTCAGCGACGACGCCAAGGTGCTGCCCTTCGCCGAGGCCGAGCCGGGTGCCAGCAGCGTCGAGTTGCTGCTCGGCCTGACCCTGCACTGGGCGCAGCAGAGCGGGCTCGGCCTGACCGAGGCACTGGCGCCGGTCACGCAACGCGCCGCCCGGGTCGCCGGTCGCGAGGCCAGGCTGGCCGAGGGGGCGGCGGCCGATCTCGTGCTCTTCGACCCCGCGTCGCGCTGGGCGGTGACGCCGGAGCGTCTCATCAGCCGCGGCAAGCGCACGCCGTTCGCGTTCGCCAGCAGCGGCATGGAGTTGCCGGGTCAGGTGCTGGGCACCTGGATCGCTGGCCGCCGGGTGTTCGGTTGAGGGGGTGGGTCGGCGCCTGGCGGCTGCTGCGCGTGATCGCGCAGGTCGTCGCCGGCCTGTTCACGCTGGCCGTCCGCTTCCCCGGCGCCGATGCCTCGCGCCGCCATGGCCACATCCAGCGCTGGAGCCAGGGCATGCTGCGCGCGCTGGGCATCCAGCTGCAGGTCCGCCAGCAGGCGGCGGTGCCGCCCGCCTGCCTGGTGGTGCTCAACCATGTGAGCTGGCTGGACATTCTCTGCGTGCACGCGGCCCTGCCGCAGGCGCGCTTCGTGTCCAAGGCCGACGTCAAGGCCTGGCCCTTGATCGGTTGGATGGTCGCCGCCGCCGGCACCTTGTTCATCGAGCGCGAGCGCAAGCGCGACGCGATGCGCGTCGTCCATCACTGCGCGGCGGCCTTGAAGGCCGGCGACACGGTCGCCGTGTTCCCCGAGGGCACGACGGGTACCGGGCCGCAGTTGCTGCCCTTCCACGCCAACCTGCTGCAGGCCGCGGTCAGCGTCGACGCGCCGCTGCAGCCGCTGGCCTTGCGCTACTTCACGCCGAGCGAGCGGTTTGCCTCTGCCGCGGCCTATGTCGGCGATCTGCACCTGCTGGCCTCGGTCTGGCGCATCGTCACGGCGCGCGGCCTGCAGGCCGAGCTCAAGCTGCTGCAGTCGATCGAGACCCAGGCGATGGACCGCCGCGCCTTGGCCGAGATGGCGCGCGCGGCGATCCAGGCCGGTTTGGATTAAGCCTGCCCTCGCCAGAGGCTCCGGCCTTCGGCAGGCGCTGACGGTCCTCAGGACCGTCAGCGTCCGGCCTCAGTCTTGCCCTGGTTGGCCACCGCCGCCGCGGCGGCCGCGATCGCCTCGGCATCGCCCAGGTAATAGCTCTTGATCGGCTTGAGCTCGGCGTCGAGCTCGTAGACCAGGGGCACGCCGTTGGGGATGTTGACGCCGACGATGGCGTCGTCGGCAATGCCGTCGAGCATCTTCACGAGGGCGCGGATCGAGTTGCCATGGGCGGCGATCAGCACGCGCTGGCCGGCCTTGATCGCCGGCGCGATCTCGTTCTGCCAATGCGGCAGCACGCGGGCCACGGTGTCCTTCAGGCACTCGGTCAGCGGCACCTCGACGCCGGCGTAGCGGCGATCGCCGCGCTCGCTGCGCTCGTCGTCAGCCGCCAGCGGGGGAGGGGGCGTGTCGTAGCTGCGGCGCCAGATCAGCACCTGCTCGTCGCCGTACTGCTTGGCCATGTCGCTCTTGTTCAGGCCTTGCAGCGCGCCGTAATGGCGCTCGTTCAGCCGCCAGTGGTGCTTGACCGGCAGCCAGGTGCGCTCCATGTGGTCCAGGCAATGCCAGAGAGTCCAGATCGCGCGGCTCAGCACCGAGGTGTAGGCGACGTCGAAGTCATAACCCTCGGCCTTCAGCAGCTTGCCGGCGGCCTGCGCCTGGGCGACGCCGGTGGCGGTCAGCGGCACATCGGTCCAGCCGGTGAAGCGGTTTTCCAGGTTCCAGGTCGATTCGCCGTGGCGCAGCAGGACAAGCTTGTACATGGGGCAGGGCTGGGTGAGAGAGGCCAGGATTCTAGGAAGGGCTCACCACGGGCTTGGAAAGCCTGCTTTCGCCGCTACCTAGAATCGCCGGTTTCCTAGATCGCGGTGCTTCTCGTGGATTTCTTCATTCAGAACTGGTTCCTGGTGGCGATGGCGGTGGGCTCGGGCCTGCTGCTGCTCTGGCCCACGCTCACGGGCAAGACCACCGGCGTCGGCGCCGCCGAGGCGGTGCGCCTGATGAACCGCGAGAAGGCGGTGCTGATCGACGTCTCCGAGGCCGAGGAGTACGCCAAGGGCCATATCGGCGGCAGCAAGAACATCCCCTTCGGGCAGATCGCCGCTGACGCCAAGGGCCTGCCGAGCAACAAGGCCCTGCCCCTGGTGGTCGTCTGCCCGACCGGCGCGCGCGCCGGCCGTGCCGCGATGATGCTGAAGAAGCTCGGCTACGAGAACACCGTCGTGCTGCAGGGCGGCCTGGCCGCCTGGCGCGAAGCCAATCTGCCGACCCAGAAAGCCTGAGCCATGCCCAAGGTCCTGATGTACACCAGCCTGGTGTGCCCCTACTGCACCCGCGCCAAGGCCTTGCTCAAGGCCCGTGGTGTCGAGCACATCGAAGAGATCCGCATCGACCTCGACGAGGAAGGTCGCGCCACGATGATGGCGCGCACCGGCCGTCGCACGGTGCCGCAGATCTACATCGGTGACACCCATGTCGGCGGCTGCGACGACCTCGTCGCGCTCGATCAGCGTGGCGGCTTGATCCCCCTGCTCCAGGGCTAACCCCTAAGTCCCGGCCCCGGATAATCGCGGGCTGTTTTGCCTACCCCTCACGAAAGTTTTGCCATGGCCGACGCCGCCGCCACCCCCGTTTTCAACATCCAGCGCATGTACCTGAAGGACCTGTCGCTGGAGCAGCCGAACGCCCCGCAGTCCCTGCTCGAGCAAGGCCAGCCGAATGTCGACATCAACCTCGGCCTGGCTGCTGCGCCGGTGCAGGACGGCATCTTCGAGGTCACGGTGACCGCCACCGTCACCGCCAAGGTCAACGACAAGACCCTGTTCCTGATCGAGGCCAAGCAGGCCGGCATCTTCGAGATGCGCAACCTGCCGCAGGAGCAGCTCGAGGGCATCCTGGGCATCGTCTGCCCGCAGATGATCTACCCCTATCTGCGTGCCATCGTCTCCGACATGTGCACCCGCGCCGGCTTCCCGCCGGTGCTGCTGACCGAAGTCAACTTCCAGGCCATGTTCGAGGCCCAGCAGCAGGCCCGCGCCGAGCAGCAGCAGGCCACCGCGCAGTAAGTCGGCCTCAGCCACAATCAAAAGCGCGCCGCTCCCGGCGCGCTTTTTTCTTGCCCGATGAGAATTTCCGTTCTCGGCGCCGGTGCCTGGGGCACGGCGCTGGCCATCCAGGCGGCCCAGCGCCATGCGGTGCAGCTCTGGGCGCGCGACCCGGCCCAGGCCGCGGCCATGGCGGCCAGCCGCGTCAACGAGCGCTACCTGCCCGGCGTGCCGCTGCCGGTGGGGCTGAGCGTCGGTAGCGATCTGGCGACCGCGACCGATGGCGCCGAGCTGCTCATCGTCGCCACGCCGATGGCCGGGCTGCGCGACATGCTCGCCAGCCTGCCGCGCCAGGTGCCGCTGCTCTGGCTGTGCAAGGGCTTCGAGGCCGGCAGCGGCCTGCTCGGCCATGAGATCGCCCGCGAGCTCGGCCGCGACCGCGTCGGCATCCTCAGCGGACCCAGCTTCGCGCAGGAGGTCGCGCGCGGCCAGGCCACCGCCCTGGTCGCCGCCAGCGAGGACGCCGGCCTGGCCCAGCTCGCCGTGCAGGCCTTCCATGGCGAGCGCTTGCGCGTCTACACCTCGGGCGACCCGGTCGGCGTCGAGGTCGGCGGCGCGGTGAAAAACGTGATGGCCATCGCCACCGGCGTTGCCGACGGCCTGCGCGAGCGCGCTGAAGGCGCGGGCAGGCTGGCCGATGCGCCAGGCCTCAACGCCCGCGCCGCCTTGCTGACCCGCGGCCTGGCCGAGATGACCCGCCTGGGCCTGGCCCTGGGCGCCAAGGCCGAGACCTTCCTCGGCCTGTCCGGCCTGGGTGACCTGGTGCTCACCGCCACCGGCGAGCTCAGCCGCAATCGCAAGGTCGGCCTGCTGCTGGCCGAGGGCCTGAGCCTGGCGCAGGCCCTCGCCCGGCTCGGCCATGTCGCCGAGGGCGTCTATTCGGCCCCTACCGTGCTCGAGCGTGGACAGCGGCTGGGCCTGGAGTTGCCGATCACCGCCGGCGTCGTCGACCTGCTCGAAGGCCGTGCCAGTCCGGCCGAGCTGCTGCAACGCCTGATGGCGCGCGATCCGCGGGCGGAACTCAGTTGATCTCGAGCTCGGCGCAGCGCCCCGCCGCGCCCCAGACCGTGTAGCCGTCGCCGTCGCGGTAGAGCGCCGCCTCGCCGGGCAGGGCGAGCAGTTTCAGAAAGCGCATGCTGATGCGCTGGGCGTCGCCACCGAGCGCTGCCTCGCAGCGCGCCATGGTGTGGGCGCCATGGATGATGGGCGAGCGCATGCCGAACAGCCTGGCGCCCCAGGTGCCGAGGTGGATGGGGTTGGCGTCGCCCGACAGCAGCGCGTAGCGGCGGCCGGCATCGGCCGGCAGCGCCCAGTGCGCCAGCGGCGTCTCGTCCGGCGGCGCTTCGGGGGCGCGCTCGCGGGGCATGCGGCCGTTGCCGCCTTCGCGAGGCGGGCGGTACAGGCTGCTCGAGCGCAGCACCGTCACGCCTTGCTGCGTGATGTCGACACTCAGCTGCAGATTGCGCTTGCCCTCGCGCCGGCCTTCGAGGTGCAGCTCGTAGCCGAGCTCGCGCTGCCAGGGCGCCACGCGCTCCAGACGCTGCTCGATGTGCACCATGCCGAGCAGGCGGTAGGGAAAGGCCGGCTGCAGCATCCAGGCCAGCTGGGCGCGTTGCAGCGCCAGGTAGTGGTAGCTCAGCGGCAGCGCTTCGGGCGCAAAACCGAGTTGGGCGTTGAAGCGCCGGCGGTGCCAGTCATTGATCGCCGGCGCCTGCCAGTGACCGCTGGCACTCGGCAGCTCGCCGCCGCGGGGCCGCTGCAGCGCGCAGCGCAGCATCAGCCAGGCGGACGCTGGCAGCGACTTCACCCTTGGGCTCCCGCATAGCCCTGCTGGCGCCAGGCCTCGAACACGGCGACGGCGACCGCATTGCTGAGGTTGAGGCTGCGCTGACCGGCACGCATGGGCAGGCGCAGCCATTGCGCCTCGTCGATGCGTGCGCGCACCTCGGGGTGCAGGCCGGCCGATTCGCTGCCGAACACCAGCCAGTCGCCGGGCTGCCAAGCCGGCTGGGCAAAAGAGCGCCGGCCGCGCGTGGTGAAGGCGAACAGGCGCTCGGGCGCAGGCTGTTCGCTGGCCAGCAAGTGGTCCCAGTCGCGGTGCACGCGCAGCTCCGCGTACTCGTGGTAGTCCAGGCCGGCGCGCTGCAGCAGCTTGTCCTCCAGGCTGAAGCCCAGCGGTTCGACCAGGTGCAGCCGGCAGCCGGTGTTGGCGGCCAGGCGGATCACGTTGCCGGTGTTGGGCGGGATCTCGGGGTGGACGAGGACGATGTTGAACATGCGCTTCAGTGCTCGGGTTCTGGCGTGCGGGCGATCACCCAGGCGGAGACGCCCGGCGCGCCGGCCGCGCGCAGCAGGCTTGCCAGTGTCGCCAAGGTTGCGCCCGTGGTCATCACATCATCGACGAGCAGGCAGTGCCGGGTCGGTGGCGGTGCGCGCAGGGCGAAGGCGTGGCGCAGATTGGCCAGGCGCTCGCGACGGTTCAGGCGCGCCTGCGCCGGCGTGTCGACGACGCGCTCGAGCAGCTCGCAGGCCACCGGGAGCGCGAGCCGTTCGCCCAGGGCCTGGGCGAGCAGCTGGCTCTGGTTGTAGCCGCGCTCGCGCCAACGCGCCGGATGCAGCGGCACGGGCAGCAGCAGGCAGTCGGGCGACGCTGGCGGGGCGTCGCGGGCGACGAGATCGGCCAGCGCCGGCAACAGGCCCAGCGCGCCCTCGTACTTGAGCGCCTGCAGCAAACCATCCCAGGGCGGCTGGTAGTCGATCGCCGCGTGAACCGCGTCGAGCGGCAACGGCTCGCGCAGGCAGGCGGCGCAGACCGGTGCCTGGTCCAAGGGCAGCGCGCAGCGCGGGCAGCGGGGCAGGGCGGGGGCGAAGCGTGCCAGGCAGGCATCGCAGAGTCGCTCGCGGCCCCAGTCGCGGCAGATCCAGCAGCCGCCGGGCAGGGGCCAGCGGCTGGGGGATAGCAGGGTGGGCCAACGCATGTCCCACGATACTCGCGGCCCCATGGATCAAGCCTTGATCGCCGCCACCGGCCTGGACCCGCAGGCCATTGCCCGCCAGCGCCGTCGCCTGTTGCGCGCCGGCCAGACGCCCTGGCTGAACGAGTTGCTGGCCGCACGCATGGCCGAGCGCCTGCAATGGATCAAGGCCGAGGTCCAGGAGGCGCTGCTCTGGCAGGGCCTGCACGGCGGTGGGCTGGAGGCGCTGCGCGAGCGCTACCCGCAGGCGCGGCTGCGCGCGGTCGAGGACCTGGCTGCGCCGCTGCTCGAATCGCGTCGGCGCTTCTGGCAGCGCCGCGACTGGGTCGAGCCCGGGCAGCTCGGCGAAAGGGCGGTGCAGCTGATTTGGGCCAGCCAGCTGCTGCATGCTGAGCCCGATCCGCGCGCCTTGCTGGCGCGCTGGCATGGCTTGCTCGCCGTCGACGGCTTCCTGATGTTTTCCGCCTTCGGCCCGGACAGCTTCATCGAGCTGCGTCGGCTCTACGCGGCGCAGGGCTTTGGCGAGCTGGCGCCGGCCTGGGTCGACCTGCACGACATCGGCGACCTGCTCGTCGAGACCGGCTTTGCCGAGCCGGTGATGGACCAGGAGCGCATCACGCTCAGCTGGGCCGAGCCCGAGGCCTTGTGGCGCGACCTCGCGCAGCTCGGCGGCAATCTGCACCGCGGGCGCTTCGCCGGTTTGCGCACACCGGGCTGGAAGTCGCGCTGGCTGCATGCCGTCGAAGCCTTGCGCGGCCCCGACGGCCGTCTGCAGCTCACGCTGGAGTTCGTCTGCGGTCACGCCATCAAGCCGGCACCCCGGCAGCCGGCCGGCGAAACGCGCATCGGTGTCGACGCCTTGCGCGAGCAGTTGCGTCAACGCCGCAGCTGATCGGTTAGCGTTGCGGCATTCCCCGTTGCAGGAGTGCCGATGATCCCGAAGACCCCGCACCCGATCCCGGCCGCGGCCGAGCGCTTCTTTGCCAATGCGGCCCGCCTGCCGGCCATGCCCGAGGTGGCGATGCGCTTGATGAAGAGTTTTGACGACGATCGCATCGGCCTGCCGCAGATCGCCGAGCTGGTCAGCAAGGACCCCGGCCTGACCGCCAAGGTGCTGCGGCTGGCCAATAGCGCGCGCTTCAGCCCGGCGCACCGCATCGCCACCGTGCAGGATGCCGCCCATGCGCTGGGCCTGGACCAGCTGCGCAACCTGACCATGGCGGCGGCGATCAGCAACAGCTTTCCCGAGCTGCCGGGCCTCGACCGCTTGGCGATCTGGCGCCATGCCGCCGCCACCGCGGCCTATGCGCGCATGCTCGCCAAGCTGCTGCGCCTGGACAGCGACGCGGTCTTCATCGCCGGCATGATGCTGCGCACCGGCCAGCTGCTGATGGCGATGAGCGAGCCGGCCCAGGTCGCCGACGTCGAGGCGCATGCGCAGGAGCCGGGCAGCCGCTATTCGCTGGAGCAGCACCGCTTCGGCTGCACCCATGCCGATGTGACGGCCAGCCTGGCCGCGCACTGGCATTTCCCCGACGAGCTGGTGCAGGCCTTCACCGACGCCAACGAGCCGCTGGCGGTGCGCCCCTTCAGCCTGATGGCCGCGGTGCTGCACCTGGCCGAGGTGCTGGCCGACGCCCATGAGCACCACGACGATCCGATGGCGGCGGTCAAGCTTGCCGTGCCCGAGCTGGTCGAGCACCTGCACCTGGATCTGGATGACCTGGTCCAGCGCATCGAGCAGCTTGGCGACCCGGCGCAGGACGTCGAGCTACTGCTTCACTGAGGGGCGTGGCGGGGGCGTTTGGGTCTGCGCCTGCTGGCAGGCCAGCCACTCGTCCCAGGTCGAGTCGCGCACCTCCAGGCCGTCGAGGCTGGCGCGCAGTTGCGCGTTGAGCAGGTCGCCGCTGGTCCGCCGTGGCAGCAGCGACGAGCGCGGTGCGGTGGGGGTGGAGAACAACTTGCGCATGGCCTGATGCTGCGCGCCGCGCCAGCGGCTGCGCATCCCTCAAGCCGGGGAGGGCGGTAGCCGCGCCGCGACAAATCTCACGAGTGCCCGCGCGCTGGCTGGGGCCAGCGGCAGCGGCAGGGTCAGGGCCTGCACCGTGTAGCCCTCGGTGATCTGCAGCGACCAGCCGGGCAGCAGGTCGGCGAGGCGGCCGGCCTTGAGCTGCTCGGCGACGCCGTAGTCCGGTGCCAGCACCACGCCCATGCCGGCCGCGGCCAGGCCGATCAGGCTGTCCAGGTCCTCGCTGACGCAGATGCCCTGGGCGTCGACGATCTCGCGCCGCTCGCCGGCCAGCCAGGCCAGCGGCGTGGCCTGCTCGCGGGCCTGGCCGAGCAGCAGCAGCGGCAGCGCGGCCAGCGCCGCCGGACCTTGCAGCGGCCCGCCAAAGCGGTCCGGCCGCCCGTAGGCACCGACGCGGAACGGCAGCAGCGGCTGCGCGACCCAGTCCTCCGGTGGCTTCTTGGTGATGCGGAACGCGATGTCCACGCCCTCGCGCAGCAGGTCGACGCGGCGGTCGGTGAACAGCAGCTCGTAGCTGATGCCCGGGTGCTGCTCGCGGAACGCGGCCAGCAGCGGCACCAGCACCGCGCGCCCGAAGTTGGGCACCGCGGTGATGCGCAGCCGCCCTGCCAGGTCCGCCTGGCTGGCGCGCAAGCAGCCGCGCGCCGCCTCGGCCGCCTCCAGCACGGCGCGGGCCTGCTGGGCCAGGCGGCGCCCGCTCTCGGTCAGGCCCAGCGAGCGCGTGGTGCGCGCCAGCAGCGGCTGGCCCAGCTGCTCTTCCATCGCGGCGATGCGCCGGCTCACCGCGGCCCGCGTCTGACCGAGCTTGCGCGCCGCCTGGGCAAAGCTGCCGGCCTGCACGACGCGGGCGAACAGCTCCAGCGCGTTGGCGTCCAGCTCCGGGGGGCGGGCCAGCAGCGGGCTCCTGATTGTTTCTTTCATAGAAGCAGTGTGTGCATGAAGTCGATCCTAGTCAACGCAGAGTTGACTTTCTATCCTGCCGGCCATGGACACCCGCGCAATCCCCCCCTGGCAAGCCTGGCATTCACCGCTGGGCTCTCCCGACCTGCCGCAGCTGCATGCGGCGCTTGGCCTGGACGACAGGCCCGACGCCCGCGAGCGTCTGATCGAGCTGCGTGCCTTTGATGGCGCGCGCCTGGCGGCGCGGGTGATCGAGCCGCCCGGCGGCAGCGCCCGTGCGGTGGCCCTGCTGGCCCCGGCGACCGGCGTGCCGCAGCGCTTCTACCGGCCGTTCGCGCGCTGGCTGAGCGAGCGCGGCTACGCGGTGATCAGCCTGGACTACCGCGGACTCGCCGAGTCGCGCTGCCCGGGCGGTGGCACGGCGGGGGCCAGCATGCGCGACTGGATGCTGCTCGACCTGCCGGCGCTGCTGCAGGCGGCGAAGCAGCGTGCGCTGTTCGGCGGTCAGCGCCTGCCCCTGCTCTGGGTCGGTCACTCGCTCGGCGGCCATGCGCTGGCCTTGCTCGACGGCATCGAGGCCTTGGACGCGGCGGTCTGCATCGGCTCGCAGCTGCCGGCGGCGCATCGCTGGCCGGCCGGGCGCGAGCGCCTCGGCGCTCAGGCCTTCTTCAAGGCCTGGCTGCCGCTCTGGGTGCGGCTGACCGGCCGGCTGCCGGCCCTGGCCCTGGGCGGCGGACTCAGCCTGCCGGGCCCGGCGGCGCTGGACTGGTCGCGCTGGGGGCGGATGGCGAACTACTTCCTGTCCGACCCCGAGCTGCAGGCGCAGCGGCGCACCCAGCGTTTCCGCGGTGTCGCGCATTTCTGGTGCGTGAGCGACGACCGCGTGTTCGGCCCCGAGCCGGCGGTGCAGGCCCTGGTCGACGCCTTTGCCGGCAGCGCCGGCCGTGCCGAGCTCGTTCGCCTGGACCCGGCCGAGATCGGCCTGAAGCAGCTCGGGCATTTCGGTGCCTTCAAGCCGGCCTTGGGGGAGCGTTTTCTCTGGCCGACGCTGCTCGCGCGCATCGAGGCGGCGGTACCGGCGCTGCAGGCGGCTTGAGGTCTGGGCCGGTCATGCCGCGGGCGTAAAAAAAACCCGCCGTGAGGCGGGTTTGAAATCGCCCCGGTTAGGGGGCGAGGAGACGACTGCGGGACTCAAACAGTCCTGTGGACTGTTTGAGCCAGCCGTCGCGCCAGAGCCGCTGGCCCTGGCGGGGCTGTCTCGATGCTCAGGCGGCCTTCTTGGCGGCCTTGGTGGTCTTGGTCGCCTGGGCGGTGATGGTGTTGAAGTTCGACTCGGCGACTTCAGCGGCCTGCTTGGCGGCCTTCTGGACCGACTCGAAGGCGTTGTTGGCGGCGGCCAGGCCGGACTTGGCCAGCGCGACCACGTTCTCGGTGCCGGCCGGCGCGTTCTTCGCCAGGTTCTCGACCAGGCCGTCGAACTTGGCCTTGCTCTCGGCCAGCTGGCCTTCAACGATCTTGCCCAGGTCGGCGCCGGTGCTCAGGGCGATATCGGCGACATGGCGGGCGTAGGCGGCGGCCTTCTCGCCGCTGGGTTGCAGCAGGCTGGTCTGCAGCGCGAAGAACTCTTGCGGGTCCTTCACGGCCAGCAGGGCGCTGGTGGTCTCGGCCGACTCGGTCAGCGCGGTCTTGGCCAGCTGCAGGTGCAGCTCGGTCAGCTTCTCGGCGCCTTCGAAGGCCTTGGCGCCAAAACCGAACACGGCGGCGACGTTGTGCTTGTTGGCGGCGAACAGTTGCTCGGGGGTCAGCATGGTGATGGCTCCAGGTGGTTCAAGGGCGCTGTACTTTTGTTGCAGTGCAGCATGGGTCGGAGTTTAGGGTTCTCGCGCTGGATTGCAAGCACTTTTTGTGCAGCGCAACAAACTTGTCACAAAGTCGGGGTGCGAGCAGCGGGTAAGCCGGGCCGCTTAGGCTGCGCGCCCCATGCAGGCCTTCTTCTTCGACCAGCAGCCGCTGCAACTGCCGCCGGGTCACCGCTTCCCGCACCACAAGTACGCCGCCCTGCGCGAACGCCTGCAGCAGACCCTGCCCGGCCTGCGCCTGCAGCCGGCGCGGGCGGCGCCGCTGCCGGATCTGCTGCGCGTGCACGACCCCGACTATGTGCAGCGGGTGATGGACGGGTCCCTGAGCGCCGCCGAGCAGCGCGAGATCGGCTTTCCCTGGAACCCCGGCATGCCGGTGCGCGCCCGGCATTCGGTGGGCGCGACCTTGGCCGCCACCGACGTGGCGCTGCGGGAAGGCCTGGCGATGAACCTCGGCGGCGGCACCCACCACGCCAGCCGCGATGCCGGCGGCGGCTACTGCGTGTTCAACGACGTCGCGGTGGCCGCCCGCCGCGCCCAGGCGCGTGGCGACGCGGCGCGGGTGCTGGTCATCGACCTGGACGTGCACCAGGGCAATGGCACGGCGGCCATCTTTGCCGGCGACGCCACGGTGTTCACGCTCAGCCTGCATGGCGAGAAGAACTTCCCGTTCCGCAAGCGGCCGAGCAGCCTGGACGTCGACCTCCCCGATGCCTGCGGCGATGGCGCCTACCTGGCCGCGCTGGACGCCGCGCTTGCCGAGGTGGCGCGGCGCTTCCCGGCGCCGGATCTTGCCTACTACCTGGCCGGCGCCGACCCGCACGAGGGCGACCGCCTGGGCCGGCTCAAGCTGAGCAGCGCCGCGATGGCCGAGCGCGACGCGCGGGTCTTCGCCTTTCTCGACCGCGTGCCCACGGTGATGCTGATGGCCGGCGGCTACCCGACCGAGCTCGACACCTTGCTCGACGTGCAGCAGGCCTCTGCCTTGGCCGCCTGGAGCGCCTGGACCCGATGGAACAATGCCCCGCCATGACGAACGCATTCCCGACTGAGCCCTTGCACACCGGCGCCACGCCCGATCTGATCGAGGCCATGCGCACGCGCCGCTCGGTGCGCGCCTTCTTGCCCACGCCCGTAGCGCGCGAGACCATCGAGGCCATCCTGGCCGATGCGGCGCGGGCGCCGTCCGGCACCAACACCCAGCCCTGGCGGGTGCGCGTGCTGACTGGCGACACGCTCGCGCAGGTTGTCGCCATGGCCGAGCAGATCCACAACGACCCGGCAGCGTCTGCCGCGCTCAAGCCCGAGTACGACTACTACCCGGCCGAGTGGAAATCGCCCTTCGTCGACCGCCGCCGCAAGGTCGGCTGGGATCTTTACGGCCTGCTCGGCATCGGCAAGGCCGACAAGGCGCGCATGCACGCGCAGCACGGCCGCAATTTCCGCTTCTTCGATGCGCCGGTCGGCCTGATCTTCACCATCGACCGCATCCTCAGCCAGGGCTCCTGGCTGGATTACGGCATGTTCCTGCAGAACATCATGCTGGCGGCGCGCGCCCATGGTCTGCACACCTGCCCGCAGGCGGCCTGGACCCATTACCACGCGCAGCTCGCCGAGCGGCTGGCCTTCGCGCCCGAGGAGATGCTGGTCTGCGGCATGGCCTTAGGGTTCGGCGACCCGGCGGCGATCGAGAACAGCCTGCACACCGAGCGCGAGCCCGTGGCCGGCTTTGCCAGTTTTCACGACTGACACAATCCGCCCCCTTCCTGCACGGACCACCTGGACCCCGCGATGAGCCTGGCCCTTGATCTGGCCCTGATCCCCTTGCTGCCGCTGTTGGTGGGCAGCCTGCTGTGCTTCTGGCTGGGCAGCCGCAACACGCCGCTGCGCCGCGCGCTGACCGCGGGCGCCGCGGCGGCGGTTGCGCTGCTCGTGCTCGCTGCGCTGGCCGCCCATGCGCCGGCCGTCTGGGCCGGTCAGACCCTGCTCAGCCAGACCCCCTGGGTGCCTGGCCTCGGGCTGAACGCCAACTTCCGCCTCGATGCCCTGGCGCTGATGTTTGCCGGCCTGATCAGCGGCATCGGCCTGCTGGTCATCATGTACGCCGCCTGGTATCTGCACCACGACGATCCGGCCGGCAAGTTCTTCGGCACCCTGATGCTCTTCATGGCCGCCATGCTGGGCATCGTGCTGGCCGACAACCTGCTGCTGCTGCTGGTGTTCTGGGAGCTGACCAGCGTGAGCAGCTTCCTGCTCATCGGCTACTGGGGCGGGCGCGAGGAGTCGCGCGACGGCGCGCGCCTGGCGCTGGCCATCACCGGCGGCGGCGGCCTGGTCATGCTGGCCGGCTTCGTGCTGCTGGGCAACATCGGCGGCAGCTACGAGATCTCCGAGCTGCTGACCCGCGGTGCGCAGATCCAGACCGATCCGCTCTACCCGGTGGCGCTGGGCCTGGTGCTGATCGGCTGCTTCACGAAGAGCGCGCAGTTCCCTTTCCACTTCTGGCTGCCGCATGCGATGGCGGCGCCGACCCCGGTCTCCGCCTACCTGCACTCGGCGACCATGGTGAAGGCCGGCCTGTTCCTGATGCTGCGCCTCTACCCGGTGCTGGGCGGCACCGCCTTGTTCGAGGGCGTGGTCGGCACGGTGGGCCTGGTGACCATGGTCTTCGCCGCCTTCGTCGCGGTGTTCCGCCACGATCTCAAGGGCCTGCTCGCCTACTCCACGATCAGCCACCTCGGCCTGATCGCCTTCCTGATCGGCCTGGGCAGCCCGATGGCCAAGGTCGCCGCGGTCTTCCACATCCTCAACCACGCGGCCTTCAAGGCGGCGCTGTTCATGAGCGCCGGCATCGTCGACCACGAGACCGGCACGCGCGACCTGCGCAAGCTCGGTGGTCTGTTCGCCGCCCTGCCCATCGTCGGCAGCCTGGTGCTGATCGCCTCGGCGGCGATGGCCGGCCTGCCGCCGTTCAACGGCTTCATCAGCAAGGAGATGATGCTGCACGAGGCCGTCCACACCGGCTTGTGGGGCGGGCATTGGGCGGTGCCGGTGCTGGCCACGCTGGGCGGGCTGTTCTCGGCCGCCTACTCGCTGCGCCTGGTGCACGACTGCTTCTTCAACGGCCCGGCGCAAGGCCTGCCCAACCCGCACCCGCACGAGCCGCCCTGGGGCATGAAGGCGCCGGTGCTGTTGCTGGTGCTGGTCTGCATCGCCGTGGGCCTGGCGCCGATGGCCATCGCCGGCGGCTTCGTCGAGAGGGTTAGCAGCGTCGTGCTGGGCGCGCCGGCGCCCGAGTTCCACCTGGCGCTGTGGCATGGGCTGAACCTGCCGCTGCTGATGAGCGCGATCGCCGTCGCCGGCGGCGTCATCGCCTACGCGCTGCTGATGCGCGGCCGCCGCCTGCACGCCTACGAAACGCGGCGCTGGGGCGGCAAGCCGGCCTTCGAGGCCGGGCTCAACGGCCTGCTCGGCCTGGCCGGTCGCTTCACCCACGCCACCGAGAACGGTTCGCTGCAGCGCTACGTGGCCTGGATGCTGGCCAGCGGCGTTGCCGTCGCTGCCTGGGCCTTTGCCGGCGGTCCGCTGCCCAGGGCGGGCGATCGCGAGCTGCTGGCCGCGCCGCCGCTGGCCATCGGCGTCTGGCTGATGCTGATTCTGATGCTGGGCGCGTTGCTGGTCCTCCAGCATCAACGCCTCGTCGCCACCGTCATCGTCGGTGGCGTCGGCCTGGTCGCCTCGCTGTCCTTCATCGCCTTCTCGGCGCCCGACCTGGCGCTGACCCAGCTCAGCGTCGACATCGTCTCCACCGTGCTGCTGCTGATGGGCCTGGCCCTGCTGCCGGCGATGAGTCCGCGCGAATCCGCTCCCTGGCGCAAGGGCCGGGACGCGCTGATCGCGCTGGCCGGCGGCGGCGGCATGGCCTGGCTGACCTGGCTGGCGCTGACCCGCGGCCACGACAGCATCAGCTGGTATTTCCTGGAACAGGCCCTGCCCAAGGGCGGCGGCACCAACGCGGTCAACGTCATCCTGGTCGACTTCCGCGGCTACGACACCTTTGGCGAGATCACCGTGCTGGGCATTGCCGGCATCGGCGTGCTGGCCCTGCTCGACGGCCTGCGTGCGCGCCGCCCGGGCAGCGACCCCGGCGGCCGCGCCTGGAGCTATGCCGAGCCGCCGCTGATGCTGCGCGTCGCCGCCCGCCTGCTGCTGCCCATGGCCCTGCTGGTCAGCGCCTACATCTTTTGGCGCGGCCACAACCTGCCGGGCGGCGGCTTCATCGCCGGTCTGGTCACCGGCGTGGCCCTGGTCATGCAGTACATGGCGCTGGGCCAGAACCAGGCCGAGAGCCTGCTGCATGGGGCCGGCGGGCGGCGCTACACGCGCTGGATCGCCATCGGTCTGGCGATCGCCGCGCTGACTGGCGTGGCCGCCATGCTGCTCGGCCGGCCATTCCTGACCAGCGCCTTCGGCCACCCGGTGGTGGCGGTGCTGGGTGAACTGCCGCTGGCCAGCGCCGCGGTCTTCGACCTCGGCGTCTACATCACCGTGGTCGGCGCCACGCTCTTGATGTTGTCGGTGCTGGGTGCCGCCAGCAAGGGGACGAGCAAGTGATCTCGATGGAACTCCTGATGGCCAGCGGCATCGGCCTGACCACCGCCGCCGCCATCTATCTGTTGCTGCGCGGCCGCTCCTACCCGGTGGTGCTCGGCCTGACCTTGCTGGGCTATGCGGTCAACGTCTTCATCTTCGCGATGGGCCGGCTGTGGGTCAACGCGCCGCCCATCCTGCAAGGCCAGACGCCGGTCGCCGACCCGCTGCCCCAGGCCCTGGTGCTGACGGCGATCGTGATCGGTTTTGCGACCACCGGTTTCGTGGTCGAGCTGGCGCTGCGCAGCCGGCAGGAGAACGGCAGCGACCATGTCGACGGTGAGGAAACGCGGTCATGAGCGAAGCGCTGTTCCATCACCTGCCGGTGCTGCATGTGCTGCTGCCGCTGGCCACCGCGGTGCTGCTGCTGCTCATCGGCGACCACGGCGGCGACGAGCATGGCGGTCATGGCCACGCCAAGCTGAAGGCGGCGCGGGCCATCGCCTTGGTCTCGGTGCTGATCGGCCTCGCCCTGGCCCTGCTGGCGGTGCAGCGCGCGGCGAGCGGCGAGCTGGCCGTCTACCGCGTCGGCGAATGGCCGGCGCCCTTCGGCATCGCGCTGGTGGTCGACCGCCTGGGCGCGGCCATGCTGCTGCTCACCGCGGTCGTCGCCTTGGCCGCGCTGTGGTACGCGCGCTGCGGCTGGGACAGCCATGGGCGCTACTTTCACGCGCTGTTCCAGTTCCAGCTGATGGGCCTGAACGGCGCCTTCGTGACCGGCGATCTGTTCAACCTCTTCGTCTTCTTCGAGGTGCTGTTGATCGCCAGCTATGTGCTGATGACCCATGGCCTGGGTCGCGAGCGCCTGCGTGTCGGCCTGCACTATGTGGTGCTGAACCTGATCGCCTCGGGCCTGTTCCTGATCGGCGTGGCGCTGCTCTATGCCAAGACCGGCACGCTGAATATCGCCGACCTGGCGCTGCGCGTGCCCATGGTCAGCGGGCCGGACGTCGGCATCGTCAAGGCCGGTGCGCTGATCCTGCTCGTCGTCTTCGGTTTCAAGGCCGCGCTGGCGCCGCTGTCGCTGTGGCTGCCGGCCACCTACACGGCGGCCAGCGCGCCGGTGGCCGCCTTGTTCGCCATCATGACCAAGGTCGGCGTCTACGCGATCTGGCGGGTGCACGGCGTGATCTTCGGCGAGACCGCCGGCGACAGCGCGCTGGTCGCCGCGCCGCTCTTGCTGCCGCTGGCCCTGGCCAGTTCGGTGGCCGGCGTGCTCGGCGCGATCTCGGCGACCACGCTGCCGCGACTCGTCGCCTGGCTGAACGTCGCCTCGGTCGGCACGGTGCTGGTCGCCCTCGCGCTGTTCAGCGACGCCGCCTGGGGCGCGGCGCTCTACTACCTGGTCAACAGCACTCTGGTGGTCGCCGCGCTCTTCCTGCTGGCCGAGCTGGTCGGCGCGCAGCGCGGCCGCGCCGGCGCTCACCTGACGCCCGCCGCGCCGGTGGCGCAGCCGGTGCTGCTCGGTTCGCTGATGCTGCTGGCCGCCGCCTCGGCCGCCGGCCTGCCGCCGCTGCCCGGCTTCATCGGCAAGCTGATGCTGCTCGAAGCTGCGGCGCCGCACCCGCAGCAACTGGCGGTGTGGAGCGTGGTGCTGGGCGTCGGCTTCCTGACCCTGGTCGGCCTGGCGCGCGCCGGCAGCATCCTGTTCTGGCATATCAGCGACGAGGCGCCGGCGACCACGGCCGGCGGCAGTCCGAAGCTGGTCGCGGCGACGATCGCCTTGCTCGCCTGCACGGTCGCCATGTCGATCGCCGCCGAACCGCTGCGCCGCTACGCCGAGGCCGCCGCCGTGCAGCTGCGCGACGTGCAGGCCTATGCCGACGCGGTGCTGGGCGCCGACGCCGCGCGCGACGGCACGACGCGGCCCTACCGCTTTGACAAGGAGGGCGTGCGATGAGCCGACTGCTGCCCTACCCGGTGCTGAGCAGCCTGCTGGCCCTGCTCTGGCTGCTGCTGCAGCAAAGCCTGGCGCCGGCCCAGCTGATCAGTGCCCTGGTGCTCGGCGCGCTGCTGCCGCGCCTGCTGGCCGGCTTCCTGGGCCAGCGTGCGCAGCCGCGTCGCTGGGACCTCGCGCTGCGCCTGCTGCTGTTGGTCCTCAAGGACATCGTGCTGTCCAACATCGCCGTCGCCAAGCTGGTGCTCAACCCGGCGTCGCGGCCGCGCTCGGCCTGGGTGACGGTGGCGCTGCAACTGCGCAGCCCGCTGGGGCGCAGCCTGCTGGCCAGCATCATCACGACGACGCCGGGCACCGTCAGCTGCACGATCGACGAGGCGCGTGGCCTGATCCTGGTGCACGCGCTCGACTGCGCCGACGCGCCGGCCATGGCGGCCGACATCAAGGCACGCTACGAGGCGCCGCTGCGCGCCATTCTTGACGGAGACGACGCGCGATGAACCTGATCGAACCGGCGCTGAACTTCGCCACCGCGGCCGTCGGCCTGGCCATGCTGCTGTCCGCCTGGCGCCTGCTGCGCGGGCCCAGCCTGCCCGACCGCGTGCTGGCGCTGGACACCATGTACATGAACGTGGTCGCTCTCGTCGTGCTGCTCGGCCTGCGCTGGGCCACCGGCCTGTTCTTCGAGGCGGCGCTGCTCATCGCGCTGCTGGGTTTCGTCGGCACCGTGGCGCTGGCGCGCTTCGTCAGCCGTGGTGACGTACTGGAATAGGCCATGCAAGCTGAACTCGCGCTTCCCTGGCAGATCGCCATCTCGGCCGCCCTCGTTGTCGGCGGTGTCTTCGCCCTCGTCGGCGTGATCGGCATGCTGCGCTTCCCCGACTTCTTCATGCGCCTGCACGCGCCGACCAAGGCCAGCACGCTGGGCGTCGGTGGCGTGCTGATCGCCAGCATCCTGGCCGGCTGGGCCAGCGGCCGGCTGGCGCTGCCCGAGCTGCTGATCACGCTGTTCGTCTTCCTCACCGCCCCGGTGTCGGCCAATCTGCTGGCCCAGGCGGCGTTGCACCTGCGCCTGCCCGCCGAGGCCGGCGCGGCGCCCGACCCGGAGCCGCGCCCATGAAGCCCCGCCTCCTCGTTGCCCGCCGCCTGTTCGACGACCTGCTCGAACCGCTGCGGGCGCAGTTCGAGCTCGATGTGCACGACAGCGACGAGCCCCTGGGCGCGGCGCTGGCCGGCCGCCTGCAGGGCTGCTGGGGCCTGCTCGGTTCGGGCACCGAGAAGGTCGACGCCGCCCTGCTCGCGCAATGCCCCGAGCTGCGGGCGGTGGCCTTGATGACGGTGGGCTACAACAACCTGGACCTGGCCGCCTGCAAGGCGCGCGGCCTGTTGCTCAGCAACGCCCCCGGCGTGCTGACCGAGGCCACCGCCGACTTCGGCATGGCCTTGCTGCTGGCGGCGGCGCGCCGCGTCGGCGAGTCGGAGCGCTATCTGCGCGCCGGTCGCTGGAACGGCTGGAGCATCGACCAGTTCGCAGGCAGTGAGCTGCGCGGCAGCTGGCTGGGCATCGTCGGCATGGGCCGCATCGGCAGCGCCATCGCGCGCCGCGCCCACCATGGCTTCGGCATGCGCATCGCCTATTGCAACCGCAGCGAATCAAAGGATGCCGCGCTGCTCGGCGCCGAGCGCCTGCCGCTGGACGCGCTGCTGCGCCAGGCCGACCATGTCGTGATCGTCGTTCCCTACACGGCCGAGACCCACCACCTCATCCGGGCCGAGCAGCTGGCGCTGATGAAGCCGACGGCGGTCCTCGTCAACATCGCTCGCGGCGGCGTGGTTGACGATGCGGCGCTGGCCGCGGCCTTGCGGGCCGGTCGACTGGCGGCGGCCGGGCTCGACGTCTTCGAGGGCGAACCCCGCGTGCACCCCGAGCTGCTGGCCTGCGACAACGCGGTGCTGACGCCGCATATCGCGTCGAGCACGCTGCCGACGCGGCGGGCGATGGTCAAACTGGCGGTCGACAACTTGCTCGAATGGCAAGCTGGCAGACCCGGACTGACCCCCATTTGAGCTCCTGAATTACCCGCGGGCGTGTCAAAACGCCGGTTCAGCCGACGAAACAAGCAGCTTGGGGCCGGACAATCAAGCCCCTTATTCGTAGGCAGCGGGGCAACAGACGAGCGATGGTGGAACTGGCGCGGCAATGGAAAACGCAGGCCCTGGCGGCGCTGTTGCTGGCCCTGCTCACCGAGCTGGCCCGCCGCGCCAGCCAGGACCCGGCGCATTCCACCCTGCTGTGGCCCAGCGCCGCGCTGGGCGCCGTCTTCCTGGCCCGCTGGGGTTGGCGTGGCCTGTTCCCGCTGGTCGGCGGTCTGCTCGGTGCCGCGCTGCTGGCCCTCGATCTGCCCTTGGCGCAGCGCCTTGGGGGACTGCTCGCCGGCCTGGTCGGCCCGCTGGCCCTGGCCCTGGCGCTCGGCCCGCGTTGGCGGCTGCGCCGCGGCAGCAGCAACCCCTTCGAGGTCACCGCCAGCCTGGGTCGGCTGGTGGCCACCCAGGCCCTGCTGGCGGCGCCCTTGGCGGCACTGGTGGCCACCGCCGCGGCCGCCTTGGCCGGCCGCTCGCTGCTCGAACCGCTGCTGGACCGCTGGGTCAACGAGCTGGCCGGCTTTCTGACCTTGGCGCCGCTGGCCTGGGAGCTGATGTCGCCGCGCCGCGATGCCGCCGAGACCTTGCAGGAGATGCTGCGCCAGGGCCGCCGTCATGCCGGCGTGGTGCTGGTGCTGGCGGCGCTGGTGGCGACCGCCTCGGCACTCTGGCTGTGGCCGAGCACCGGGGCCATCGCCCAGGCCGCCACCTACCTGCTGGCGCCATTGCTCGCGCTCTGCCTGGCCGGCATCGCGCCGCTGCCGGCCTTCACCACGCTGGCGCTGGCCGGCATCGGGCTGGCGCTCGGGCAGGCCCATGCGCATCCGCTGCAGCAGCAGTCGCCGCTGCTCGTCACGCTCTTCATCAGCGTCGTCGTCTGCGCGGTGCTGGCCATGCGCGCCTTGCTCAACGGCCAGCGTCAGGCGCGCAAGCAACTCGAGCTGCAGGCCTTCATCGACCACCCGACGGGCCTGCTCAACCGCGCCGGCATGAACCGCCTGCTGGAGACCTGGAGCAACGAGATCGGCGGCCGCGACCGCGCGCTGCTGAGCTTGCGGGCCGGCAATCTTGACGCCATCGAGGCGCTCGGCGGACCGCAGCGCCTGGCCGCGATGGAGCAGCTGCTGGCCGACGAATTGCGCACCGAGTTGCCCCATGTGCGCTGGGCGCGGGTGTCGACGCTGCGCTTCGTCGGCGCCGTCGCCCAGCTGGGCAGCGCCGCCGAGCAGCGCGCCGACCTGCTCGCCATCGAGCGCATCGCCGCCGGCTGCAACTCGCGCCTGCAGGACCAGTTGCACGCCCCGCAATGGGGGGTTGCCGGCCTGCGCATCGCCAGCGGCCTGCATTGCAACACCGGCACGCTGTTCAGTGCGCTGCGCGAGCAGGAGCACCGTGCGCTGGCCGGTGGCCGCAGCCAGTGGGGTCAGGCCGACGTGGCGACGCAGCGCGAGCTGGCCGCCGACGCCGCCCAGGGCCAGGCGCTGCGCGCCCAGCTGGAGTCGCGCAATCTTGTCGTCGTCGCCCAGCTGATCCAGAACAACGTGCCCAGCCGCATCGAGGGCCTGAAGATCGAGGTGCTGTGCCGGCTGCCCGACCCCGACGGCCGGCTGCAGCCGCCGTCCAGCTTCATGCCGGTGGCGGTGCGCCATGGGCTGATGCCGCTGCTCGACCTGGTCGTCGTCGAGCAGACCCTGGCCTGGTTCGCCGCCCAGCCCAAGGCCTTTGCCGAGCTGGGCTGCTGCGGCATCAACCTCAGCGGCGCGTCGCTGGCCGACGCCGGCACGCCCGAGCGCCTGGCCCAGCTGTTCCAGCGCTACCAGCTCAGCCCGGCCAAGTTCGTCATCGAGGTCACCGAGAACCAGGCCATCGCCCAGCTGGCCCAGGGCATGGAGAACCTGCGCGCGCTGCGCAAGCTGGGCTGCCTGATCGCCCTGGACGACTTCGGCACCGGCCTGGCCACCTTTGACTACCTGAAGCGCTTCCCGGTCGACAGCATCAAGATCGACGGCAGCTTCGTGCGCAGCCTGGGCGAGTCGGCGGTCGATCGCGCCATCATCGAATCCATCGTCCACGTGGCGCGCAGCATGGGCGTGCGCACGGTGGCCGAGTTCGTCGAGTCGCCGCGGCTGGCGCGCCTGGTCAGCGAACTGGGCGTCGACGAAAGCCAGGGCTATGCGATCAGCCCGCCGCAGCGCCTGGAGGCGGTGTTCGCCGAGGTGCTGATGGCCCAGTCGGTGCCGACCACGGTGCCCAGCGCGCCGCTCGAGGAGTGGCTGCTGGCGGGGGCTCGCTAACTTTGCTGCAAGGTCAGCACGCGCTGCTGGCTGCCTCGCTCACCGGCCCCGCTGCCACTGCCCTTGCTGCTCTTGCGCGTGGCCAGCAGGCGGTCGCCGATGACCTGGTAGACCGCCTCGTCCTCGTTGTTCATCTCGAAGCTGATGACGACGTAGGCGCGCCCGGCGATGCGTTGCTGCGCGCGGCTGGCCAGCGGCACGCCCTGCTCGTCGATCCAGACCTCCAGCTGGCCGCTGTAGTCCTTGACATGGCGGTTGGGGCGGGTGTTCTCCAGCTTGAAGCTGAGGCGGCGCGCCGAGCGGCCCTGCCAGGTGTCCGGCTGCTCGCTCTGGAAGCTGGCACGGGCCAGGCGTCGCTGCAGGCTGTCGGCGGCGCGGGCCATGTCGCGCAGCTCGGCCAGGCCGAGTTCGCGCAGGCCGCGGACGGTGGGCGTGTCGGCCTTCGGGTCCTTGTCCTTGGCGGCATCCTCCAGCTCGGCCTTGGCGAGCAAGGCCTGCGGGTAGTTCAGGCGCAGGCCGGTGGGGCCGTCCTCCAGCGGCAGTTGCACGGCGGCGCTGCCGGCATCGTCGCCGCCCTGGCTTTCGGCGCGGTAGCTCAGCTGGGCCTTCAGCGGCGTCTGGTTCTTGAAGCGGGCGAGGGCCTGCTGCAGATCGGCCAGGCCGCTGCTGGCGAAGGCGGGGCTGCACAGCAGGGCGAGCAGGGGCAGGAGATGTCGGGTTTTCATGGCGGCGCATTCTGGACGCGGCCGCGGCCGCCTGCGCACGCGCCGCGACAATCCGCCGATGTCGTGGAATGAACTGCTGTTGCTGGCGCTGGGCGTGCTCCAGCTGCTCCTCATCGCCCTGCTGCTGAGCCGCCGCAGCCCGCCCCCCGATCTTCAGCCCTTGCAGCAAGGCCTGCAGGCCCTGGACCTGACGCAACGCCAGCAGGCGCAGGCCAATCGCCAGGAGTTGCTGGCCCAGCTCGGCCAGTTCCAGCAGCTGCTGACGGCGCAGAGCGGCGACGCGCTGCGCTCGCAGAACGAACAGATCGACTCGCTGCGCGTGCAGCTGGCCGGCTTCCAGCAGGCGCTCAGCCAGGGCCAGGCGCAGTCGCGCGAGGCGCTCGACGCGGCGCTGGCGCGCTCCAGCCAGTTGCTCGACCAGCGCCTGGTCGAGCTGCGCCACACGGTGGAGCAACGCCTCGCCGGCATCCAGCAGGACAACGCCGCCAAGCTGGAGCAGATGCGCCAGACCGTCGACGAGAAGCTGCACGCGACGCTGGAGCAGCGCCTGGGCGAGAGCTTCAAGCAGGTCGCCGAGCGCCTGGAGCAGGTGCACCGCGGCCTGGGTGACATGCAGACCCTGGCGCGCGACGTCGGCTCCTTGTCGCGCGTGCTGTCCGGCGTGAAGACGCGCGGCGTGTTCGGCGAGGTGCAGCTGGCCGCCCTGCTCGAGCAGGTGTTCACGCTGGAGCAGTACGCGGTCAACGTGGCCACGGTGCCGGGCTCCAGCGAGCGGGTCGAGTTCGCCATCAAGCTGCCGGGTCAGCAGGACACGCCGGTCTGGCTGCCGATCGACGCCAAGTTCCCGCGCGAGGACTACGAGCGCCTGCTCGACGCGCAGGAGAAGGCCGACGCCGCCGCCGCCGACAGCGCCGGCAAGGCCCTGGAGACCCAGCTGCGCCTGGAGGCCAGGACGATCGCCGCCAAGTACCTGGCGCCCCCGCACACCACCGACTTCGCCTTGCTCTTCCTGCCCACCGAGGGCCTCTACGCCGAGGCGCTGCGCCGCCCCGGCCTCTTTGAGGCGCTGCAGCGCGAGCACCGCGTGATGCTCACCGGCCCGACCACCTTGCTGGCCACCCTGGGCTCGCTGCAGTTGGGTTTTCGCACGCTGGCGCTGGAGAAGCGCTCCAGCGAGGTCTGGGCGGTGCTCGGCGCGGTGAAGACCGAGTTCGCCAAGTTCGGCGACGTGCTGGCCAAGACGAAGAAGAAGCTCGACGAGGCCAGCAACACCATCGGCGACGCCGAGGTGCGCACGCGGCAGATGGCGCGCAAGCTCAAGGGCGTGGAGTCGCTGCCCGAGGGCCAGGCCCAGCAGCTGCTGCAGCTGGAGGCTGGCGAGACGGAATGAGGCGCATGAATTGAGACAGCTGCCAGGGGGCTTCGTTCGGCTGATCGCCGCGCTGATGTCGCTGCACGCGACGATGGCGGTGGCCCGCGTCACCGGCACCCTATGGCTGCTGCAACAGGGCTACTCGGCGCTTTACGTCGGCGGCCTGCTGGCGCTGATCGCGCTGACCCCGGCCCTGCTCGGCGCACCGGCCGGCGCCTGGGCCGACCGCTACGGGCTGTGGCGGCCGCTGCTCGGCGGCGCGCTGTGCGCCATCGCCGGGGTGGCGGCGGCCTGGGTCTGGCCCAGCGTGCCGACGCTGGCGCTGGCCTCCTTGGGCACCGGCGCGGCCATCGCGCTGGCCGCGGTGGCGGTGCAGCGCGAGATCGCCATCGTGGCCCAGCAACAGCAGCATGCGCTGCCCAGCCAGGTGCTGTACAGCTGGGCGGCGATGGGGCCGGCGCTGTCCAACACGGTGTCGCCGGTGCTGGCCGGCATGGTCATCGACCACTTCGGCTTTCGCGCCGGCTTCCTGCTGGCACTGCTGCTGCCGCCCTTCTGCCTCTGGCTGCTGCGCCAACGCCGCCACGCGCCCTGGCCGCAGCTTTCGCGCACGCCCAGCCTGCTGCCGGCCTTCGACCTGCTGCGCGCCCGGCCGCTGCGCATGCTGCTGCTGCTGGGCGTGGTGTTCGCGGTGAGCTGGGACGCGCACAGCTTCGTCGTGCCGGTGCTCGGCCATGCGCGCGGCTACTCGGCCTCCACCATCGGCCTGCTGCTGGGCAGCTTCGCGCTGGCCGTGGCCTCGGTGCGCCTGCTCATCGTTCGCTATGCCGGCCGCTTCAGCGACCGCCAGGCGCTGCAGGCAGCGCTCGGGCTTTGCGTGGCGGTGCTCGCCGTCTACGCCTGGTTGCCCGGCGTGCTGGGCATGGCCATCGGCAGCTTCCTGCTCGGCCTGGCGCTGGGCTCGGTGCAGCCGACCCTGCTGGCCGCGCTGACCCAGGCGACGCCGCCCGAACGCCATGGCCAGGCCCTGGGCCTGCGCATGTTCGTCACCAACGGCTTCGCGGTGCTGATGCCGCTGAGCTTCGGCAGCCTGGCGGCGCTGCTCGGCCCGGCGGCGCCGATGTGGCTGATGGCCCTGCTGGCGGCGGCCTGCTGGCCGGCCACGCGCCAGCCGCCCGGCTAGGATGCGCAGACACTGCGAGAGCCCGCAAGGAGGGTCCGATGCTGCGAAGCTTGTCGACTGCCTGTCTTGTGGCGCTGGCCCTGCCGGCGCTGGCCCAGAACCCGGTCTGCGAGGTCGGCGCGCTGATCGGCAGCGCCCAGGTCGGCGAGCAGGCGCTGCGCGTTGGCAGCCCGATCGCCGCCGGCAGCGAGCTGCGCACCGGTGCCGACTCGCGACTGCGCCTGCGCTGCGTCGACGGCTCGACGCTGGTGCTGGCGGCCAACAGCCGACTGCGCATCGACAGCTTCGACATCAAGGACGGCCGGCGCGTTGACGCCCGGCTCAGTCTCAGCCTGGGCTTGATCGGCCAGAAGGTCAGCGGCGGCGGCGGCTGGAGCGTGCGCACGCCGACCGCGGTCACCGCGGTGCGGGGCACCGAGTACCTGATCGAGGTCAAGGACGACGAGAGCACCGCGGTGCTGATGCAAAGCGGCCAGGTCGACGTGCGGCCGGCCGGTCCGCGCACGCGCTCGCTGGCTGCCGCGCTGCCCCTGGTGGCCTTGGCCGGCGCGCTGGGCACCGATTGCAGCCAGGGTCAGTGCAGCGCCGCCGGACCCTGGTCGGCCGAGCGCGTGCGCGCGCTGCAAGAGCGCCTGGCTGGAATCTAAGGTGCAGCGCGCCGACTGGGCCGTTGCGATCGGCGCGGCGCTGCTCGCGCTGCTGCTCTGGGGCCTGCGCCATCAAGTCCCCTTGCTGGAGCGCATCGACCGCTGGACCCTGGACGCCCAGATGCAGGCCCGCGGGCCGCTGGCGCCGGGGCGCGCACCGCCCGTCGTGCTGGTTGCCATCGACGACCGCAGCCTGCAGGCCCTGGGCGGCGCCACGCCGCACCGCGCACAGATCGCCACCCTGCTCGAACGCCTGCAGCAGGCCGGTGTGCGCCTGGCGGCGCTGGACCTGCTGCTGATCGAAGCGTCGCGCGGCCAGCCCTTGCACGACGAGTTGCTGGCGCTGCGCCTGGCCGCCGGCCGGCAGGGCGGCCTCGTCGTCGGCCTGCCGTTCGCCTTGCCCGGCCATGAGACGGCGGGCGCGTCGCGCGACGACGCGCCGCTGCCCCTGCTCGCGCAGGCCTTCGCCAAGGTGCAGGCCGAGCCACGGACCCTGGCCGCGCTGCCGGTGCGGCCGCAAGGCCTGGTGGCGCCGCTGCCGCTGCTGGCCGAGGCGACGCCGCTGCTCGGCCATGTCACCGCCGATCGCGGCGTCGACGGCGCGCTGCGCTACGACCTGCCCTTGCTGCCCTGGCGCGACGAATGGTTCCCGTCACTGGCGCTGCGCCTGGCCGGCGCGGCGCTGGGCGAGCGCGACTGGGGCCGGGCCGAGGCGGTGCTGGGCGATGCCGTGCGCTGGGGGCGGCTGAACGTGCCGCTGGACGGCAGCTCGCGGCAGTGGATCAACTACCTCGGTCCGGCCGGCAGCTTCCCCAGCTTCAGCTTCATCGACGTGCTCGAAGGCCGGGTGCCGACCGAGCGCCTGCGCGGTGCGGTGGTCATCGTCGGCGCCACCGCACTGGGCAGCGGCGACACCTTCCCGACGCCCTTCGACAGCGGCCTGCCCGGCGTGGAGCGCCTGGCCACCGTGGTCGACAACCTGATCACCGGGCGCACGCTGCGCCGCGGGCCGGCGCCGGTCGAGATTGCCGCCATGCTGCTGCTGCCGCTGAGCGCCTGCTGGCTGCTGGCGAGACGGCCGGCACGCCAGGCGGCCACCGCCTTGCTGCTGCTGCTGATGGCCGGCCTGTTGCTGGCCCAGGCCCTGTTCCAGCTGCGCCTGCAGTTCTACTCGCTGGCCTTTGCCGTGCTTGCGCTGGCCCTGGCGGTGTTCGGCGCGGCTCTGCTGCGCGCCCACCGCGAGCGCGAGCGCAAGGAGGCGGCGGTGCAGGCGCTGCGCGTCAGCGAGGAGCGCTATGCGCTGGCGGCGCGCGGTGCCTCCGACGGGCTGTGGGACTGGGACCGCGCCAGCGGCGCGCTGCACCTCAGCGATCGCTGGTGGGCCTTGATGGGGCTGGCGCCGCGCGAGGCGGTCGGCATCGAGGCCTTCACGCTGGCGCTGGAGCCGGCCGGCCGCGCCGCCTTCGAGACGGCGCTGCAGGAGCACCTGGCCGGCCGTTCGCAGCAGCTGCACCATTTGCTGCAGTTCCGCCAGGGCGGCCAGGAGCGTGCGCTGCTGGTGCGCGGCATGGCCAGCCGCGACGCAGCCGGGCAGGCGCAGCGCCTGGCCGGCTCGCTGACCGATCTGAGTGAGACCCTGAGCCTGCAGCGCCAGCTCAGCCACGACGCGCTGCACGACCGCCTGACCGGCCTGGCCAACCGCGCGCTATTCCTCGAACACCTGCAGCAGCTCGTCGCCGAGCCGGTCGGCGTGGTGCTGGTCGGCATCGACGGCTTTCGCGCCTTCAACGAGACCGAGGGCTCGCAGCTTGGCGACGCGTTGCTGCGCGAGCTCGGCCGCCGGCTGGCGCAGCGGGCGGCGGCGTCGACGGTACTGCGGCCGACGGTGGCGCGATTGGGTGCCGACCTGTTCGGGCTGATCTTCGTCGCCCCGCTGGAGCCCGGCGGCCAGGACGCGGCGCGCACGCCGGCCACCTTGCTCGCGCTGGCCAGCGACCCGATGCAGGTCAGCGGTCGCGAGCTGCGCGTGGGCGTGACCCTGGGCTGGGCGCACCGCAGCCATGGCCTGGACAGCGCCGACGAGTTGCTCGCCGCCGCCGAGATGGCGCTGGCGCTGGCCAAGGGCGGCGCGCAGCGCGGCGGCTGCCGCGCCTACGACCCGGCCGATCAGCTGCTGCAGAACAGCCGGCGCTGGCTGCGCGACAACCTGGACGCCGCCCTGCGCGCCGGCGATCAGTTGCAGATGCATTACCAGCCCCTGGTCAGCCTGGCCGATCGCCGCCTGCTCGGCTTCGAGGCGCTGATCCGCTGGCAGCACCCGGAGCGCGGCTTCATCATGCCCGGCGACTTCATTCCCTTCGCCGAGGAGAGCGGGCAGATCGTCGCGCTGGGCGCCTGGACGCTGCGCCAGGTTGCCGAGCAGCTGAGCCGCTGGCATGCGCTGGGTTTCGAGGGCGAGATCGCCGTCAACCTGTCCAGCCGTCAGTTCGTCGAGGGCGATCTGCAGGCCGACGCGCGCGCCGCGCTGGCCCTGCTGGCCGACGGCGTCAGCCCGCGCCGGCTCAAGCTCGAGGTCACCGAGAGCATGGCCATGGCCAACCCGCACGAGACCGCGGCCCAGCTGCAGGCCCTGCATGCGCTGGGCTTCAAGATCTCCATCGACGACTTCGGCACCGGCTACTCGTCACTCGCCTACCTGCACCAATTCCCCTTCGACACGCTGAAGATCGACCGCAGCTTCGTGATGCGCCTGCACCAGGGCCGTGACGCGCAGGAGATCGTGCGCACCATCGTCGGCCTCACCCAGGCCCTGGGCAAGCAGGCGCTGGCCGAGGGCGTCGAGGAGGAGCGCCAGGCCCAGCTGCTGCACGAGCTGGGCGTGCAGATCGGTCAGGGCTGGCTGTTCGGCAAGGCCATGCCGGCCGGCGAGGCCGAGGCCTTGTTCAGCCCAGGAAGCGGCGGCGGTAGCTGAGCGGCAGCTCGGCCAGGCGCAGCAGCAGCGGGAAGTCGGCGCAGCGGAAGTCGCCGTCCCAGGCCGGCCGGCCGAGCAGCTTGGCATTGGCCTTCAGGTAGCCGCGCAGCAGCGGTGGCGCCTCGACCGCGCCCTGATGCGCGGCGGCCGGGTGCAGCGGCGTGCGCGGCCTGACCTGCCAGTCGATGGGCGCCAGGTGGGTGGGCGCGAGCTGGTTCCAGAGCGCCCAGGCGCGCGCGCCGCCGTCGCGGGCGTCGATGCTGGCGCAGCCGAGCAGCAGGTCCAGCTTCTCGCGCTGCAGGTAGTCGGCAATGCCGCCCCAGAGCATGAGCAGCGCCGGGCCGCGGCGGTGGGCCGGGTGCACGCAGGCGCGGCCGGCCTCGGCGATGCGGTGGCGCTCGGCGCGCAGCCGCGTCAGGTCGAACTCGGTCTCGGTGTAGAGGCCGCCGAGGCGGCGCGCCGTCGCCGGCCCCATCAGCCGGTAGCAGGCGATCACGTCGCCCAGGCTGCCGTCGTCGAACTGCTCGCGCACCAGCAGGTGCTCGCAATGGGCGTCGAACAAGTCGGCATCGTGGCCGGCCGGCGTGCCCGGCGGCGGGCGCAGGCGGGCGCCGATCTCCTGCGCGAACACCTGGTGGCGCAGGCGCTGCGCGGCGCGCAGCTCGTCCTGGTGGCGGGCCCAAGCCAGCGTCAGCCGGGCGGCCTGTTGGTGGTCATGGCGAACGGGCAGGGCGAGCATCGCAGGGGCTTCCATCGTGTCGATGAAGCGTCATGCTGGCCGGCGTTGATGAAAGCGCCGTGTCGCTTTGGTGTCAGAAGCGTTGCAGAAGACGCCGCTAAGCTGCCGCCCGCTCCGACGCCAGCCCGCCATGCCCGCCACCCAGGATCGCCTCTACCTCTGGTTCCCTCATCCTTTCGGCCTGCCCGGCTCGCATGGCGCCGGGCAGTTGCATTTGCGCTGGATGCTGCGTTTCGTGGTCCAGGGCGGTGACGCACGCCTGCGCACCTTGCTCGAACAGCTGGATCGCGAGCCGGCGCTTCGCCCCTGGCGCGACGGTGCCGAGCTGCAGCCGGATGCCGCGGTGCTGATGCTGCGTCCGGCGACAGCGACCGGTACCGCTCCGCTGATGGCGGCGGCCCAGGCGTCGGGTCTGCTGGTTTACGACGGCGCCAGCGACGAGCTGCTGTTGCCCGACGGCCGGCGTTGGCAAGCGCCGCCACCGCCGTCCCTGCTCCCAGAAGGCCCGGCCACCGCGATCATTGAGCACCTGGCGATGCGCGAGCTGCAGGCGCAGTGGTGGCCGCGCTTTGCGGCGGCCGGCTGGCGCCAGGGCAAGGGCGGGCAGGACATCTGGGCCAGCCGCCGTCAGGGGCCGTTCGAGTTCCGGCTCTTCGTCTCGCTGGTCAATGGTCGGCTGCGCAGCAGTCTGTACCTGCGCGTGCATCCAGAGCAGGGACCACCGGCGCTGCGTCCCGCCGACGGCCTGTGCGGTCCGCTGCCGCTGCGCTGGGACGCGCTGCTTGAGGCTGCCGGCCTGCGGCCCCAAGGTCCTTGGCAGGACCGGATCGGGGCGCTCAGCCGCGATGAGCTCAGCTGCATGCTGGAGCGGCAGGACCAGCTGACGCAGGTGGCGGCGCGCTGGGGACGGCTGTTCGAGACCCTGATCGCCTGGCTGGCGCCGCTGCAACAGCTGCCGGACCTGCTGCCCCATCTCGGCGCAGGGCGCAACGCTTTGTTCGGCCCGTTCAGCGATACCCCTGAGGGCAGCGATGCGGACCGTCGCATGTCCGATCTGCCGCTGCTGCTCGCCGGCCTGCTCGGCAGCTTGGATTTCGAGCCGCGCGCGCGTCGCTATCTGCTGGCGTTGGAGACGAGGACGCGGGGCTGCCAGATGCGGCCGCTGCGCAAGCAGTTGCAAGAGCTGGGGCTGGAGACCCTGTGGCAACCCGCCGGCCAGCCGCAAGTCCTGCGCGTGGCGGCGCCGCCGCCGTCCACGGTCGACTATGCGCAGGCGCTGGCCACCTGGCCCAACCCGGCCGCCGGCAGCGAAGCGCGTCTGCAGCGTTTGCACGACGAATTGCTGGACCGCTTTGCGGAGCAGGCCGATGCGGCCTGGCAAGCCACGCCCGTGTTGCAGGGCGGCGAGCTGCAATTGCTGCTGCGCGGCACTGCGGCCGAGCATGACGCGCTGCGTTATGCGCCCGCCGATCCGGCACATCAGGCCCACGCGCAGACCCTGATCTGGGCGCGCCAGCTGGGCCTGGCGGTACTCGACGAGCAGGGCCAGCAGATCCAGCTACCCGGCCCGCCGGCGATGCTGCTTTACCCGGGCGGCCGCATCGAACTGCAGGAGGGACCGACGCCCAAGCTGCGTCGCGACGAGGCGCCCAGCTCGCTGCAGCGCCTGCGTTTCATGCGCGCCCAGTTGCGCGGTCCGCTCGCGCGGCTGGGCTTTGAACCCGGCCTCTACAACGAAGTCTTTGTGCGCATCGCCCCTGGCTCCCGCCTGCGCTTGCTGACCGAATGGGCCAATGAGCTGGACTGGCGGCTGGACCTGGAGCCCGGCCTGGCGCGCCAGCATGGCGTGGCACCGCTGAGCTTCCGCCTCGACCCGATCCGTCTGGCCGATCGCCTGGGCGCGCCGGCGACGGCGCTGCGCCGCTTCCGCGGCTGGGATCTGTCCAGCTACGAGCGGATGTGCGTCACGCTGCGCCAGGTGCAGGACTGGTTCACCCAGGCCGCCCCTCCGGTGCTGGCCTGGCTCGACGATCCCAGCCGCTGGCGAGCTTTGCTCTGTGAGGGCGACGAGGCCGATCGTCCGCTCATCAAGTCCTGAGCCGGCGGCGCGACTGCGCTTGGCGGTCGCGGCGCGGCCAGTCGCAGCCGCCGCTGCTGCAGCAGTCGCAAACGCTGAGGCCCTTGGGGCTGGGCAGGTCGCAGTCGATCATCGGCAGATCGCAGTCGCCGCGCTGAGCCGCCAGCGGTCGCTGTCGCTGCTGCGCGGCGATCTCGCCGCAGCGCCGAAGGCGTTCGCGCAGCAAGGGCAGGCCTTGCCTGAGGCCATGGCGACGGATCAGCCGTTCGCCGACTTTCGAGCAACTGGCGCCGCGACAGTGCATGCGGTGCGCACAGGCAAAGCCTTTGTAGGGACTGATCCAGCGCCGGTAGGCCTGGATCAGCAGCAGGGCCAGCCCGCGCATCAGACCATCGCTTTGCCCGCCACCCAGGTCTGCCGGAGCAGGCGCTCATCCCCCAGCATCAGCCAGGCGAACAGGCGTTCATGCAGCGAGCCCGCGCGGCCGAGGCGGTGGGCCAGCACCGAGCCCGGTTCGGCCCAGTCCCAGGCGACGAGGTCGGCCACCAGCCCCGGCTCCAGCCGGCCGATCTCGTGATCGAGCTGCAGCGACAGGGCATTGCCGCGCGTGGCGGCGTGCAGCAGCGTGAAGGCATCCAGGCGCTGACCTTGCAAGGCGGCGACCTGGTAGGCGGCGGCCAGGGTCTTGTGCATGCTCAAGGACACGCCGCCGCCGACGTCGCTGGCCATCGACAGTCGCATGCCGTCGGCCTCGCGGCCGCGCCAGTCGAACAGCCCGGAGCCGAGGAACAGATTGCTGGTCGGGCTGTGCGCGATGACCGCGCCGGTCGCCGCCAGGCGCGCGCGGTCGTCGGCGTCCAGCCAGATGCCATGGGCCAGCGTCGTCCGCGCCGTCAGCAGGCCGTGGCGCTCGTAGACGTCGAGGTAGCTGCGGTAAGCGGGGAACAGCGCCCGCACCCACTCGACCTCGGCGCGGTTCTCGGCGACATGGGTCTGCACATAGCTGCCCGGGCTGGCCGCATGCAGCTCGCCGGCCAGCCGCAGCTGCGCCTCGCTGCTGGTCGGCGCAAAGCGCACCGTGTGCGCGTAGGCCAGCCGACCCTTGCCCGACCAGGCGGCGAGCAGGTCCAGGGTGTCGCGTTCGCTGCTCGCCACCGTGTCCATCAGGGCCGGCGGCGCGTGGCGGTCCATCAGGCATTTGCCGCTGATCAGCCGCATGCCGCGCGCCAGCGCGGCGCCGAACAGCGCGTCGACGCTGCCCTTGTGCACGGTCGGGAAGACCAGCGCGCTGGTCGTGCCGTGGGCGAGCAGCTGGTCGAGGAAGAGCTGGCTGCCGGCCGCGGCGACCGCCGGATCGGCCCAGGCGGTCTCGGCCGGGAAGGTGTAGCGCTGCAGCCAGTCGAGCAGCTCGGTGCCGTAGCTGGCGATGACGTCGAGCTGCGGTGCGTGCACATGGGTGTCGATGAAGCCGGGCAGGATGAGCTGGCCGGCCCGCTCGTCGCGCGCCCAGCTGGCGTCGGGGGCCTCGGCCTGCACGGCGGCGATGCGGCCATTCTCGACCAGCAACCAGTGCTGCGGGCGCCAGCGCACGCCGGCGGGCGTGCCGTCCAGTGGCGTGCCGGCCGGCGACGGCTGCTCGATGTCGAGCAGGTCGCCGAAGATCGCGATGCGGGAATGCGTGGTGCTCAAGCCGGTAGGGCGCGCTGCAGCAGGGCCTCGGGGTCGGCGATGGGGCTGGCGCCGAACACCCCGGCCGGCTGGCGCAGCCGCGTGGTGATGAAGTCGGCGGCGATTGTCGGCTGATTTTGTATACCGTTTTGCATACCACTGGTCAGCAAGGCGGCCTGGGCCAGCAACGCCAGCTCGCTGGCCAGGCGGCGGGCCTGCGGCTCGGCGTCGGCGGCGAACAGCGAACGGCGCAGCGCCTGCAGGCGTTCGCGCTCAGGCGCATCCAGCGCCGGCGCGACGCTGTCGAACCAGGCCTGCAGCGGCTCGGCCTCGCGCTGGGCGGCGCGCAGCACGTCCAGCGCCATGACGTTGCCGCTGCCTTCCCAGATGCTGTTCACCGGCGCCTCGCGGTACAGCCGCGCCAGGCTGCCGCTCTCCACATAGCCGTTGCCGCCCAGCACCTCCATGGCCTCGCCGGCATGCTGGACCGCGCGCTTGCAGACCCAGAGCTTGGCGGCCGGCGTGAGCACGCGCTGCCAGGCGCGCTCGACCGGGTCCTGCTCACTGCGCTCGAAGGCGGCGGCCAGGCGCAGCATCAGGCGCAGCGCGGCCTCCCATTCCAGCGCCAGGTCGGCGAGCAGCTGGCGCATCAGCGACTGCTCGACCAGGCGGCGGCCGAAGGCCTGGCGATGCCGCGCCCAGTGGATGGCCTGCAGCAGGCCGGCGCGCATCAGCGCGGTCGAGCCGACCACGCATTGCAGCCGCGTGTAGCCGGCCATCTCGGCCAGCACGGCGATGCCGCGCCCCGGCGCGCCGACCAGCAAGCCCTCGCTGTGTTGGAACTCGACCTCGGCGCTGCTGTTGCTGCGGTTGCCCAGCTTGTCCTTCAGGCGCTGGATCTGCACGCCGTTGAGCCGGCTGCCGTCGAAGCGCCAGCGCGGCACGAAGAAGCAGCTGGGCCCCTGCGGCAGGCTGGCCAGCACCAGGTGGGCGTCGCTCATCGGCGCGCTGAAGAACCATTTGTGGCCGCTCAGCACATGCAGGGGCAGGCCGTGCAGGCTGAGCGGCAGCGGCTCGGCCCGGCTCTCGACGAGGCGCAGGTCGGAGCCGCCCTGCTTCTCGGTCATGCCCATGCCCATCCACAGGCTGCGCCGGGCGGCCAGCGGCAGGTCGTCGGCCTCGTGCTCGCGGCTGTGCAGGCCGGCCTGCAGCGCGGCGTAGAGCTCGGGCGCGTGGCGGGCGAGCACGGCGATGGCCGCCTGCGTCATCGTCGCCGGGCACAGGCTGCCGGCCTCGACCTGGCCATGCAGGTAAAAGGTGGCGGCGGCGCGCTGCCAGCCGCCGCCGGCCTCGAAGGGCAGGGCGATGGCGCCGCTGCCGCGGATGCTGGCCAGCAGCCGGTGCCAGTGCGGGTGGAAGTCGACGCGGTCGATGCGCCGCCCGCGGGCATCCCAGGTCTGCAGCTCGGGCGGACGGCGGTTGACCTGCTCGGCCCAGTCCCAGGCCTGGCTCGACCCGACGGCGCGGCCGTAAGCGGCGAGCGGCGCGTCGTCGCCGAGCAGCTCGCGCAGCGGCAGGTCCGCGGCCCAGCGGTCCAGCGCCTGCAACTCGTCAATCGGCGTCGTCGTCGTGTTCATCGGCTTCCTCGTAACCCGGTTCGGCACACAAGCGGCCACGGCCCTGGGCCTTGGCGCGGTAGAGCGCGGCATCGGCGCGGGCCAACAGGTCGTGCACATGGCGATCGCCGGGGCGCAGCAGCGCCCAGCCGGCGCTGTAGTCGAGCGCAAAGCCCAGCAGCTCGGGCGCGCGCTGGCGCAGCGCCTCGCGCAAGCGGCGGTCGAAGGCCTCGGCGCCGTCCGCGCCGCTGCGCGCCAGCAACAGCACGAACTCCTCGCCGCCGAGACGGGCCGCGCAGTCGCCGGGTCGGGCAAGCAGCTTGAGTTGGCTGGCCAGCAGGCGCAAGGCGGCGTCGCCCTGGGCATGCCCATGCGCATCGTTGACCTGCTTGAAGTGGTCGATGTCGATGAGCAGCGCGAGCAGCCTGTCGCCATGACGGCGCGACTCCTGGATCAGGCCGGCGGCGCGGGCTTCGAGCTCGCGCCGGTTGGCCAGGCCGGTCAGCGGGTCGGTCTGCGCGGCCAGGCGCAGCTGGGCCTCGGCCTCGCCGCGCCAGGCGGCCAGCACGCTGAGCGAGGCCAGGATGGTCACCAGGTTGCCGACCAGCAGCGTGCCCAGCGCCAGCGGGTGCAGCGTGGTCAGCGAGGGGAAGGGCTGCGTGCTGTCCAGGCCGACGACGGCGCGGGCCGCCGACAGCAGGGCCAGCAGCGCCGCGGGCAGGGCCAGCAGGTAGCGCCAGCGCTGCGCAGGGGCGCTGTCGTCGGCGCTCGGCCACAGCAGCGCCAGCGCCAGATGCGCCTGGGCCAGCGCCAGGGCCACGTGGGTGAGCACCGAGGCGGTGAAGCGTTCGCCATGGCCGAGCCACAGCAGCAGGGCGATCGCCAGCGACGGCAGCCAGGCCCAGCGCGCCAGCGGCCTGGGGCCCAGCCAATGCTGGAAGGCGTGCAGCGCCAGCGGGTAGGTCAGCGACACCAGCACGAAGCCGATGTGGCCGAGCAGCGCGCCCGGCCCCAGGGTCAGCGCGATCACGCCGAGCAGCTGCATCCAGATGCTGGCCACGCCCAGGCGCACGCCCAGGCTGGTGCGCCAGCCGGTGATGGCCGGCAAGGCCAGCGCCATCAGTGCCAGCTGGGCACCCAGCAGGGTCGTCAGGGTGGAGGGGTCGAGTGGCAAGCCGTTGGCTCCGCGTCGGGGGCGCTAGGGTCGGGCACAGTATCGCCAGCGGGCCCGGCAGAACCCTAGCGCAAAAGCCCTTGCCCGGCCGCGGTGGCAAGGGGCAGCCCGCCGGTGGCAGACTTCGCGGATGAAGTCCCCCTTCTTGCGTTCCATTCGCCAGGGCCTCGCCGCGCTGGGCGCCGTGCTGCTTGCCGCGCTCGCCGCGCCGGTCGCCGCCCAAGTCGCCCCGCCATCGCCGCCGCTGCCCATCCTGCGCATCGCCACCGGCGAGCTGCCGCCCTATGCGACCGCCAGCCGTCCCGACCAGGGCCTGGCGCTGGCCATCGTGCGGCGCGCCTTCGAACTCGGCGGCTTCCGCGTGCAGTACCAGTTCCTGCCCTGGTCGCGGGCGCTGGCCGAGACCCGCGAGGGCATCTGGGACGCCAGCGCGCACTGGGGCGCGACGCCGGAACGCCGCCGCGACTTCCTGCTCAGCGACAACCTCTACACCGAGCAGTGGCAGATGCTGCACCGGCGCGACACCCGCTTCGACTGGAAGACGGTGGCCGACCTGGCGCCCTTCCGCCTGGGACTGACGCGCGACTACACCTACACGCCGGAGATCTGGGCGGCGGCCAACGCCGGCCAGTTGCGCCATGAGAGTCCGCCCAACGACGTGCTGGCGCTGCGCATGCTGCTGGCCGGGCGCATCGACGTGCTGCCGCTGGACCGCAACGTCGCCTGCGACGCCTTGCTCGGCCATTTCGACGCCGCCGCGCAAGGCCAGGTGATGATCCACCCGCGGCTGATGACCGACAGCTTCACCACCCATGTGCTGTTCCCGCCCGCCAAGCCCAGGAGCCGGGAGCTGTTGCAAGCCTTCAACAACGGCCTGCGCATGCTGCGCAGCAGCGGCGAATACGGCCGGCTGATCAAGGGCAAGGTGCAGTGCCCGGCGCATTGGCCGGCGGAATGAAGCGCTGCTGCAAGGCCAGCCAGTCGTCCAGCGCGGCCAGCAGCGCATCGCGCGCCGCCGTGTTGCCTTCCAGCTCCGCGAGCGCGTGCGCGACCGCCTCCAGGCTGGAGAGCTGCCGCGGCCCATGCGCCTTGCGCAGCACGCCGTAGCGACTGGCCGGCGGCGCCTGCAAGGCGTAGCGGGGCAGCCGGTGCAGCCAGGGGTTGAGGTGCATCAGCTTGCGGCTGTGGCGCCAGCTGGCGTCGAGCAGCAGCAGGCGCTCGGGGCGCGGCGGGGGAGGCGCGGGCAGCGGGCCCGCCGCGTCGCCCGGGTAGAGCAGCCAGCAGCCCTTTACCGGCCAGGGCGGCTCGGCCCAGCGCTCGCCGACCCGCACCTCGCCATGCTGCAGGCAGCCCAGCAGCAGGCGCAGCGTGCCCTTGGCCTGCAGCGCCTCGGCGGGGTGCTGCAGCACGGCGATCGCCAGCCGGTGCGCCACCGGTCGGCGCAGCGCGCACAGGCAGGTGCTCAGCGGCAGCCGGCAGGCGGGGCAATGCGGTCGGCGGGTGGTGGCGGCATCGGGCATCGGCGCCAAGCCTAGGGCCTGTCCGCCGGCAGGCGCAGGTCCTAGGGTCAGTCCGGGGAGGCAAGCCGGCTCAACGGCGGCCGTCAGGCGCTACCCTGCCGGCCTTCAACCGGAGGAGCCGACGATGGACAACAACGCAAGCAGCGAGATCAGCCAGGACTCGAAGAACATGGCCCTGGTGATGTGGCTGATCACCATCCCGCTGGGCTTTCTGTCCGGCCTGCTGTTCTACCTGCTGAAGAAGGACGACGCCTATGTGCAGGACCAGGCCAAGGAGGCGCTGAACTGGTCGATCACCGCCGTCATCGCCTACATCGTCGGTTTCGTGCTGACCTTTGTGCTGATCGGCGTGCTGGTGATGTTTGCGCTGGGCATCTGCCACCTGGTGTTCTGCATCATGGGGGCGATTGCCGCGTCGTCCGGCAAGCCGTTCCGCGTGCCCTTCACGCTGCGCCTGTTGAAGTAGGCCGCTCCCGCTCAGAGCGTCAAGCCCGCGGCTGCGCGACCGGCCTCGAACAGCCGGCGCGTCGCCGCCTCGCCCAGGTAGCGGGCGTAGATGCGTTCGACCTCGCGATCGCGCAGCAGCAGGCGCATCGAGGCGATCAGCCGGGCACGCACCTCGTCCGGCAAGCCGCGCTGCAGGTAGAGACCGATGGGCTGCGGCGGGTTGTCGCTGAGCTCGATGACGCGCAGCCAGGCGGCCAGCAGGCCGTCGCGGCGCAGCTTGCCGTGGATGACGGTGGGCACGATGCCGGCCTGGAAGCGGCCGGCCTGCAGCCGGGCGGCGAGGTTCTGGTAGTCGCTGGCCCATTCGATGCGGCCGGCGGCGACCAGGCGCTCGGTGGCGGCGTTCAGCGCCGGTGTGAGCTGGATGCCGCGCACCAGGCCGAGGCGCAGCTTGCTGGCGGACTCCAGCGTGGCGATGCTGGTGATGCGCTCGGCCAGTTCCTCGCGGATCACCAGGTCGAAGCCGCTGAAGGCATAGGGCAGGTAGTCGCCGGCGGCATCGCGGTCGGCGGTCCGCATGGCGGAGGTGACCAGGTCCAACTGGCCGTTCTGGAAGTCCAGCATCACGCGGGCGCGCGGACGCAGGCTGAGTTCGAGCCGGCAGCCGCTGCGCTCGGCGAGGCGGGCGACCAGGTCGGGCACGATGCCCTTGAGCTGACCGCCTTCCTCGTAGGCGCCCCAGCCCAGCGGCGAGACGCCCACGCGCAGCGGCCGCGTGCAGGCCGCCTGCACCGCGCCGGCCCCCGGCGCCAGGCCGGGCAGCAGCCCGCACAGTTGGCGCCGCCTCATACGCGCAGGCCGCCGGCTGCCGCTCGGCCGGCCTCGAACATGCGCCGCGTCGCCTCGCTGCCCAGGTAGCGCGCGTAGATGCGCTGCACCTCGCCGCTTTGCACCAGGCGGCGCAGCGCAGCACGCAGGCGCTCGCGTTGCGCCGCCGGCAGGCGCTGGCGGTTGAAGTACATGCCGATCGGTTGCGGCGGGCTCTCGGGCAGGGGGAGCACGCGCAGGCTGGACGGCAACTCGCCGTCCTCGGTCAGCTTGGTGTGGATGGCCGTCGGGAACACCCCGGCCAGCACCCGCCCGGCGGCCATGCGCGTCGCGAGGTTGTGGAAGTCGGCCGCCCACTCGATGCGATGGGCGGCCGCCAGGCGCTCGACCAGCGGGCCGATCGGACCGGGCAGCTGCACGCCGCGCACCAGGCCCAGGCTGATGCGCGGCAGCGCCTCGATGTCGCCGAGGCGCTGGAGTCGCCCGGCGATGCTGGGGTGAACGATGAGTTCGTAGCCGGTGTAGGCATAGGGCTCGAAGTCGCCGGCCAGGTCGCGGTCGGGGCTGCGCAGCGACGAGGTGACGAGGTCCAGCTCGCCTTGCTGGAAGTCCAGCATGACGCGGGCGCGCGGCCGCTGGCTGAGTTCAACCGGGCATTCCGCTTCCTCGCCGACGCGGCGCACGATGTCGACCGCAAAACCCCGCAGCTGGCCCTGCGCCTCGAACACCGCGTAACCCAGCGGCGAGACCCCGACGATCAAGGGCCGCTCGCAGGCGGCCCGGGCCGGCGGCGCGCTCAGGCCCGGCAGCGCGAGCAGGGCGAGGAGCGGGCGCCGCGCTGGCATGGCTCAGAGGTTGCGCCGGTACTGCCCGCCGACCTCGAACAGCGCGCCGGTGATCTGCCCCAGCGAGCAGCAGCGCACGGCGTCCATCAGCACCTCGAAGACATTGCCGTTGTCGATGACGGCCTGCTGCAGGCGCTTGAGCATGGGGCCGGACTCGGCCGCATGGCGTGCGTGGAAATCGGCCAGGCGCGTCAGCTGCGACTGCTTCTCCTCGTCGGTCGAACGCGCCAGCTCGATGTGCTCGGGGACCGGGTCGCCCTTCGGGTTGCGGAAGGTGTTCACGCCGATGATCGGGTACTCGCCGGTGTGCTTCAGCATCTCGTAGTGCATCGATTCGTCTTGAATCTTGCCGCGCTGGTAGCCGGTCTCCATCGCGCCCAAGACCCCGCCGCGTTCGGCGATCTTCTCGAACTCGGCCAGCACCGCCTCCTCGACCAGCTCGGTCAGCTCGTCGATGACGAAGGCGCCCTGGTTGGGGTTCTCGTTCTTCGCCAGGCCCCACTCGCGGTTGATGATCAGCTGGATGGCCATCGCGCGGCGCACCGATTCGTCGGTCGGCGTGGTGATCGCCTCGTCGTAGGCATTGGTGTGCAGCGAGTTGCAGTTGTCGTAGATCGCGATCAAGGCCTGCAGCGTGGTGCGGATGTCGTTGAAGGCGATCTCCTGCGCGTGCAGCGAACGGCCGCTGGTCTGCACGTGGTACTTGAGCTTCTGGCTGCGTTCGTTGGCGCCGTATTTGTCGCGCATCGCCGTGGCCCAGATGCGGCGCGCGACGCGGCCCAGCACCGTGTACTCCGGGTCCATGCCGTTGCTGAAGAAGAAGCTCAGGTTGGGCGCGAAGTCGTCGATGTGCATGCCGCGCGCCAGATAGGCCTCCACGAAGGTGAAGCCATTGCTGAGCGTGAACGCCAGCTGCGAGATCGGGTTCGCGCCGGCCTCGGCGATGTGATAGCCGCTGATCGACACCGAGTAGAAATTGCGCACGTTGTGGTGCACGAAGTAGCTGGCGATGTCGCCCATCACCTTGAGCGAGAACTCGGTCGAGAAGATGCAGGTGTTCTGGCCCTGGTCTTCCTTCAGGATGTCGGCCTGCACGGTGCCGCGCACATTGGCCAGCACCCATTCCTTGATCTTCGCCGCCTCGGTGGGCGTGGGCTCGCGGCCGTTGTCCAGCGCGAACTTCTCGATCTGCTGGTCGATCGCGGTGTTCATGAACATCGCCAGGATGGTCGGCGCCGGCCCGTTGATGGTCATCGACACCGAGGTCGCCGGGTCGCAGAGATTGAAGCCGCCGTAGAGCACCTTCATGTCGTCCAGCGTCGCGATGCTCACGCCGCTGTTGCCGACCTTGCCGTAGATGTCGGGGCGCGGCGCCGGGTCGGCACCGTAGAGCGTGACCGAGTCGAATGCCGTGCTCAGGCGCTTGGCCGGCATGCCTTCGCTGACCAGCTTGAAGCGCTTGTTGGTGCGGAACGCATCGCCCTCGCCGGCGAACATGCGCGTCGGGTCCTCGCCCTCGCGCTTGAAGGCGAACACGCCGGCGGTGTAGGGGAAGCTGCCGGGCACGTTGTCCAGCATCAGCCACTTGAGCAGCTCGCCATGGCACTCGTAGGTCGGCAGCACGACCTTGCGGATCTTGGTGCCGGAGAGCGACTGCTGCACGAGCTGGGTGCGGATCTCCTTGTCGCGGATCTTCACCACGTACTCGTCGCCGGCGTAGGCGGCCTGCATGGCCGGCCACTGGGCAAGCAGCTGGCGGGCTTCCGGTAGCAGCTTGGCCTCGCGCTCGGCGGCCAGCTCGGCCAGGGCGCTGACCGCGCCGTTCTTCTCCGGATTGGCCGCGGTCAGCATGGCCTGGCTGGAGCGCAGCTGCTGCACTTCGCGGGCCAGCCTGGCCTGGGCGCGGGCGCGGGCCTTGTAGCCGCGCACGGTGTCGGCGATCTCGGCCAGGTAGCGGGTGCGTGCCGGCGGCACGATGGGCGTCTGGTGCGTGCTGTGCCGCGTCGCCACGACCGGCAGCCGGCCCTCGGCCAGCTTCAGACCCCTGTCGGCCAGGGCGGGTTTGAGTGCCTGGTAGAGCGCGGTCACGCCGTCGTCGTTGAAGCGGCTGGCCATGGTGCCGAAGACCGGCATCTGGTCGGGCGGCGTGGTCCAAGCTTCGCGGTTGCGCTGCACCTGCTTGGCGACATCGCGCAGCGCGTCCTGCGCGCCCTTGCGGTCGAACTTGTTGATGGCGACGAAGGCGGCGAAGTCCAGCATGTCGATCTTCTCGAGCTGGCTGGCGGCGCCGAACTCCGGAGTCATCACGTACATCGGGATGTCGACCAAGGGCACGATGGCCGCGTCGCCCTGGCCGATGCCGCTGGTCTCGACGACGATGAGGTCGAAGCCGGCAGCTTGGGCAGCGGCGATGCAGTCGGGCAGGGCCAGGCTGATCTCCGAGCCGAAGTCGCGCGTGGCCAAGGAGCGCATGAAGACGCGCGGGCCCTGCTGCCAGGGGCTGATGGCGTTCATGCGGATGCGGTCGCCGAGCAGCGCGCCGCCGCTCTTGCGGCGCGAGGGGTCGATGGAGATCACCGCGATGCGCAGCGAATCGTCCTGATCCAGGCGCAGGCGGCGGATCAGCTCGTCGGTCAGCGAGCTCTTGCCGGCGCCGCCGGTGCCGGTGATGCCGAGCACGGGCGCCTTCTTCTGCACCTTGCCCAGTTCGGCCTTGAAGCCGGCGTCGGCGCTGCCGTTCTCCAGCGCGGTCAGCGCCTGCGCGAGCGCGCGCCAGGCCGCCTCGGTATGGCCCTGCAGCGCCTCGATGGTCTTCGGCGCATGCACCGACAGATCGCGGTCGCAGTTCATCAGCATCGAGCCGATCATTCCCTGCAGGCCCATGCGCTGGCCGTCCTCGGGGCTGAAGATGCGCACGCCGTGGCTGGCCAGATCGGCGATCTCCGCCGGCACGATCACGCCGCCGCCGCCACCGAAAACCTGGATGTGTTCGCCGCCGCGTTCGCGCAACAGCTGCACCATGTACTTGAAGTATTCGACGTGACCGCCCTGGTAGGAGCTGACCGCGATGCCTTGCACGTCCTCCTGCAGCGCGGCGGTCACCACCTCGTCCACCGAGCGGTTGTGCCCGAGGTGGATCACCTCGGCGCCCATGCCTTGCAGGATGCGCCGCATGATGTTGATGGCGGCGTCGTGGCCGTCGAACAGGCTGGCCGCGGTCACGAAGCGCACCTTGTGGGCGGGCTTGTAGCTGGCCAGGGCCTTGGCTTGGGCAGAGAGGTCGGTCATGGATCGGTTCTTCCAGGAACAGCCCAGGTCGTGACGGTCGCCTCGTGAGCAACGGACGGGGTGGGCGGGAGCAGGAGTTTAGGTTTCCTGGGGTTAAGGGGCGGCCGCAGCCCGTGATGAGCGTTTGATCGGCGTGTTGCTCGCTACGCGAGAGCCCGCGGGGATTTCGCCCCCGCAGGCGACCTACTTTCTTGCTCGTGCAAGAAAGTAGGCAAAGAACACGGCCCCGGCTGCGCTCGCCCTTACGCCTTCGGCTTCAGGGTTCCCTGTGCTGCTCAGAACCCAGGGGCCGCGCAGAACTCGCGGCGCTCACCTTCGGCTCGCTCTGCTCAAACAGACTGCGCGAGCCAGTTCACGTGTCGCGCCTGCGGCGCGAGCCCCTGGGTTCTTCCGCTGCTCGGCGGCGCAGAGGGGCAGGCCCCAACAGCCGAACAGCCAACAGCCGGACCTCGGCAATGGGACTTCTGCGATCAACGCGCTATGGGCAAGAAGGCAAGGCCTGAGACCGAGCGCCGAAAGAGCCTCCTCAGAAGCCGGGGCGGTTCACACTGCATCGGGATAGGGAGGAGGCAAAGGAGGCCGAGCGCGTTGACAGGGAAGAGGCGCGACAGCAGCGTGCCGAGCGTCGTCAGGACATCGAGCTTCGTATCAAGTGGATCCTCGCTGGGATGGCCATAGCAACCGTCCTCATGGGGCTTGGGAAGTTGGCACTTGATTGGCAGCAGTCATCGACGCAGCGAGCGCCGATTGACAGTCCAGAGTTGGTAAATCCGGCCGAAGTGAATAAGCCAGGAGAGACAGGGAAGCCAGCTTCAAGTGCCCCGTCTTCGGCGCCGCTTACCTCACCCAGACAGCCGGCCTAGGGTCGCACCGGCGCGGCTCGGTTTTGGCTCAGCGTTGGGCCTTGCTATCTGCCTCCTAAGCGAGCTTGACTAAGAAGTCTCATTGCCGAAGTCCGGCTGTTGGCTGTTCGGCTGTTGGGGCCTGCCCCTCTGCGCCGCCGAGCAGCGGAAGAACCCAGGGGCTCGCGCCGCAGGCGCGACACGTGAACTGGCTCGCGCAGTCTGTTTGAGCAGAGCGAGCCGAAGGTGAGCGCCGCGAGTTCTGCGCGGCCCCTGGGTTCTGAGCAGCACAGGGAACCCTGAAGCCGAAGGCGTAAGGGCGAGCGCAGCCGGGGCCGTGTTCTTTGCCTACTTTCTTGCACGAGCAAGAAAGTAGGTCGCCTGCGGGGGCGAAATCCCCGCGGGCTCTCGCGCAGCGAGCAAGCAAATTCAGATGAATCTGCCAGTGCCGCAGGGGCCTAGGGGCCTCGCCTTCAGTCGAACCCACGCACCGGCAGCCCCGCCCCCCGCTGCAACCAATTGGCCGGCGAGTACACGCTCCCCGCATCCGTCACATGCAGCGTGTACGCATGCCGCGACCGCTCCGAGCGGTTCGCCGCGCTGTAGTGCGGCAGCAGGCCGTGGAAAACCACCAGCGTCCCCGCCTCGACCTCCAGCGGCGCCGCGTTGCGCTCGTCGGGCCAGGGCGTCGCATCCAGCTTTTCCATGCGCGCCCCCGCCCCGTGCTTGACGAAGCGCTCGCGCAGGGGCCCACGGTGGCCGCCCGCACCGGCCGGCACCCACAAGCAGCCGTTCTGCAGCGTCGCGTCTTCCAGCGCGAACCAGAAGGTGGTCACCGTGATCGGCGTGGTCTCGAAGAAGCTGGCGTCCTGGTGCCAGCCCACTTCGCCGCCAATGCCCGGCTGCTTGAAGATGTACATCGACTGCCAGACCTGAGGCGCCGCCAGCCCCAGCTGCCGCGCAAGAAGCGCCAGCGCCGGCCCGCGCGAGAAGCGCTCGAACACCGGGTCGAGGTCGTGCATCGCGTGGCCGATCTTGTTGATCGACAGCGCCTTGGCCTGCCTCAGCTGGCCGTCGGCGCCGAAGGCCTCTTCCTCGAAGAAGCAGCGGATCTTGTCCGCCGAGCCCATGAAGTAGTCGTCCACATGGCGCGACTGCTCGTGCGTCGTGAAGATGGACTTGACCGTGTCCGGCTCGAAGGCGTCGACGATCGCCTCTGCGCGCTGCCGCAGGGCGGCGATCTCGGCGGCTGTCTTGAAGTTCGGCAGCACCAGGTAGCCGTTCTGCTGGTACTGCTGCGCTTGGCTCGGGCTCAGCATGGCGCGCTTGAGAGCAGCGGGCCCTGGCTCAGCCCGGCGCGCGCGAGAACAGCTTGGCGGCGCGGCCTTTGAGCTCCAGCAGCTCGCTGGCGGTGATCGAGTAGCGGCCGCTGACGGCATCGGCCTCGATGCGGAACTCGACGACGCGCGTGCCGCTGCGCAAGGTGCCGATGCTGCACTCGTAGTCTTCTTTGGCCGCCGGGATGCCCTGTGCCGCCACGTCGTAGTCCTCGTAGCGGACGTTGCGGATCTCGCCGGAGGCCAGGTCCAGTTCCCCCTGCGAGCGGATCTCGTCGTCGCTGAGTTCGTCAATGATTTCGATGGGCAGTTTCAGGTCCATGGCCGTACTTCGGGGGCTTGAGGGAGTGTGGGGGCCAGGATTTGGCGGGCGCGCATTGTCAGCCAGGGCGGCGGCGGCGTCCCATCCCCGCAGGCACTCGCGCAGCCGGTGGCGCGATCAATCGGTCGTCGTCAGGATCGCGACGATGTCCTGTCGGTCGCCCAGCAGTCGCACCACGTCCAGATGATCCGCCGCCTCGAAGTAAAGCCATTGCAACGGGAAGTCGGTGACGCGCCAGCAGCGCAGGCCGGGGATCTCGCACAGCTGCCCCAGGCGCGGCGAACCCATCGCCGGCATGCGCGCGATCGGCTCCAGTGACGCCAGCGCGGCATCGAAGCATCGTTCGGCCAGTGGGGCGCCGCCCTCCTCGGCGTAGAACCGCGTCGCCTCCAGCAGGTCAGCCTCGGCCTGCGGACGCAGGCGGACTTCCTTCTGCATCCTCAACGCGGCTTCTTGCCCAGGGCCTGCTTCTTCAACTGCGCCGCGCGCTGCGGCGTGAGCGCCTGCCCGGTGCCGGAGTCCAGGCCTTCGGCGATCAGCTCGCGCAGGCGCTTCTTGGCCTGTTCCTCCTGGTCACGGCGGATCAGCTCGCGCAGGTACTCGCTGGTGTTGCCGTACTGGCCGGAACGCACACGCTGGTCGACATAGCTGCGCATGGCCTCGGGCAGGGCAAAGCTCATGGTGTTCGTGCTCATGGCCGGGATGATGACGTGGCCTATCAATAGTTGTCAATTTGGGCTGGCCTGATCCGAGGGAGACCGCTCTTGAGTTAGCGGCTCGGCGCCCCCGCCGGCTTGAGAAAATCCCCGGCTTCCCCGCCTCCAGCCCCAGTCCACCATGGCAAAAACCCATAACAACAAGCCCTTCGTCATCGGTGTCGCCGGGGGCAGCGGCAGCGGCAAATCGACGGTGACGCGCCAGGTGCTGGCGGCGATCGGACCGGAGAAGGTGGCGGTGGTGATGCAGGACGATTACTACCGCGACCAGTCGCACATGCCGCCCGAGGACCGGCGCAAGCAGAACTACGACCACCCGGACGCCTTCGACTGGCCGCTGATGGCCCAGCACCTGGCGGCGCTGCGGAGAAACGAGGCGATCGAGATGCCCGTTTACGACTTCGCCGCCGACAACCGCTCGCACGAGACCATCACGGTGAAGCCGGCGCCGATCATCGTCGTGGAGGGCCTGTTCGCGCTCTACGACACCAAGCTGCGCAACATGATGTCGCTGAAGATCTACGTGGACACCGCCTCGGACGTGCGCTTCATCCGCCGTCTGCAGCGCGACATCGCCGAGCGCGGCCGCAGCACCGAGTCGGTGATCAACCAGTACCTGGAAACCGTCCGGCCCATGCACAAGCAGTTCATCGAGCCGACCAAGCGCAACGCCGACGTGATCCTGCCGCATGGCGCCAACGGGCCGGCGGTGGAGCTGATCACCACCAAGGTGGAGAGCTTGTTGAGGGATATCAAAGGACGCTGAAGTCCGAGCGAACGCTGGCGGGTGGGGCGGTGCGGGGACCGTAACATCACCCGGCGGCCGCGCAAAGCTCGAAGAACGGCGGGCGCTCGGCCCGCCTTCGCGTCAGCGCCTGGGGCGGCGTTCAACCCACTGAACAGTCATGACAGGACAGCCCAGGCGGCCGATGCTGAACCTTGTTGCGGCGCTTGGCGGTGGCGCTGGCCACGGCGGCAAGTGGCTGCGCCGCGTGGGGGTCGGCTTTGCGGGCGGGTTGGCTGCGCTGCTGTGGCCTCTGGGGGCTGCTGCGCAGACGCCGCCGGAACAGCCCGTGACCTTGCACTACGTCGTGCGCCCGCCCTACATGATGGTGCAGGGCGATGCCGTGCTTGGCTTGACGGGAGGCCCCTCCTTCCAGGCCTTCAAGCTCGCGCAGGTGCCGGTGCGCATCCAGGAAACCCCCTTCGCGCGCCAGCTGCGCACGCTGAAGGAGAACACCGGGCAGGACTGCATGATCGGCATGTTCTGGAAGGCCGAGCGCGAGGCGTTCGGGCGCTACAGCAAATCGGTTTACCAGGACCAGCCGCAGCTCGTTCTGGCCGCCGCCGACCATCGTCAGCGCTTCAAGGCTCACGCCGCGATCGAGGATTTGTTCGGCGACCGCTCGCTGCGCTTGCTCGTCAAGCTGGGCTATTCCTACGGCGCGCCGCTGGACGCGCTGATCGAGCGGCTTCAGCCCAACCGCCGCACGACGCCGGATGAGAACCTGCAGATGATCCGGCAGATCAAGCTGGGCATGGCCGACTACATGCTGATCGCGCCGGAAGAGGCTGCCGTCGCCATCGAAGCGGCCGGCTTCAAGCCGGCCGACTTCCTGCAACTCCGCTACGCCAACATGCCGCCCGGTGAGCAGCGCCATCTGCTGTGCAGCAAGCGGGTGCCGGTGGAGACCATGCAGCGACTGGACGCCGCCATCAGGCGGATGGCCGACAAGGGCGCCGCGGCACGGCGCGAGTAAGGGGCGACTCAGCGCCGACTGCCGACACCCCATCAACCCCTGGCAACCCAGGGTTGTCGCGGTGTGCGTTTCGCCACCCCGCGTCGCCGCCGCTAGGCTCGCGGGTTTTTCGCGTTCCGCTCACTCGCCATGCACCGCTACTCGCTGATCGCCGCCCTGCTCGCCAGTGCCCTGTCCGCCCTGCCGGCCGCCGCCCAGACGCCGCCGCCGGCCAGCGCCAGCGCGCCGGCCGCCGACCCCCGCTATGTCTGGGACCTGAGCCCGCTGTTCGCCGACGACGCCGCCTGGGACGCCGAGCGCCAGGCCATCCTGGCCGCGCTGCCGCAGCTGCGCGCGCTGCGCGACGGCTTCGGTGCCGACGCCGCGGCGCTGGCCCGTGCCATGGACAGCATCTCGGCTTGGAACCAGCGCATCAGCCGCGTCGGCGTCTACGCCAATGCCCAGGCCAGCACCGACAACCGCAACGCGCGCAACCAGGAGCGCCAGTCGCTGATGCGCTCGTTGGGCGGCCAGTACGCCAGCAGCCTCAGCTGGGTCGACGGCGCGATCCGCGGCCTCGGGCCTGAGCGCATCAACGCCTTCCTGGCCGCTGAGCCGGCGCTCATGAAACACGAGAAACGCCTGCGCGACGTGCTGCGCCTGGCCGCCCACCAGCTGACGCCGGAGGCCGAGGCAGCGCTGGCCGCCTTCGGCCCGGTGATGGGCGCCGCCACGCAGACCCGCACCCTGCTGACCACGGTGGACGCGAGCTGGCCGACCATCGAGGTCGACGGCAAGACCGAAACGCTCAACGACATCGGCTACCAGCGCCTGCGCGCCCACCCGGACCGCGCGGTGCGCGAGGAGGTCTTCAAGCGCTTCTTCGGCGCCTACGGCAAGCTGCAGAACTCGCTGGGCAGCCTGCTGGCGCAGCGCGTCGAGACCGGCGTGGTCAACGCCCGCCTGCGCCAGTACCCGAGCGCGGTGGCGGCCAGCCTGGCGGCCAACGACATCCCCGAGTCGGTTTACCGCACCCTGGTGGCCGAGACGAACAAGGGCCTGCCGACGCTGCACCGCTACCTGAAGCTGCGCCAGCAGATGCTCGGCCTGCCCAATCTCGGCTACCACGACATCTACCCCGACCTGGTGAAGAGCGAGCGCCGCTACACGCCGGAGCAGTCGGGCGAAATCACCGTGGCCTCGGTGGCGCCCTTCGGCGCCGACTACCAGCGCCGCCTGCGCGAGGCCTTGGGCGCGCGCACCATGCATGTGTTCCCGGCGCCGGGCAAGAGCTCGGGGGCCTACCAGAGCGGGGTTTACGGGCTGACGCCGCTGATCTTCCTCAACCACCAGGGGACCTTCGACAGCCTGAGCACCTTCACGCATGAGTGGGGCCATGGCATGCACACCATCCTGGCCAACGGCAGCCAGCCCTACGAGACCGCCGGCTACCCGCTGTTCCTGGCCGAGATCGCCGCCTTCAGCCATGAGCTGCTGTTGCAGCGCCACCTGCTGGCCCAGGCGCGCAGCAAGGAAGAACGGCTCTACCTGCTCAGCGAGGCGGTGGAGCGCCTGCGCGGGGCCTACTTCCGCCAGACCATGTTCGCCGAGTTCGAGCTGATGACGCACGACGCGCTGCAGCGCGGCGAGCCGCTGACCGGCCAGCGCATGACGCAGATGTACTGCGGCCTGTTGAAGAAGTACCACGGCCATGACGCCGGCGTGATGGCCATCGACCCGGTGGTCTGCAGCGAGTGGGCGCTGATCCCGCACTTCCACCGCCCCTTCTACGTCTACCAGTACGCCACCTCGTACGCCGCGGCCGCCTACTTCGTCGAGCAGATCGCCGACAAGAAGCCGGGCATGCCGCAGACCTATCTCGATGTGCTGCGCAGCGGCGGCAGCGTGGCCCCGGTGCCGCGCCTGCGCGCCGCCGGCCTGGACATGAACACGCCCGCGCCCTACCAGGCGCTGATCCGCCACATGGACAAGCTGATGGACGAGATGGAGCGCCTGCTCGCGCAGAAGGCCTGAGCCCGCGCCGGCGCGGAGGCTCAGTCGGAGAGCATCCGCGCCTGCGCCAGCAGTTCGGCGAACAGCGCGCGCAGACCGTTGGCGCGCATGCGGTAGGGGTTGAAGTCGGCCGAGGGCGAGTAGCGCAGGCAGGTGCGCTGCACGGCCTCGGTGCTCGGCAGATAGCCCATCGCCCAGTCGGCGTACAGGCGCTGGTCGATTTCCTCGAAGCTGAGGATGGCCGGCTCGCTGTGCCGGCCGTCCATCAGGATGCGGTGGTACAGGGTGTTGACCGCCGGCTGATCGCCCTCCAGGCATTGCAGGAAGATGCCATTGCTGAGCAGCAGCGCGCCGCTGATGCCCAGGCGCGGGTTGTTTTGCTGCGAACTCCGCAGGATGTCGCGCAGATCGGCCGGTCCGAAGGGCTGGCGAGCGCGGCTGGCATAGGTGAGGCGGATCAGCATGGCGGACGGAGGGCGTGCACGGAGGCGGCAGTGTCGGCCGCAGCGCCTACCCGGAGGGCGACCGGGGCTACTGCGGTCCGCGCCGGCTCGTGCCCTGAGCGCGGCGAAGCGCTCGCCACTCGGGGCGGCGCTGGCGTGCTTGGGCAGCGAATGACCGCCGTCCGTCTTGCCGCGACACGCGCGGCGCCGGGGCGACGCCATGCTGCGCAGCCTGTTCACCACCGCCCGCGACCATGCCCGCCACCGCCGTCCCGCCGCCCCGCCTGCTGTTCGCCGGCCTCGCGCTGCTCGCCGAGGCCGCTCACCTGCTCTGGGAATTGCAGCAGGGGGGCATCGTCAGCCACCACCTGTTGGCGCGCGCCGATCTGCCGGCGGTGTCGAATGCCTGGGGCCTGCTGGTTCTGCCGGCGCTGGCCGCCTGGGCGGCCGGGGGCTGGCCCGCGCGGCGCTGGCCTTGGTGGCTGGGCTTGGCGCTGCCGCTGCTGCTCGGCGCCGGTCTGTCGCTGGCCTTTGCCATGAAGCTGGGCGCGCTGACCGAGGCGGTCTTCCTGCTGACGCTGCTGCTGGCGCTGCTGCTGCCGGCCCACCGTGCGGAAACGCTGCTCGGCTTCGTGCTGGGCATGAGCTGGACCTTCGGTGCGGTACTGCCCTTGCTGGTCGGCGGGCTGATCGCGCTGCTGTCCTGGGCCTTGCGCGGCGCCTGGCGGAGGCTGCGGACGGCGGGCGCGGCGGCTAGGACCGCCGCCCGGCGGCCAGGCTCAGCAGCAGGGCGCTCAGGCCCAGCATCAGCAGCGGCAGCAACCACCCCGCCTGCCCGTTGAAGCCCAGCAGGTCCAGCCAGGCGATGTCGCGCACCTGCACCGCCATCAGCATCCAGAACAGGAAGAGCGCGAGAAAGGTCCGCGAGCCCCGCGTGAGCCGACCGGCGAGCGCCGACAGCGCGGCGAGCAGCGCGATGCCGGCCGTCCAGGCCAATGCCGAGCCGGCACCGCGCTGCCAGGCCAGCGGCAGGCCGGCGAGCAGGCCGAGCAGCAGCGCCGCGATCCAGCGGCTGCGCAGCCGCCGCGTGCTGCCGCCGGGCAGGCTGGCGCCCAGCTGCGCGGTGCTGGCGCCGGCGTCGCGCGCGCCGAGTTCGGCGGCCAGCAGGCCCCAGCCCAGCGCCACGCCGGCCTGCCAGGCCCAGAGCTCGGCGACCGGCGCCTGCGCGGCGGCCAGCCAGGCGACCAGCAGCGCGTAGACGGCCAGCGGCTGGGTGATCAGGCTGAGCAGCAGCTCGGCCGCAGTGGCCGCCGCCGGGGCGGGCAGCCGCGCGGCCAGCGGCAGCAGGGCGGCAACGCCCCGGGCGATCGGCTGCAGCAACAGCTGGCGCCTGGCCCAGCCGGCCAGGCGCGAACGCGGGCGGGCGCCGGCCCGCACCTGCTCCGGCGCATAGCGGTGGAACAGCCGCAGGGCCAGCGCCAGCGGTGGCAGCGCGAGCAGGCAGACGGCCAGGCGCAGGCCGCTCAGCTCGGCGCTCCACAGGCCGTCGGGGAACTCGCGCAGGCCGAGCTCGGCGCGGAACTCGCTGCCGCCGACGCTGAGCGCTGTGGTGCCGAGCAGCGTGGCCAGCTGCTGGATCGTCGCGGCCATGCCGCTGAGGTCCAGCAGCAGCAGCGGCGTGAGCCCGCCGCCGCCTTCCTCCTGGTGCAGCGGCAGCAGTGACAGCAGCATCATCCAGAAGAAGAAATAGGCGACATCGCCGCGCCGGCCGCTCAAAGGCGCCCAGGCGTCGGCAAGCAGCGCGAAGGCCGCGGTGGCGGCCAGGGCCGGCAGCAGCATCAGCGCATAGGTCTGCAGATAGACCAGGGGCTGCAGCGGGCCTTCGCCGCGCAGCCCGTGCAGCACCCAGGTGCTGAGCATCAGCGCCAGCGCGAGCAGGAGCAGATAGCTGAACGCACCCAGCCAGCGGGCCAGCAGCAGCAGGCCCGAGGACAGCGGCGAGCTGGCCAGCACGCCGCCCATGCCGCTGCGCAGGTCCTCCTGCGTGCGGCCGCGCACCAGGTAGAAGCCGGCGAGGCTGAACAGCAGCGCGCCCAGGCTGGCCGAACCGAAGGCCAGGGTGGCGCTGGAGTAGCGCAGGCGCTGCTCGCCGACCACCATCAGCGCATAGCCATCGGCCGGGTCGGACAGCGACAGCCAGGCCAGCGCGAACACCGCCAGCAGCGCGACCAGGGTGGAGGCGCGGCGGCTGCGCAGCTGCAGCTCGCAGCGCAGCAGCGCGCCGAGCTGGTGCAGGGCCAGGCCCCTCATGCGGCGGCCACCGCGTAGCGCAAGGCCATCAGCGCCTCCTCCAGGCTGGGCGCCGCCAGGCGGGCGCCGAAGAAGGGCTGGCGGTCGTGGGCGACGCGCAGCTGCAGGCCGCCGTCGCGGCCGCGCTGGCTGTGCAGCAGCTGCCCGGCCGGCGGCTCGCGCTCGAAGTCCTCGGGGCTCAGCTCGCCGGCCCAGACCTTGCCCTCGGCGCGCTGCAGCAGCTCGGCCGGCGTGGCGAAGGCCGAGAGCTTGCCGCGGTTGATGATCGCGAGCTGGCCGGCCATGTTCTCGACATCGGAGACGATGTGCGTGGAGACGATGACCAAGCGGGTGTGGCCGATCTCGGCCAGCAGCTGGCGAAAGCGCAATCGCTCCTCGGGGTCCAGGCCGGCCGTGGGTTCGTCGACGACCAGCACATCGGGTTCGCCCAGCAGGGCCTGGGCGATGCCCAGGCGCTGGCGCATGCCGCCGGAGAAGGTCGCCGCGATGCGCGTCGCCTGCTCGTGCAGATTCACCCGTTCGAGCAGGCGGCGGATCCTGCCTGCGTCGCGCACGCCCTTCAGCGCGGCGAAGTACTGCAGCAGCTCCAGCGCGCTGAGGTTGGCGTAGACGCCGAAGTCCTGCGGCAGATAGCCCAGGCGGCGGCGCATCGCCTCCGGCTTCTTCACGATGTCGACGCCGTCGAGCAGGATCTGGCCGCTCGTCGGTCGCGTCAGCGTGGCGATCATCTGCATCAGCGTGGTCTTGCCGGCGCCGTTGTGGCCGATCAGGCCGAGCACGCCGGGTTCGAGGCGGAGGCTGATGTCGTCGACGGCGCGGTGCTTGCCGCCGTCAAAGCTTTTCGTCAGGTGGTCGATGTGCAGCATGGGCGTGGAGCCTAGGCAGGGCCGGGCGCCAGCGCATGCCGCATGCGACAGGCCGGCCGGCGGCGCGCACAGGCTGCGCGACGGCCGGACCGGCGGATGCGCGGCTTACTGCTTGGCGCCCTCGGTCAGGCGCCGGCCCAGGCCCAGTGCGTAGGGGGCGGCCCGTGCCGCGAGCATGGGGTCGTTCGACGGCTCGACGCCCTTGGGCAGCACCATGGGGTTGAAGGTGACGGCCACGCAGTCGCCACCGGCATCGGGCGCCACCGCCTTGATGACCAGGCGGCCCAGCTCCAGCGTGCGCCTGCCCTCGGGCAGCGGGGTCACCGCGCTGTCCAGGCGGTCGCCGGGCTCGGCCAGCTGCAGCATGAAGCGGAAGGCGACGCCGCCCTTGGCGACGCGCTGGCGCAGCTCGTCGATGAGGAATTGCGGGCCCCTGGCCTTGGCCTCCTCGTCGCTCAAGGACAGCAGCCCGGCCTCGGGTTCGAACACCCATTTGCCCCAGGTCCGCTCGCCCTTGTTGTTGACGAAGCCGAAGGCGTGCACGCCCCAGTAGTTGAGGCCGGCGAAGCTGGCCGGCACCGGCTGGCCGGCGAAGTAGCGGCCCTGCAGCAGCACCTCGGGGTTGGCGTCGGCAAAGGCCTTGACCTTGGCCGGATCCGGCGCCTTGGTCGCCGGGTCGGGCTGCAGCGACTGCAGGCGCGCGAGGAATTGCGCCGGGGTCGAGGCGCCGAAGATCGGCGCCGAGATATTGCCCATCTGCCAGGTCTCGCCGCCGGGCAGGTTGAACTGCAGCGCCATGTTGCGCTGGCCGCGGGTGTTGTCGGGCGCTTTCGGGTTGGCGCCGCCGACCGAGAAGCGCAGCATCACCGGCACCGGCTTGCCGCTGAAGGCCGTACTGCTGGACAGCGCGCGGCCGGCCAGGCTGCCGGTGAACTCGCCGCTGGCGCAGACGCCCTTGGCGCCGGAGCGGCGGTAGCCCTCGAACTTGCCGAAGCTGGCCTCGAACTGGTTGAGGAACTGGGTCGGGTCGACCTGGGCGAGGCTGGACGGGCTGATCAAGCTCAGCGCGACGGCGCAGCTGCAGAGACCAAGAAAGCGGTGCGGGGCCATGGGAATTCCTTTGCGGTGTAGTGAAGGGCGTTGCCGGCGGCGCTCGCAGCGGGCTGGGCTTCTGTCGCCCCAGTCGAACCGTCCTTACAGCCGGGCCGCCCGATACTGTCTGCCTGGCGGCAGCGGCCGCTGGAATGCAGAGGCAGATGACGGCTCGTGCCGCAAGGACATCGGATGACGACAAATGCAGCCTGGCGGCTGGGGGTCTTGGTCCTCGGCCTGCTTGGCGCCGCCGCGCAGGCGGCGGACTGCGGGCCCTACCGCGTTGGCCTGAAGAGCTACCCCCTGGTCTATGAGCGCGACCCGAATCGCGAGGGCGAGTACCGCGGCCTGGACAAGGACTTCTTCGACCAGCTTTCCGCGCGCAGCGGTTGCCGCTTCGAACTGGAACTGGAGTCGCAACCGCGCATCTGGTCACGGCTGCGCGGCGGCAGTCTGGACATCACCAGCTGGGCCTTGCCGACGACCGAGCGCCAGGCCTGGGTCCGCTTCATTCCGCTGGCGCGCAGCAGCCCGGTGGCGCTGACCTGGCGCTCGCAGGCGGCGGCTGAGGAGGCGGACTTCCTGGCCCGACCCGGTCTGCGCGCCGTGGTGGTGCGCGACGCCAGCTACGGGCCGAGCTATGACGCGCTGCTGCAGGGGCTGCGCGCCCAGGGCCGGGTCAGCGAAGTGGGCGACCTCGACGCGGCGCTGCGTGTGTTCATGGCCGGCCGCGTCAGCCTCTTGATCAGCTACCCCTGGGTGCTTGCCGGCGCGCTGCGCGAGCGCGGCGACGAGCTGATGATGAGCGACTGGCATCCGCAGGAGCCGGGCGTGCTGTCCGGCCTGGCGCTGTCGCGTCGCACGGTCAGCGCGGCCGACCAGCGGCGCTTGCTCGATGCGCTGCAGGCCATGCAGCGCGACGGCAGCCTGGAGCGCTTGCTGCGCCAGCATCTGCCGCGCGTCGGCCTGACGCCGCTGACGCGCATCGAAGCCCAGCCCTGATCAGAATCGCTGCTGCTGGACCAGGGCCTCGACGTAGGCGATCGCGCGCTGGCGCCGCGCGTCCTTGTCGGCCGGCGATTCCTTCATCACCAGGTGCGCGTTGACATTGATCGCATGGCGCTCGGCGTTGTCGGTGGGGAAGATGGTCACTCGGCCGCGGTCCTTGCGCATGACGATGCTGGCCGCGCCGCCGGGCGCCGGCAGGCGCTGGAAGTTGTCGCCGCCGTACTGCGCGACCTGGCGCAGCATCTCGTCGCGCTCGCCGACCATATTGGCGGCCGACGGCCAGTTGACCAGGGTGACCGTGAGCAGGGGCTGACCGCGCGCGGTGCGCCAGCTGCAGCCGATGTCGATGCGCGTCTTGCGCTCCTGGGCCTTGGCGTCGCTGCCGACGATGGCTTGCAGGCGGTCCTTGGGCAGCCAATCGCAGGGCGACCGGGTCTGCAAGACCTGCCAGCTGGCCGTGCCGCCGCTTTGCGCTCCGCAGGGCAGGGTGCTGCCGGCGAGCAGCAAGGCGGCGACGAGGGTGGACGGACTCTTGCGCATCGGTGGTCTCCTGGGGGCGGAGACCGCAAGATAGCGCGTCAGCGGGGGCGCAGGCCGGCGAGGATGAAGTCGACGATCAGCGCCTCGGCCTGATCGAAGTCGCTGGCTTGCAGCGCCGGCTTTCCCAGCAGGATGGCGTACTGTGCGCCGAGGTCGGCGTAGCCCTGGGTCGACGACCAGATCAGGAACATCAGGTGGGTGAAGTCGACGCGGCGGATCAGGCCCTGGGCCGCCCAGCGCTCGAAGGCAGCGACATCGGCCTGCAGCGCGGGCAGCACCAGCTCGCGCAAGCGCCTTGCGTAGCGCGGTGCGCCGGTCATCACCTCGTGGGTGAACACCGCCGAGCCGCTGGGCCGCTCGCGCGAGTAGCGCAGCTTGACCTTCACGTAGTCGCGGATCGCGGTCTCCGGGTCGGGGGCGCTGGCGATACCGCTCATCTTCTGCAGCCAGTCGTCGAGCACGCTGTCCAGCACCGCGTGGTACAGCAGTTCCTTGCTCGGGTAGTAATAGAGCAGGTTCTGCCGGCTCAGCTCCAGGGCCGAGGCGATGTCGTCCAGCGCCACGCCCTCGAAGCCGTAGCGGGCGAACTGGGCCTCCGCCGCGGCGAGGATCTGCGCGGTCTTGAGCACGCGGGCGCTGCGCGGCGCACGCGCCGGGTGCGCGGCATCGGCTTCTAGGGGTTGGCGATCACGGGTATTCACGGGCGCTAATTTTTTACTAGCCAGTAAAGATTGGGTCATGGTGCGAACCCGCATCGCAAGGAGCCCGGGATGGATATCAGAGCGAGTGCCGAGGCCGGTCTGGAACACAGCTGGCTGCCCTTTACCTCGAACCGCTATTTCCGCGAGCACCACAAGCTGCATGTGGCCGCGGAAGGCGCGTATTACACCCTGGCCGACGGGCGCAAGCTGTTCGACTGCCTGTCGGGGCTGTGGTGCTGCCCGGCCGGGCATGCGCACCCGAAGATCGTCGAGGCGATCACGCATCAGGCGAGGACGCTCGACTACTCGACGGCCTTCCAGTTCAGCAACCCGGTGACCCTGTCGCTTGCGGAGCGCGTCGCCGACATGGCGCCCGAGGGACTGACCCGCGTGTTCTTCACGAACTCGGGTTCGGAGTCGGTCGACACGGCGCTGAAGATCGCCTACGGCTACCAGCGCCTGCGCGGGCAAGGAGCCCGGACCCGCTTCATCGGCCGCGAGCGCGGCTATCACGGCGTCGGCTTTGGCGGCATGTCGGTCGGTGGCATGGTCGCCAACCGCAAGATGTTCGGGCCCATCATGCTGCCCGGCGTCGACCACCTGCCGCATACGCACAACCCCAAGGAGATGGCCTTCAGCAAGGGCCAGCCCAGCTGGGGCGCGCACCTGGCCGACGAGCTGTCGCGCATCGTCGCCTTGCATGACGCATCGACGATCGCCGCGGTCATCGTCGAACCGATGGCGGGTTCGACCGGGGTGCTGGTGCCGCCTGTCGGCTATCTGCAGAAGCTCAGGGACATCTGCACCCAGCACGGCATCCTCCTGATCTTCGACGAGGTGATCTGCGGCTTCGGCCGCGTCGGCGAGAACTTCGGCGCGCAGCGCTATGGCGTGACGCCCGATCTGATCACCTTTGCCAAGGGCATCACGAACGGCATCGTGCCGATGGGCGGGGTGCTGATCCGCGAGGAGATTTATCAAGCTTTCATGGGCGCCGATGCGCCCGCCCATGCGGTCGAGCTGCTGCATGGCTATACCTATTCCGGCCACCCGCTGGCGGCGGCGGCCGGGCATGCCGCCCTGGACCTGTTGAACGAAGGCGGCTTGACGCAGCGCTCGCGGGAGTTGGAGCCGGTGCTCGAAGACGTCGTGCATGGCTTCAAGGGCGAGACCGGCGTGATCGACATCCGCAACTCCGGCCTGGCGGCCGGTATCGACCTCGAGCCGATCGCTGGCAAGCCGGGCCTGCGCGCGATGCAGGTCTGGGAGGCGGCGCTGGACGAAGGCCTGCAGGTGCGCTTCACGGCCGACACGATCGCGCTCGGCCCGCCGTTCATCTCGACCGTCGACGAGCTGCATGCGATGGGCGACGGCCTGCGCCGCGCGATCCGCAAGGTGATGGGAGCCTGACGATGGACATGAGCTGTGGACTCAAGGCGGGGCGGCTGAGCCCCGAGCAGTACGAGCAGAACTTCGGCGAAGCGCATCCGCCGCTGACCAAGGTGCAGGCCTTGATCGAGGCCGAGCGCTGCTATTACTGCTACGACGCCCCCTGCCAGACCGCTTGCCCGACGGGCATCGACATCCCGAGCTTCATCCAGCGCATCGCGCAGGACAATCTGCGCGGCGCGGCGCAGGCGATCCTCGAAGCGAATCCGCTCGGCGGCATGTGCGCACGGGTCTGCCCGACCGAGGTGCTGTGCGAGCAGGCCTGCGTGCGCAACACCAACGAGGACAAGCCGGTGGAGATCGGCGCGCTGCAGCGCCATGCCACCGATGCCTTGTTCGCCAAGCCCGGCGCGCCGCTGTTCACCCGCGATGCCGCCACCGGCAAGCGCATTGCCGTGGTCGGCTCCGGCCCTGCCGGCCTGGCCGCCGCCCATGGCCTGGCTCGCAAAGGGCATGAGGTCGTGATCTTCGAGGCCCGTGCCAAGGCCGGCGGTCTGAACGAGTACGGGCTGGCCACCTACAAGACGCCGCACAACTTCGCGCAGCAGGAGATCGATTGGCTGCTGTCCATCGGCGGCATCGAGATCCGCTGCAACCAGCAACTGGGCCGCGACTTCACGCTGGACGCGCTGCGCAAGGATTACGACGCGGTGTTCCTCGGCATGGGCCTGGCGGGCGTCAACGCGCTGGGCCTGAACGAACCGGCCTTGACCGGCCTGCGCGACGCGGTGGACTTCATCGCCGAGCTGCGCCAGTCCCAGCCGGCCGAGGTCCAGGTCGGTCGCCGCGTCGTCGTCATCGGCGGCGGCATGACCGCCGTCGATGCCTCGGTGCAGAGCAAGCTGCTCGGCGCCGACGAGGTCACCATGGTCTACCGCCGCGGTGCCGACGCGATGTCGGCCTCGCCCTACGAGCAGCAATGGGCGCAGAAGAACGGCGTGACGATCCGCCACTGGGCCGCCCCCAAGGCCGTGCTGTCGGAGAACGGTGCCGTCACCGGCATGCGCTTCGCGAACACCCGGCTGGAAGGCGGCAAGCTGGTCGAGACCGGCGAGACCTTTGATCTGCCCGCCGACATGGTGCTGCGCGCGATCGGTCAGAGCCTGATCGTCGAACCGGTCGCCCAGCTGGAACTCAGAAGCGGCCGCATCGTCACCGACGCCCAAGGCAAGACCAGCCTGGCCAAGGTCTGGGCCGGCGGCGACTGCCGGCACGGCGGCCGCGATCTGACGGTCGAGGCGGTTGAGCATGGCAAGCAGGCCGCGCTCTCCATCCACGCAGCACTGAAGGGAGCCTGAGCCATGGCCGATCTCAGCACCAACTTCCTCGGCATCAAGAGCCCCAATCCCTTCTGGCTGGCCAGCGCGCCGCCGACCGACAAGGAGATCAACGTCGTCCGCGCCTTCGAGGCCGGCTGGGGCGGCGTGGTCTGGAAGACGCTCGGCGAGGACCCGCCGGTGGTCAATGTCAACGGCCCGCGCTACTCGACCCTGCTCGGCGCCGATCGCCGTGTGATCGGTCTGAACAACATCGAGCTGATCTCCGACCGACCGCTGCAGATCAATCTCGACGAGATCCGCCGCGTCAAGCGCGCCTGGCCGGATCGGGCGATGGTGGTGTCGCTGATGGTGCCGGTCAACGAGCTGGCCTGGAAGAACATCCTGGCCAAGGTCGAGGACACCGGCGCCGACGGCGTGGAGCTGAACTTCGGCTGCCCGCATGGCATGAGCGAGCGCGGCATGGGCTCGGCCGTGGGCCAGGTGCCGGAGTACATCCAGCAGGTGGCGGCCTGGTGCAAGCAGTACACCAAGCTGCCGGTGATCGTGAAGCTGACGCCCAACATCACCGATGTGCGCTACCCGGCCCGCGCGGCCAAGGCCGGCGGCGCCGACGCGGTCAGCCTGATCAACACCATCAACTCGGTGATGGGCGTGGACCTGGAGCGCATGGTGATGAATCCGGTCACCGATGGCTGGGGCTCGCATGGCGGCTACTGCGGCCCGGCGGTCAAGCCGATCGCGCTGAACATGGTCGCCGAGATCGCCCGCGACGCGGAGACGGCAGGACTGCCGATCTCCGGCATCGGCGGCATCACGACCTGGCGCGACGCCGCCGAGTTCATCGCTCTTGGAGCTGGCACCGTGCAGGTCTGCACCGCGGCCATGGTCTATGGCTTCAAGATCGTGCAGGAGCTGTGCAGCGGCCTGTCCAACTTCATGGACGAGCAGGGCTACAAGAGCATCGCCGAGTTCCAGGGCAAGGCCGTGCCTTCGGTGAAGAACTGGAACCAGCTGAACCTGAACCATGTCGAGAAGGCGGTGATCAGTCAGGATTCCTGCATCCAGTGCGGCCGCTGCCATATCGTCTGCGAGGACACCTCGCACCAGGCGATCTGGGCGACGAAGGATGGCAAGCGGCACTTCGAGGTCAACGAGGCCGAGTGCGTGGGTTGCAATCTCTGCGTGTCGATCTGCCCGGTACCTGACACGATCACGATGCGGGCTTTGAAGCCGGGTGAGGTGGATGCGCGCACCGGCAAGACGGTGACGGGGGAGTACGCGAACTGGACGACTCACCCCAACAATCCGATGAAGAGTTGTACTGCCTGAGGAGGCCACGATGTACGAAGTAGTCCATTGGTTCAACGGCGCCGTCCAGCGCGGTAGCGGCGACAGGCAGCAGCCGATCTACAACCCGGCGACCGGCGCGGTGCAGGGCCAGCTGCTGCTGGGCAGCACGGCCGACCTGGATGCGGCGGTGGCGAGCGCGCAGGCGGCCTTCCCGGCCTGGTCCGCGACGCCACCCTTGCAACGTGCCCGCGTGCTGTTCCGCTTCCTGGAGATCGTGCAGGCGCGCAAGGTCCAGTTGGCCGAACTCTTGACCAGCGAACACGGCAAGACCCTGCCCGACGCGCTGGGCGAAGTCGCGCGCGGCATCGAGAACATCGAGTTCGCGACCGCGATGCCGCAGCTCTTGAAGGGCGAGTACACCGAGCAGATCGCCCGCGGCATGGACGCCTGGTCGATGCGTCAGGCCCTGGGCGTGGTGGCGGGCATCACGCCCTTCAACTTCCCGGCCATGGTGCCGATGTGGATGTACCCGCTGGCGATCGGCTGCGGCAATACCTTCATCCTCAAGCCCAGCGAGCGAGACCCTTCGCCCAGCCTGTTGATGGCGCAGTGGTTGAAGGAGGCCGGCCTGCCCGACGGCGTGTTCAATGTCGTGCAGGGCGACAAGACCATCGTCGACGCGATCCTCGCCCACAAGGGCATCGAGGCGGTCAGCTTCGTCGGCTCGACGATGGTCGCCGAGCACATCTACAGCGAGGGCACGCGGCATGGCAAACGCGTGCAGGCCCTGGGCGGCGCGAAGAACCATATGGTCGTCATGCCGGATGCCGATCTGGAGCAGGCGGCCGACGCCTTGATGGGCGCGGCCTACGGTTCGGCCGGCGAACGCTGCATGGCGATTTCGGTGGCCGTTGCGGTCGGCGAGGTTGGTGACGCCTTGGTGGCCAAGCTCAAGCCGAGGGTTGCCGCGCTGAAGATCGGCGAGGGCCATGGTGAGGGTATCGAGATGGGGCCCTTGATCACCGCGCAGGCCAAGCAGCGCGTCGAGTCGCTGATCGGCCAGGGAGTGGAGCAGGGTGCTCAGGCCGTGGTCGATGGCCGTGGCTGCAAGGTCGCCGGTTGCGAGGACGGCTTCTTTGTCGGCGGCACCTTGCTCGATGGAGTGACGCCGGAGATGGTGGTCTATCGCGAGGAGATCTTTGGTCCCGTTTTGTGCGTGGTGCGCGTGCCGGATGTGAAGGCGGCGATGGACTTGATCAACTCTTGCGAGTACGGCAATGGGGTGGCGATCTTCACGCGCGATGGCGATGTGGCGCGGGAGTTCGTGCGGACGATTCAGGTGGGCATGGTCGGGGTCAACGTGCCGCTGCCGGTGCCGATGGCTTTCAACAGCTTCGGTGGCTGGAAGCGGAGTCTGTTCGGCGATCACCATGCGTACGGGCCGGAGGGGGTGCGCTTCTACACAAGGCACAAGGCGGTGATGCAGCGCTGGCCGGATTCGGCGGTGCGTGGGCCGCAGTTCGCGTTTCCGCACTAGGGCATGGTGAGCCGCCTTTCGATGCAGCCGGCCGGGATTTCGCCCCGGCCGGCGACCCACTTTTCTTTGTCGCGCCAAAGAAAAGTGGGCAAAAGAAAGGCGCTCAATGCGGCCCGGCCCTATCGGCCTGGGCCAGAGGCGGCACTGCTCATACTTAGCCCACCCCTCGGAGGACCTACTCGGCCAAGCGGTGATCCGCCGGCCTGGGTACAGGCCGGACTTGGCAGCGAGAACTCAAACGGGCGGTGCTTCGTCGAAACCAGCCCCAACGAGCGTGCTGGTTGGCGCTTTGTTGACCGCAGCTCGGCCCCTTCAGTCCTCAGTGCCGAGTCCGACCCGTACTCGGGTCGGCGGTTAGCTCCCTCGGCCTTCGCAAAGCGCAGCACGGGCTCGTTTCAGTATGAGCATTGCACCGCCTCTCCGGTCGGCCTTAGGCCGCCGGAGGCATTAAGCGCCTTTCTTTTGCCCACTTTTCTTTGGCGCGACAAAGAAAAGTGGGTCGCCGGCCGGGGCGAAATCCCGGCGGGCTCTCCCGCAGTCAGAACACAGCAGCAGTCCAGCACCCCGACAAACCCATGAAGGAAGCTGACCGGATGTCCACCAACCCCCTCGCCAACGCCGACCTGCTACCGACGACAGCCGCCCAACGCCACTGGACCGCCAAGGACTTCGCCGCCCTCTGGGTCGGCATGGTCATCTGCGTGCCGACCTACACCATGGCCAGCTCGATGCTGGACCAGGGCTTCTCCTGGCAGCAGGCGATCTGGCTGGTCTTCATCGCCAACTGCATCGTGCTGATCCCGATGCTCTTGATCGGCCACGCCGGCACCAAGTTCGGCATCCCGTTCCCGGTGATGGCCCGCGCCTCATTCGGCGTGAAGGGCGCCAGCCTGCCCGCGGTGCTGCGCGGCCTCGTCGCCTGCGGCTGGTTCTCGATCAATTGCTACTTCGGTGCGCTGGCCCTGCATGGCCTGCTGAACACCCTGGGCTTCAACCTCGCCGCCCCCGGCCCCGGCGAGACCATCTCGACCTCGCAATTCGTCTGCTTCCTCGCCTTCTGGGCCCTGCACCTGGTCTTCATCTGGCGCGGGCTGGAATCGATCCGACTGCTCGAGGTGATCGCCGCGCCGATGATGATCACCGCCTCGATCGCGCTGGTCATCTGGGCCTTCATGACGGTCTCGCCGGCGCAGATCTTCAGCCTGCCGGCCAAGGTCGTCGAGGGTGGGCCCAAGACCTGGGCGGCGCTGACGGGACTTGTCGGCTTTTGGGCCACCTTGGCGCTGAACATCCCCGACTTCACGCGCTTCGCCAAATCGCAGAAGGCGCAAATCACCGGCCAGGCAATCGGTCTGCCGCTGCCCATGGCCTTGTTCTCGCTGGTCGGCGTGATCGGCTTTTCGGTCAGCCAGATCCTCTACGGCAAGGCCCAGCTGTTCCCCGACGGCCTGCTGACGCAGATGGGCCCGGTGGCCGCCGGCATCGGCCTGCTCGTCATCCTGCTCGCCAACCTGACGACGAATGTCGCCGCCAACCTGGTCTCGCCGAGCTACGACTTCTCGCAGGTTGCCCCGGGCAAGATCAGCTTCCGCATGGGCGGCCTGATCGCCGCCGGCATCGGCCTGCTCTTCATGCCCTGGAAGCTGCTCGCCACCTCGGGCGGTTATCTGTTCACCTGGCTGGGCGGCTACGGCACCCTGCTCGGCGCGATCGCCGGTGTGTTGCTGGTCGATTACTACCTGATCCGCAAGAGCGAGCTCAAGGTCGATGAGCTCTACAAGCTCGACGGCGATTACGGCTACAGCAATGGCTGGAACTGGAAGGCGGTGATCGCGTTTGCGCTCGGCGTGCTGCCCTGCCTGCCCGGCTATCTGGTGGTGTCCGGTGTGCTCGACAAATCCACCGTGCCGGCAGGCCTGATCACGCTGTTCGACTTCGGCTGGTTCTTCAGCCTGGCCGTGGCCGGCCTCGTCTACTACCTCAGCAGTCCGAAAGGAGGCTCGCGATGAGCGCTTCTCTACTGATCCGCGGCGCGACCGTCGTCAACGCCGACCGCGAGTTCCTCGCCGACGTGCTCTGCATCGACGGCAGGATCGCCGCGCTGGGCGAACGTGCCGCCAAGGAGGCGCCGGCCGGCGTTCAGACCATCGACGGTTCGGGCCAGTACCTGATGCCCGGCGGCATCGACCCGCACACGCATATGCAGCTGCCCTTCATGGGCACGGTGACGATGGACGACTTCTTCACCGGCACCGCGGCGGGCCTGGCGGGGGGCACGACCAGCATCATCGACTTCGTGATCCCCGACCCGCAGCAGCCGCTGATGGACGCCTACCGCACCTGGCGCGGCTGGGCCGAGAAGGCGGCGGCCGACTACAGCTTCCATGTCGCGGTGACCTGGTGGAGCGAGTCGGTTCACCGCGACATGGGCACCCTGGTGACCGAAGAAGGCGTGAACAGCTTCAAGCACTTCATGGCCTACAAGAACGCCATCATGTGCGATGACGAGACGCTCGTGAACAGCTTCCGCCGCGCGCTGGAGCTGGGCGCCATGCCCACCGTGCACGCCGAGAACGGCGAGCTCGTCTACCTGCTGCAGCAGGAGGTCGCGAAGATGGGCATCACCGGGCCCGAGGGGCATCCGCTCTCGCGTCCGCCGATGGTCGAGGGCGAGGCGGCGAACCGCGCGATCGCCATCGCCGAGGTGCTCGGGGTGCCGATCTACATCGTGCATGTCAGCTGCATCGAATCGGCCGAGGCGATCGCCCGCGCCCGCGCCCGCGGCCAGCGTGTCTACGGCGAGGTGCTCGCCGGCCATCTGCTGATCGACGACTCGGTGTACCGCGACCCGGACTTCGCGCGCGCCGCTGGCCATGTGATGAGCCCGCCGTTCCGGCCCAAGATCCACCAGGACTTCCTCTGGCGCGGCCTGCAGAGCGGTCAGCTGCACACCACGGCCACCGACCACTGCACCTTCTGCGCGCAGCAGAAGGCGGCCGGCAAGGACAACTTCGCGAAGATTCCGAATGGCTGCGGCGGCATCGAGGAGCGCCTCGCCGTGATCTGGGACGCCGGCGTCAACACCGGCCGGCTGACGCGCTCGGAATTCGTCGCCATCACCTCGGCCAATACTGCCAAGCTCTTCAACCTCTACCCGCGCAAGGGCGTGATTACTGAGGGCGCGGACGCCGATCTGGTGCTCTGGGACCCGCAGGGCACGAAGACGATCTCGGCCAAGACCCAGCACAGCAAGGGCGACTTCAACATCTTCGAGGGGCGCACGGTGCGCGGTGTGCCCACGCACACGGTCTCGCAAGGCCGTGTGGTGTTCGCCAACGGTGATCTGCGCGCCGAGCAAGGCAAGGGCCGCTACCTGAAGCGCCCGCCCTTCGGCGTGAACTTCGAGGCGACGATGAAGCGCACGCAGGAACTGGCGCCGACCGCCGTTCAACGAGCCTGAGGAGAGCAGCATGGACACCGCCACCCGCCCCGTCGACATCAGCACGCTGCGCATCAACGGCCAGCGCCTCTGGGACTCCTTGATGGAGCTCGCGAAGATAGGGGCCACGCCCAAGGGCGGCGTCTGCCGGCTGACGCTGACCGACCTCGACAAGCAGGGCCGCGACCTGGTGCTGGGCTGGGCCCGCGAGGCGGGGATGACGGTGACCATCGACAAGATCGGGAACGGCTTCATGCGCCGCGCCGGACGCAACAACAGCCTGCCGCCCATCATGACCGGCAGCCATATCGACACCCAGCCGACCGGCGGCAAGTTCGACGGCAATTACGGCGTGCTCGCCGGCATCGAGGTGGTGCGCACCTTGAACGACCATGGCATCGAGACCGAGGCGCCGATCGAGGTCGCGTTCTGGACCAATGAGGAAGGCTCGCGCTTCGTGCCGGTGATGATGGGCTCGGGCGTGTTCGCCAAGGCCTTCACGCTGGAGCATGCCTACGCGGCCACCGACACCGAGGGCAAGACGGTGAAGGGCGAGCTGGAACGCATTGGCTATATCGGCGATCAAGAGCCCGGCGATCATCCGATCGGCGCCTACTTCGAGACCCATATCGAGCAGGGCCCGGTGCTCGAGGACCACGACAAGACCATCGGCGTGGTCACCGGCGTGCTCGGCATCCGCTGGTACGACTGCGTGGTCACCGGCATGGAGGCGCATGCCGGCCCCACGCCGATGGCCTTGCGCAAGGACGCGCTGCAGGTCGCCGCTGCGTTGATGCAGGAGGTGGTGGCCTGCGCGCACCGCCACCCGCCGCATGGCCGCGGCACCGTCGGCATGGTGCAGGTGCATCCGAACAGCCGCAATGTGATCCCCGGCCGCGTCAAGTTCAGCATCGATCTGCGCAATGCCAGCGACGCGCTCTGCGACGCGATGGACGCCGACATCCGCGCGGTGGCGGCCAGGCTGTCGGCGGAGAGCGGGCTGCCGATCGAGATCACCCCGGTCTCCGCCTACCCGGCCCAGCCATTCCACGCCGACTGCGTGAACGCCGTTGCCAAGGCCGCCGCGCAGCTCGGCTACTCGCACATGAACGCCGTCTCGGGCGCCGGTCACGATGCCGTCTACATGGCCAGGCTCGCGCCGGCCGGCATGATCTTCATCCCCTGCAAGGACGGCATCAGCCACAACGAGATCGAGGACGCCAAGCCCGAGCACATCGAGGCGGGCTGCAACGTCCTTCTGCACGCGATGCTGAGCGTGGACCGAGCGAAGCCCTGAGGGCTTCGCGACGCCACGCGAAGGGCTTGCCATGTCTTGCATGGCAAGCGCGGCCTGCAAGGCGGAGCGCGCCGGCGCCGCCTAGCCGCGCAGCGCCACCGCCGGGAAGTCCACCGGCACCGCCAGCGCGTTGTTCACATAGTTCGTGAACAGGTTCAGCGCGACATGGGCGATCAGCTCGACGATCTCCTCGTCGTCGAAGCCGGCGTCGCGCAGCGCGCCCAGCTCGGCCTCTCCGACCTGCCCCCGTTCGCGCACCAGGGCCAGCGCAAAACGCAGCGCCGCCTGCGTGCGCGGCTCGCTGCTGCGGCCCAGCTGCGCCTCGGCCAGTTGCGCGGCGCTCAGGCCGGCGCCCTGGCCCAGCGCGGTGTGGGCGGCCAGGCAGTAATGGCAGCGATTGGCCTCGGCCACGGCGACGGCGATCTGCTCGCCGAGCGCCGTACCGAGCCGGCCGCCCCCCAGCGCGCCAAAGCCGGCCCACATGAACTGCAGCGCCGCCGGGCTGTTGGCCACCGCGCGGAACATCGCCGGCGTCGCGCCCATGGCTTTCTGGATCTGCGTCAGCAGCGCCTGGCTGCGGGCGGGGGCCTTGGCGGCATCGACAAGGGCAACACGGTTGGTCATGGTCAATCTCCTGAAGGGGACAAGCGCCGGGAGTGGCGTGCCCGCAGTCTCGGTCGCTTGCTTGTACGATGGGTGACATGAAGTCCAGTAAACAGCACGCATCGTCCACGGCCGCGCCGCTGGATCGCCTGACGGCCTTGCTGGAGCGATTCCGCGTGCGCGCCGCGCTCTTCCATGCCGGGCCGCTCTGCGGCATCACCCGCTTCGACGCCCAAGCCGGCCGCGCCTTCCTGCACGTGATGCGGCGCGGTGAGATGCAGCTGACCCATGCGTCGCGCAGCGGCGCACCGCGTCGCCTGCATATCGACGAGCCGACCCTGCTGCTCTACCCGCGGCCGCTGCTGCACGAGTTCCACAACGCGCCGGCCGAGGGCAGCGACTTCGTCTGCGCGACGCTGGACTTCGACGGCGGCCTGCAGCACCCGCTGGCCCGCGCGCTGCCGCCGCTGGTGCGCCTGCCGCTGCGTGAACTGCCCGGCGTCGAGCACACCCTGGCCCTGCTGTTCGACGAGACCGCGCAGCCACGCTGCGGCGCTCGCCTGCTCGCCGATCGCCTGTTCGAGGTGCTGCTGCTGCAGGTGCTGCGCGCCTTGCTGGCAGCGCCCCATGGCATGCCGGCCGGCCTGCTGACGGGCCTGGCCGACGCGCGCCTGGCGCCGCTGCTGATCGCGCTGCACGAGCGCCCCGGCGAGGCCTGGACCCTGGCCCGCATGGCCGCCGTCGCCGCGCAATCGCGCTCCGCCTTTGCCGCGCATTTCAGGGCCCAGCTCGGCGAGCCGCCGCTGAGCTACCTGAGCCGCTGGCGCCTGCTGCTCGCGCAGCAAGGCCTGCAGCAGGGCAGGCCGCTGAAGCAGCTCGCCGACGAACTCGGCTACAGCGGCGCGCCGGCCCTGGGCCGCGCGCTGCGCGAGCAGCTGGGCGCCGGCCCGCGCGCGCTGCGCGCCGGGCTCAGCGCGCCGGCTTCCAGAACCAGCTGACCCCGGCGCGCCGCGTCGCGCTGCCCGAGCCGCCGACCGCCAGCGCGCCGCCGCATCGGTCCACCGCCAGCCGGCCCGCGTGCTCGTCGTCGGCGGTGCCCCATTGCGCGCTGGCCAAGAGCTCGCCCTGGGCGCTGATCTGCAGCAGGAACAGATCGCTGGCGCCGGCCGGTGTGGCGCCCGGCGCCATGAGGCCATCGGTCTCGCCGAGCACCCACCAGCGGCCGTCGTGGCCGATGACCAGATCGGTCGCGAAGTCCGAGCCGCTGCCACCGAACTGCCAATGGGCCAGCACGCGGCCGTCATCGGCGGCGAGGCGGGCGATCACGAGATCCTGCTGGCCCTGCCAGGCGGCGCCGCGGAACGAGCCGAAGACATTCGCCAGCATCAGCAGGCTGCCGTCGGGCAGCGCGCGCAGCGCGACCACGTTGTCGGCCGGCGAGCTGCTGTAGCGCGCCGTCCATTGCACTTGCCCGTCCAGGCTGAGCTTGCGCACAAACAGCCCGCGCTGCGCGCCGGCTTCGTTGCCGCCGCCGATGAAGACCGCGCCGCCGAGCACCGCCAAGGCCTCGGCGCGGTCGGGCTCGGCGCTCCGGCTGCGGTGCTGCCAGCGCGCCTGGCCGTCGGTGCCCAGGCGCAGCGCCAGGCTGTCGGCCCAGGCCTCGACGTAATTCGTCGGCACATAGATGTCGTCGTAACCGGCAATGAGCAGTCCGCCGTCGTCCAGCCATTCGGCGCGCCGCGGTACCTGCGGCCGCGCGTCGCCGATCTGCGCGAAGCGCCAGCTGCCGTTGGCGCCGCGCTGCGCGGTGAAGACGTCGAACTGACCGCCATGCGCGCCGCCGGCCATCGGGCCGCCGGCACGGCCGACGAGCAAGGGCGCGCCGGCGGCGTCGAACAGGATGATCTCGCCGCTGTCGGGGCCGGGGCTGTCGAACAGCGTGCCGCTGTCCCAGAGCAGGCGACCCTGGGCATCGAGCTGGCGCAGCACGGCGCGGCTGTTGCCGCTGGGGTCCAACGTGCCTTCGCCCAGGCGGGCGCCATCGAAGCCGGCCAGCCAGATGCGACCCTGCGCGTCGATGCGCACGTCGTTCCACTGGCTTTGGCCGTTGCTGCCGCGAAACCAGCTGACCGGCTCGACCGGGGCCAGACAGCTCGGTGGCTGCTGGGCCGGCGGTGGGGTGTCGGGGGAGCCACCGCCGCAGGCGGCAAGCAGCAGTGCGCTGGCGAGCAGCGACAGGCGGGAAAGCGGTGTTGGCATGGTCGGCTCCGGATGACGATGGCGGCGCACTGTGCCCAGTGCGGCGTCACCGGAGCGTCACCGCGGCATCAGCGGGCCGCGTCGCGTCGGTAACGGCTCTGCACGAAGCCGCAGGGCCAGTGCCGGCTCGATGCCAGTTGCCAGCCGAGGTCGGCCGGCAGCGCGCCCCAGAGCGGCCGACCCTGGCCGAGCAGCAGCGGCACCACGGTCAGCGTCATCTCATCGACCAGGTCGTCGCGCAGGCAGGACTGGATCAGCTCGCCGCCATCCAGGTAGACCTTGCGCACCCCGGCGGCAGCCAGCCGCGCCAGCACGGCGGCAGGACCGTCACGGTGCAGCTGCACTGGGGCGCCGGGCGCTTCGGTCGGCGCCCAGTCGGTCTGCCGCGTCAGCGCGTGCACCGCCTTGCCGGCATAAGGCCAGGGCGTGAAGCCCAGCACCGTTTCCAGGGTCTTGCGGCCCATCAGCAGCGCGTCCACGTCGGCCATGAAGTCGGCGTAGCCGAAATCTTCGCCGGCCGGGGCGGCGGCCTGGGCCTGCATCAGCCAGTCGAGGCTGCCGTCGGGGCGGGCGATGAAGCCGTCCAGCGAGACGGCGATGAAGACGGCGGTGGCGGGACGGGAACGCAGGGTCGTGGTCATGAACGGTCGGGCAGTCGAGGGGCGGACACGCTAGCGGATGCGGCGTGACCCCGTCGTGACCGCCGCAGTCCCTCAGCTCAGCCAGAGCGGCCGCAAGGCGCCGGCCGGCCAAGCCCCCAGGCGAAGGGAGTGCGCCCAGTCGGCCAGCGCCTGCTGACCGGCGGCGACGGCCTCGGCCTGCAGCGCCGGCAGCGCGTCGGCCGGCTGCTGCTGCAGCGCGATCGCGAGCAGCCGGTGCGGCAGCGGGCTGGGCGACGGGTCCAGGGCCAGCGCGCGCTGCAGCCAGGGCGCCGGCGAATGGCCGGCGGCCCGCGCGCAGCGCGCCGCCAGCCAGGCCTGGATGCAGCCCTCGACGCCAGGCAGGCGCTCGTCCAGCGGCGCCAGCAAGGCGGCGGCCCGCGCCGGCTGCTGCTCGGCCAGGGCCAGCGCCGCCTCGCCCAGGCACAGCAGCGGCGACGGCGGCAGGCCGGCCAGGCGCTGGTCGACCGCCTGCTGGGCCGCCCGGGCGGCGGCCAGATCGCCCGCGGCCAGGGCTTGCAGCAGGCCGAGCTGGGCGACATGGGCGGCATGGTCCGGGCCCAGGCCGCCGTCGATCACCGCGGCCTCCATCTGGGCGGCCCATTGCGCGGCGCGCGCCGCCTCGCCTGCGGCCAGCGCGGCGCGGAACGCCGGGTGGCCGAGGTTGACGACGCGATCGTGCCGGCCGGCCTGGCGCGCCGCGCGCAGCGGCGCGTCGAGCAGCGCCAGCGCCTCGCGCGGCCGGCCCCAGAGCTGCAGCAACGCGCCCTCGGCAGCCGCGGCGCGGTCGGCGACCGCCGGCTGCAGCTGGGCCAGGCGGCGCAGCAGCGCCGGCAGCGTCGCCGGCAAGGGCAGCACACGGGCCATCGTGGCACCGATCTCCAGCGCATGGCCGAGTGCCTCGGCCGGCGGCGGCTCGCCGGCGTCGGCCAGGCGCTGCAGCCGGGCCAGCAGGCTGGCCACCTCGGCGCTGAGCAGCTCGAAGCGCCGCGTGTTGTGCAGCACCGCCAGGCGCAGGCCGGCGAAGGGCAGGTGCTCGGCGTCGGTGCGCGCCAGCTGGCTGCCGGCCTCCAGCGCCTGCCAGGCGGCGTCGTAGGCGTCGACGCCGTTGTGCGCATGGGCGGCGGCGCGCCAGGCCTGCAGGGCCAGCGGGCGGTCCTGCGGCGCGCGGTAGGCCAGCGCAGCGGCGCGGTCGTGCTCGGCGGCCTGGGCCAGCTGCCAGCGCTGGCGCGCCGCCTCGGCGGCGCGGCGATGCCAGTCGGCGGCGGCGCGCGGCTGGCCGGCGGCGTCCAGGTGCTGGGCGATGCCCTGCGGCGCCGCGTCGAGCGCGATCAGCTGCTCGGCGATCAGCTGGTGCAGCGGTTCGCGCAGGCTGGCCGGCAGGCTGGCCTGCACCGCCTCGGCGACCAGCTCGTGGGCGAAGCGCGGGCCGTGGAAGACCTGGGCCGCCTCCAGCTGGGCGAGCAGCGGCGCCAGCTGCAGCGGCGCGCGCTGCAGCGCGCGCCCGGCCAGCTGCAGGCTGAACTGCGCGCGCGCCAGCGCCGCCAGCTGGGCCAGCTGCAAGGCCTCGGGCGGCAGCCGGTCCAGGCGCCGGCGCACCGCCTCCAGCAGGCCGGGCGGCACCGGCAGGGCCTCGCCCGGCTGCCAGTGCTCGAGCCCGGCCAGCCAGAGCGCCTTCAGCGACTCGAGCACGAAGCCGGGGTTGCCGCCCAGTCGCGCCTGCAGGGCCGCGGCCAGCTCGGGCAGCAGCTCGGCGCGCAGCGGCAGCGCCAGCGTGCCCAGCAGCGCGCGCAGCGCGTCGGCATCCAGCGGGCGCAGCTCGAGGTGCAGGCAGCGGCCGCTGGCGCGCAGCGGGGCGAGCAACGCGAGCAGCTCGTCGCCGGCCTCGTGCAGGCGGGCGCCGAGCAGCAGGCGCAGCGGCAGCCGATCCGCCAGCCAGTCGACGAGCAGCGGCTGCAGCCCGGCCAGGCTGAGCGCGTCGGCGGCCTGCAGATCGTCGAGCAGCAGCGCGCCCAGGCCTTGCGCCGCACAGCTGGCGAGCAAGCGCGCCGGCGCCGCCAGCAGCTGCTGCTGGGCGGCGGCGCTGATGCCGGCGGGCGGCGCGCGCAGCTGCTCCAGCTGGGCCAGCAGTCCCGCCGGCCAGGGGCCGGCAAAACGCTCCAGGGCCGCGTCGACCAGGCGCAGCAGCAGCGCGCCGGGGGCGTCGCCGGCCTCGGCGGCAACGCGCAGGACCAGCGATTCGCCGGCGGCCAGATCGCTCAGCCAGCGGCTCTTGCCCAGGCCGCCGGGGCCGCTGAACAGCAGCGCATGGCCGAGCTGCCAGGCCTGCGCCACGGCGGCGGCCTGCGCCGGGTCGGCAATGCGCTGCGGCGGCCGGCGCAGGCTGGCCGGCAGCTGGCGTGCCGCCGGGGGTGCCGGCGGCGTGGCCTCGCTGGCCAGCAGCAATCGGCCCAGCTCGGTGGTCGCCGTCGACGGCGTCACGCCGAAGGCGGTGCGCAGCGCCTGCTTGCATTCGTCCCAGGCGGCGATCGCCGCCGCGCGGTCGCCGCGCAGGTAGAAGGCCTGCATGCGCAGGCGGTGCGCCTCCTCCTGCGCCGGCTCGTCGCGCAGCAGCGCGTCGGCCTCGGCCAGCACCGCGTCCAGGCGACCGGCCTCCAGCGCCGCCTGGGCGACGAGCAGGCGGCGGCGCTGGCGTTCGCGGCGCGCGTCGTCGCGTCGGGCCTGCAGCCAGGCGGCCAGCTCGGGCGCCTCCTCCAGGCTCAGCGGGCCGAGCAGCGGTTCGTCGCCGGGCTCGGCGACGCGCAGATCCGCGGCCAGGCGCAGGCTGCCCTCGGCCTCGTCGGCAAAGGGCAGCGCGCCCAGCGGCGCGGTGGCGCGGCGCAGGCGCAGCAGGGTCTGGCGCAGATTGCCGCGCGCGCCGAGCGCCTCCGGCCAGAGCAGATCGGCCAGGCGGGCGCGCGGCGTCGGGCCCTCCAACGCCAGCCAGGCGAGCAGCGCCGCCTCGCGCGCCGACAGGCTGAGGGCGCGGCCGTCGTCGGCCAGCAGGCGCGGGGGACCGTGGAGCTGCAGCAGGGGCACGGGATGAAACTGGGGGGTGCGTAACGGCTGCGTCACGCGGCCACCCCTAGGCTGCCGCATGTCGTCAACCCAGCAACCATAGCCCATGCCCCGTCTTCTCTTCCTGGTCAGCGCCATGCTCCTGGCCGCCTGCGGCACGATCCGCGAGGCCCGCATGAGCATCCCCGAATCCCTGGCCGCCACGCCCGAGCTGTCCTTCGGCAAGTCGGGTTGGGGGCGCAGCGGCGCCTTCCCGCTCGGCGCCCAGCAGGTGCGTTACGAGCGCGGCGCCGACCGGCTCTCGCTGTTCGAGACCTTCAGCTATGGCAAGGCGCCGCTGCGCATCAGCCTGAGCGGTGCCGAGGGCAGCGCGGGCGAGCGCCGCGCCGACTGCGCGGCGCGCCAGGGCGAGCTCAGCGTCGGCGTGCTGGTCGGGGCGACCAAGCCCTGGACCCTGAGCTGCGACTGGCAGGGGGGCGAGGCCGGCGCGGCGCGGCTGCATATCGGCGAGGGCCGTGTGCAATGGGCGCTGCAGACCCGCGAAGGCGATTACCAGCGCGGCCCGCTGCGCTTGCAGCTGCGCTCGGTGCACCAGCTGGAGGGCAGTGCACTGACGCAGCCGCAGGCGGTCGGCTACGAGCTGCTGCATGAAGGTCGGGTGGTCGGCAGCGTGGACCTGAGCCGCGGCACGCCGGTGCTGCGCCGCCCCGATCCGGCGACGCCGCTCGGCCAGGCGGTCACCGAGGCGGCGCTGGCCCTGGCCCTGGTCTGGGAGCCGAGCTGATGGCCGGGCGTTTGCAGGGCAAGGTGGCCCTTGTCAGCGGCGCCGCGCGCGGCATCGGCGCGGCGATCGCCAGCGCCTTCGTGCGCGAGGGCGCGACGGTCTGGGTCAGCGACCGCGACGCCACCGGCGCCGCCGAGCTCGCCACCCGCCTGGGCGCGCACAGCGCCCGGCTGGATGTGCGCGAGGAGGGCGATTGGATCGCCGTCATCGCCAGCCTGCTCGACGCCCGCGGCCGGCTCGACGTGCTGGTCAACAACGCCGGCATCAGCGGCCTGGAGCAGGGCGCCAACCACGACCCCGAGCACGCCAGCCTGGCCGATTGGCGGGCGGTGCAGGCGGTCAATCTGGATGGTGTGTTCCTCGGCTGCAAGCACGCGCTGCGCGCGATGCGCCGCCACGGCAGCGGCTCGATCATCAACATCAGCTCGCGCTCCGGCCTGGTCGGCGTGCCGGCGGCGGCCGCCTACGCGGCGAGCAAGGCCGCGGTGCGCAATCACACCAAGTCGGTGGCCCTGTACGCGGCCGAGCAAGGCCTGGCGGTGCGCTGCAACAGCATCCACCCGGGCGCCATCCTGACGCCGATGTGGGAGCCGATGCTGGGCGAGGGAGCGGCGCGCGAGGCGACGCTGGCGCAGTTGGTCGCCGATGTGCCGCTGCGCCGCTTCGGCCAGCCCGAGGAAGTGGCCGCGCTGGCCGTGCTGCTGGCCAGCGACGAATGCGCCTACATGAGCGGCGCCGAACTCAGCGTCGACGGTGGGTTGATGGCCGGGGCGATCAGGGCTTGACCGGCGGCGGCGTGAGCAGCGCTTTCTTGAGCGCCGCATCGGCCGATTGATCGCCCAGATAGGCCTTGAGGATGCAGCCGAAGAACTCCGGCCCCTTGATCACGCCGACGCGCTCGCCGTTGATGACGATGTGCGTGCCCTGACCCATCACCGAGTCGAGCGAGAACTGGTCGCCGCTGGCCAGGCGCTTCTTCGCGCCAAAGGCCTCGCCGATCTGCGCCAGCCCGGGCAGGCAGGCATACAGGTCGGCACGCGGCACGCCCTGGTTCAGCGTCGTCGACAGCTGCCTGCCGAGCTGCTGGCTGTCGATCTCGCGCAGCATGCGCAGCTCCAGGCGCTTGGGACCGGGCGAGGCGATCGCCTCGGGCAGGCTGCGCGCCGTCTTCACCAGGTAGAGACCGGCGGCATAGCTCTTGGCCTGCTGCTCGATCTGGCCGGTGCCCAGGCCGTTCAGCTTGACCTTGTGGCCGACCAGGTAGAAGTCGGGCACGAAGCTGGCCCCCTCCACCTGCAGCGGCTTGGCGGCGCAGGGCAGAACGAGTAGCAGGGGCAGCAGTCGGCAGGCAAGGCGGATCATGGATGGGCGCGAGGGGTGGGCCAACGAGGCGCGCATATTGGGTGCGCCGCGGCGCGTTCCGCCTCCGTTGAAACCCCGGGTTATGGACCGTTGCCGTGTCCAAACCGCGATTAATCGACTGCTTCGCCTAAATTTGCCGCCCCGCTTCAGCGGGCGCGGGCCGGCGGCAGCCACAGCGGCTGCAAGCCCTGGCCCGCCGGCTCGCCGGCCAGGCGGCGGCAATGCGCGGCCAGCGGGCGCAGTCCGTCGCGCTCGGCCTCGGCCGCCCAGGCGCTCAGGGTCGCGCTGTCCACCGCGTTCAGCCCCAGCTGGTGGGCCAGCACCCGCCAGACCAGCGCCGGCGGCGCGCCCGGCGCAGCGGCGGGGTCCTCGACCTGGGCCTGGGCCAGCAACGCGCCCGCCTCCTCGCCCCGGGCGGCGCGCAGCCAGGCCTGCAGCCCGGCCAGGCGGGCGCCGTCCAGCGAGGGGCTGCCGTCGTCGCGCAGTCGGGCCAGGCTGCGCTCCAGCCGGTCCTGGGCCAGCGCCAGGTCCTGCGCCTGCAGGGCGATGGCGGCCTCCAGGGCCAGCATCGGCAGCGGTGCCGGCAGGCCCAGGCTGGCGAGCTGGGCGGTCTGCGCGTCGATCAGCTGGCGCGCCTGGGCCGGTTGGCCCTGCATCAGCGCCAGCTGGGCGCGCAGCGTCAGCTGATCGGCGCGCTGCACCGGGCCCAGGCCGCTGTCGCGCAGCGAGGCATCCATCAGGCCGAGCAGGCGCTCGGCCTCCTCGGCATCGCCGAGCAGCAGCGCGGCCGGCACCGCGGCCTGGCCCAGGTTCAGCACCAGGTTGTGGCGGCGCAGCGCCTGCGCCTGCGGCATGCCGGCGCGCAGGCGTTCCAGCACCGCCGCGGGGCGGCCCTGGTGCAGGTCGATCAGGCCCAGGCCGAGCCGCGCGTTCCAGCTGCCGGCGTCGTCGGCGCTGGCGCCCAGGCCTTCGATGAACCGGGTCAGGGCCGCCACGAATGCCGGCGGCGGGTGCCAGGCGCGCGACGCCGCACCGAGCACTGCCAGGGTGCGCATCAGGTCGTCGCGCTCGAAACGCCCGGCGTCCTGCAGGCCGCGGCTCAGGCGCTCGGCCAGCGCGTCGGCCGCCTCGCGCAGCGGCGCGTAGCGGCGGGTGTTGAGCCAGGTCACGAGCTGGGAGCTGAGTACCGCGAGATGCTCCTGGTCGCTGCTCGCCAGCGCGGCCGCCTGGGCCAGGGCCTCGCCGGCCTCGGCATAGCGGTTGATGCCGTTCCAGGAGCGCGCGGCGTCGCGCCAGGCGCGCAGGCAGTCGCCGCGATCCCGTGCCGGGTCCAGGCCGCGGGCGGCCTGGGTGTAGTGGCTCGCGGCCAGCGCCAGCTGCCAGCGCTCGGTGGCCTGGTCGGCGGCGAGGCGGTGCCAGGCCGCCGCCTCGCGCGGGCTGCCGGCGGCGTCGAGGTGCTCGGCAATGCCCTGGGCATCGCCCTGCAGCGCGATGAGCAGCTCGGCGACCTGGCGGTGCAGCGCGGGGCGCAGGCTGTCGGGCAGGCTGGCGCCGACGGCCTCGGCGACGAGGTCGTGCGCGAAGCGGCCGGCCTCGAAGACCTGGGCCGCTTCCAGCTCGGCGAACAGCGGCGCCAGCGCCAGCGCCGGTCGCTGCAGGGCCTGGGCGGCCAGCGGCACGCTGAACTGCGCGCGCGCCACCGCCGCCAGCTGGGCCAGCTGCAGGGCGGGCTCGCTGAGCCGGCTGAGGCGACGCTGCACCGACTCGCGCAGGCTGGGCGGCACGGGCAGCGGGTCGCCGGGGCGCCAGTCGGCCAGGCCGCAGAGCCACAGGGCCTTCAGCGACTCCAGCACGAAGGCCGGGTTGCCGCCCAGATGGCGGTGCAGGGCCAGGGCCAAGTCCCGCAGCAGGCTCGGGTCCAGGGGCAGGGCCAGGCCCTGCAGCAGTTCGTGCAACTGCCCGGGGTCGAGGCCGTCCAGGCGCTGCAGCAGGCAGCGACCGCTGGCGCGCAGCGGCTCCAGCAGGGCCAGGCCGGCGGCGTCGAGCTCGTGCAGGCGCGCGCCCAGCAGCAGGCGCAACGGCAGCTCGCCGGCCAGCCAGGCGCGCAGCAGGGCCTGCAGGGCCAGGCGGCTGAGCTCGTCCAGGGCCTGCAGATCGTCGATGACCAGGCTGCGCAGACCCTGGTCGGCGGCGCGCTGCAGCAGGCTCAGCAGGGCGGCGAGCGCGCGGCGCTGCGCGGCGGCGCCGCCGCCCTCGGCCGGGCCGGGGTCGGTGGGCAGCAGCGGGGCGAGCACCAGGCGCTCGGCCTCGCTCAGCGCCGGCAGGCCCTGCAGCAGGCGCTGCACCAGGGCGCCCGGCGCGTCGCCGGGCCGGGCGGCCAGGCTGAGCGCCGGCAGGCTGCGCGCGGCCAGCTCGTCCAGCCAGCGGCTCTTGCCGATGCCGCCGGGGCCGACCAGCAGCACCGCATGCTCCAGCGCCCAGGCCTGCTCGACCGGGCCGCTGCTGGCCGGACTGGCGACGCGCAGTGGCGGCCGGCGCAGGCTGGCCGGCAGCGCGCGTGCGGTGCTTGGGCTGCTGCTGCTGGCCTCGCTGGCCAGCAGCAGCTGGCCGAGCTCGGTGGTGACCTGCGAGGGCGTGACGCCGAAGGCGGCGCGCAGCGCGAGCTTGCAGTCGTCCCAGGCGGCGATGGCGGCGGCGCGGTCGCCGCGCAGGTAGAAGGCCTGCATGCGCAGGCGGTGCGCCTCCTCCTGCGCCGGGTCCTCGCGCAGCAGGCGATCGGTCTCGGCCAGGGCCTGATCCAGGTCGCCGGCCTCGATGGCGCGGCGGGCACGGGCCAGCAAGGCTTCGCGGCGGCTGCGCGAGTCGGCCTCGCGCTGGGCGTCCAGCCAGGCGAGGAACTCGTCGCCGGCCTCGACGCTGACGCCGGCCAGCAACTCGGCGCCGTCGGGGCCTGGCGCGGCCAGCGTGACCGCAGCACTCAGGCGCAGCAGACCCTGCTCCTCTTCCAGCAATTCGCCGGCATGGCGGCGCAGGCGCAGCAGCAGCTGGCGCAGATTGCCGCGCGCCTGCTCGCCGCGCGCCTCGGGCCAGAACAGCAGGGCCAGGCGGGCGCGCGGCGTCGGGCCTTGCAGGGCCAGCCAAGCGAGCAGGGCGGCGTCGCGCGCCGACAGCGGCAGCTCGCGCTCGGGTGCGAGGCGTAGCAGCGGGCGACCGTGCAGGTGCAGGGCGGGCATCGGCAGCAAGCGTGACGGGGGTGCGCAAGATACCGCGCCGCGGATGCCCGGCGCGTCACGGGGGCGTGACGGGCGGCTGGCGAGCATGCAGGCCTTTCCTCTCTCCACCTGCCGTTCCGCCATGCACCCGCTGCTCATCTCCTCGTTGCCGCCCTCTACGTTCTCCTCGCGCCGCCGCTGGCTGGTCGCCGCCGCTGCTGTGCTGCTCAGTGCCTGTGGCGGCGGCGGCGAAGGCGGCGCCGCGCCGGTGCCGCCGCCGCCCGCGCCGTCGCCGGCCCCACCGCCACCCGCCCCGGCGCCGCGCGTGCTGCGCTTCGAGGCGAGCAGCGCCGCCGCCTGGGTCGGCGACTCGGTCGAGCTGCTGGCCGAGTTCCAGGGCCAGACGGCACGCATCGACCCGCTGGGCCAGAGCGTGGTCAGCGGCGTCCGCCTGTCCGTCGGGCCGCTGAGCGACGAGCGCGAGCTGCGCCTGGTGGTGAGCAGCCCCGGCCATGGGGATGCCGAGCGGGTGCTGCGCATCCCCGTGCAGTTCCGCGACCGCTATGTGCGCCTGGCCCGCACCTGGGAGGCACAGGACGCGGTCGCCAGCCTGCAGGCCGACGGCACGGTGCTGCTGCTGGGCGGTGATCTGCAAGGTCGCGCCGGCGTGCGCATTGACCGCTACCGCCCGGCCACCGGCGGGCTGGACACCGTCGGCGCGCTGATCGAGGCGCGCGTCCAGCCCCAGGTGGCGCGACTGCCCGATGGCAGCCTGCTGGTCGTCGATGGCGCGCTGGACGCCGCCGCGGCCGGCAGCGCCGAGCGCGTGGACGGTGCCAGCGGCCGCAGCGAGCTGGCCGGCCGTCTGCAGCAGTCGCGCAGCGGCGCCGCCGTGCTGGGCCTGCCCGACGGTCGCGTGCTGGTCGCCGGCGGCCTGCGCTCGAACGGCGGCGGGATCGAGGCCCTGACCAGCGCCGAGATCTGGGAGCCGCAGACGCGCAGCTTTCGCACGCTGACGCACGGCCTGCGCACGCCGCGCGCCGGCGCCCAGCTGGGCCTGCTGCCCGATGGCCGGGTGCTGCTGGTTGGCGGTTACGGCGGCGGCGAGCAGGCGCCGCTGGCCGAGATCTGGGACCCGGCGACCGAACGCTTCAGCCCGGTGAACACCGCACTGCCCTCGCGCATCGGTCACAGCCTGGTGACGGCGCCGAACGGCACGCTCTGGGTGATGGGGGGGGCGCGAGCTCGACCGCCTGAATGCGCCGCTGGAGCGCAGCGTGCACCGCTTCGACCCGGTCACCCTGAGCTTCGTGCCCCAGGCCCCGTTGCGCAGTGCGCGCGCCTACTTCCGTGCGCAGATGCTGCCCGGCGGCCAGGTGCTGCTGTTCGGCGGCCAGCATGACGACCGCATGGGCGGGGCGGAGCGTTACGACGCGGCAACCGGCGGCACGGCCCTGGCGGCCCTGGACCAGGACCGCAGCGGGCATGCGCTGCTGCGCCTGCCCAGCGGGCGACTGCTGATCGCCGGCGGCCAGACGCCGACCGGCGCGCCGGCGAGCAGCCTGATGATCTACGAGTAAGTCCCGCCGCCGGCGGCACGCTTCTTGCGCAATCCGGGGCATGCCGCCTGCCGCCGACTCCCTGCGCGTGCTCCTCGTCGACGATGGGGCGCACCGCGTCCGCCATATCGCCGAGTCCTTGATCCAGCAGGGCCACACGGTGGTCGGCGTGCTCGCCGAGGCGACGCGCATCCACGAGGCGGTGCAGTCCCTGCGCCCCGATGTGGTCATCGTCGACGCCGAATCGCCGACCCGCGACACCTTGGAGAACCTGGCCCTGCTCAGCGAGCGGGCGCCGCGGCCGGTGGTGATGTTCAGCGAGGACGAGGCCGGCGACGCCATGCGCGCCGCCTTGCGCGCCGGCGTGTCCGCCTATGTGGTCGCCGGTCTGTCGCCGCAGCGACTGTTGCCGGTGATGCAGGTCGCGCAGGCGCGCTTCGAGCAGGAGCAGGCGCTGAAGGCGGAGCTGGCCGAGGCGCGCAGCACGGCCGGCCAGCGCCGCCTGATCGAACAGGGCAAGCGGGTGCTGATGAAGCAGCTGGGGATCAGCGAACCCGACGCCCACCGCCGTTTGCAGAAGCTGGCCATGGATCGCGGCGTGACCGCCTTCGCGCTGGCCCAGCAGCTGATCGACGCACAGCAACTGCTCAGCGGCTGAGCGCAAGCGGTGCGGCGCCCGCTGCGCTGCACCAAAGCGGCGCATGAGCAGGGCCCAAGCGTCGCCGCAACGACCTTTGGGTGCCAGAAATAGCTGGCACGCTCCCTGCAATAACAGGGTGTCACCCGCAACGGGGTGGGTGACAAGGGAGTGAGAGGAGGTCCTCGGACCGAATCGCACTCTTGAGCTGTGTTGGACAAGGGCGTCCAACCGGTCCGCTGCAGGGAGGTCCGTCTCCCCTGCCTGTAGCGGGCCGGTTGTGACGCCCTTTTTTTATTGCCTGAGAGGAATCCATGTCCCATGTCGACGACAACGCGGGTGGCCTCAGCCGCCGCTCCCTGCTCATGACCGGCGCCGCGATCGCCACCGCCGGCACGATTCCTCAACAGGCCTGGGCGCAAGGCAGCGACAAGCCGGAGAAGACCGAGGTGCGCATCGGCTTCATCCCGCTGACCGATTGCGCCTCGGTGGTGATGGCCTCGGTGCTCGGCTTCGACAAGAAGTACGGCATCAAGATCATCCCGACCAAGGAAGCCTCCTGGGCCGGCGTGCGCGACAAGCTGGTCAACGGCGAACTCGACATGGCCCATGTGCTCTACGGCCTGATGTACGGCGTGCACCTGGGTGTCGGCGGGCCGAAGAAGGACATGGCGGTGCTGATGACCCTGAACCGCAACGGCCAGGCGCTGACCCTGTCGAAGAAGCTGGCCGATGCCGGCGCGGTGAACGGCGAATCGCTGGCCAAGCTGATGGCCAAGGACAAGCGCGACTACACCTTCGCGCAGACCTTCCCGACCGGCACCCACGCGATGTGGCTGTACTACTGGCTGGCTGCCTATGGCGTGAACCCGATGAAGGACGCCAAGGTGATCACCGTGCCGCCACCGCAGATGGTCGCGAACATGCGCGTCGGCAACATGGACGGCTTCTGCGTCGGCGAGCCCTGGAACCACAGGGCCATCATCGACGGCATCGGCATCACCGCGGCCACCACCCAGGACGTCTGGCCCGAGCACCCGGAGAAGGTGCTGGGCACCACCGGCGACTTCGTCAAACAGTATCCGAACACCGCGCGTGCGGTGATCATGGCGGTGCTGGAGGCCGGCCGCTGGATCGACGCCGGGCTCAGAAACAAGCAGCAGATGGCCGAGACCATCGCCGAGAAGGCCTACGTCAACACCAGCGTCGACGCGATCAACCAGCGCATCCTCGGCCGTTACCAGAATGGCCTGGGCAAGACCTGGGACGACAAGCTGCACATGAAGTTCTTCGACGACGGGGCGGTCAACTACCCCTATCTGTCGGACGGCATGTGGTTCCTCACCCAGCACAAGCGCTGGGGCCTGTTGAAGAGCCATCCCGACTACCTCGCCGTCGCCAAGCAGGTCAACCAGACCGCGCTCTACAAGCAGGCCGCCGCGCAGCTCAAGGTCAGCGTGCCGACGAGCGATCTGCGCACCAGCAAGCTGATCGACGGCCTGCTCTGGGATGGCAAGGACCCGGCGAAGTACGCCGATTCATTCAAGGTCAAGGCGTGAGCCGGGAGTCACCATGGTTGCAGCCGTCTTTCACCTCCCCGATGTCGAGCCGGCGCCTGCGCGCGCGGCTGCCCCTCTCAAACTCCTGGCGCCGCCGGCGCCCAAGCCTGCGCGAGCGCGTCCCGACGCGCGCCGCTGGCTGCTCCCCGTCATCGCCCCGATCCTGGGTCTGGCGCTGTTGATCACCATCTGGGCGCTGATGACCCAGCAGGGTGGCGGCTCCTTTCCCACACCGCGTGCCACCCTCGAGGCCGCCACGACCCTGTTCGCCGACCCCTTTTATCGCAACGGTCCCAACGATCAAGGCATAGGCTGGAACATCCTGGCCAGCCTGCAGCGCGTCGGTCTGGGCTTTGGCCTGGCGGCCCTGGTCGGCATTCCCTTGGGCTTCCTGATCGGGCGCTTCGTCTTCCTGTCGCAGATGCTGAACCCCTTGATCAGCCTGCTGCGCCCGGTCTCGCCGCTGGCCTGGCTGCCGATCGGCCTGCTGGCCTTCCAGCGCGCCGACCCGGCGGCGATCTGGACCATCTTCATCTGCTCGATCTGGCCGATGATCCTCAACACCGCCCAGGGCGTGCAGCGCGTGCCGCAGGACTACCTGAACGTCGCCCGCGTGCTCAACCTGTCCGAGTGGAAGGTGATCACCAAGATCCTCTTCCCCGCCGTGCTGCCCTACATGCTGACCGGCGTGCGCCTCAGCGTCGGCACCGCCTGGCTGGTCATCGTCGCCGCCGAGATGCTGACCGGCGGCGTGGGCATCGGCTTCTGGGTCTGGGACGAGTGGAACAACCTCAACGTCGCCCACATCCTGATCGCCATCTTCGTGATCGGCTTCGTCGGTCTGCTGCTCGAACAACTGTTGGTCCTGATCGCCAAGAGGTTTGCCCATGATTGAAGTTCAGAACGTCGAGATGGTCTTCGGTGGCAACCGTCCGTTCCATGCGCTGGCCAGCGTGAACCTGAAGATCGCCAAGGGCGAGTTCGTCAGCCTGATCGGCCACAGCGGCTGCGGCAAGAGCACCCTGCTGAACCTGATCGCCGGCCTGCTGCGGCCCAGCGATGGCGTGCTGCTCTGCGACGGCCGCGAGATCGCCCGCCCCGGACCGGACCGCGCGGTGGTGTTCCAGAACCATTCGCTGCTGCCCTGGCTGAGCTGCTTCGACAACGTCATGCTCGCCGTCGAGCGGGTCTTCGAGATCGAGAGCCGCAGCGAGCAGCGCCATCGCGTGATGGCGGCGCTGGAACTGGTCGGCATGGCGCACGCGGCCGGCAAGCGCCCGGCCGAGATCAGCGGCGGCATGAAGCAGCGCATCGGCATCGCCCGCGCCCTGGCCATGGAGCCCAAGGTGCTGCTGATGGACGAGCCCTTCGGCGCCCTCGACGCGCTGACCCGCGCCAAGCTGCAGGACGAGTTGCTCGCCATTCACGCGCGCACCAAGTCCACCGTGGTCATGGTCACCCACGATGTCGACGAGGCGGTGCTGCTGTCCGACCGCATCGTGATGATGACCAACGGCCCGGCGGCGACGATCGGCGAGGTCTTGAGCGTCGATCTGCCGCGGCCGCGCGACCGCATCGCCTTGGCCGAGGACGCCGACTACATGCATGCGCGCAAGGCGGTGATCGACTTCCTGTACACGCGGCACAAGCAGGCCGCCTGATCTCGGCTTGAGCGATGCGTCGATGGCCGCATCGCTCAACCGAGGATGATCTGCAAGCTCCGCTGAAGCGTCTGCGTCAAGGCCTCGACGGCGGCCAGCAATCGCTCGCTGCCCTGATGCAAGGCGCGCACCGCGCCGGCACCGCTTTCCTCGCGCAGGCCACGCAGCAGCAAGGCCCAGGCCTCGTCGACGGAGTCGAAGGACTGCTGCAGGCCGGGGGTGTGCAGCGGCGCCTGGCGCAGCGGCTGGTAGGCGGCGACAAAAGCATCCAGGCCCTGCGCCAGCCGGCCCGGGTCGCGACCCGGCAGCAGTTGGGCGAGCAGGCCCTCCTTGGCCAGACCCTGGCTGAGCAGGCGCAGGCGGGCCGCCTGCGTGACCAGGCGGACCGGGCGTTCGGCAGCGCCTTGCAGCAAGGCCTCGACCAGCGCCTCGCTGGTCTCCAGCAAGGCCTGCGCCGCGTCGTCCAGCTGCGCCAGCTGAACCAGGGAGCTGCGCAGGTTCAGCAAGCGCTGCAGCTCGGCCCAGCTGGCTTCGACGCCAGCCAGCAGCCCGGCATGCCGGCCCTGCAGCAGCTGGGTCAGCCGCGCCAGATTGGTCTGCACCCGCTCCAGCGAGGCGTTTTGCAGCGCCCTGGCCTCGCGCTGCTCGCCGCTGGCCAGCACCTGGGTCATGCGCAGCGCATGCAGCTTGACGAGGCGCTGGCTGAGCATGCGCTGCGCGCCGGCGCGCTCTAGCAGCTCGGCGAGCTCGCTGGTGTCGATCACCGCGCGGGCCACCGAGCCCAGCCGCGCATGGGTCTGCATCGCGGTGTCGCGCAGGATCTTGAAGGCGGCGGCCTCGTCGATCTCGCGGGCCTGCATCAGCAGGCCCTTGGCGCGCTCGGTCCATTTGCGCTCGTCCAGCTGCAGCTGCGCCTGGCGCAGCTGCAGGGCCGGGCCGCGCGCCCAGTGCAGCGCGGCGGCGATCGCCTCGGCATGGGCGTCCAGCGGCAGCCAGGCGGCGACGCCTTGAGCCTGCAGGGCCTGGATCTGCGCGCCGTCGGGCGGCGGCGAGATCAGCAGGCAGCCGACGGGCAGCTGCGCGCCAGGGCGGCTGCCGGCCAGCCAGTCGGCCAGCGACTGCGCGCTCGGGCACCAGAGCAGGCCGTAGCGGTGCTGCGGAATGTCCAGATGCACCAGGTTGTGGCAGGCAGGCGCCGCATCGGTGCGCCAGCCGAGCTGCTGCAGCGCGGCGCAGGGCGGCGGCAGGGCTTGCTCGGGGGCGGCATCGGCGGGCGCCTGGGCGCCGCGCCACCACCACAGTTGCCGGGCAAGCCCTTGATCGGCTTCGGATTTGGCGACGACGCGCAGGAGGGGGGCGGGACTGCTCATGCGCGGTTTGGCGCAAGAAGCAGGCCAGCGCGCCCGGGCTGGCACATCGCTTGCGAACGCAGGGGGTCCGGGCAAAGAGGTCCGGGCACCCGCTCGAAATCACGGTGACGTCGATTCGAGCGTCGCCGTGCCCGTCTTTCCCGGAGAACGATTCCCATGCGCGCCGCCTCCTCCTTCCTGCGCGTCGGCCATTGGCCGACCCTGCTCGCCGCCTTCCTGTACTTCGACTTCTGCTTCGCGGTCTGGGTGCTGAACGGCGCGATGGCGCCCTTCATCAGCGAGAGCTTCGGGCTCACCCCGGCGCAGAAGGGCTTCATGATCTCGGTGCCCATCCTGGCCGGCGCGCTGATGCGCTTTCCGCTCGGCGTGCTCGCGCAGTACATCGGCCGCAAGAACGCGGCGATGGTCGAGATGGGCCTGATCGTCGCGGCCCTGGGATTCGGCTACTTCGCCGTCGACACCTATGACGAGGTGCTGGCGATGGGCGTGCTGCTCGGCATCGCCGGCGCCAGCTTCGGCGTCGCGCTCTCCTTGGGCAGCGGCTGGTACCCGGCCAAGTACAAGGGCCTGGCGATGGGCATCGCCGGCGCCGGCAACAGCGGCACCGTGCTGGCCGTGCTGTTCGCGCCGCCGCTGGCCACCGCCTTCGGCTGGTCGGCGGTCTATGGCATCGCGGCGATCACCATGCTGGCGCCGATGATCGTCATGTGGCTGGCTGCTAAGGAGCCGCCGGACATCGAGAAGCAATCCTTGCGCGAGCACACCGCCTGCCTGTTCGAGAAGGACGGCTGGGCCTTCAGCTTGATCTACATCGTCACCTTCGGCGGCTTCATCGGCCTGGCCAGCTTCCTGCCGACTTACTTTTACGACCAGTTCCAGGTCACCAAGATCGAGGCCGGTCAGCTGACCATGCTGGCGACCTTGATGGGCTCGGCGGTGCGCGTGGTCGGCGGCGCGCTGGCTGACCGCATCGGCGGCGTGAACACCTTGACCGCGGTGCTGGCCACCGCGGCCATCACCTTGCTCGCCTGCGGCCTGGCCGGCGGCTCGCTGGTCGCCACGACCCTGCTCTTCATGCTCTGCTTCGCCGCCTTTGGCGCCGGCAATGGCGCCTTGTTCCAGCTGGTGCCGCTGCGCTGGCCGCTCTCCACCGCGGTGGCCGGTTCGATGATCGGCGAGATCGGCGCGCTGGGCGGCGGCTTCATGCCCAACGCGATGGGCCAGAGCCTGCAGCACACCGGGACCTACCTGTGGGGCTTCGTCGCCTTCGCCGTACTCGCCCTGATCATGCTGGCGATGCTGCGCGTGGTGCAGATCCGCTGGACGCGCACCTGGGCGGAGAAGGGCGGTCGCGCTCGCGTGGCGGCGCCGGCCGCCGACGAGGAACCGGTCAGCTACCAGCGGGCCTGAGCGCCGGGCTCAGCGGGCTCAGCGGGCACAGCGCCAGTCCGCCGGCCAGGCTCCAGGCCTGCAGGCCCTGACGGCGGGCGGCGCGCGCCGCCTGCTCGCTGCGCTTGCCGCTGCGGCAGACAAAGAGCAGGGCCTGTTCCTCGGCCAACCAGCCGGGCAGGGCACCGGCCAGTTCGACCAGCGGCAGCGCCTGCAGCGGCAGGCCGAGCGCGGGCAGGCCACCGAGGCGGTGTTCATAGGGTTCGCGCACGTCGACCAGGCGCAGCCGCGGCCAGGCCTGGCGCAGCGCGTCGACGGCGGACCAGGGCAGCGCGATGTCGGTCTCGTCGCCGTCGCTGGTCGCCTCATCGAGGCTCGCCGGGGCGCTGCGCCGCGCAATCGTCTGTTCCAGACGATCGCCGCAGGCGCGCAGCGATGCGCCGCAGGCGAGGATGCGCGCGCAGGCCTCGGCGATGAATGCCTCGTCGTCGGCCGGGCCGAAGGAGATTCGCAGCGCCGACGCGCTTTGCCATTCGGGCAGGCCCATGGCCTGCAGCACATCGCTGGGCTGGGCTTTGCCGGCGCTGCAGGCCGAGCCGCCGCTGACGCGCAGGCCGCCGGCGTCGAACAGATCGAGCAGCAGCCGCGAAGGGATGCCGGGCACGGCGATGTTCAAGGTGGTCGGCAGGCAGAGCGCCGGCGGCGCGTTGAAGACGAGGCCGGGGAACGCCTGCTGCAGCGCCGCGGCCAGGCGTTCGCGGAAGCTGCCCAGCTGCGCGGCGCTGCGAAAGCTGTCGCCGTCTTCCAGCGCCCGCAGCACCGCGCCCAGCGCGGCGACGCCGGAGACGTTCTCGGTGCCGGCACGCTGCGCGCCTTCCTGGCCGCCGCCGGCCAGCAAGGGGGTGAAGGGCGCGCCCTCGCGCACATAGAGCAGGCCGATGCCCTTGGGCGCGTAGAGCTTGTGGCCGGAGAAGGGCGCGTAGTCGATCGGCCGTTCGGCCAGGCGCAGCGGCAGCTTGCCCAGCGCCTGCACGCCGTCGACCAGCCAGAGCGCCGGGCTGCCGCGCAGGCAGTCGGCAATGCCGTCGAGGTCGCTGATCACGCCGGTCTCGTTGTTGGCGGCCATGGTGCAGACCAGGCCGGCCTGCGGCGCCTGGGCGGCCAGCCAGCCGAGGTCGTGGCGGCCGTCGCGGCCGACCGGGATGGCGACGATCTGCAGGCCCAGCCCGAGCAGCGCGTTCCAGTGGCGCAGCGCCTCGGGCACCGCCTTGTGCTCGGTGGCGCCGTAGAGCAGCAGCGGTGGCAGGGCGGCACCGGCGTCGCGCCGCGCGCGCAGCGCCTGCAGGGCCGACAGCACCGCCGTCTGGATGCCCTCGGTGGCACCGCTGACGAAGAACAGCCGGGCGCCGGCCGGCGCGCCGAGCAGGCGGCGGGCGCGCTCGCGCACCTCGTCCATCAGCGCGCGGGCCTTCAGGCCGGCGCTGTGCACGCTGCTGGGGTTGCCGAAGTCGTCGGCCATGGCGGCCAGCGCCGCCGCCCTGGCCTGGGGCAGGACAGGGGTGGTGGCGTTGGCGTCGAGGTAGATTTCCATCGTCTTGCGTTGCGTCAGGCAATGAAACCGATGCTAGGCGCGGCGATGGAGAATTGGTTTCTACTTTCTATGCAATTTCAGAAATCGCATTCCGACTCAATGAAGCTCGACGCCGTTGACCGCCGCATCCTCGAACAACTGCAGCAGGATGCCGAGTTGCCGCTGGCCCAGCTGGCCGAGCGCGTCGGGCTGTCGCCCACGCCCTGCTGGCGGCGCGTGCAAAAGCTCAAGGAGGCGGGGGTGATCCAGCGCAGCGTCATGCTGCTCGACCCGCGCAAGCTCAATGTCGGCGTCACCGTCTTCGTGTCGGTGCGCACCAGCAACCACAGCCAGGCCTGGTTGGAGCGCTTCAAGGCGGTCGTCGAGAGCATCCCCGAGGTCGTCGAGTTCTACCGCATGAGCGGCGACGTCGACTACCTGCTGCGTGTCGTCGTGCCCGACATCGCCGCCTACGACAAGGTCTACAAGCGCTTGATCGCCGACACCCATCTGGCCGACGTCAGCTCCAGCTTTGCGATGGAGGAGATCAAGTTCACCACGGCCTTGCCGCTGGACTATCTGTGAATGTCGGGGTGGACTTGCCGGCTTGCGTTGGGCCGCCATGACGGCCCTTGATACTGCCAACTCCTTCGGTCAAGCAGGGCCTGCACGATGAAGCGATCTGCCTTTCTTCTTGGCACGCTTGTCGGCCTCGGGTTGCTCGCGCACACCTTGCAGGCCCAGGACGACACCCTGGTGCTGCGCGGCGACAAGATCTACCTGTCGCCCGAGCAGCCGCCGCTGCGCGACGGCGCGCTGCTGATCCGCGGCGACCGCATCGTCAGCGTCGGTCCGGCCAAGGACCTGCCCCCGGACGCACCGCCACCGCTGGCCGCCTGCAGCGGGGCTGTGCTGACGGCGGGTTTCACGAACAGCCATGTGCATCTGCTCGGCCCGCACTGGGGCGAAGCGGCCACCGCCAGCGCCGAGTTGCTCGAGGCGCAGCTGCACGCGATGCTGTCGCGCGATGGCTTCAGCACCGCGGTGGACCTGAGCTCGGACCGCGACAGCGCGCTGGCCCTGCAGCGGCGCATCGCCGCCGGCGAGATCCGCGGGCCGCGCCTGCTGACCCTGGGCCTGCCGATCTTTCCGCCCAAGGGCCTGCCCGGCTACCTGCTCGGCCTGCCGCCGTCATTCCTGGCCCGGCTGCCGCAGCCGGAAACGCCCGAGGCCGCGCGCCAGGCCGTCAAGGACAACCTCGCGGCCGGGGCCGTGGGCAGCAAGCTCTTCGTGGTCACGCCGCGGCGCGAGGGGCTCACGACCATGCCGGCGGCGATCGCCCGCGCCGCTGCCGACGCGACCCACCAGCAAGGGGGCCTGGTGGTCGCGCACCCGACCGACATCGCCGGCGTGAAGGCGGCGATTGCCGCCGGCGTCGACCTGCTCGCCCACACCACGCATGGCAACACCACGCCCTGGCAGCCCGAGCTGCTTGCGCTGGCGGCCCAGAAGCGCGTCGCGATGACGCCGACGCTCATGCTGATGGGCTACGAGCTGGCCAAGGAAGGCGAGCAGGGCCCGGTCGCCCAGCAGCTCATCGATGCCTCGGTCGCCCAGGTGCGCGCCTTCGTCGCGGCCGGCGGCGAGCTGCTGTTCGGCAACGACGCCGGCTACATGAGCGAGCTCGACCCGCGCAGCGAGTACCTGCTGATGGCCCGCGCCGGCCTGCAGCCGATGGACATCCTGGCCAGCCTGACCACCCGCCCGGCGGCGCGCTTGCTGATCGACTTCCTGGCCGAGCGATTTGCCGACGCGCCCTGGGACCGCGGGCTGATCAGGAAGTCGGCAAGGCCAGCAGCCAGACGATCAGCAGCAGGTTGACGAGCAGGGAAAGGCCCAGGCCCAGCTGCCAGGGCAGCAGTGGGTCGCGCGGCGCGCGTGGCATCACCGTCTGCAGGCCGCGAGCGGCGCCGCGTTCCAGTTCGAGCAGGAATTCCTCGGCGGTCTCGAAGCGCTGCCCGGCGTCGGCCGCGATGGCCCGCGCGACCAGGCGGTCCAGCCACATCGGCACCGCCGGGTTCAGCCGCGTGACCGAGGACGACGGCTTGCGCTTGCGCGAGTCCTGATGCGGCGCCAGCTCGCCAAAGGGCAGGCGGCCGGTCAGCGCCTGGTAGAGCGTGATGCCCAGCGCGTAGAGGTCGGAGCCGGGCGTCGGCGCTTCGCCATCCCATTGCTCGGGGTTGACGTAGGCGGGGGTGCCGGCATGCAGGCCGGCGAGGCTCTTGGGCGCGCGCGGCGACAGCGCGACGCCGAGGTCCAGCAGCCGCCACACGCCGTCCTCGCCGCGGTGCAGATTCGCGGGCTTCACATCGCGGTGCACGCAGCGCGCCGCGTGCAGCAGGCTGAGGGCCTGTGCGCAGGCCTTGGCCATGTCGACGGCCGCGGCCGGCTCCAACGGCGCGGTGGCGATCAGCTGTTCCAGGGTCTGGCCGCCATGCCAGTCGAACACTGCGTAGAAGGCCGAGGGGTTGTCGGGTTGGCGCAGACGGACCAGCGGGTTGCTGGACAGGCCGCGGCGCTTTTGTCCGGCCTGATTCGCAATCTGCTGGCCCAGCCAGATCTCGTGCGCCAGCATCGCGCGCTCCTCCGGGTCCTGCGCGCGGCTCGGGTGCAGCAGCTTGATCGCCACCAGCGCGCCGGTCGCGTCGCGGGCCTGCAGCAGGCGGCGGATGCCGTTGTCGGCGACCACCGCGGTGATCGTGAAGCCATCGAGCTGGGCGCCCACGCCGAGCAAACCGGGGCAGGGCAGTGGCTTGCCGACCAGATCGTCGAGATCGGCGCCGGCGAGGTCCTTGATCGCGATGACCAGGGCCGTGACGTTGTCGCTGCTGCCGGCCTGCAAGGCGGCGGCGGTGAGCCGCTCGGCGGCGCTCTGTGCATCGGGCGCGACGCGCAGCAGCGCGGCGATCTCGCGCTCGCGCAAGACACCATGCAGGCCATCGCTGCTCAGCAGCAGCCGGTCGCCGACTCTCAGCTCGCCCTGGCTGTGCTCCAGGTGCAGGGCCTCGTCCAGGCCCATCGCGCGTGTCAGCCCGGCAAAGTCTCTACCCTCGCGCCGATGGTCCTGCGTCAGCTGCAGGCAGCGGCCGTCGCGCAGCAGGCAGGCGCGGCTGTCGCCGACATGGGCGATCGCGTAGCGGCGACCGACCAGGGTGATCGCGGTCAGGGTGCACAGCGCCTCGCGCGGCTGGCCATCGGGGGCGGGGCGGCGGTTGTGCGCCAGCAGCCAACTGTTCTGGTGCTGCAGCAATCGCTCCAAGGCGACGCTGGCATCCCAATGCGCAGGCGTGGCGTGGAAGTCGCGCAGCAGGCTCATCACCGTGGTCTGCGCGGCGATCAGGCCATCGCCGCCACCGCCGACGCCATCGGCCAGCGCCGCCACGACCCCACGCTCGCGCTCATGCGAGGCGGGAGCCTGCACGCCGGCGAAGTCCTCGTTGCGCTCGCGCCGCCCGCGTTCGCTGGACAGGCCGAGCTCGATCTCAAAGCGCATGCTTCCTTTTGGTGCGAGCAAGCCCCGGCCGGGTGCTTTTCAGCTCCAGCCTGGGGCGCCAGTTCGGTCCTGACCTGCGAATTCGCCAGCTTCTTTGCTGGCACAGCCATTGCGTTGCAAGGCTCAGGCCAAGTCTGGAGTTCGGAATGAATCAGAAGTTGAAGCTGGTGATGGTGGGCAACGGCATGGCCGGCGTGCGCACGCTGGAGGAGCTGCTGAAGCTCGCGCCGGATCTGTACGAGATCACCGTGTTCGGCGCCGAGCCGCACCCGAACTACAACCGCATCCTGCTGTCGCCTGTGCTGGCCGGCGAGCAGACGATCGACGAGATCATCCTGAACCCGCTGGACTGGTATGCGGAGCACGGCATCAAGCTGCACCTTGGGCGTAAGGTGACGCAGATCGATCGCGTGCGCCGCAAGGTGATTGCGGAAGACGGCACCGAGGCGGAGTACGACAGGCTGCTGCTGGCCACCGGCAGCGTGCCCTTCATCCCGCCGATGCCCGGCAAGGACCTGGATGGGGTGCTGGCCTACCGCGACATCGCCGACACCCAGGCCATGATCGACGCGGCCGCCAAATACAAGCATGCGGTGGTCATCGGCGGCGGCCTGCTCGGGCTGGAAGCCGCCAACGGCCTTGGCTTGCGCGGCATGCAGGTGACGGTGGTGCACCTGGCCGACTGGCTGCTGGAGCGCCAGCTGGACAAGACGGCGGCCGATCTGCTGCAACGGAATCTCGAATCGCGCGGCCTGCGCTTCAAGCTGAAGACCGCGACGCAGGAGCTGATCGGCGGCAAGGACGGTCGTGTGATGGCGGTCAAGTTCAAGAGCGGCGAGGAGATCCCCGCCGACCTGGTGGTGATGGCCGCCGGCATCCGCCCGAACGTGCAGCTCGCCGAGTCCGCCGGCATCCTCTGCCACCGCGGCATCGTCGTCTCCGACACCCTGCAGACCATCACCGACCCGCGCATCTACGCGGTCGGCGAATGCGCAGCGCACCGCGGCATTGCCTACGGCCTGGTCGCGCCGCTGTTCGAGCAAGGCAAGGTGCTGGCCAACCACCTGGCGCAGTTTGGCATCGGCCGCTATGCCGGTTCGCAGATCTCCACCAAGCTCAAGGTCACCGGCATCGACCTCTACTCGGCCGGCGACTTCACGGGCGGCGAAGGCACCGAGGAGATCGTGCTCAGCGACCCCTTCGCCGGCGTCTACAAGAAGCTGGTCATCAAGGACGAGAAGCTGATCGGCGCCTGCCTGTACGGCGACACCGTGGACGGCGGCTGGTACTTCAAGCTGCTGCGCGAGGGCAGGGCGATCGGCGATCTGCGCGACAAGCTGATGTTCGGCGAGGCGGGGTCCAACATCGGCGATGTCGGTCACCAGGGTCAGAACAAGGCGGCGGCGATGGCGGACAGCGACGAGGTCTGCGGCTGCAACGGCGTCAGCAAGGGCGCGGTCTGCAAGGCGATCAAGGAAAAAGGCCTGTTCACCTTGGACGAGGTGAGGAAGCACACCAAGGCATCGGCTTCCTGCGGCTCCTGCACCGGTCTCGTCGAGCAGCTGATCATGTTCACCGCCGGCGGCGACTACAGCGCCGCGCCGAAGAAGAAGGCGATTTGCGCCTGCACCGACGCCAGCCACCAGGATGTGCGCGACGCGATCAAGAAGGCGAAGCTGCTGACCAACGCCGAGGTCTTCAAGGCTCTGGACTGGAAGACGCCGAACGGCTGCGCCACCTGCCGGCCGGCGGTCAATTACTACCGCATCTCGACCTGGCCCAAGGAGGCGCTGGACGACCCGCAGAGCCGCTACATCAACGAGCGCAGCCACGCGAACATCCAGAAGGACGGCAGCTACTCGGTGATCCCGCGCATGTGGGCGGGGGAGACCAACAGCGCGGAGCTGCGCCGCATTGCCGACGTCGTCGACAAGTACGCGATCCCGACGGTCAAGGTGACCGGCGGCCAGCGCATCGACCTGCTGGGCGTGAAGAAGGAAGACCTGCCCGCGGTCTGGAAAGACCTCGACATGGTCAGCGGCCATGCCTACGCGAAGGCGCTGCGCACGGTGAAGACCTGCGTCGGCTCCGAATGGTGCCGCTTCGGCACGCAGGACAGCACGCAGATGGGCAAGGACCTGGAGCGGGCGCTGTGGCGCATGTACGCGCCGCACAAGGTGAAGATCGCCGTGTCGGGCTGCCCGCGCAATTGCGCGGAGGCGGGCATCAAGGATGTCGGTGTGATCGGCGTGGACTCCGGCTGGGAGATCTACATCGCCGGCAACGGCGGCATCAAGACCGAGGTCGCCGAGTTCCTCTGCAAGGTCAAGACGCCCGAGGAGGTGCTGGAGATCAGTGGCGCCTTCCTGCAGCTCTACCGGCTTGAAGGGTGGTACCTGGAGCGGACCGTGCACTACCTGGGTCGGGTCGGCATGGACCATGTGAAGGCGCGCATCCTCGATGACGTCGAGGGCCGCAAGAAGCTGTGGGCGGAGCTGCAGTTCGCGCTGGAGGGGGAGCCGGATCCGTGGACGGAGTTCGACAAGGCGCGGGTGGATGCGCGGCAGTTCGACAAGGTGAGCGCCTGATGTCCGGCTTGTGCGCTTTGCGGCAGCCCGCCGGGATTTGGCTCCGCCGCAGCCTGCAGCTGTCGCCCCGGCCGGCGCCCCCCTTTTCTTTGTCGCGCCAAAGAAAAGGGGGCAAAAGAAAGGCGCTCAATGCCGGCCTCGCCCCAAGGGCGAAGGCCGAGGCGGTGCATCGCTCACAGTCAGACGAGCCCGCCAGTGCCCTTCCAAGGCCAAGCGGTGATCCGCCGGCCGGCAATACCGGCCGGACTTGGCAGCGAGAACCGGCACGGCCCAGCGGTGAACGACGCAGCCCCAACGAGCGCGCTGGTTGGCGCTTTGTTCGTCGCAGCTCGGCGCCTCCAGTCATCAGTGCCGAGTCCGACCCGTACCCGGGTCGGCGGTTAGCTCCTCTTGCCGTGGCATTGCGCTGTATGGGCTGGTGGCAGTCTGAGCGATGCACCGCCTTTCCGGTCGGCCTTAGGCCGCCGGAGGCATTGAGCGCCTTTCTTTGCCTCCTTTCTTTGGCGCAGCAAAGAAAGGAGGTCCCCAGCCGGGGGGACATCCCGGCGGGCTGCATCGAACAGCAGCAACACAGGAGAACCGCATGAGCAGCCTCACCGACTGGAAGCTGGTCTGCCAGCTCACCGACATCCCCGTGCTCGGCGCCCGTCGCGTCGCGCGCCAACAAGGCATGGATGTCGCCGTGTTCCGCACCGAAGCCGATGAAGTCTTCGCCCTGCTCGACCGCTGCCCGCACAAGGGCGGCCCGCTGAGCCAGGGCATCGTGTTCGGCCGCAGCGTCGCCTGCCCGCTGCACAACTGGAGCATCGGGCTCTGCGATGGCGAGGCCGCCGCGCCTGACCAGGGCTGCACGCCGCGCTTCTCGGTCCGCGTGGAAGGCAGTGCGATCTACCTGAACGCGCTGGAACTGGCGACGCATGCGATCGACCTGCTGCCGCCGGTGGCCGGTCCCTGCGCCAAGACGATTCCGATTGCGGCAGGCTGAGATGGAAACCAAGTCGACCTGCCCCTACTGCGGTGTCGGCTGTGGCGTCGTCATCGAACACGATGAGACGCAGATCACCGGCGTGCGCGGCGACCCGGACCACCCGGCGAACTTCGGCAAGCTGTGCAGCAAGGGCACGAATCTGCACCGCACCGCGAGCCCGGTGGTGATCCAGGGTCAGCGCCTGCTGCATCCGCTGCTGAACGGCGAGCGCGCCAGCTGGCCGCAGGCCGAGGACCACGCGGTCGCCGAGCTGCTGCGCATCCGTGAGCAGCACGGCCCCGAGGCCATCGCCTTCTACGTCTCTGGCCAGCTGCTGACCGAGGACTATCACGCGTTCAACAAGCTGGCCCGCGGCGTCATCAAGACGCCGCATATCGACTCGAACTCGCGCCTGTGCATGAGCTCGGCCGTGGTCGGCTACAAGCAGTCGCTGGGTGCCGACGCGCCGCCCTGCAGCTACGAGGACATCGAGCTCGCCGACTGCATCCTGATCGCAGGCGCCAACCCGGCCTGGGCACACCCGATCCTGTTCCGACGCCTGGAGGCGGCGAAGGCGGCGCGCAAGCAGAAGCTGATCGTCGTCGACCCGCGGCGCACCGAGAGCGCCGAACTCGCCGACCTGCACCTGGCGATCCAACCCGGCACCGACGTCGCGCTGTTCCATGCGCTGCTGCACGCCTGCATCTGGCAGGGCGCGGTCGACCGCGAGTACATCGAGCGGAACACCGCGGGATTCGATGCGCTCAAAGAGCTGGTGCGCGAATGGACGCCTGCGCGAGCCGCCCAGGTCTGCGGTGTTGCCGAGGCCGATATCTGGAAGGCGGCCAGCTGGTTCGCCACCAGCCCGGCCTCGCTCAGCCTCTACTGCATGGGCCTGAACCAGAGCAGCAGCGGCACCGCGAAGAACTCGGCGCTGATCAATCTGCACCTGGCAACAAAGCAGATCGGCAAGCCGGGCGCCGGGCCGTTCTCGCTGACCGGTCAGCCCAACGCGATGGGCGGCCGCGAGAGCGGCGGCATGGCGACCCTGCTGCCGGGGCATCGCGACCCGAACGACGCGGCGCACCGCGCCGAGATCGCGTCGATCTGGGGCCTGAGCGACAGCGAGTCGCTGCCCGGCCCCGGCCACACCGCGGTGCCGATGTTCGAAGCCGCGGCCCGCGGCGAGATCAAGGCGATCTGGATCGTTTGCACGAACCCGGCGCAATCCCTGCCCGACCAGGCCCTGGTGCGCGAGGCGCTGCAGCGTTGCGAGCTGGTGATCCTGCAGGAAGCCTTCGCGGCGACCGCGACGGCGGCGTTCGCGCATCTGCAGCTGCCGGCCGCCACCTGGGGCGAGAAGGAAGGCACGGTGACGAATAGCGAGCGCCGCATCAGCCGCGTGCGCGCGGCCATGCCGCCGCCGGGCGAGGCGCGCGCCGACTGGCAGATCGCCCGCGACATCGCGTTGCGGCTGGAGGCGACGCTGCGCCCCGGCCTGCCCTCGCTGTTCGCCACCGCCAGCCCCGAGGCCTTGTGGAACGAGCACCGCGAGGCGACCCGCGGCCGCGACCTCGACATCAGCGGCCTGAGCTACGCACTGCTCGACCGCGACGGCCCGCAGCAATGGCCGTATGTCGAAGCCGGCACGGCCAGGCTGTACACCGACGGCCGGTTTGCGACGCCCGACGGCCGCGCCCGCTTCATCGCCACGCCTTACAGGCCCACGGCCGAGCGCGTCGATGCGAAGTTCCCGCTGATGCTGACCACCACGCGTCTGCGCGACCAATGGCATGGCATGAGCCGCAGCGGCTCGGTGCCGGGCCTGTTCGCGCAGGAGCCGCAGCCGGCGGTCCGCCTGAACCCGGCGACCGCCGCCCGCCGCCGCCTTGCCGATGGCGAGCTGCTGCGCCTGGCCACCGCACGCGGCGAGGCCGTGCTGCCGCTGAGGATCGATGAGCGCGTCGCCCCCGGCCAGGCCGAGCTGGCGATGCACTGGGGCACCGAGTTCATTACTCGCGGTGTGAACGAGCTGACGACGCGAGCGCGCTGCCCGCAGGCCCAACAGCCAGAGCTGAAGTTCAGCGCCTTGGCCGTCGAGCCGGCGAATCTGCCGTGGCGGATCTCGGCCTGCGCCTGGGTGCCAGCCGCCGAGGCGCCGGGCTTGCGCGAACGCCTGCGTGCGCTGCTGACCGAGTTCCCGTTCGCGCAATGCCTGCCGGCCCCGCGCGAGATCGATGGCGAGCGAGGTTGGGCCTTCGAAGCTGCCATGGCGGAGGCACCCTCGGCCGCGTTGATCGAGCGCATCAGCCTAGCGGTAGGACTCAGCGGCCCCGGCGCCCACCAGTACGCCGACCCCGGTCGCGGCCGCCTGCGCCGCCTGCGCCTGGCTGGCGAGCGCCTGCAGGCAGTGCTGCGCGTCGGCGAACACGAAGAGGCCGCTTGGCTGCTGCCGCTTTGGCAGGGTAGAGACGATGTGCGCAGCCTCGGCCGCTGGTTGCTTGCGCCGGGTCAGCCGCCGGTGCAGCTGGCGGCGGTCTCGCCGCAGATCTGCAATTGCTTCGACGTGCGCGAGGACGCTGTTCTAGGCGCCCTGAAGCGCCATGACGGCGAGCTCGCCGCCGTGCAGGCCGAGTTGCGCTGCGGCACGCAATGCGGTTCCTGCCTGCCGACCCTGCGACGCCTGGCAAGCCAACACGGAGTCCCCGCATGAGCAAGCTGCATCCCGTCTCCCTGGTCGGCGCCGGCCCCGGCGATCCCGAGCTCTTGACCCTGCGCGCCGCGATGCGCTTGCAGAACGCCGATGTGGTGCTCGCCGACGATCTGATCGACGCGCGCGTGCTGGCCCTGATCCCGGCCAGCACCCGCCTGCTGCGCGTCGGCAAACGGGGCGGGTGCATCTCGACCGACCAGGCCTTCATCCACGCCTTGATGGTCCGCGAGGCCCAGGCCGGCCACCGCGTCGTGCGCCTGAAGGGCGGCGATCCCTTCGTGTTCGGCCGCGGCGGCGAGGAGGTCGATGCCTTGCGAGAGGCCGGCCTCGAGGTCGAGGTCGTCAGTGGCCTGACCAGCGGCATCGCCGGCCCGGCGGCGGTCGGCATCCCGGTCACCGACAGGCGCCACAGCCCCGGCGTGATCCTCGTCACCGGCCATCCCGGCGAGGGCAGGGCGGAGCCCGATTGGGCTGCGCTTGCGCGCTGCGGGCTGAGCCTCGTCATCTACATGGGCGTGGCGCGCTGCGCGGCGATCGCCGACGCCTTGCTGGCCGGCGGTCTGCCGGCCCATACGCCGGCGGCGGTGGTCAGCGCCGCGCATACCGAGAAGCAGCGGCACGCGGCCTGCACCCTCGCCACGCTGGCGGCCACCGTCGCGCGCGAGCAGCTCGCCAGCCCGGCGCTGCTGGTCATCGGCGGCGTGGCGGCGATGGCCGATCGGCAGCCACTGCCCCAACTCGCCGAGCTGCAGCACCTCAGCGCCTGAGCCTTGCCAGGCCGCGCGGCGGCGACTGTGCAGTGGCTGTATATACTGTGCATGTCCAATATGCACAGTAGCTCGTGACCGCTCCGCTTTTCCTCTCCGCCCGCGACGGCCAGCCGATGTACCGGCAGATCGTCGAGCAGGTGGTCGCCAAGGTGATCGCCGGCGACTGGCCGGCCGGCACCGCCTTGCCCTCGATCCGCGAGCTGGCGGTGGCCAGCGGCGTCAGCGTGATCACCGTCAAGCGCGCCTACCTGGAGCTGGAGCGCGCCGGCGTCATCAACACCTGGGCCGGCAAGGGCTCCTTCGTGGCCTCGGCCACCGAGCTGCCGCGCCAGCTGCTGAGCCTCGAACTCGAGGGCTATCTGGACGCCGCGCTGGCCTGTGCCGCCAAGCTCGGCCTGTCGACCACCGCCCTGCAGCGCCGTCTCGCCGAACGCGCCGCCGTCTCTTCCCCATCCGGCCAACAGGACTGACGATGACCCTCGCCTTCGACCTACGTGGCGTGTGCAAGCGCTACGAGCACTTCGCGCTGGAGAACCTGGACCTGCGCCTGCCCGAGGGCGAGGTGATGGGCCTGGTCGGCGTCAACGGTGCCGGCAAGACCACGGTGCTGCGCCTGCTCAGCGGCCTGGCCGCCGCCGATGCCGGCTCGGTCCAGGTGCTGGGCCTGTCGCTGCCGGCGGCGCAGGTCCAGGTCAAGCAGCAGCTCGGCCTGGCCTCGGAGGACATGCGGCTTTACGGCAAGCAGAACCTGCGCTGGCACATGGACCTGGTCAGCCGCATCTACCCGGCCTGGGACGAGAGCTATGCCTTGCACCTGCTGCGCCGTTTCGATCTGCGGGCCGAGCAGGCGATCCAGGGCTACTCGCATGGCCAGCGCGTCAAGGCCTTGCTGCTCTTGATCCTGGCGCGGCGGCCGCGCCTGCTGCTGCTCGACGAGCCGACCACCGGCCTGGATCCGCTGGCGCGCACCGAGCTGCTGGAGGCGCTGTCCGAGGTGCTGCTAGACGAAGGCCGCAGCGTGCTGTTCTCCTCGCACAACGCCCACGACATCGAACGCCTGGCCGACTCGATCGCCTTCCTGCACGCCGGGCGCCTGCTGTCGCTGCAGGACAAGGAGAGTTTCCTGTCGAGCTGGCGGCGCGTCGTCGGCCAAGGCGAGCTGCCGGCCGATGTGCAGGCCTGGCCCGAGCTGGCGCTGCTGCGCCGCAACGGCCAGCTCGCCGAGCTGAAGCTGCGCCGCTACAGCGAAGACTTGGGCGAGCGCCTGCGCAGCCAGGGTTTCCAGATCCACAAGGTCGAGGCGATGAGCCTGGAAGACATCTTCATCAGCACCGTGCGCGCAGGAGAGCCGGCATGAACCCGTCATTGAATTGGCCGCTGATCCGCCTGCTCATCGTCAAGGACTGGCAGCTGTTCGAGAAGCAGCTGGCCGCCTATGTGCTCGGCGGCGTCGTTGCGCTGGGGCTGCTCGGTCTGCTCAAGCCCTGGAGCTTTTACGTCGGTTCGCTGCTGCTGCTGGTCTTGATGGTCGCGGTGGCCTGCTTCTCGATCTCCAACTCGCTGATCGTTGAACGCAAGGAGCGCACGCTGGCCTTCGTGATGAGCCTGCCGGTGTCGCCGCTGGAGTTCACGCTCGCCAAGCTGCTCGGCAATCTGGCGACCTTTGCCGTGCCCTACACGCTGCTGACCCTGGGCGCGGTGGCGATGATCCTGTTCACACCGCTGCCCGACGGCCTGTTCGTCTACTGGCTGCTGATTGCCGGCCACATCCTGTTGGCCTACAGCCTGTCGCTGGCGGTGGCGCTGTCGCTGGAATCCGAGGGCTGGAACACCTTCGTGATGATCACCAGCCAGGTCTTGATCAATCCCTTCATCATGGGCCTGGGGCAGATCCCGGCGATCGCCGACACCGTGCGCGGCAACGCCATCGTCTGGAGCACGCCGGCCATTGCCATCCTGCTCGCGCAGCTGCTCGTCAGCGCGGCCTTGCTGGCCTTCGCCGGCTGGCGCCAGGCGCGCAAACCGGCCTTCTACTGATGGAGCGCCAACACGCACTCGACAACCTGCGCGGCCTGGCGATGCTGGCCGGCGTGCTGTTTCACGCGCTGCTCGCCTACAGCCCCTTGATGCGGCCCTACTGGCCGGCGGCCGACCGCGACGGCGCGGCGGCGGTCGACCTGCTGATCTGGCTGATGCACCTGGTGCGCATGCCGCTGTTCTTTGCGCTCGCCGGTACCTTGGCGGCGGTGGTGGTGCAGCGCCGCGGCCTCGGCGATTTCCTGCGCGGACGGCTGCGCCGCATCGCGCTGCCGCTGCTGCTGCTCGGGCCGCCGCTGATCTGGGCGATGGGCGCGCTGACCGTGCACGCGGCGCAGACCGCGCAGCAGCCTTCGCCGCTGCTGCTCTGGATCCGCAAGGCGCTGGAAGCCGACCCGGCGCGGCCGCTGCCGGGCAGCGGTCATCTGTGGTTCCTCTACTACCTGCTGCTGTTCGCGCTGCTGATCTGGGTGGCGCGCCAGCTGCTGCCGTCGGCTCTGGCGGCACGCTTGCGCGAACTCGGTCCTGCCGCGCTGCTGCTGCTCGGACCGCCGCTGCTGGCGCTACCGCTGCTCAGCGTGACCGCACCGCACCCGGCTCCCGAGAGCTGGCTGCCGCAGTTCTGGGCGCTGGGCTATTACGGCGCCTTCTTCGCGCTCGGCTACCTGGCGCAGGGCGGCGGCCTGATCGCACGCTGCCGGCCCTGGCTGCCCTGGCTGCTGCTCGGTTCGCTGCTCGCCTATGCGCTTTATCTGGGCCGTCTGGCCCAGGGCGATGCCGCGGTGGCACTGGCCGGAGCCTGCGTCAGCCTGTGGCTGAGCATCGCCTGCTGGCTGCTGGCCCAGCAGCTGCTGGAGCGCCGCCAGGGCCTGCTGCGCTACATCGCCGAGGCCTCCTACTGGACCTATCTGCTGCACCTGCCGATCCTGCTGGCGCTGCAATACGCGTTGATGGACCAGCGCTGGCCCTGGCCGCTGAAGCTGCTGCTCAGCCTGAGCCTGACCCTGGCCGCCTGCCTGCTCAGCTACCAGCTGCTGGTGCGGCACACACCGCTGCGGCGCTACGTCGGTTAGGCGCCAGCCAACCAGCCGGCCAACTCGGCCGCCGAGCGCAGGCCGAGCTTGGCGAACACCCGGGCCCGGTGCACCTCGACCGTGCGCACCGACACGCAGAGCTCGTCGGCGATCACCTTGTTGAGCTTGCCGGCGGCCACGCGTTGCATGACCTCGCGTTCGCGCTCGGTGAGGCTGGCCAGGCGGGCGGCGCGCTCGGCCGATTGCGCGCCTTCCGCCTGCATCGCGGCGGCCACGGCCAGCGCCTGCTCGACGCGGTCGACCAGCGCGTTGTCGCTGTAGGGCTTCTCCAGGAAGTCGAAGGCGCCGCGCTTGAGCGCCGCGACGACCATCGGGATGTCGCCGTGTCCGGTGAGGAAGAGCACCGGGTTCTTCAGCCCGCGCTCCAATAGCGCCTCATGCAGGCGCGTGCCGCTGATCGGCTCCATGCGAACGTCGAGCAGGAACACGCCCTGCGGCGGTGCCGGCTGCGCATCGAGGTGGGCGAGCAGCGCCGGCGCCGACGCGAAACCCTGCACGCCCAGCCCGCGCGAGCCGAGCAGAAAGGCCAGTGCGTCGCGCACGGCGTCTTCGTCGTCAACCAGGTAAACGGTGTTGCTCATGACAGCGGTAGCGAGAAGGCGAAGCGCGCGCCGCCAAGTTGGGCGCTGCCCGCATCGAGCACGCCATGATGCGCCTCGATGATCGAGCGGCAGATCGCCAGGCCCATGCCCATGCCCTCGCGCTTCGTGGAGTAGAAGGGGGCGAACAGCTGTTCGGGCGTGCGCCCGGCGAGTCCCGGGCCGTTGTCGCAGACCTCGACGACGAGAAAACCGCCGGCGACGCGGCTGTGCAATTGGATGCACCGTGGCGGCTCGCGCTCTAGCAGCGCATCGCCGGCGTTGCGCAGCAGGTTGATCAGCACCTGCTCGATCAGCACCGCGTCGGCGATCACCGCCGGCAAGGCGGCGTCCAGCCGCAGTTCGAGCGCCACGTCGCGCTGCGCGAACTCCTTGGCCAGCACCCGTGCCGCCGCCTCGATGACCGGGTTGAGCTGCAAGGCCTCCAGCTGGGGTTCGCGCTTGGTCAGGAACTGGCGGATGCGCTGCACCACGCGCCCCGCCTGCGCCGCCTGCTCGCCCAGGCGTTGCAGGGCGCCGTGGATCTGCGCGTCGGCCACGCCCAGACGCTGCAGCGAGTTGATGACGCCGGCGTTCCAGCTGGCGATGGCGGTCAGCGGTTGGTTCAACTCGTGCGCCAGCGTGGAGGCGATCTCGCCCAGCATGGTCAGGCGAGCGGCCTGGGCCTGGGCCTCGACCTGGCGCGCCTCGCCCTCGGCCAGGCGCTTGCGCTCGGTGATGTCCAGCACCGTGCCCAGCCAGCCGATCTGCGTGCCCGCCGCGTCGACCAGCGGGGTCTCGAAGACCAGCACGTCAATGTCGCGGCCGTTGGCGTGGCGCCAGCGCGTCTCGTAGCCCTCGCGCGGTGCGCCACCCTGCAGGTTGCGTCGACTGCGCTGCATCGCTTCGTTGAGCCCGTCGGGGTGCCAGTAGGGCATGGGCGGCGCGTGACCGACGAGTTCGGCGGCAGGGCGGCCGACCATCTCGCAGAAGGTGCGGTTGACCGACATCAGCCGGCCTTCGCCGTCTCGGGCGCGCAGGCCGACCAGGGCCGAGTCCTCGATGGCCGCGCGCCAGGCGGCCTCACCGCGCCAGCGCGCTTCGGCGGTCATCAGCCGGCCCAGCTGGCGGCGCAACAGCCAGCTGGCCCAGGCGGCCAGCGGCAGGAAGCCGGCGATCAGCGCCAGCACCAGGGGCAGCAGGCCGTCACGCATCGGCTCGCGCAGGGTGAGCTCCAGGTGCAGGGAGCCGGCCTCGTCGAGCGGCACGCGGTGGCTGGGCTGCTCGCCGCCGACGACACGCACTGGCGCGCGCAGCAGCGAGGCCACCAGCTGCTCTTCGTGGTCGATGAGCTGCACGTCGTAGCGGCGGGACAGCCACCAGGGCACGCCGGCGGCGAGCAGGCGCGCCGGGTCGTAGCGCAGCACCAGGCGGCCGCCGTCGGCCAGGTCCTCGCTGAGGAACAGCGACTGTGAGGGTTCGCGCCGTTGCAGCCCGGGGGGCGGCTGTTGGGCGCGCTCGCGCAGCTCGGCGTCCAGCCAGATCAGGCTTTGCCAGCTGCCGGTCATGCCCTGGCGCCAGGCCGGCGCTTCATCCAGGGTCTGGCCGGCGGCCAGTTGCATGGCCAGCTCGCGCAGCAGGCGGCGCTCGTCGTCCAGGTGCACGCGCAGCTGGGCCGCCGTGCTCAGGCTGTCGGTGATCAGGGTCTGGTGCTCGGTCTCGCGCTCGGCGGCGCGGTCGGTCCAGGCCCAGGCCAGCACCGCGGCGACGAAGAGCAGCGCGAGCAGCAGGGGGAGCGACCAGGTCCAGCGCCGCCAGTCGGGGACGTCAAGCATGGTGCGCACTCTATGCAGGCTGCCGTCCGCTGCGGGCGGGCGGCTGCAGAAATGTGGAAGTCCACAACTTCCCGGCCGGCGTGACGGTTTCCACAATCCGCCGCACCCCACCCCGACCGGAGACCGAGATGAAATTCCAACGCCGACTGGCCGTCGTCGCCCTTGCCCTGGCCGCTCCCTGGGCTGCGTTCGCACAGGCGCCCATCGTCATCAAGTTCAGCCATGTGGTCGCCGCCGACACGCCCAAGGGCAAGGCGGCCGACTTCTTTGCCAAGCGCGCCGCCGAGCTGACCGCGGGCAAGGTCAAGGTCGAGGTGTATGCCAACTCCACGCTCTACAAGGACAAGGAGGAGATGGAGGCGCTGCAGCTCGGCGCGGTGCAGATGCTGGCCCCGTCGCTGGCGAAGTTCGGCCCCCTGGGCGTCAAGGAATTCGAGGTCTTCGACCTGCCCTTCATCTTTGACGGCTACAGCGACCTGCATGCGGTCACCAAGGGCGCCGTTGGCCAGCAGCTGCTGGGCAAGCTGGAGGGGCGTGGCATCAAGGGCCTGGCCTTCTGGGACAACGGCTTCAAGTCCTTCAGCGCCAACAAGGCCTTGCGCACGCCGGCCGACTTCAAGGGCCAGAAGCTGCGCATCCAGTCGAGCAAGGTGCTTGAAGCGCAGATGCGTGCGCTCGGCGCCTTGCCCCAGGTGATGGCCTTCTCCGAGGTCTACCAGGCGCTGCAGACCGGCGTCGTCGACGGCACCGAGAACCCGCACAGCAACCTCTTCACGCAGAAGATGCATGAGGTGCAGAAGGTCGTCACCTTGAGCGACCACGGCTACCTGGGCTATGCGGTGATCACCAACAAGCGCTTCTGGGACGGTCTGCCCGCCGATGTGCGCGCCAAGCTCGAGCAGGCGATGAAGGAAAGCACCGACTACGCTAACCAGATCGCCAAGGAAGAGAACGACGGCGCGCTGGACAAGGTCAAGGCCAGCGGCAAGTCGCAGATCGTCGTGCTCAGCCCGGCCGAGCGCCTGGCGCTGAAGAAGGCCCTGGTGCCGGTGCACCAGCAGACCGCGTCGCGCATCGGCAAGGACGTGCTGGACGCCGTCTACAAGGCGACGAACTTCGATCCCTCGAAGCTCTGAACCTTTCGTGCCAATCGCCCGGCCTCGCGCCGGGCGATGTCCTTTGCCACCCCCAGACTGGAGCCGCCATGTTGCTGCGCCTGCTCGACCGGTTGGAAGAGACCCTGGTCACGCTGTGCATCGGTCTCGCCACCCTGATCATCTTCGTCGCGGTGCTGCACCGCTACGCCTCCGGCTATGCCATTCCTGGCCTGCAGGACTGGCTGCTCGGCCTGAACTTCGGCTGGGCGCAGGAGCTGTGCATCATCCTCTTCGTCTGGATGGCCAAGTTCGGCGCCGCCTACGGCGTTCGCACCGGCATCCATGTCGGCGTCGACGTGCTGCTCAACCGCATGGGCGAAGCCCTGCGCGCGCGCTTCGTGCTGCTCGGCCTGCTCGCCGGTGCCGGCTTCACCGCCACCATCGCGCTGCTCGGCGGGCATTTCGTCTGGGAGAACGGCGCGAACTTCGCGATCCGTTCGGCCCTGAGCCTGTCGATCGACGGCCTGTACGAGGGACCGACCACCCCTGACCTTGAGTGGCCGACCTGGATCGTCTACCTGGCGATCCCGCTCGGCTCGGCGCTGATGTGTTTCCGTTTCCTGCAGGTTGCCTGGGCCTTCCACAAGACCGGCGAGTTGCCGCATCACGACCACGGCCATGTCGATGGCATGGATGAAGAGCAACAAGGAGCCAAGTCATGAGCGGTGTGATCATTTTTGTGCTGCTGGCAGCCTTGATGCTGACCGGCATGCCGGTCTCCATCGCGCTGGGCCTGACCGTGCTCAGCTTCCTGTTCGCCTTCACCCAGGTGCCGATCGAATCGGTGGCGCTGAAGCTGTTCACCGGCATCGAGAAGTTCGAGATCATGGCGATCCCCTTCTTCATCCTGGCCGGCAACTTCCTCACCCATGGCGGGGTGGCCAAACGGATGATCCGCTTCGCGACCTCGCTGGTCGGCCACTGGCCGGGCGGTCTGGGCCTGGGGGCGGTGCTGGCCTGTGCGCTGTTCGCCGCGGTCTCCGGTTCCAGCCCGGCGACCGTGGTGGCGATCGGCTCCATCCTGCTGCCGGCGATGCTCAAGGCCGGCTACCCGAAGCGCTTTGGCGCCGGCATCGTCGCCTCGGCCGGCGGCCTGGGCATCCTGATCCCGCCGTCCATCGTGATGGTGATGTACGCGGTGTCGACGAACTCGTCGATCGGTGCGCTCTTCATGGCCGGCGTGGTGCCCGGCCTGGTGCTCGCCGGCATGCTGCTCGGCGTCACCTGGTTCCAGGCCTGGAAGGGCAATTACCCGCGCGAGCGCCGCGCCAGCTGGGGCGAGCGCTGGACCGCCTTCCGCGAATCGATCTGGGGCCTGCTGCTGATCGTCGTGGTGATGGGCGGCATTTACAGCGGCATCTTCACGCCTACCGAGGCGGCGGCGATGAGCGCGATCTACGCCTTCGTGATCGCCACCTTCGTCTACAAGGACTTGAAGATCAGGGACCTGCCCAAGACCCTGCTGGCCAGCGCCAACATGAGCGCGATGCTGCTCTACATCATCACCAATGCGGTGCTGTTCTCCTTCCTGCTGACGCACGAGAACATCCCGCAGTCGGTGGCCGACTGGATGCTGGGTTCTGGCCTGGGGGTGATCGGCTTCCTGCTGGCGGTCAACGTGCTGCTGCTCATCATGGGCAGCTTCATGGAGCCCTCGTCGATCATCCTGATCACCGCGCCCATCCTGTTCCCGATCGCCATGAAGCTGGGCATCGACCCGGTGCACTTCGGCATCATGATCACGGTGAACATGGAGATCGGCATGATCACGCCGCCGGTCGGGCTCAACCTCTACGTGACCAGCGGCATCGCCAAGATGGGCCTGAGCGAGACCGCGGTTGCCGTCTGGCCTTGGCTGCTGACGCTGCTGGCCTTCCTGATGCTCGTCACCTACTGGCCCAGCCTGAGCCTGGCCCTACCGCGGGCGCTCGGGATGATGTAAAGCTCAGAACGTCTCCCAATCCCCGTCGTCGGCCGCCGGCGGCGGGGCAGGGCGGGGCGCCGCTGCCTTGGGCGGCGGCGCCGGCACGCTGGCCGGCTTGGGCGTGGCTGCGGCCGCCGGTTTGGCAGGGGGGGCGGTCTTCTTCGCAGCGGCCACCGGCTTGGCGATGGGTTTTGCTGCAGGCTTGCCGGCCATCATGCTCATCGGCGCATGGCCGGCCGAGCCGGCCGAACCGGCGACCCGGTAGCGGCTGACCAATTGGTGCAGCTTGACCGCCTGCTCCTTCAGGCTCTCGGCGGCGGCGGCACCCTCCTCGACCAAGGCCGCATTGCTCTGCGACATCTGGTCCAGCTGGCTCATCGAGCCGGCCACGCCGCCCAGGTGCTGGTGCTGCTCGGCGGTGCTGGCGCTGATCTCGCCGATCACGTCGGAGACGCGGTTCACGCTGGCGACCAATTCGTCCATCGTCGAGCCGGCCTGCTGCACGAGCTGCGTGCCGCTGTCGACCCGCTCGACGCTGGCCTGGATCAGGCTCTTGATCTCCTTGGCCGCCTCGGCGCTGCGGCTGGCCAGCGAGCGCACCTCGCCGGCGACGACCGCGAAACCGCGGCCCTGCTCGCCGGCGCGGGCTGCCTCCACGGCAGCGTTCAAGGCCAGGATGTTGGTCTGGAAGGCGATGCCGTCGATGACGCCGATGATGTCGGCAATCCTGCGGCTGCTGGCGTTGATGTCGCCCATCGTGCTGACGACCTGGCCGACCACCTGACCGCCGCGCGCCGCCACCTCGGCGGCCTGCTGCGCGAGCTGGTTGGCGGTGGCGGCGCCTTCCGCCGAATGGCGCACCGCCTCGCCGAGTTCGGCCAGCGCGCTGTTCGTCTGCTGCACATGGGCGGCCGTGGTCTCGGTGCGCTGGCTGAGGTCGAAGTTGCCGCTGGCGATCTCGGCGGCGGCGGTCTGCACGCTGTCGGCGCCCTCGTGCGCCTTGGTGACCATGTCGGCCAGGCCGTTGCGCATGTCGGACAGCGCCTGCTGCAGCTTGCCCAGCTCGTCACCGCGGTCGACATGGACCTCGCGCGTCAGATCGCCCTCGGCGATGTGCTCGGCCAGGGTGATCGCCGAGCTGACCGGGCGGATGATGGTGCGTACCAGGTAGAGCGTCGAGCCGGCCAGGCCGATGGAGATGACGATGACCACGCCGAGCACGCCGTAGACCGATTTCAAGCGCGCCGCGCTGATCTCCGCGCGCAGCTGGGCGCCCTTGGTGTTCTCCACCTCGCGGTAGGCGATGAGGGGCTTGATCAGCGCGTCCAGGCGGTCCGGCTGCCGCAGGGTCTGCGCTGCGTCGCTGTCCTGGGCGGCGGCCTCGGCCGCCTTCAGGTAGGCGGCGTAGGCCTGCTCGGCCTGCGCCAGTGCACGCTTCTCGTCGTCCGCCTTGGTCAGCGCCGCGAGCTGGCTGCGCAGCTGATCCAGGCGGCCCTTGGTGGCGTCGCGCAGCGGCGCGATGGCCGCCGCGTCCGTCGGCAGCGCCAGGGTCTGCGCGGCGTGCTGCCGGATCAGTTCGGGCCAGGTCAGCGACAGTTCGAGCTTTTGTTGCTGCTGCTGCTGGTGGACGTCCGACTCGCCGATCAGTCGGATGGTGCGGGCGACGAGGACCACCGCGGTGATCGAGATCACCACCACCAGCAGGATCACGGGGGTCCACATCTGGGTGGCCAGTGAACGGCTCTTCTTCATCATGGGAACGTCTCCGGGTTTCGTTGTTCTCAGTTCCGTCTGCAAACGATGTTAGGGCCTTGTCGTTTACCCGGCGCTTGCGGCCGTCCCGGCGCTTGTGGCATCTGACACTGCTAGGCTGGCGGCCTTTCCCACTTCGCTTTCCGGCCAGGTCATGAGCCTGCTCGCCATCGACATCGGCAACACGCGGCTCAAATGGGCGCTGTTCGCCAACGCCCAGCCCGGCAGCCAACCCCTGGCCCATGGCGCGGTCTTCCTCGAGCACATCGACGGCCTGGCTGACGGCGACTGGGCGTCGCTGTCGCGATTCCCGCCGCCGACGATGCTGATCGGCTCCAACGTCGCCGGCGACGCGGTGCGCCGGCGCGTCGAGGAACAGTTGGAGCTGTGGGACCTGCCGCCGCGCTGGGTGGTGCCGTCCGCCGAGGCCGGCGGGGTGAGCAACGGCTACGACCACCCGACCCGGCTGGGCGCCGACCGCTGGGTGGCGGTGATCGGCGCCCGCGCCCTGGCGCGGCAGCGCGGCTGGTCGGGGCCGGTGCTGGTGGTGATGGTCGGCACCGCCGTCACCGTCGATGCGCTGGACGCGCAGGACCATTTCCTCGGCGGCCTGATCCTGCCTGGCCACGGCATCATGCTGCGGGCGCTGGAGAGCGGCACCGCCGGCCTGCGCGTGCCCACCGGCGAGGTGCGCGATTTCCCGACCAACACCAGCGACGCGCTGACCAGTGGCGGCACCTTTGCCATCGTCGGCGCCATCGAACGCATGCACCGACAGCTGGCCGAGCGCTGTGGCCAGCCGCCGATGCTGTTGATGACCGGCGGTGCCGGCTGGAAGGTGGCGCCGGCGCTCAGCCTGCCGCATGAGCTGCACGACGGGCTGATCTTTGACGGCTTGCTGGCGCTCGCCGTCTCCTAGGGTCAAGACGGCTTGCTGGCCTTGGCGGCCAGCTGACTGCGGCGCCGCTCGCCCTCACGCCTCGCGCACCCGCTGCTGCAACTCGCGCAGCGAATGCACGCCCAGCCGCTTGTAGAGCTTGCGGCAGTGATCGATGACGGTGCTGGGCGCCACGCCGAGCTGCTGGGCCACCTCGGCTTGGCCATGGCCGGCCAGCAGCAGTCGGCAAACCGCCGTTTGCGCCGGCGGCAGCTGCAGGTGCTGCAGGCGTCGCTCGTCGGCCAGGGCCTGCGGCTCGTGGCGGCGGATGCTGACGCTCACCCAACTGGCGCGGGCGCCGGCGTCGCAGGCCTGCAAGCGGCGCGCGCGCAGCTCGAAACGGCCCCAGGCGCTGTCCAGCCAGCGCGTCAGGTCGTGCTCGACGCGGGCCTGATCGGCCAGCTCGGCCAGCAGGGGCAGCGAGAACGGGTCGGCCGTCACGCGCTGGCGCAGACCGCCGCCGGCCTGCAGCAGCAGGCGCGCGGCGCCCCGGCTGGCGTGAGCGACGTGGCCGAGGTGATCGATCAGCAAGGTTTCTTCCGCCTCGCCGCTCGCCACCCAGCGCGTGCCGGGCGCAGCCATGGCGACGGCGTCGCGCGCCAGCGCTCGCGCCAGATGGGGGGCCAAGGGCAGCAACCTGGCCTCCTCGGCGGCGCTGAAGCAGCGCTCGCCCGGTCCGCGGTAGAGCACCAGCGAACCCAGCGGTCGGCCGAGTGGATCGCGGGGGATGAGCTCGACCCGGTAGCGCATGCCCTGCGGGCGCCAGATCTCCGCGTACAGCGCCGAGTCGAAGAAGCTGCGACGGTTCAGTTCGGCGGCGCTGTGCAACAGCGCGCCACTGCGCAGCGCCTGCGCAAAGCCTGGCATCGCATCGGCCTCACGGCGGTTGTGGAACTCGTCGAAGTAGAGCTTGGCGATGCGCGGGTCGACCGGCCCCTCGATCAGGTAATGGGTCAGTCGGCCGTCAGCATCGCACCAGTCGAAGAGGTTGCGCTGGCTGGGCAGTAGCGCGTGCAGCGCCTCCAGCAGGGCCGGCATCCACAGCGGCGACGGCAGGCTGCCGGCCAGGGCGCAGACGTCGCGCAGCGCGGCCAGGGCGCGGGAATGCTTGGCTTGGCTCATGGCCGCCATGCTGGCGAACTTCGATGACATTCGCCTCCGCCCAATTGACGACGACCCCCAGGCCTGGGGGCAGATGGGCAGCCTGCGCCGGATGGAGGAGGAAGGCGTGAGCCGGCTTGCCTAGATTGCACGCCGTCGCGGGCCGCTGTCCGGCCGGGAGGAGCGTCACATGTCTGTCCATCGTCGTCCTTGGGGTCGTCGCCTGCTGGCCGTGGCGGCCAGCATGGCCTTGCTGCCGTCGCAGGCCGTTGTGGTGGTCAGCGGCAATCACTTCCTGAGCCCCGATCCTGGCCAGCCGCTGGTCGCCGGCGTCCATTGGCCTGACGTGATGCTGCGCCTGGGCGGCGGGCGCACGCAGGCCAGCTTTGCCGCGCTGGCCGGCGCTGAGTTGACCCTGGGCTACTTCAACTTCGCTGGCGACGGCCTGCAGACCAGCACGGCGCTGCTCGACGGCGCCGGCACGCGGCTGAGCCTGGCCGGACCGGGTCATCTGAACCGGTTTGGACTGGGCAATGTCGGCCGCGCCAGCATGGTGGTCAGCGGCGGTGCGCTGCTGGACGGCCGCGCTCAGGCCGAGCGTTGTCAGGGGGCGTTGGCCTGCCAGAGCGTGATCGGCGGCGCTGCCGGCAGTCAAGGCCATCTGACCATCACCGGCGCTGGCAGCGAGGCGCATTTCCTGCAGCAACTGCATGTCGGCAGCCTGAACTACAACGGCCTGGCGGGTCTGGTCGGCCAGCACGCCAGTGGACGCATCGACGTGCTCGACGGCGGACTGCTCTACACCGGCTTCCTCTCCTTGGGCGACAGCTACGGCGGAAACCTCAATGGCAGCGAGCGCGGCCAGGCTTGGTTGAACCTGGCTGGGACCGGGTCCATGGCCTTCGTCGGGCCCTCCGAGCAGATGGGCGGGGCCAGCAGGCTGCATGCCGGTACAGGACCACAGGGCGTTGGCTCGCTGAATGTCGAGCAAGGCGCCCTGCTGCGCCTGTTCAACAACGACGGCCAGGCCAGCGTGCTGGAGCTCGGCCTGTTCGGTGGCGAGGCCGGCATGGTGGTCGACGCCGGGCGGCTGGAGTTGGCCAGCAGCGGCGCCGCTTTCGTTGGCGTGGGCCGCGATGACGGCCGAGGAAGCCTGGTTCTGCGCCACGGCGCCGAAGCGCAGCTGCAGGCGACGAGCAGCAGCGCCCTGCACGTGGGTGACCGCGGCGGTCAGGGCAGTCTGTTGATGGACGGCGCCAGCTGGCTGCAGTCCGGCACGCTGAACAACTCGCTGGGCCTGGGCATCGAGGGCGGTCAGGGGCGCATGGAGCTGGTCAACGGGGCCAGCTGGGTCGCGCTCGGCAATGCAGCCTATGGGGTCGTCGGGCGCAGCGGTGGACAAGGCGAGCTGTCGCTGCAGGGCGCCTCATTCCTGCAGGTCGCCACCTTGGACATCGGCGCCGGCGAGACCGGCGTCGGCGTCGTTCAACTCGATGGTCAGGGCAGTCGGCTGCTGCTGACCCGGGTGGACGGCCATCGCGCGTCGGCAGGACATTGGGGCCAGGGCAGCCTGACGGTCAGCGGCGGTGCGCTGCTCGACGCGGCGGCCGACGCCGACACCTGCCTCGGCCGCTGGTGCGCATCCCTGGTCGGCAACGGAGCGGGCAGCCACGGCAGGCTGACGGTCACGGGGGCAGGGAGCGAGGCGCGCTTCCTGGAGCTGCACATCGCCAACGCGCTCATGGCGCGCGAAGGCGGCGAGGGTTGGCACATCGGCACGGCGGGTGCGGCGACGCAGGGCCGCGTCGAGGTGCTCGATGGCGCGTTGCTGCAGACCGGCCACCTGCGCACGGGTGGCGCACTGTCGATTGACAGCACCGGCAACGAGGCCAGCTTTGCCGACATCGTCGTCGCCGGTGCCGGTTCCCGCCTGGTGGTCAGCGACGCCTTCGGTCCGCCGCGCGACGTCGGCATCAATCTGTCCACACAACGCTTGGCGACGACGCGGATCGAGGTGCTGAACGGCGGCTTGCTGCGCCTGCAGGCCAGCGACGGCCACGCGGTGGCCCTGGACCTCAGCGCCGGTCCGTCACCGGGAACAGGCGGCCACACCGAGATGCTGATTGCCGGCAGCGGCTCGGCTCTGGAACTGCAGGGGCGGCTGACGCGCCTGGTGGTCGGCAACGACAGTGGCGGTTTTGCGCAACTGCACCTGCACGGTGGCGCTGCGCTGCGTCTGCAGGGCAGCGAGCACAGCTATCTGAACATCGGCGAGCGAAGCGCCACCGGGGAGCTGCAGCTCAGTGGCGGCGCACAGACCAGCGGCATGCGCGACCTGAACATCGGCAGCCATGACGCCGCCGGCTGGGGCAGCCTGCGGGTGGTCGGTGACGGCAGCCGGCTCGCCACGCTGCACAGTGGAGGCAACAGCGGCCAGCTCTATGTGAACCACGGCCTGCTGCAGGTGCAACAGGGTGGGGCGGTGGAGGCGTTTGCGCTGATCGTTGGCGCCGCCCCTCCAGGAGTCGGTGATGGCGAAGCCCTCATCGAGGGCGCTGGCAGCTTTGTCGCGCTCAGCGGGCGTGACTGGCATCGCGTGGGACTGGAGCGCGGCAGCATTCGCGTGCGCGACGGCGGTTTGCTCGACGCGGCGCTGAACGCAGCGGATTGCGTGGGTCGCTGGTGTGGTGCCTTCCTGGCCAACAACGCCGGTAGCGATGCGTTGCTGTCGGTCAGCGGCGCCGGTTCTCGCGCCAGCCTGCTGTCCACGCTGATTGGCGGCGGAGCGGTCGTCACCTCACAGGCCGTTGAGGGCTATGAACTGGGCCAGGCCGGGGGCATCAGCCGCGTGCGCATCGAGGTGCTCGACGGCGGCCGGCTCGACACCCAGCAAGTTCGGCTTGGCTATGGCCCGCAGGGCAGTGGCCGCAATGGCAGCGAGTCCAGCCAGGTCGACGTAATGCTTGCCGGCGCCGGCAGTCTGTGGCAAGTCAGTCCCTCCAGCCCGAACGGGGCGGCGTTGTTCAGCAGTGGGCTGGCCGGTGGGACGAATAGCGAGCTGCGGTTGGCCATCAGTAGCGGCGCGCGCCTGCGGCTGGATCACGACAACAGCGGCGGCGCTCAGCTCAACCTGGCGGTCGAAGGCGGGAAGTCATGGCTCAGCGTGCAAGGGGTGGGCAGCGCGCTGCATTTCGGCGGCAGTGGCAGTGGCACGCGGATCATGCAGCTGGGACGCAACCAGGGCTGGGCCAGCGCCAGCTTTGCCGATGGCGCCAAACTATCCGGCCTGGACTATTTGCTGATCGGGCAGAACGGCGGCTGGGGCGAGCTGAGGCTGGCTGGCGCCGATACGCGGGCCGAGCTGGGCAATGCGCGTTTCGCCCAGATCAGTCTCGGACGGGGCAGGGTCGAGGCAAGCGACGGTGCCCAGATGCTGCTGCAGGGGCCGCAGACCGCCTTCATCGGCGTGGGCAGCGGCAACGCCAGCTTTCCTGCCCAGGCGAGCCTCAGCCTGCAGGGTGCTGGCACCCTGCTGGCGATGAGCACCGGCGGCTGGGGTGATCCGGCGACCGCCTTCAACCCCACGGTACTGGTGGGCAGTGGCGTGGGCTCGGGCGAGCTGCTGATCCGCGACGGCGCGCAGCTGCGGCTGGTCGGCGGCGTCGCGTCGACACCTGATCGTCAGGTCTTCACGCAACTGGTGGTCGCCAACGGTGCCGTCGCCCAGGGACGCCTACTGATGGAGGGAGAAGGCTCCTTGCTGAGCCTGAGTGGTCTTGGTGACACGCGGGTGCTGATCGGTCAGCAGAACACCTTCGCGCCGGGCGGCGGTTTTGGCCGTGCCGAGCTCAAGTCAGGGGCTCAGATCCACAGCAGCTATGTCGGTGTCGGCCTGTTCGACGGCGTTGGCTCGCTGGAGGTCGATGCGTCGTCGCTTCATTTGCAAGGTCAGTGGAACAGTCAGGCCTTGGGTCCGCGGCTGGCGATTGGCGCAGGCACGGTCGGCCACGGTTCAGTTGAACTGCTCAACGGCAGTCAGGTGTTGTTGGACAACGGTGGCAGCGGTCCCGGCGCGGCGCTGGTGCTGGGTGGCATCAGCGGTCTGGCGAAAGGCTGGGGCATGCTGGTGGCGCACGACTCGCGGATCGACATCGTGTCCCAGCCGGGTGAGGCTCTGGCCCTGATTGGCCAGAGTGGATGGGGCGGTGTGGTGCTTCATGCGAGTCAGTTGCGGGTGGCTGACGGTCACGTCATGCTGGGACGGGAAGCGGGTGCTGAAGGGCTTCTTCAACTGCGCGATGGCAGCCTTGCCGAGGCAGCCTATGTCGCTGTGGGGGTGTTGAGCGCTGGAGCCGACGGCGGTCGAGGAGAGCTGACGGTGACCAGCGGCAGCCAACTGACCACCGATGTCCTGGAGATCGGCAGCCAGGGCGTGCTGCGCGGCAGTGGCACGGTGAACGCCGGCAGCCTGGTCCTGCGCGGCAGCATCCTGCCCGGCGACTCGCCGGGCAGCCTGACGCTGGGCGGCAGCCTGAGCGCCTTGCCCGGCAGCCGCCTGGTGTTGGAGGTGCAGGCCGCCGCCGACGGCGGCTTCGCCATCGACCGGCTGTTGCTGTCCAGCCTGCCGCAGCTCGACGCGCTGCACATCGAGTTCAGCTTCCTGGCCGGCACCGATCCGCATGCCTTCCAGGCCAGCGGCCTGTTCGACATCGATCAGTTCATCACTGCCGCCGGGTTCGCGCTGGACGACAGTGCCTACGACGCGGTGAGCTTCGGCGCGCGCAGCACCGACTACGTGTTCAGCAGCTTCAGCTACACGGCGGCGGGGGGCGCGGTGTTCAGCGCCCAGCCGGTGCCGGAGCCACAGAGCTGGTTGCTGTTGGCGATGGGCCTGGGGTTGTTCGCCTGGCGGCGGCGCAGTCGGTCGTCAGACTGCTGACGACGGGTCTGTCCCGGCTCAGCGCCCGACGGCCTGGGCGCCGATGTGGGCTGCGACCCGCTCCGCGATCGCCATCGCGTCGGCGCTGCCCAGGTTGCACAGCACGATCACCGTCAGCGCGCCGGTATCGCGGTGCAGGTAGGCGGTGCTGAAACCCTGCCAGGCGCCGGCGTGGCGGTAGCCGGCCGGCTGTCCGGGGCCGCCGAGCTCCCAGCCCAGGCCATAGGGGTGGCTGCTGCCGTCGGTCAATGCCGCCGGCCTGAACACCGCCTCCCAGCTGGCGGCCTGCAACAGGCCGCGCCGCTGCAGGACCTGGGCCCAGCGCAGCCAGTCATCCAAGGACAGGTAGAGCGAGCCGTCGGCGGTGGTGTTCAAGCTTGGCGCCACCCAGTGCTGGTTGCGCAGCTGCGTTCCCTCCAGCCGGTAGCCGGCGGCGCGGTGCATGACGATGGCCTCCTCGCTGATCACCCGGGCGCTGTGCATGCCCGAGGGGGCGAACACCTGTTCGGCGAGCAGGTCGCCGTAGAAGCGGCCGCTGAGCGCACGCAGCAACACGCCGATCAGCTGGTAGCCGGTGTCGACGTACTGCCAGCGCGCGCCGGCCGGTGCGCTCAGCGGCAGTGCGGCGGCCAGCTCGAGCAGGTCGGCCTCGCTGTAGTCCCGACGCAGGTCCAAGCGACCCGGTGGGTGGTCGGGCAGGCCGGCACTGTGGTTGAGCAGCTGCCGCACGGTGATCGCCTCCCAGCTCGGCGGCAGCGCCGGCAGGAAGCGGCGTACCGCATCATCCAGCGTCAGCCGGCCGGCCTCGACCTGCTGCATCACCGCCACGGCGGCAAACTGCTTGGCCAGCGAGCCGCTCTGGAACACCGTGGCCGGCGTCACCGGCACCGCGTGCTCGACATGGGCGATGCCGTAGCCACGCGCCAGCAGGACCCTGCCTTGCTGCAGCACGCCGACGGCGACGCCGGGGATGCGCTGGCTGCTCATGGCGTCGGCCACGATGGCGTCCACCGCGGTCAGCGCCGGCGGCTCGGCGGCGCGATCTCGCGGCGCGACGGCGCAGGCGCTCAGCAGCGCGAGCAGCAGGGGCCAGAGCCGTTGCAGGGCGAGGCGCATGGCCGCTGCCGGTTCAGAGGATGAAGCGACTCAGGTCCTCGTTCCTCGCCAGCTCGCCCAGTCGCTCGTCGACCATCCTGGCGTCGACCTGCAGCGCCTGACCGCCGCGGTTCGGCGCGTCGAAGCTGACGTCCTCGAGCAGGCGCTCCAGCACCGTGGCCAGGCGGCGCGCGCCGATGTTCTCGGTGCGCTCGTTGACCTCGTGGGCGATGCGCGCGAGGCGCTCGATGGCCTCGTCGCTGAACGACAGCTGCAGACCCTCGGTGCCCAGCAGGGCCTGGTACTGCTTGATCAGGCTGGCGTCGGTGCTGGTCAGGATGGCCTTGAAGTCGTCGACCGACAGCGAGGCGAGTTCCACGCGGATCGGGAAGCGGCCCTGCAGCTCCGGGATCAGGTCGGAAGGCTTGGCCAGGTGGAAGGCGCCGCTGGCGATGAAGAGGATGTGGTCGGTCTTCACCGGCCCGATCTTGGTGCTCACCGTGGTGCCCTCGACCAGGGGCAGCAGGTCGCGCTGCACGCCCTGGCGGCTGACGTCGGCGCCGCCCACCTCGCTGCGCGACGCGACCTTGTCGATCTCGTCGATGAAGACGATGCCGTTCTGCTCGGTCTTGTGCAGCGCCGCCTGCTTGATCTCGTCCTCGTTGACCAGCTTGGCGGCCTCCTCGTCGACGAGGGCGGCGAGGGCTTCCTTGATCTTCAGCTTGCGCGTCTTCTTCTTGCCGGCCGCCATCTGGCCGAACAGGCCCTTGAGCTGCTCGGCCATCTCCTCCATGCCTTGCGGGCCGAGGATCTCCATGGCGGGGGCCTTGTCGGCCAGGTCCAGCTCGATCTCCTTGTCGTCGAGCTGGCCCTCGCGCAGGCGCTTGCGCATGACCTGGCGCGCCGTGCCGTCGGCCTTGGGCTCGTCGAAGCCGACGGTCCGGGGCGGCGGCACCAGGATGTCGAGCACGCGCTCCTCGGCGGCGTCCTCGGCGAGCAATCGCTTCTTGGCCACCTGGGCCTCGCGCTCCTGCTTGACGGCGATGTCGATGAGGTCGCGGATGATGCTGTCGACGTCCTTGCCGACGTAGCCGACCTCGGTGAACTTGGTCGCCTCGACCTTGA
>VFQU01000071.1_pt1 | contig 149467 bp, 139 predicted proteins | sample 3512311 | NCBI WGS metagenome assembly VFQU01 (sample SAMN10412377, study PRJNA504923) | tailings metagenome | isolation source: Relicate 3 Philex TSF3 active mining site | place: Philippines: Tuba, Benguet | collected 2017-08-29
CCCGCCTCGATCACCTCCCACTTGGAGCTGTCGATCATCACCGGCACACGCGCGATGTCGGGCTCGGCAGCGATCAGCTTCAAAAAGGTCGTCATCGCGTGGACCGCGTCGAGCAGGCCCTCGTCCATGTTGACGTCGATCACCTGCGCGCCGTTCTCGACCTGCTGGCGCGCGACCTCGACCGCGGCGGCGTAGTCGCCCGCCATGATGAGCTTCTTGAACGCCGCCGATCCGGTGACGTTGGTGCGCTCGCCGATGTTGATGAAGCGGGAGGAGGAGGGTTGGATCATTATCTTTTCGCTCTTTTCGTCACCCCCGCGAAGGCGGGGGTCCAGCTCGTGTGTCGCCAACTCGTGTGTCGAAGCTCAGCTGGATCCCCGCCTTCGCGGGGATGACGGGGTGGGTCATGGGATTTAGGCCGCCACGAAGGCCTCGAGCCCCGTCAGGCGCATCGCCGGTTCGGGCGCGGGCAGCGTGCGCGGCCTGGACTGCGCCACCGCCGCCGCGATGGCGGCAATGTGGCCGGGGGTCGATCCGCAGCACCCGCCGAGGATGTTGACCTGCCCGTGCGCGGCCCAGTCGGCGACGAGGCCCGCGGTCGTCTCGGGGGCCTCGTCATACTGGCCGAGTTCGTTGGGCAGCCCCGCATTGGGGTAGATCAGCAGCAGCGCGTCGGCGATCTGCGAGAGCACCTTCACGTGCGGCCGCAGCTGCTCGGCGCCGAAGCTGCAATTGAGCCCGATGGTCAGCGGCTTGGCGTGCCGCACCGCGTACCAGAAGGCCTCGACCGTGTGCCCGGACAGGTTGCGGCCCGAGAGGTCGGTGAGCGTCATCGAGATCATCAGCGGCACCTCGCGGCCAAGCTCGCGCTCAAGCTGCTTCACCGCCATGATCCCGGCCTTGGCGTTCAGGGTGTCGAACACGGTCTCGATGAGGATGAAGTCCACCCCGCCCTCGATCAGCGCTGCGGCCTGTTCCTTGTAGACCGCGACCAGCTCGTCGAAATCGATCTCGCGGAAGCCGGGGTCCTCGACGTCGGGGCTGAGGGAGAGGGTCTTGTTGGTCGGGCCGATCGCGCCCGCGACGAAGCGGGGCTTGCCGTCCTTCGCCTCGTACTCGTCCGCCAGCCCGCGCGCGATTTGGCCAGAGGCGACGTTGATCTCGCGCACCAGACCTTCGGCCTTGTAGTCGGCTTGGCTGATGCGGTTCGCCGAGAAGGTGTTGGTGCTCACCACGTCGGATCCTGCGTCGAGGTAGGCGCGGGTGATGTCGGCGATCACGTCGGGGCGGGTCAGGGCGAGGATGTCGTTGTTGCCCTTCTGGTCGGCGGGCAGGCCGAGGTCGCCGGCGTAATCCGCCTCGGAGAGCTTGCGCTCCTGGATCTGCGTTCCGAAGGCGCCGTCGAAGATCAGCACGCGCTCGGCGGCGGCGGCGAGAAGGCGGTCACGCTGGCTCATGCGGCGGTCTCCGGTTGCGGGCGCTTTCCGAGCAGGTGGCAGATCGCGTAGGCGAGCTCGGGGCGGTTCAGGGTGTAGAAGTGGAAGTCGCGCACCCCGCCAGCATAGAGACGGCGGCACAGTTCCGCGGCGACCGTGGCGGCGACGAGTTGGCGCGCGGCGGGCTTGGCGTCGAGGCCCTCGAACAGCCCGTCCATCCACGCCGGGATCGCCGCCCCGCAGGCGCCCGCGAACTTCCGCGCCTGGGCGACATTGGTGACGGGGAGGATGCCGGGAAGGATCGGCGCGTCGATCCCCGCCGCGGCGCACTGGTCGCGAAAGCGGAAGAAGGTTTCGGCGGAGAAGAAGAACTGGCTGATCGCCCGCGTGGCACCGGCATCGAGCTTGCGCTTGAGGTTGTCGATGTCGTCCTGGGGCGAGGTCGCGTCCGGATGGCACTCGGGATAGGCGGCGACGCTGATCTCGAAGGGGGCGATGGCCTTGAGGCCCGCGACCAGTTCCGCCGCGCTCGCATAGCCTTCCGGATGCGGGGTGAAGGGCGCGCCGGGCTCGCCCGCGTCGCCGCGCAGCGCGACGATGTGGCGCACGCCCGCCTCCCAGTACTGCTCGGCCACCTCGCGGATCTCGTCCTTCGAGGCGGCGACACAGGTGAGGTGCGCGGCCGCCGGGAGCTTCGCCTCGGCGATGATCCGCGCGACGGTGGCGTGGGTGCGCTCGCGGGTCGATCCACCCGCGCCGTAGGTCACCGAGACGAAGCTCGGCCCGAGCGGCTTCAATTGCGTCACCGCGTCCCACAGCTGCTCCTCCATCTTCTCGCTCTTGGGCGGGAAGAACTCGAAACTCACCGCGACGTCGCCCGGCAGGCCCGAGAACAGCGGGGTGTCGGTGGCGGTGCGGTATTCGTGGAGCTGGTCGAGCGTCGGGGTCATCGGGCGGTTTCCAGAGCGGGGGCCTTGGGGGAAGCGGGGGCGCCGCGGCGGGTGGCGGTCCAGATCTTTACGACCAGCGCCCCGCCCTCGAGCGCGAGCGGCGCGCGCGCGGCAAAGCCGGCGGCGCGCAGCAGCTCGGCCATCTGGCGGTCGGAGAAGCCGAGGCGCACGTGCTGGTGGCGGGTGCGCAGCTCCTCGTGGTCGTGGCTCGCGAAGTCGACGATCGCGATCCGCCCGCCGCCGCGCAGCACCCGCGCCGCCTCGGCGAGCGCCGGGGCGGGATCGGGGGCGAAGTGGAGCACCTGGTGGAGGATCACCGTGTCGAAGCTCGCATCGGCGAAGGGCAGGTCGGCGAAGTCGCCCTGCACCAGTTCGACCCGCGCGGCGGGCAGGTGCTGGAGCTTGGCGCGCGCGACGCGCAGCATCTCGAGGTTCTTGTCGAGCGCGACGATCCGTTCGGCCGAGGGCGCGAAGAGCTCGGCCATGCGGCCCGTGCCGGTGCCGATGTCGAGGAGGTGGCCGAGCGGCGCGTCGGCGAGCGCCTCGGCGAGGCGGCGCTCGACCTCGGCATCGGCGCTGTGGAGCGCGCGCAGCTCGTCCCACTCGCCGGCATGGCGGGCGAAGTAGTGCTCGGCGGCGGCCTCGCGCGCCTGGCGGATCGCAGCGAGCTTGCGCCGGTCGGCCTCGCACAGGGCGGCGAAGGCGGGCTCCTCGTCCTCGGCAAGCGCGAGGAGGCTCTGCACCGCGGCGACCAGCGGCGCGCCGGATTCGCTCTGGCGCAGGAACACCCAGGAGCCCTCGCGGCGGCGCTCGGCGAGGCCTGCGTCGCACAGGATGCCGACATGGCGCGAGACGCGCGGCTGGCTCTGACCGAGCACCTGCGCGAGTTCGCCCACGGCGAGTTCCATCGCGCCGAGCAGGCGGGCGATGCGCAGCCGGGTCGGATCGCCCAGCGCCTTGAAGATGTCCTCAATCACCATGTGAGGAGGACCATATAAAGATATTTTTATATCTGTAAATCGTCCACGGCGCGGGCGGCGGCGATTTCCTGCGTCCGGATGCGGTGCGGATGTACTTACTCAACCCGGCAGGAGGATCGGGGCGGCGCCGCTGGCCGGGCGATAGGTCTCGGCGGTGGCGGGGATGTCGGCGCCGATATTGTAGCGCTCCAGGGCCTCCGCGATCGCGCCGCCCGCATCGCGCGCGGCGACCGCGACGAGGCAGCCGCCGAATCCCGCGCCCGTCAGTCGCACCCCGCCCGCCTCACCGAGCGCCTCGGCGACGAGGTCGGCCAGCCGGTCAATGGGCGGCAGCGACACGTCGAAGTCCTGCGCGAGCGAGAGGTGCGCCTCGCGCATCACCTCGGCGAGGAGCGCGGTGTTACCCTGCGCCAGGGCGACGCCGACCGGCTCGACCCGCGCGATCTCCCCGACCACGTGGCGGGCGCGGCGGTAGAGCACCGGATCGAGCGAGGCCGCGCCCTCTTCCAGCGTGGCGAGATCGAGGTCGCGCAGCGCCTTGACGCCGAAATGGGCCGCCGCCAGCTCGCACTCGGCGCGGCGCTGGTTGAAGGCGCTCTCGGTGAGGTTGCGGCGGATGCCGGTGTCGATGACGGTGATCGCGAGGCCCTCGTGGATCGGGATCGGCAGGGTCTGGAGCGTGCGGCAGTCGAGCAGCAGGGCGTGGTCGGCCACCGCCGCCGCCGAGGCCATCTGGTCCATGATCCCGCAGGCGCAGCCGACGAAATCGTTCTCGGCCAGCTGCGCGACCTTGGCGAGGATCTCGGGGGGCAGGCCCAGCCCGGAGAACTCGGAGCAGGCGAGCGCCACCGCCACCCCGAAGGCCGCCGAGGAGGACAGGCCCGCCCCGATCGGCACGTCGCCCGCAATCGCGATGCGCATCGGGCGGACCCGGTGCCCATAGCGCCCGATCGCCTGCACCACCCCGCGCACGTGATTCTCCCAGGCGTTCTCGCCGCGCCGGATCGGGGCGACGAGATCGAAGCTGTCGCGGGCGCTGAGCATCTCGCCCATGTCGAGCGCGACCGCCTCGAACAGCCTCTCCCGCGTCTCGGGCGCGGGCGGGCCGGCGGCGACGATCGTCTCGCGGTCGATGGCGCAGGGGAGGACGTAGCCGTCGTTGTAGTCGACATGCTCGCCGATCAGGTTGACCCGCCCTGGCGCGGCGAAGAAGCGCGTCGGCTCGGCCCCGTAGGCGAGCCGGTAGCCCTGCCGGGCACGGGCGATCAGTCTGGCGCGGCGATCCATCTTATTCCTGTTCCTTCGCTGGGGCGCGGTAATGCACCGTCCCGCTGACCGAACGCAACATCTCTGCCGCACGTTCGGGAGTGAGGTCGCGCTGCGGCTCCGCGAGCATCTCGTAGCCGACCATGAACTTGCGCACCGAGGCCGAGCGCAGCAGCGGCGGGTAGAAGTGCGCGTGGAGCTGCCAGTGGTCCTGCGGCCCCGCGGCAAAGGGCGCGCCGTGCCAGCCCATCGAATAGGGAAAGCTGGTGCGGAACAGGTTGTCGTAGCGGGTGGTGAGCGCCTTGAGGATGGCCGCGAGGCGGTCGCGCTGGCCGGAGGTCAGCTGCGGCATCCGCTGGACGGGAAAGCGTGGCAGCAGCAGGGTCTCGAACGGCCAGGCCGCCCAGAAGGGGACGATGGCGAGCCAGTCGTCGTTGATCTCGAGAGTGCGCTCGCCCGCGGCCTCGCGCTCCGCGACATCGAGCAGCAGCGGGCGGCCGTGCTCGGCGAACCAGGCGCGTTGCTGCACGTCCTCGCCCGCCGGCTCTTCGGGCACGTGGGCGGTCGCCCAGACCTGCCCGTGGGGATGGGGGTTCGAGCACCCCATCATCGCGCCCTTGTTCTCGAACACCTGCACATAGGCGAAGCGCTCGTTGAGTTCGGCGGTCTGGTCGGCCCAGCAATCGACCACGGCGCGCAGTTGTGCGGGGGTCAGAAGGGGCAGGGACTTACCGTGATCGGGCGAAAAGCAGATCACCCTGCACACCCCCGCCGAGGCCTCGGCGCGGAACAGCGGATCGCCGCTCGCGCCCCCGTCGGCCTCCGCCTCGAGCGCGGGGAAGTCGTTATCGAAGACGTAGATGCCCTCGTAGGCCGGGTTCGCCTCGCCGCCGACGCGGGCATTGCCGGGGCACAGGTAGCAGGTCGGGTCGTAGGCGGGCGGCGGCGGATCGGGTTCGCTCACCTCGCCCTGCCATGGCCGGCCCATGCGCTGCGGGGAGACCTGCACCCACCCGCCGGTGAGCGGGTTGAAGCGGCGATGCGGTCGGGCGAGGTCGAGGCTCACGCCGCCCGCTCCCGGAACAGCGCGCGCGGGGCGAAGACTGCCCGGCCGCCCAGCACGAAGCGGTTGAAGCCGAGCGCCGCGAAGACGCTCGTGACGAGGGTCACGACCATGAAGTCGATGTAGTGGAGCGTGATGAGGCCCGCCGGCTGGAGGACGAAGCTGTAGAGCGCGTAGAGCGCGAAGCCCCACACCACGCCGACGATCGCCGCGCGCGAGGCCACCCCGGTGAACAGCAGCCCGACGATAAAGGCCGAGAGGATCGGCATGGAGCTGAGCCCGTTCAGCTGCTGGAGCAGGTTGATGATGCTCTCGGCGTCGGCGTAGACCGGCACCAGCGCGATAGAAATCACCGTCAACAGCGTGGTGACGATGCTCGACAGCCGCCAGTGGTTCGCCACCGGGCCGACGAACTTCGCGTGGAAGTCGACGGCATAGAGGCTCACGGCGGCGTTCATGACAGCGGCCGTGTGGGCGATCACCGCGGCCGCGATCATCGCGGCGAAGATGCCCGACAGCCACGGTGGCAGCACCGCCCCGACGAGGCGGCCATAGGCGGCATCGTCGATGTCGCCGAACAGCTGGAAGGCGACCACGCCGGGGATCACCACGATCGCCGGGATGATGAGGATGCGCACCGCCGCCGCCGCCAGCACGCCCTTCTGCGCCTCGCGCACGCTGGGCGCGGCCATCGCCTTTTGGGTGATCGGCTGGTTGGTCGACCAGTAGTAGATCTGGATGAAGATCATGCCGGTGAACAGGGTGTGGAAGGGGATCGGCGAATCCGCCGCGCCGATCATGGTGAGGCGCTCGGGCGGGACGCCGCGGGCGATGTTCCAGTCGACCGCGTTCAGCGCCAGCACCACGATCAGCACCGCGATCGTCAGCACGCCGATGCCCGCATAGGTCTCCATCACCGCCACCGCGCGCAGGCCCCCGCTCATGGTGTAGACCCCCGCGACCACGCCGAGGAAGGCGGCGAGCACGATCAGCGGCAGCTCGATGCCCGCCGTCATCAGGAACAGCGCGCCCGAATAGATGCCCGCGGGCAGGTAAATGAGGATCATTCCGAAGAGGAAGATCGCCGACACCAGCGTCCGGATTCCGCCCCCCTGGTAACGCTGTTCGAGCAGTTCGGTCACGGTGGTGACCTTCGCGCGGTAATAGATCGGCACAAACACATAGGCGAGGATCAGGAGGCCCACGAAGCCGCTGATCTCCCACCAGGCGAGCAGCAGCATCTGGTTGCCGTTCATGCCGACGAGCTGGTCGGTCGAGAGGTTGGTGAGCGTGATCGCGCCCGCGACGAACAGCCAGTTGAGCTTGTTGCCCGCGAGGTAGACGTCCTTGTCCGACCCGTCGTGCCTTGCGCGGCGGATGGTCGCCCAGGTGACGAGGGCGATCGCCGCGGTGACGGCGAGGCACACCGCGATCTGCACGGCGCTTGTCGCCGACATGGTCCCGAACATTTGCGCGCTTTCCCCTCTCTCCTCGCGCGGTTACAGCGCATCGGTGCGTGCCGGACAAGCCCGGGGGCGAGTTTCCTCACCGGCGCGGGAGAGGGAGAGGGTGCGGGTGGAATTCGTCAGGCTGGACGGCGAGCGGCTGACGCTGGTCTTCGCGCTCGAGAAGGGCGGCGCGGCGGACTGCGTGTACCTCGGCGCGCGCCTGCCCGCAGGCGAGGACCTCGCGATGCTCGCCGCGGCGGGCGCGCGGGGGCGGCACGAGAGCCAGCCCGATGTGCCGCCGGTGCCGGGCCTCCTCCCCGAGCGCAAGGGCGGGTGGAGCGGGACGCCGGCGGTGGTCTTGCGGCGGGCCAGCGCGCGGGTTGCGACCCATTTCCGAGTGAGCGGCTGGGAGGCGGATGCGGGGGCGCTTGCGATCCGCTTCGCGGACCGCCTCGCGGGGGTGGAGGTCGCGGTCCGCTGGCGGATCGGCGCGGGGGATGTGCTGCGGTGCGCGGCGACGATCACGAACACCGCCGCGGCGCCGCTGGAGGTGGAGCGCTGCGCCGCGCTCGCCCTGCCGGTGCCTGCGCGCTTCACCGAGGCGACGACCTACGCGGGCCGCTGGGCCGCCGAAATGCAGGAGCACCGCCGCGCGATCCTCCCCGACGGGCTCAGGCGGGTGAGCGCTATCGGCAAGCCGGGCTTTGCGGGCGGCAACTGGCTGCTGCTCCATGCCGGGGAGGAGGTGCTGGGCGCCCACCTTTCCTGGAGCGGCGACCACTGGCTGGCGCTGGAACCCGACCGCCAGTGCGCCGCTGACGGGCGCGCGGTGCTGCTGATGGCCGCGGCGCTGGAGTCGGGCGAGGTCGTGCTGGCGCCGGACGACAGCGTGACAACGCCCGAGGCCGTCCTCGCCCTCGCTCCGAACCGCTCGGCGCTGGCGCAGGCCTTCCACGCCCACCTGCGCGCCGAGGTACTTCCGGGCCGAAAGGACTGGGGCCCACGCAAGGTGCACCTCAATTCCTGGGAGGCGCTCGGGTTCGACCTGTCGGAGGACGGCCTGATGGCGCTGGCGGATCAGGCCGCCGCTCTCGGCGCCGAGCGCTTCGTGCTGGACGACGGATGGTTCGGGGGGCGGCGCGACGACACCACGAGCCTCGGCGACTGGACCGTCTCTCCCGACGTCTTCCCCAACGGCCTCGCCCCGCTGATCGCGCACGTCAAATCGCTCGGCATGGACTTCGGCTTGTGGGTCGAGCCGGAAATGGTCTCGCCCGACAGTGACCTTTATCGCGCGCACCCCGACTGGTGCCTCCACACCGAAGGCCGCGAGGAGCGCCCCACCATGCGCGGCCAGCTCGCGCTCGACATGGCGCGCGAGGAGGTGCGCAACCACCTTTTCGCCGCCCTCGACGCCCTGCTGCGCGAGAATGCCATCGCCTACCTCAAGTGGGACCACAACCGCGACCTCTTCCCTTGCGCCCCCGGGCAGGCCGAGGGCTTCCATGCCCTCCTCGACCGCCTGCGCGCCGCGCATCCGCAGGTCGAGATCGAAAGCTGTGCGAGCGGCGGGGGGCGGATCGATTTCGCCGTGCTCTCGCGAGTCCACCGCGTCTGGCCCAGCGACAACAACGATGCCGTCGAGCGGCTGCGGATCATGCCCGCGTGGAGCCAGTTCCTGCCCCTGGAAGTGCTCGGCAGCCATGTCGGCCCCTCGCCCAACCCGATCACCGGGCGGCGCCTCGGCATGGACTTCCGCGCCAAGGTCGCGATCTTCGGCCACATGGGCGTTGAGGCCGACCCGGCGCGGATGAGCGACAGGGAGCGCGAGACCCTCAAGGCGCACATCGCCCTCTACACGGCGTGGCGCGGAGTGCTGCATGCGGGCGCGCTCCACCGCCTCGCGCATCCCGATCAGAACGTCACCGGCCTCATGGTCAGCCATGAAGACAGGGCGCTGGCGCTCGTCGCCCAGACCGCCTTCTCGCCCGTGTTCGACGCAGCGCCCATCCGCCTTGCGGGCCTCGCCCCGGAGGCGCGCTACCGTGTCACCCTGCCCGAGCCGTGGCCACCCAAGGCGAAGCACTACCTCGCGAACCCCGACCAGTGGCGCGCAGGCCTCGTCCTCTCCGGCACCGCGCTGATGACCCACGGCCTCGCCCTCCCCCTCACCCACCCCGAGACGGCGTGGCTGATCGCCCTCGAAAGGCTTGCCGCATGAAGCTCGGCTGCTGCTACTACCCCGAACACTGGCCCGAGGACCTCTGGGCCGAGGACGCCCGCCGGATGCGCGACATGGGCCTCAGCCTCGTGCGCATCGGCGAGTTCGCGTGGAGCCGCATCGAACCGGAGCCCGGCCATTGCGACTGGGGCTGGCTCGACCGCGCCATCGACACCCTCCACGCCGCGAGCCTGAAGGTCATCCTCGGCACCCCCACCGCGACCCCGCCCAAGTGGCTCGTCGACAGCATGCCCGACATGGTCGCCATCGACGAACAGGGCCGCCCCCGCGGCTTCGGCTCGCGGCGGCACTACTGCTTCTCCCACGAGGGTTATCGCAAGGAAGCCGTGCGCATCGTCGCCGCCCTCGCGGAACGGTATGGCAAACACCCGGCGATCGCGATGTGGCAGACCGACAACGAGTACGGCTGCCACGACACGGTGCTCTCCTTCTCCGCCGCTGCCGCGTCGGCGTTCCGCGGCTGGCTGGCGGCCCGCTACGGCGACATCGCGGTGCTCAACGAGGCCTGGGGCAACGTGTTCTGGAGCATGGAATACCGAAGCTTCGCCGAGGTCGATCCGCCGCACCTCACCGTCACCGAGGCGAACCCCGCGCACTGGCTCGATTACCGCCGCTTCGCCTCGGACCAGGTCGCGAGCTTCAACCGCGAGCAGGTGGCGATCCTCAACGTCCATTCGCCGCGCGTGCCGATCACCCACAACTTCATGGGCTTCTTCACCGAGTTCGATCACCACGCCATCGGCCGCGACATCGACGTGGCGACGTGGGATTCGTACCCGCTCGGCTTCCTCGAGCAGTTCTGGTTCTCCTCCGAGGAGAAGGCCGCCTACCTCAGGCAGGGCCACCCCGACATCGCCGCCTTCCACCACGACCTCTGTCGCGGGTGTTCGCAGGGGCGCTGGGGGGTGATGGAGCAGCAGCCCGGCCCGGTGAATTGGGCGCGCTTCAACCCCGCGCCGCTTCCCGGCATGGTCGCCCTGTGGACGCTGGAGGCGGCGGCGCACGGGGCGGAGTTCACCTCCTATTTCCGCTGGCGGCAGGCCCCTTTCGCGCAGGAGCAGATGCACGCCGGGCTCCTGCGCCCCGATTCCTCGGAAGCCGAGGCCGCCGAGGAGGTGCGGCAGGCGGCGGCGGTGCTGGAGGGGATCGGACCGCAGGTGGCGGTGCAAGCCCAGGTCGCGCTGGTGTTTTCCTACGAGGCCGCCTGGGTCATCGGCATCCAGCCGCAGGGGGCGAGCTTCCGCTATCTGGAGCTGGTGTTCGAGTGCTACTCGGCGCTGCGGGCGCGGGGCCTCGACGTCGACATCGTCTCGCCCGACGCGGACCTTGAAGGCTACCGCATGGTGGTGGTGCCCACCCTCCCCATCGTTCCGGAGGGTTTTGCAGCGAAGCTGGCGGCGTTCGATGGCCCGGTGCTGCTGGGGCCGCGCTCGGGAAGCAAGACGGCGAGCTTTCGCATCCCCGACACGCTCGCGCCGGGCGAGTTGCGCGACCTCGTCCCCCTCACCGTCACCCGCGTCGAATCCCTGCGCGACGGGGTGGCCGAGCCGGCGGAAGGCTTCGCCGTGACCCGCTGGCGCGAGGACGTCGCCAGCGACCTCGCCCCCGAATGGACCGACGCGGCAGGGCGCGGCGTCGTTTACTACAAGGGGAGCGTGCGATATTGCACGGTATGGCCCGACCGCGCGCTGCTCGCCCTGCTGGTCGAGCGCATGGCGGCAGAGGCCGGGCTGGACCTGCTGGATCTACCCGCAGGAATCCGGGTGCGCCGCACGCAAGCGCATGTTTTCACGTTAAATTACGGCTCGCATGCCGTTTTCGTGCCGCATCTAGGGGCCACCTTGCCCCCTGCTCGCTGGCATCTAGACCCCCGCTAAACGGCTCCAGACCCGCCTTAGACCCGCGCTAGCCCCCCTCCAGAAGCCGCCGGTAATGGGATTCCAGCGTCTCCGAGCCGAATTCGGGGGTGAGCTCGGCGGAATAGGTGCCGGTGGCGGGATCGAGCACCAGCATCGATTCGGTGGCGTAGTAGCGGGCGATCCGGGCATACTCCGCCTTCTCCGCGAACCAGTGGGAAAAGGGCGCGCCGAGGGCGAGGATGCGCTCGGCGGCGGTGAAGAGCCTGGGCGATACCGACTTGAACCGCGGCGGTTTTCCGGCCACGCGGAAGAGCAGTTCTCCCTGTTCTTTTAAGGAGATGGCGGGGCCGGGCCCGCCGATGGGGAGGACCTTGCCGAGCCTGTCCGCGTTGTCGATGCACTGGCAGATGAAGCTTGCGAGGTCGTCGTCGGAGATCGGCTTGCAGCGCGTGAGCTCGCCGTCGCCGAAGATCAGGAAGGGCTTGCCCGCCTTCACCCATTTCCCCTGTCCGGACAAGGACTTGAAGAAGGCGGTGGGGCGCACGACGGTGTAGCCGATCCCGCTCGCGGCGAGCTCCGCCTCGAAGGCGAGCTTGGCATGCTGGAAGGCGAGCAGCGGCTTCTGCACGCAGATCGCCGAGAGGAGGATGAAGTGCCCCACCCCCGCCCCCTGCGCGGCCTTCAGCAGCATCACATTGGCTTCATAATCAACGCGTTGCGCGTCCTTCGGCGCGCCCGAGCGCGAGGCGATGCAGGAGATCACCACCTCCGGCGCGGCCTCCGCCATCGCCCGCTCGAGCGCCTCCCGCTCCGCCAGCACCGCTCGCCCCGGCGCGGTCGCGCGGTGCCCCTCCACCTCCAGCCGCCGCTGCACCGCCGAGCCGATCGTGCCGCTCGCTCCGGCAAGGAAAACGCGGCGCGGCGTAGGAGTGGCCCTGGTCATTCCCTAGCCTAGCGCGGCGCGGCGGCGGGCAAAAGTGGCAGTTGCCGCCCGCCCCTTGCCCCCGCAGCATCGCCCATGCATCCTGCGCGCCGGGAGAGGAGGGCACGTCATGACAGCCGAATACGACCTGGTGATCCGCGGCGGCACGATCGCCGACGGGACGGGCGGGGATCTCGTCGAGGGCGACCTCGCGATCGCAGGCGGGCGCATCGCCGCGATCGGCAAGGGGCTCGGGCGCGGAACGGAAGAGATTGACGCCAAAGGCAAAATCGTCACCCCCGGGTTCATCGACGTCCACACCCACTACGACGGCCAGTGCATCTGGGCCGAGGAACTCTCCCCCTCCTCCTCGCACGGGGTAACGACCGCCGTGATGGGCAATTGCGGGGTCGGCTTCGCCCCCTGCCGCAAGAGCGATCACGCGATGCTGGTCGACGTGATGGAAGGCGTCGAGGACATCCCCGGTGTGGTGATGACCGAGGGGCTGCCGTGGGACTGGGAGACCTTCCCCGAATATCTCGACACCGTCGCGGCCGGAAAGCGCGACATCGACGTCGCCGCCTATCTCCCGCACTCCCCCTTGCGGGTCTATGCGATGGGCGAACGCGGCGCGGCGCGCGAGGCGGCACGCGCGGACGACCTCGCGCTGATGCGCCGCCTGACCGCCGAGGCAATACGCGCCGGAGCCCTCGGCTTCGCCACCTCGCGGCTCAGCATCCACAAGACCGCGGGCGGCGACGCGATCCCGACCTTCGACACCGACATCGCCGAGCTGGAAGCCATAGCGCGCGGGATGGCCGATGCCGGTGCGGGGACCTTCCAGGTGGTGCTCGACGCCTTCGTCGGATGGGACAGGGAGTACAAAGTGATTGAGCGGGTGATCGCCGCGAGCGGCCGCCCAGCGACCTTCACCCTCGCCTCGGGCAACGATGCGCCGCCGCGCTGGCGCCGGGTGCTGGAGATGCTGGAGCGGACCAATGCCGAGGGCGGGGTGGCGACGGCGCAGGTCATGCCGCGCCCGATAGGGCTGATCGCCGGGCTCGAGCTGACGGTGCACCCCTTCGTGCTGTGCCCGAGCTGGGCGAAGATCGCGCACCTCCCCGTCCCCGAACAGGTCGCCGCGATGCGCGACCCCGCCTTGCGCGCGGCGCTCCTCACCGAGGACTTCGCCCCCGGCCACCCCTTCAACGAGCTCGCCCGCAACTGGCGCTGGCTGTTCCCGCTCGACGATCCGCCGGACTATGCCCCGCCCGCCTCCCTCAGCATGGCCGCGCAGGCCGCCGCGCGCGGGTGTTCGCCGCAGGAGATCGCCTACGAGCGCCTGCTCGCGACCGAGGGCCGGGGCCTGTTCCTGGCGGCGCTCGGCAATTACGAGAACGCGAGCCTCGCCAGCGCCCACGAGATGCTGCGGCACCCCCACTGCGTCCCGGGCCTCGGCGACGGCGGGGCGCATTACGGGGCGATCTGCGACGCGAGCTATTCGACCTACCTCCTCACCCAGTTCGTCAAGGGTGATCGGCCGCTGACCCTCGGCCTTGCCGAGGCGGTGCACATGCTTGGAGCGAAGGCGGCGCGGGCGGTGGGGCTGGAGGATCGCGGCACGCTGCGGGTCGGCGGGCGCGCGGACCTCAACGTGATCGACCTCGATGGCCTGAGGCTGCACCTTCCCGAGGTGGTGCGCGATCTGCCCGCCGGTGGACGGCGTCTTCACCAGCGCGCGACCGGCTACGAGGCGACGATCGTGGCAGGCGAGGTGATCCGCCGCTTCGACCAGTCGACCGGCGCAAGACCTGGGCGGCTGGTGCGCGGCGCGGGCTACCGGGCGGCCGCCTAGCGAGGCGCCTCGGGCACCGCGAAAAGCAGCCCGCTCCCGGCGTCCGGCACCGCCACAAAGCCTTCCGGCGGCGTCACGGGCCCGTCAAGGGCGCCGACGATCCAGATGTGGGTGAAGGCGCCGCGCGGCAGCTGACCGAGCGCCGTCGTGAGCGGCGGGCGCGAGGGCATCGCGCAGTTCCCGCCCATCACGAGGTGCGAGGGATCGCGCACGAAGGGCTCGGCCGCGGGATAGTGGACCTTCAGCGGGCTGACCCCCGGATGCTGCCACTGGTCGTTGACGAAGACGCTGCGCCGGGCCAGCGCCGCGCCGGCGAGGTGATCGAGCGGCGCGAGCGCCCAGCGGGTGTGGCAGGGCTTGACCGAGAAGAAGGCCACCCGCGCGCCGACCGGCATCCTGTCGAGCGCCGGAAGGGCGGCCTGCACCAAACGGTCCTGTTCGACATAGGCGATCGTGGTCGTCGCCATGCGCAAACCGAAGAACGCCAGCGCGAGCGCGCTCGCCGCCAGCAGGACGCGCGAATGGCGCCGCACCGGGCCGATCGCCACCAGCGCGAGCGCGAAGGCATAGGGCAGCAGCCGCATGTCGGCGAAGGCCGAGCCGAACACCCGGAAGGGCAGGACGGAAAAGGACACGAGACACAGCACCGCGGCGAGGCCGATGGCGCGGTCGAAGCGCACGGTCGGGCTGAACAGCGCCCAGACGAGCAGCCCCGCGACCGCAATCACAGAGCCGATGTCGAAATCGCGCCAGTAGGTCCGCAAGGGGGACATCAGCCAGACGAGCTTGAACTCGAACCCCCAGCCCGACATGGCCGCTCCCGAGGATTCTACGCGCCAGATCACCATCGGCACGATCGGCAGCAGCAGGGGCCAGCATGCCGCGAGAATGCGCCCCACCGCCCTCACCGGATGCATCCGGGCGGTGATGACCTCGGCAAGCATGGTCGATCCGCACAACAGGCCGAGGAAGGCCCACCCATAGGTGTGGCACACCCAGATGGACACGCCCGCCACCGCCAGCCACACGCCGGCCGCCGCCTCGCCTCGTCCACGCCGCAGGCGCCGCCACGCGACATAGGCGAGCATCGCCAGCGCCATGCTCAGCGTGTAGTTGATGAAGCCGTAGTTGAAGGGATAGCCGTAGAGGAAGGGGATCGCCGCCAGCGCGAAGGGGGTGATCCGGCCGTGCACCTCGCGGGCCAGCAGCATCAGCGCGAGCGCGCCGAGGAGCTGCGTCAGGATCACGAGAGTCCGCACCGCGCCCTCGAGCCCCAGGACAGGGTGCAGCACCTGCACCAGAAGGTCGCCGCCGAGATTGCCGATCAGCCCCCACTCGTAGGAGAAGAAGGGTCGCAGTTCCGGCCGCTGCGCGAGTTCGGTCTGCACCGCGTAGCGCCCCAGGTGGCCGTAGAGATCGACCAGCGGCGGGATGCCGACCGGCAGCAGCGGGGCAATCGCCAGCAGGCAGACCAGCGCCACGACCGGCCAGCGATCGAGCAGGTGCGGCGTGCCGGCGATGGGCACGCCCGTGATCGGGGACAAAGGCTTCATTCGGAGACTGCGGGCCTGAAGACGACGAACTGGGAGAGGAGGAAGAAGATCAGCACATAGGCGGCGATCGCGGGCAGCTGCGCCAGCGCGCTGTCGGCACCGAGCACCGACTGCGCGGCGAGCAGCACCGCGACATTGGCGCCGTAGGCGACGGCGAAGGCGGCGAGGAACTTCGCCACCTCGCGCGCGCTCACGCTGCCCGTGACGCCGAAGACGAAGCGCCGGTTGAGCGTGAAGGACAGCACCAGGCCGACCGCATAGCCCGCGGCATTGGCCGCGAGGCCTCCGAGGCCCGCCCATAGCCCGCCGAAGATCACCGCCCAGCCCACCGCGGAATTGGCGAGCCCGGTCAGCCCGAAACGCAACAGGCGCGCGATCATCGGCTCAACGCGCGACGAGGCAGTACTGCGCGCCGAGCGGCAGCCAACCGAGCGCCCGCTCGAGCGGGCGCAGGGGGGCGAGGATCGCCGGGAAGAACAGCGTCCAGTGCAGGGCGACGTCGGTGAAGCCCGCCGCACGGAAGCGGCGACGCATCTCGGGGGCGGAAATTAGCACCGCGTTGCGATCGAAAGGGCAGGTCGCGACCGCGTGGCGGGTCAGAGGGTTCCAGGGGTTGTGCTCGAAGAGCACGAAGCGCCCCTGCGGCGTCAGGGTGCGTCGGATCTCGCCGAGCAGGCGGATGTGGTCCTCCGCCGGAATGTGGTGGAAGACGCAGGCCGTGAAGGCGAGGTCGAAGCTCGCCGCCTCGAAGGGCAGGGTCTGTCCGTCGTAGCACACCGCCTCGATCGGACGGATCGCGCGGCCTTCGCAATGGGTGAGCGAGCGCGCCGAGACGTCGAGCGCGGTCAGCGCGGCGTCGGGGAAGGCGCGTTGCAGGTGGGCGATGCAGTTGCCCCGCCCTGCCCCGAAGTCCATGATCCGCCGCGGTTCGACCCCGGCGGCCGCCAGCGCCCGCGCCGCTTCGGCGGCCTTGTAGGCGGCGAAGAAGTCGGGATCCTCGCCGCTCAGCCTCACCGAGGCCGCGTGCTGCGCGTCGTATTCGTCCACATAGGCGTCGAATTCAGCCTGCGGCACGGATGCTCTCCTTCTGCTCGGCATCGGCGGCAGCGGCGCTCGCCTCCGCGGGTGCAGCACCGGCCGCCGCTGGGTGCCGGCGCACCTCGGAAACGATGAAGAGCGGGCGCCGCTTGGCCTCCATGTACATGCGGCCGAGGTACTCGCCGAAGACCCCGAGCACCAGCAGCTGCACGCTGCCCATGATAAGGGTCAGCGCCGCGAGGCTCGCCCAACCCTGCACGGTGCCGCCCTGCAGCCACACCCAGACGATCCCGACCAGCGAGACGAGGCCAGCGAGGCCGAACAGCATGCCAAGGTGCGAGGCAAAGCGCAGCGGCACGGTCGAGAAGCTGGTGACCGCGTCGATGGCCAGCGCGACCATCTTGCGCAGCGGGTAGTTGGTCTCGCCCGCGAAACGCGCGTGGCGCTCATAGGGGAAAGCGGTCTGGTTGAAGCCGACATGGCTCACCATCCCGCGGATGAAGCGGTAGCGCTCGGGCATGGCGTTGAGCTGGTCGGCGACCCGGCGCGTCATCAGCCGGAAGTCGCCGGTGTCGGGCGGGATGTGGGTGTCGACCAGCCGGGCGAGCAGACGGTAGAACAGCGAGGCGGTGCCGCGCTTGAAGGCGGTCTCTCCGTGGCGCTTGACGCGCTGGCCGTAGACCACGTCGTAGCCCTGACGCAGCCGCTCGAGCATGGGCCCGAGCAGCTCGGGCGGGTCCTGGAGGTCGGCGTCGAGCACAAAGACGAGCGCGCCGCGCACGTGGTGGAGCCCGGCTGTCAGCGCCAGCTGGTGCCCGTGGTTGCGCGAGAGGTCGATCGCGACGATGCGCGGGTCGCGGTCGGCATGGTTGCAGATGGCTGCCCAGCTGGCATCCTTCGACCCGTCGTTGACGAGGATCAGCTCGTAACGGTCGGCGAAGATGGCCTCCGCCGCCTTGGTCACCCGCTCGACCAGCGCCGCGAGCCCGGCTTCCTCGTTGTACACGGGAATGACGATCGACAGCTCGCAATGACCGGTCATGGCCTGCGGATGCTGCATCTTACCGATCCTCCTGAAGCTGGAGACGACGCCATCGAAACAGGTTGCCGCGCGCCCCGCACCTCTGGACAATCGCCCCCGCGCGAGAGGCGAGGTGGTGCCGCTTACGTGACTCGAACACGTGACCCCATCATTACGAATGATGTGCTCTACCGACTGAGCTAAAGCGGCATCCCTGCTCGCGGCCCTAATGCGGGTGGGCCGCAGGCGCAATGCAAAGGTGGAGGCCCGAGCCGGAATCGAACCGGCGTATACGGATTTGCAGTCCGCTGCGTCACCACTCCGCCATCGGGCCGAGCCGCCCGGTGCAGATGCTCCGAACGGATGCGGGGCCCTAGCGATTCGCCAGGGCAAAGGCAATCCGAGAATGCGGGCCGGTCCTTACGCTACGTCAGTCTGGACGCGGTCCGCCGCGCGCGGCAAAGCACGGCGCCATGACCATCGCCAGCCTGCTCGAACCCGTCACCGGCCAGCCCGGCCCGGCCCGCCTCGCCCACGCCGCCGACTGGATGCAGGGCAGGACCCTCTACGGCGGTGCATCGGCGCTCGTCGCCTACACGATGGCGGTGCGGGCCTTCCCCGGCCTCCCGCCGCTGCGCGCCGGGCAAGTCGCCTTCGTCGCGCCAGTGGGCGAGGACATCGAACTCGCCGCCCATATCGTCCGGCAGGGCCGCAACGTCACACAGGTGCGCAGCGAGATCATGAGCGAAGGCGGCGTTGCCCTCACCGCTTTCTGGTTATTCGGCGAGGGACGCGAGGCGAACGCGGTCCACCCTTCCGCGCCTCCGGAGGACTGGCCCGGCGCCCCCGAGGACAACCCGGTCGCGATGATGGGCCAAGGCCCGACCTTTATCCAGAAGAACTTCGAGCTGCGCTACGGGCAGCCGAAGTACGGCGATCGCGGCGCGGCGGTGCGCCGCTGGGCGCGGCTCACCGAGGCGCACGATCTCGATCCCGTGTCCAGGCTGGTGCTGATGGGCGACGTCATGCCGCCGGGCGCGATGCGGGCCATGCAGCGGCAAGGGCCGATCAGCTCGATCAACTGGTCCTTCAACGTGCTCGACCCTGAGAGCCGTTCGCGCGGCGGCTGGTATCTCGCCGAGAACGCCAGCCAGCACGCCGATGCGGGCTATTCGTCGGAACGGCTTCGGATGTGGGACGCGGAAGGCCGGCAGGTGCTCGACGGGCTGCAATGCGTGGCGGTGTTCGGCTGAAGGGCCGCCGCCTCACACGTCCTCGAAGTTCGGCTTCCTGCGCTCCATTTCGGCCATCACCGCCTCGACCTGGTTGCGGCTGCGCATGATCGCGTGCTGCTCGATGCTCTCCTCGAGCAGGATCGCGTCGGTCTCCCGCTCCCACATGCTCGCCTGGAGGCGCTTGGCGGCGCGGATCGCGTGGGGGTTCTTGAGCGCGATCTGGCGAGCGATCGCAAGCGCGCGCTCGCGCGGGTGCTCGTCGACATAGGTCGCAAGGCCCAGATGCAGCGCCTCGGTGCCCGTGAACTCGCGGTTGGTGTAGACGAGCTCGCGCAGCACGTCGTCGCGCACCAGCCCGCGCCACAGCACATAGCCGCCCATGTCGGGGACGAGGCCCCACTTGAGCTCCATGATCGCCATGCGGGTGGTGGGATGGACAATGCGGATGTCCGCCCCGCTCGCGATCTGCAATCCGCCGCCGAAGCACACCCCGTGGACGGCCGCGATCACCGGCACCGGGAGCTTGCGCCACTGCATCGCGACCTGCTGCGCGCGGTTGGCGTTGCCATAGGTGCGCTCGGTGAGGCTCGGCTCGTCCTCGGGGGGCTTTCTCGAGAAGTTCGACAGGTCGAGCCCGGCGCAGAAGGCCCGGCCTTCACCCGAGAGCACCACCGCGCGCAGCCCCTTCATCCGCTGGAGCGTGCTGCCGGCCTCGATTATACGCTGAAACATCTCCGGATCGAGGGCATTCATCTTCTCGGCCCGTACGAAACGGACCTCGGCCACGCCGTCCTCGCCGAGCTCGATGGCGACGCGGTCGTTGGCGATCGTGGTGGCGGTGGCGGACATGGTGCTGTGATCCCTCGCGGCTGTCTCTAGCGGCGAGATTGACCGATCCCCCGCGACCTGTCCAGAGCCCGCCTAGTCCGCGGTGGCGCGGGCCCGATCGTGGGGAGACGGTACTTGGAGGAAGTGACGGCCCCCAGGGTCGGTGGCGACCAGATGCCCCAGCCCCGCCGCCGCGAGCCTTGCGCGCAGACGCGTCAGATACGCCGGCACGGCATCGGCTTCTGTCGCGAAGGGGATGCGCCAGGCCTCGGCGCAGAGCTGCCGCGCGGTGAGCCGCTCCCCGGGCCGGGCCGCGAGCCGCCACAGCAGGGCAAACTCGCGCGGATGGAGGTCCAGCCAGCGGTCCTCGACCCGTCCGTCGCGGTGATGGAGATCGAGCGTTGCGTCCCCCGCCTCGCGGAACCGCGCCACCGTGGTGTCGCAGTCCGGATGATATTCGAGATGTAGCGGAACGTTCACAGCAGTCCTCCCGCGCGCATCGAGTAGACCGCGTCCTCGGTGAAGATCAGGTGGTCGACCAGCGCGATGTCGAGCGCGCGCGCCACCTCCACGAGGCGACGGGTGGCGGTGATGTCGCGGCCGCTCGGACGGCAGTGGCCGGACGGGTGGCTGTGGGCGAGGATGATCCCGGCCGCGTCATGGCGGAGCGCCTCCCCCAGCAGCTTGCGCATGCTGAGCGTCAGCGCGCTGATCGTCCCCACCCCGCAGGGCGCGTCGCCGAGCCACGCGCTGGCATCGTCGAGGAAGATCGCGTGGCCCCGCTCGCACTGCGCGGGGGGAGCAAGGACGATGCCGCGCAGATAGGCGATCATCGCGGCAGCCCGCCGTTCCTGCGGGATCGCGCCTGCCGACACGGGCACCCGCGCCTGCGCCTGCTCTGACTCCATGCTCCGCACCGTCACAGCGCCAGCCCTGCTCCGGGCATCGGCGGAACCCGCCAGGCGCGATACTGGCCGTAGCGGCGCTGGCGCCGGACGTGGCGGACGAAACCGCCGATCAGCAGCAGCAGCTGGCAATAGGACGGGCCGATCACCAGGATCGCCACGGCAAAGGGCGAGACGCCGTCGACCAGCGCCCGCACGAGGTGCGCGCAGACCGCGACGAGCTGGAAGCCCGCGATCCATAGCGGGTAATTGCGGTTCGCTTTCAGGGCGATTCCGACGAACATTACGGCGGCGAAGATGTCGAGCAGCATGAAGACCGGCGCATAGGGGCCGACCTCGACAGCCTTCAGGCCGAACCACCACACCACGTAGATCGGCAGCACCATCGTGGCGAGGAACACGCCGATCAGCCAGCGTTCCGGGCCCCCGCCCCAGCGCCAGATCGCGACCGCAAGCAGCAGCGCGACGAGGTGCTGGGCGGGAGCCCGGTATGCATTGAACAGTTCGAGCCAGTCGCCCATGCGTCAGGCTTGCACCCGCTCCGGCTTGGCTGCAACGGGAGCGGAGGCCGGCGCGATGGCGTCGGCGGGAATGGTGGTCACCCCGCCCGAATCCCCGCCCGCGTGGACCCGCGCGACCTTGCTGAGCTCGTCATGGACGCGCAGCAGGTTCGTCGACATGGCGGTGGCCTGGCTCTCGGCCTCGGTCAGTCGCAGCAGCGCGCGCTGCCCGGTGTGAACCTCGACCGACGGGTTCTGTCGTGCCGACAGCATGGCCTGCTTGAGCCGGGCCATGGCGATGATCGCCTCGTCGGCCAGCGCCTCGGCTTCCCGGATCAGCTTCTTGAGATTGTGCGCGTCGGCAAGAATACGGTTTTCCATTCTGACTCTCCAGCGGCTGTCGGTGCTCAACCGGCCGCGACCCCTGGTTCCCCGGAGTAGTGAGCCTTGCCTTCCGTCGCCGCACTGAGGGTCATGGCGGCGGTCACCGCGAGGATCGCGGCCGCCAGTATTCCCGATGCAATCCCGACGATTGCCCCAAGCCGGAAAAGGACGGCATGCTCACCATCGAGCACTCCGGGGACGACCTTCGGTTCGCCAGGCCTCAGCCACGGTGCCTGTTCTATCAGGGGCATCGCGTCGCTGAGCACAAGCCGGCCCGGGTCGTCCCGCTCGCGGAAATCAGCCGGATCAGCCGCGGGGTTAATCTGCGTTTTTGTGTATGCAGCTTCGCTGAAGGGGTTGAGCGAAGCTGTATCCGGAGCATTCCCGGGGGTACTATCCGGAAGCTGCTCGGGCGTCTCGGGAGCGAGCGTCGCGCGGTAGTTCTCGACCAGTTCCCCGAGATTGCCGGCCGCGTAGAAGTCTTTGAGCGCGCGGATGTGCTGGTTGATCCGGGTCTCGGAAACCCCGAGTTCCATGGCGATCACCTTGATCGGAACGCGCCGGTCGATGCGCTCCATCACGGCACGTTGCCTGTCGGTCAGCCGCCGCGCGGCTCCGGACGCCATCACCCTCTCCTCTTCTCGCGACTCACTTCATCTTGCAAAAAACACCGACTAACTCACCATAGCGCGATTAGTCGGATTTTTCTGAGAAGGGAACGCCTCACAAGCCAGCGATTCTGTTAGGCGGCCGAGCTGTTGACGCCCAGCGACTGGAGATAGCGCCGGATGTTGCGCGCCGCCTGCCGCAGCCGCTGCTCGTTCTCGACCATCGCAATCCGCACGAAGCCCTCGCCGTTCTCGCCATAGCCCACCCCCGGGGCCACCGCGACCTGCGCCTGGGTGAGGAGCTGCTTGGAGAACTCGAGGCTGCCCATCGACTTCAGCGCCGGCGGGAGCGGCGCCCAGGCGAACATCGAGGCGGCGGGCGGCGGGATATCCCAGCCGGCGCGGCCGAAGGCCTCGACCATCACGTCGCGGCGCTTGCGATAGAGTTCGCGGTTGGTCTCGACGATGTCCTGCGGGCCGTTGAGGGCCGCGCAGGCCGCCGCCTGGATCGGGGTGAAGGCGCCGTAATCGAGATAGGACTTCACCCGGGTGAGCGCCGCGATCAGCTGGCGGTTGCCGACCGCGAAGCCCATCCGCCAGCCCGCCATCGAATAGGTCTTGGACATTGAGGTGAACTCGATCGCCACGTCCTTCGCGCCCGGCACCTGCATGATCGAGGGCGTCGGGTTGCCGTCGAAATAGAGCTCGGAATAAGCAAGGTCGCTGACGACCCACACCTGGTTCTCGCGCGCCCAGGCGACCAGCCGCTCGTAAAAGGCGAGGTCGACCGTCTCGGCAGTGGGGTTGGAGGGGTAGCTCACCACCAGCACCGAGGGGCGCGGGACGGTGAAGTTCATCGCCCGCTCAAGCGATTCCCAGTACTCCGCGTCGGGCGTGGTCGGCACCGAGCGGATCGTCGCGCCGGCGATGATGAAGCCGAAGGTGTGGATCGGGTAGGAGGGATTGGGCGCCAGCACGACGTCGCCCGGCGCGATGATCGCGGTGGCGAGGCTCGAGAGCCCCTCCTTGGAGCCCATCGTCACCACGACCTCGGTCTCGGGATCGAGCTCCACCCCGAAGCGGCGCGCGTAGTAGCCCGCCTGCGCGCGGCGCAGGCCCGGAATGCCCTTCGACTGCGAATAGCCGTGCGCGTCGGGCTTGGCCGCGACCTCGCACAGCTTGTCGATCACGTGCTGCGGCGGGGGCTGGTCGGGATTGCCCATGCCGAGGTCGATGATGTCCTGACCGGCCAGCCTTGCGGCATGACGCATGGCGTTGACCTCCGCGATCACATACGGGGGCATCCGCTTCATGCGATAGAACTGGTCGTTCATGGTCGTCATCACCTCGTCTTGTGCCGCGACCATCAGGCCGCCGCAGCCTCTCCCTAGGCGAAGATCGCGTTTACAGGGAAGGCTTTTCGGCGAGTTGCGATGCTGCCCGATTGGGAGCATCAGAGTCGCGGGTATGGATGATTAGGGACAAAGGCGGGTCATGGCACAGGATGGGGCACAGGACGGCGACCTCATGGCGGCAGCGGGCGCGGGCCTGAAGGGCTTTCTCGACATGCAGGGCGAGGCGATGCGTGAGATGTTCGCCGGCAAGGGCATGGAGCCGCTGCTCGGCCATGCGCCCGATGCGGGCGAGATGACCGAGTGGGCGGCCACCGCCGCGCAGCTCCAGCAGCTGTGGCTCGATTTCGCCACCCACCAGGCCCACGTCGCCGCCGAGAAGGCGAGCGGGGGCGCGAATCTCCTCGATCCGGCGCAGTGGCTGGTGATCTCCCAGTCGATGCTCGGCCAGATGCCCAAGGGGCTGCTCGAGACGCAGGCGAAGTTCGCCGAGGGGCAGATGCAGCTCTGGTCGGGGATGATGCAGAGCTTCGCGGCCGGCGCGACGGGCGGCAGCCTCGCAGCGGCGCCCGACCCGGCGGCCCTGCCGAAAAGCGATCGCCGCTTTGCCGATCCGGCATGGCGCGAGCACCCGGCCTTCCTGCTGCTCCACCAGACCTACCTGATGCTCGCCGACTACTTCCGTCAGGCAGTGAAGGGGATGGAGGGTCTCGACCCGGCCAAGCGCCAGCAGCTCGAATTCGCGGTCGCGGCACTCGCCGAGGCGATGAGCCCGGACAACTTCCTCGCCCTGAACCCCGTGGTGCTGAAGCGCACCGTGGAGACCCGGGGGGCGAACCTGGTGCGCGGGATGCAGCACCTCGTGAACGACCTCAAGCGCGGCCAGCTCACCCACACCGACCCCGAGGCTTTCCGCCTCGGCGAGAACCTCGCCGCCTCGCCCGGCAAGGTGGTGCACGAGACGCCGCTCTACCAGCTGATCCACTACACCCCCTCGACGGAGGAGGTGCTCCAGGTGCCGCTGGTGATCTTCCCGCCATGGATCAACCGCTTCTACATTCTCGACCTCACGCCCAAGAAGAGCTTCATCAAGTGGGCGGTCGATCAGGGCATCTCGGTCTTCGTGGTCAGCTGGAAGAGCGCCGACGAGACCATGGCCGAGGTGGTGTGGGACGACTACATCCGCGCCCAGATCGAGGCGATCGACCACGTCCGCGGGCGGCTCGAAGTGCCGGCGGTCCACACCATCGGCTATTGCGTGGCGGGCACCACGCTCGCGGCGACCCTCGCGGTGCTGGCGCGGCGGGGCGAGGCGGACAAGGTCAATTCCGCGACCTTCTTCACCGCACAGGTCGATTTCGAGCGCGCGGGCGACCTCAAGCACTTCATCGACGACACGCAGCTCGAGATGATCGGGCAGCTTTCGCCGCAGGGCTATCTCGACGGGCGCTACCTTGCCGCGACCTTCAACGCCCTGCGCGGGCGCGACCTCATCTGGAACTACGTCGTCAACAACTACCTCCTCGGCGAGGACTATCCGGCCTTCGATCTCCTCCACTGGAACGGCGACGTCACCAACCTGCCCTCCAAGTGGCACAACGCCTATCTGCGCGACCTCTACCGCGACAACCGGCTGGTGGTGCCCGACGCGCTCGAGGCCGACGGGACGCCGATCGATCTCACCCGAGTCGAGACTCCGACCTTCGTGCAAGCCGGGCGCGAGGACCACATCGCCCCGGCGGAGAGCGTGTGGCGGATCACCCGGCACTTCAAGGGGCCGATCGAGTTCCTGCTGGCGGGCTCGGGGCACATCGCGGGCGTGGTCAATCCGCCGGCGGCGGGCAAGTACCAGTACTGGGTCGGCGACAGCGCCGCGCCCTCGCTACAGGCCTTCGTCGAGAGCGCGACCGAGCACCCGGGAAGCTGGTGGCCGCACTGGCTCGAATGGCTCCACCGCCAGTCCGACACCCGCGTTCCCGCCGAGGGCCGGCGGGTGCCGGGCGGCGATGGCGACACGGTGATCGAGGACGCGCCGGGGCGCTACGTCAAGACCCGGTGAGGCCGTCGCTCGTTCAGCAAGTACATCCCTGCCCGAGGATCAAGATGTAGAACGAACGCGATTTCCAACATCATTGTGCACTGCACAAAAAGGCTTGACTTCGCCATCGCACTCGCTATTTTGTGCAGTGCAACATGAAGCGAGGTCGCCATGTCCGACGTTGAAAAGAATGCTGCCAAGGAAGTGAAGGCGCCGGTCGCCAAGATCGACGCCGCTGCCGAGAAGGCCTATGCTGACGCCGCCGCCAAGTCGGCTGTCGCCAAGGCTCCGGCCGCGCCCAAGCCCGTCCCCGCGCCGGTCGCCGAAAAGCCCGCCGTGGTCGTGCCCGCGGCCAAGCCGCTGAAGGCTGCTCCGGCTACCAAGACCCCGGTCGCTGCGGCCCCGGCCGCCCCGATCGTCGCCGCGCCGAAGAAGGCCGTGGCCGCCAAGAAGGCGGTCAAGGTCAGGAAGGCGGTGGCCAAGACCGTCACCAAGGCGGCTTCCAAGCTCCCCGTCACCAAGCCCGTGCCGGCCGCGAGGGCGCAGACGCCCGCCGCCGCGACCAAGCCCAACCCCGTCACCAAGATCAAGGACACCATCATGGCCACTCTGCCCAACACCGACTTCACCGCCGCCGCCAAGGATGTCTTCGCCGACGTCCAGATCCGCGCCAAGACTGCCTATGCCAAGACCACCGAGCTCGCCACCGAGGCGACCGAGTTCAGCAAGGCGAACGTCGAAGCCGTGGTCGAGAGCAGCAAGATCTTCATCGCCGGCGCCCAGGACCTGGTGAAGGACAACATCGAGACCGGCAAGACCGTCATCGAGACCATGACCGAAGACGCCAAGAAGATGGCCGCCGTCAAGTCGCCGACCGAGCTCATGCAGCTCCAGGGCGAACTCGCCCGTCGCAACTTCGACGCGCTCGTCTCCTACGGCTCGAAGCGCACCGAAGCCTGGGTGAAGCTCTACAACGACGCCTTCGCCCCGATCACCAACCGCGTGAGCGTGGCCGCCGAAAAGCTCGGCAAGGCCGCCTAAGCAACCCCTTCTCGGACCGGGCCTCTCTCCTCTCTCTCCCAACCCGGTCCACGAGAGCGCGCCGCAAGGCGCAAGGGCCCGAGCAAGCCAGCGCTTGCTCGGGCCTTTTCTTCGGCAGCGCCTGTGCTGGCCGATTGGCAGGGCGAATGCGCCAGCGCGCGAGCCGCCTGCGACAGGCTCCGAATGTTTCGAACCTATCGCTTGCACCTGCCCGAGCGAATCCCATAATGGGGGCGCATGCCCCAACAACCCGCCCCGACGCCCGCGACAAGCGCCGCGCTGCCCCTGCCGCAGGCCCTTCGGGTGCGCGCCGCCGAGGACGAGGACGGGGGCAAGGACGCCGGCGGCCAGGGCCAGGTCGGCGTCGCCACCAAGACCCGCGCCAAGCCCAAGAAGCCGAGCCAGTACAAGGTGCTGATGCTCAACGACGACTACACCCCGATGGAGTTCGTGGTGCTCGTCCTCAAGCGCTTCTTCGGCATGGATCTCGAACAGGCGACCCGCGTGATGCTCCACGTGCACCAACGCGGCGTCGGGGTGTGCGGGATCTTCACCTACGAGGTCGCCGAGACCAAGGTGAACCAGGTAATGGACTTCGCCCGGCAGAACCAGCACCCGCTCCAGTGCACGCTGGAGAAGGCCTGAGGCCCGCGCAGGCGTGACCCGCCAGCCGCACCACCCCGAGCCCGATCCCGTTTTGCCCGGGCAGGAGAGCGTCTGGGACTACCCCCGCCCCGCCGTCGCCGAGCCGGCGCAGCGCCACATCCGCATCCTTCACAAGGGAGTCGTGCTCGCCGACACGCGCGCCGCGTGGCGCACGCTCGAGACCTCGCATCCGCCGACCTACTACATCCCGCAGGCCGACATCGCGATGGCGCACCTCGCCCCCAACCCCGCACGCTCGATCTGCGAGTGGAAGGGGCAGGCGGTCTACTGGGACGTGGTGATCGGCGGCGAGCGGATCGCGGGGGCGGGCTGGTCCTACCCCTCGCCCACCCTATCCTTCGCGGGGATCGCGGACCACATCGCCTTCTACGCCGCGCCCTTTGATAAGGTCACGGTGGACGGCGAGGAAGTCACCCCCCAGCCCGGCGGCTTCTACGGCGGGTGGATCACGAGCCGCGAGGCCGGTCCCTTCAAGGGCGGGCCCGGCAGCCGCTTCTGGTGAGCCTCGCGCCCGATCCCGGCGCAGGCGCGGCACATCACGGCAATTGGGGGCATGACGCGCGGCCCCCGAGGCGCTAGGGCTGCAACGCCCCAAGCGCCAGCGACGTCGGACCCTTAGCCCCTTGTTCAACCTGCTCCCCAGCATCGATCGCTACATCCTGCGGCTCACCATCGTGCCGATGCTCGGCGTGTTCGCGCTCGCGGCGAGCCTGCTGATGCTCGACAAGATGCTGCGCCTGTTCGATTTCGTCGCGGTCGAGGGCGGGCCCGTGGGCGTCGTGTTCAAGATGCTCGGCGCGCTGATCCCCGAATATGCGAGCCTCGCGATTCCCCTGGGGCTGCTGCTCGGCGTGCTGCTCGCCTTCAGGAAGCTCGCCACCTCCTCCGAGCTCGACACGATGCGCGCGGTGGGCCTCTCCTACAACCGGCTGCTCAGGATGCCCTATGTCATCACCATGGTGCTGGTGGCGGTCAACATCGCGCTCGTCTTCTACATCCAGCCGGTCAGCCGCTACTATTACGAGCAGCTCGAGTACGAACTGCGCTCGGGCGCGCTCGGGGCCTCGATCAAGGTCGGCGAGTTCAACACCATCGCCGACCGCATGGCGCTGCGCATCGAGGAGAGCGAGGACGACGGGCGCAAGCTGATCGGCATCTTCGCGCGGGTGTCGAACAGCAAGGGCCAGGTGCTCTCGATCAGCGCGCGCGAGGGGTCCTTCCTCGCCACCCGCGACAGTCCCGACACGATCATCCTGCGCCTGACCGAGGGCACGATCATCCAGGACACGGGGATGCAGGGGCAGACGCCGCGGGTGCTCTCCTTCAGCCGGCACGACCTGCCGATCGACCTGCCCGCGATCGAGAACTTCCGCGCCCGCGGCGACGAGACGCGCGAATACATCCTCCCCGAACTGCTGCGCATCGGCTGGAGCCGCGACAGCGCGCCCGACCAGCGCGACGCGAGCGTCGCCAGCTTCAACTTCCGGCTCGTCGAGATCGTTATGATGATGCTGATGCCGCTGCTGGCGGTGGCGCTGGCGATCCCGCCCAAGCGATCAACCAGCGCATTGGGCGTGTTCGTCTCGATCGTGATGGTGGTCGCCTATCACAAGGTGAACCAGTACGGCGAGGACGTCGCCGCGCTCGGCCGGGTCGATCCGATCCTCGCCTTCTGGGTGCCCTTCGTGCTCTTTGCCGGGCTGATCCTGTGGATGTACCACCGGGTCGCCTATGTCCCGGGCGGGCAGGCGATCGGGGCGCTGGAAATGGCCTTCGACAAGCTCGCCAAGCGGATCGGCGGCCTGTTCAAGCGCCGCCAGCCGCGCACCTATGCCCCGGCGCCGGAGCCGGAAGCGGCGGCGGCGGAGTAGCGCGGCGGTGCAGCTCGACTTCTTCCCCTCGCGCACGCTGACGTTTTACCTCGCGAAGCTGTTCGTGGTGCGCATCCTCGCGGTGCTGGTGATGCTGGTGCTGGTGCTGCTCGCGCTCGACCTGCTCGCCGAGACCGGCAAGATCCTCGCCGCCTCGGGCAACGGCCAGGCCGAGATCCTGGAGTATGCGAGCCTGCGCGCGCCGCAGCTCGCCAGCCGCTTCCTGCCCTATTCGGTGCTGCTGGCAACGCTCATCACCCTCGTGACGCTGAACCAGAACAGCGAGGTGGTGGCGATGAAGGCGGCCGGGCTTTCCGCCCACCAGGTGCTCGCCCCGCTGCTGCTGACCGCCGCGCTGGTCTCGGCGGTGAGCTTCGCCTTCAACGAGCGGATCGTCACCCGCGCCAACGCCACCCTCAAGGCCTGGCAGGCCGCCGAGTACGGCCCCATCCCGCGCTCCGGCAGCGACGCGGCCGCGCCGCGGGCGAACGTCTACCTCACCGACGGGGACAACATCCTCGCCGCGGCGACGCTGACGGGGGCGGGGCAGGACATCGTGCTGACCGGGGTGTCGTGGTATGCCCGCGGGCCCGGTGGGATCATCCGCCAGCAGGTCCGCGCCCCCCGCGCGACCTATGCAGCGCCCGGGTGGCGGCTCGAGGAGCCGGTGCGCTTCGACGTCGCCGGCGCGCTGACCGAGCGGCCCCTGGCGCTGGTGGTGGGGCAGGACCTCTCGCCGGAGCGGATCATGCTGCAATCGGTCGACGCCGACGCGCAGAGCTTCTGGGAACTGCGCGAGAGCATCGCCGCCTACGAGGCCGCCGGGCGCAACACCGACGAGATGCGCGCCAAGTGGTGGCACCGCCTGTCCGGCCCGCTCTCGGCGCTGCTGATGCCGCTGCTCGGCTCGGTCGCCGCCTTCGGTCTCGCGCGCTCGGGCCAGCTCTTCGTGCGCGCGATCATCGGCATGGCGCTGGGCTTTGCCTATTTCGTCGTCGACAACGCGGCGCTCGCGATGGGCAGCTTCGGCGGATATCCGCCCTTCCTCGCCGCCTGGGCACCGTTCTTCCTGTTCCTGCTGCTCGGCGAGACCGTGCTGATCCGGACCGAGGAGTGAGCGGCGGCTGGTCCCTGCGCCTCGCGCGCCCCGCCGATGCCGAGCTGATGCCCGCGATCGAGAGGGCGGCGGGGCGACTGTTCGCGGATGTGGAAGGGCTTGGCGACATATCGGGTCGACCGACGCTGCCGCCCGAGCGGCTGGCCCGCTTCATCCGCAAGGGCCACAGCCTCGTCGCCCACGTGGCCGAGCGGATGGCGGGCTTCGTCGTCACCGAACCTTTCGGACGCGAGCTTCACGTGTGGGAATTGAGCGTCCACCCTGCGTTCCAGCGCGGCGGGATCGGCGCGGGGCTGCTGCGCGCCTGCCTGATCGATGCGCGCAATTCCGGCTTCCGCGCGGTGACGCTGACCACCTTCAGGGACGTGCCGTGGAACGCGCCCTTTTACGCCCGCCTGGGGTTCGAGGAGGTCACCGCGCTTGATGCCCACCCGCGCCTCGCAGGCGAACTGGCGAACGAGGTGGACGATGGCCTGCCGGCGGACCGGCGCTGCGCAATGATCTTCTTTCTGGATTAGCGCGAAGGCGCCTAGGCCCGCTTACCCATCGTGCTCTTCGCGATCCGGCCGACCAGCGTCAGCATCCCCGGGTGGTTCGCGCCCTCGTAGGTCGAGCCGGTGCCGAGCTCGCGCGCCAGCCTGCGGTGCGCCTCGGGCAGGTCGTGATAGGGCATCGAGGGCATGAGGTGGTGAAGCGCATGGTAGCGCAGGCCCACCGGCGCCCAGATCTCCGCGGCGAGGCCCGGCGGCGGGACGTTGACCGAATCGAGGAACTGCGCCGTCACCGTCATCGCCTCGCCCTCGTTCTCCCACAGGTGCGCGACCAGCGTGCGCAGCTGGTTGAGCACTGCCGTCAGCGAGAGGATTGCGAGCGCGATGGCGAGCGGCTGCCAGCCGATCACGAAGGTGCTGCCGATGAGAAGCCACGACCACGCGAACACCCCCGCCTCCTGCCAGCGCACGCGGCCGACGAAGTCGCCCTCGGGCGGGCGGCGGCGGAACTCGGGGTTGATCGACAGCGCCGAGAAGCGCTCCCAGGTGAAGGTGCGGATCGCCGGGATCAGCGCGCCCAGCGGCACCAGCACCGCCGCGCGGACGATCAGCGCGACCGGCGCGAGCAGCGCGACGAGCACGAAGAGCGGCAGGCTCCACGGCTTCATCAGCGCGAGGGGAAGGTATTCCGGGTCCTCGACGGTGCCGTACTGGGTGCGCTTGTGGTGGATAGTGTGGACGCCCTCGTACATGAAGGAGGGCGTGAGCAACGGGATGCCGACCAGCAGGTTCCACCCCGTCCGGAAGCCCGGCAGGGCGTCGCGGTGGATATGGGTCAGCTCGTGGATGAACATCAGCGCACGGTAGAGCGCGAGCGCTGCCACCAGCCCCGCCGCGACCTGCACGGCAAGGTTCGGCGACAGGATTGCGGCCGCGATCCCGGCATAGCCGACGCCTACCGAGATCAGCATGTCGGGCCAGTAGATCCCCGGCTTCGCCTCGCCCAGCCCCTTGGTGAGGTCGCGCGCGGCGCGCAGCATCGCCTTGTCGTCCTCGGCCATGAACTGCACGCGCGTCGCCCGGGGGGCGGCGGTGCGCGCGTTCGCGGCGGTCTCGGCGATGGTCTGGTGCACGGTCATGTCCGGGGTCATAGGAGCGGTTTCCTGAACCTCGCCCTAGCCGAAATCGGAGGGCAAGCCAAATGCGGGTTGTTGGTGACAGTGATCGACGGCCTTGCGCGATTGGCGCGGGCGCGACACAGACGCCTTGACCGAAAGCAAACACGAGGTGGTCGCGTGACGGAAGTGGCGGGCCGCGAGGCCGAGATAGTGATCGAAGCGCTCGGGGACAAGCGCGGGCGGGCCGCCTTCGTCGACCTGGGGCGGGCCTTTTCCGAACGGGTGCCGCACTACGTGCCCCAGATCCGCTCCGAGCAGCTCGAGCTCCTCGACCCGGCCAAGAACCCCTTCTTCGGCCATGCTCGCGTGCAGCTGTTCATCGCGAAGCGCGGCGGCCGGGCTGTGGGGCGCATCTCCGCGCATATCGACGAGCTCGCCCTCGCCGTGCCGGCCGAGCAGGGTTTCGGCCCCGGCACCGGCTTCTTCGGCTATTTTGACGCCGAGGACGAGGCCGTCGCCCGCGCCCTGCTGGTCGCCGCCGAGGACTGGCTGCGGCGCGAGGGGATGAGCCGGGTGCTTGGCCCGATCTCGCTCTCGGTGTGGGAGGAGCCGGGCCTGCTGGTGAAGGGCCAGGACCACGCGCCGATGATCATGATGGGCCACCACCCGGCGCATTACGCCGGCTGGATCGAGGCGGCGGGCTACAGCCGCGCGAAGACGCTCTACACCTACGATCTCGACATCTCGAAGCCCTTCCCCCCGCTGGTGCAGCGGATCGTGCAGTCGGGGCACAAGAACGCGCGGATCACCGTGCGCAAGGTGCGCAAGGCCGACTGGGACCGGGAGGTCGCGACGATCCTCGGCATCCTCAACGATGCGTGGTCGGACAACTGGGGCTTCGTCCCCTTCAGCCCGGCCGAGGTCGCCCATGCCGGCAAGAAGCTGCGCCCGATCATCAAGGAGGAGCTCAACATGATCGCCGAGCTCGACGGGCGCCCGGTGGCCTTCATGCTGACCTTCCCCGACGTCAACGACGCGCTGGCGCGGATCAAGGGCCGGCTGTTCCCCTTCGGCTGGATCACCATGCTGCGCTGGTTGCGCTTCCCCAGGGGCGCCGGGATGCGGGTGCCGCTGATGGGGGTGCTCAAGGAGTTCCACAGCACCCGCCTGGCGAGCCAGCTCGCCTTCATGATGATCGAGGAGATCCGCCAGCAGGCCCACGGCCGCTACGGCTCGACGCGCGGCGAGATCGGCTGGATCCTCGAGGACAACCAGGGGATGGTGGCGATCGCCGACACGATCCAGAGCAAGATCAACCGCGAATACGCGATCTACGAGCGGATGCTTGGTTGATTGATCGCGCTGGCGCGCGATGCAGACCGCCCGCCCCGCCTCCCCACCCGGCTACCATAGCCTGATGGTATCATTGGTGGCCGGGTGGGGAGGCGGGGCGGGAGGTCTGCGCCATCGCAGGTGGCCACCAAAGAAAAAAGGCCTCCGTTGCATGACAACGGAGGCCTTTCGGGATCGTATCACCAGCCGCTTGGACGGGAGGGGGGTCTCGGCGGTGACACAATCATAATGATCATCCGGCGGGGCGGTTCCCGGGCCCTCGCAAAATTTTTTGCCAGCCCCTTTATACGGTGAAAAGGCGCTAGAATCCGGCCACTTGCGCGATACCCGGGACGCGGGCGCGCGGAAGCGCTATGGCTTCGAATCGCTTAACAATTGCGAAAGGTCCCTCATGTCCCTCGGAAGCCAGATCGCGGCCAACCTCCCGTTCCTGCGCCGCTACGCGCGCGCGCTCACCGGATCGCAGGCGAGCGGCGATGCCTTCGTGCGCGAGATGCTCGAAGGCGTGCTCGCCGACGAGGAGCTGAAGGAGAGCCTCGCCGGCGGGCGCGTGCCGCTCTACCGCGCCTTCACCAAGGTCTGGGCGAGCGCCTCGAACCCCGCGGCGCTGACCGCGACCGCGAGCGAGCACGAGGCGGGCGCGCAGGCGCGGTTGGGCGTCGTCACCCCGCCCGCGCGGCAGGCGCTGCTGCTCACCACGCTCGAGGACTTCACCATCCCCGAGGCCGCGGCGATCCTCGAGCGCACCCCCGACGAGGTCGCCGACATGGTGCGCGAGGCGATCGAGGAGATCGAGCGCGAGCAGGCCACCAGCGTACTCATCATCGAGGACGAGCCGCTGATCGCGATGCAGTTGGAGGATCTCGTCACCGGCCTCGGCCACACGGTGAGCGGCACCGCCGCGACCCGCACCCAGGCCCGCGCCGCGGTCGCCGAAAGCATGCCTGGGCTGGTGCTCGCAGACATCCAGCTGGCCGACGGCTCCTCGGGGCTCGACGCGGTCGACGACATCCTCTCGGCCGGCTCGATGCCGGTGATCTTCATCACCGCCTATCCCGAGCGCCTGCTGACCGGCGACCGGCCCGAGCCCACCTACCTCGTCACCAAGCCCTTCCAGGAGGCGACGGTGCGCGCCGCGATCAGCCAGGCGCTGTTCTTCGGCTCGACGCGGCCCCTTTGATCTGAGGCCACCTGCGGTGGCGCAGACCACCCGCCCCGCCTCCCCACCCGGCCACCAATAGTACCACTATGTTGTGGTGGCCGGGTGGGGAGGCGGGGCGGGTGGTCTGCATCGCGCGCCAGCGCGATCGCTAATTCAAGGCTTCCTTACCCGCCGGTCGCCGTCCTTTTCCCTGATCCGGAAATCGGCCGGGCGGCGCACCGGCACGCGCAGCACGCAGCGCACGCCCTCGGGCGCGAAGTCGAGGGTCACGGGCTGGCGCAGCTCGTGGGCGACGACCTTCTCGATCAGCTCGGTGCCGAAGCCGCGGCGACGCTGGCTCGCGACCGGCGGGCCGCCGGATTCCTGCCACTCGACCTCGGCCCAGGCAATCTCCCCGCCCGGGTCCTCGCCGCGCTGCCAGCGGATCCGCACCCTCCCGTCGGGCACGCTCAGCGCGCCGTACTTCGCGGCGTTGGTCGCGAGCTCGTGGACCGCGAGGCCGAAGGACAGCGCGTGATTGGGGGCGAGCTGAAGCTCCGGCCCCTCGAGCAGGATCGCCTCGTCGAGCACGCTCCGGAAGTGCTGGAGCTCGGCCTCGATCACCGCGCGGATCGGGGTCGTGCCCCATTCGGTGACGGTGAGAAGGTCGTGCGTCGCCGAAAGGGCGCGGATGCGGCCCTCCAGCGAATCCGCGAAATCGTCGAGCCCGGTCGCCCGCCGCCGGGTCAGCGAGAGGATCGAGAGCACGTTCGCCAGCGTGTTCTTGACCCGGTGGTTGAGCTCTCGGGTCAGCGAGTTCCTGATCGAGTGCTGCTCCTCGAAGAAGGCGAGCCGTGACTGGTCCTCGAAGGCCTGCTGGGTGAGCAGCCGGGCGAGCAGCATCAGCAGGCTCGCCAGCGCGAGGCCGAAGAACAGCGTCACCATCGACAGCGAGGAGAGCACCTGGCTGCGCGGGCTCTCGATCACCAGCATCAGCTTGCGGTCGGCGATGGTCACTTCCTGCTGCGCGGTGTGGGCGGCGGCATCGCCGATGCTGTGCGCGACGAGCAGGTGCCCGGTCGAGACCTCGCCGTCGTAGAGCCTGACGCCGAAGCCCTCGTCCCCCTCCCTGTCGATCGCCGCATCGAGGAACTCGCGGGCGCGGAACGGGGTGTAGACGAAGCCCGCCAGCTGCCGCTCGTCGGGGGCGTTGTCCGCCGCCGCCGCGCGGAACACCGGCATGTAGATCGCGAAGGCAGGCGCGGTGCCGCTGGTCTCCTGCCGCAGGATGATCCGCCCCGATGCGGCCGGGCGCAGGGTCAGCTCGGCCTCGGCCATCGCGGCCGCCCGGGCAGGATCGGAATACATGTCGTAGCCGAGCGCGCGGCGGTTGGCCTGGGTCTCGGGCGCGAACATCGCGACCGGGGCGATCCGCCCGGTGCTGGCGGCGGGGGCGGGATAGACCTCGGGATAGGACGGCTGGCTGAGCCGCATACGCTCCATGAACTCGGGCAGCTCGCCCGCCTCGATCACCGGGATCCAGCCCACGCCTTCCGCGCCCGTGTAGTCGGTGTTGAGCTTCAGCACTCGCACGAAGTTGTCGAAGGTCTCGGGCGTGACCTCGTCGAGGCTCGCGAAGAGCGCGGCGCCGGCCCTGAGATAGGAGGTGAAGCCCGCCCCGCTGCGGTCGAGCGCCGCCGCCACGCCTTGCGCATATTCGCGCATCAGCGCGCGCTCGCGGGCGCGGGCGTTGCTCTCGATGGCGAAGACCGAAAGCGCGGTGATCGCGGCGATGGCGAAGAAGATGACGAGCGGAATGGCGCGCGGATAGGACACGAGCCAGCGCCGCGCCCGCCCCGAGGAGGGCGCCGGCGGCAGGTCGGCGGAGCCGGTCTCGGGGCTGAAGCTGAGAGGGTCGATGATCTGCACTTCCTGTCGTGGCCGCGACGCGGGCGAAGAAAGCCCGGGACGCTCGCGGAACCAAAGCGGTAGCGCATCGTTCCCGAATCGTCCAAACTCCGCTTTGCGGATTGCGGGCAGCGCATCGTATTTGTCGCCCCGCCCGCAGCGACATCGGGCCCGCAAGGGTGCCGGACGACGGGATGAGGGATTACCTGAGCGACATGGCCTCGACAAACGGACAGAGCGGCGGAGCGGGCGGAGGCGACATGAATGCCTCGCGCCGGCCGCCCGAGTGGGCCGACGGACTGAAGCAGCTCTATGATTCGGTGGTCGAGGAGGCGCTCCCCGACACCTTCAAGGATCTTCTCGACCGGCTCGACGCACTGCCGTCGACCCGCGGCAAGAGCAGCGGCGAAAGCGGATCGCGCGGCGGCCGGGACGAGGGCCGATGAGCGCAGCGCCCCCGTCCGGCGATGCGCCGCGCGCGGCGGGCGGCTCGCTCGACTTCAAGCGCGAGCTGACCGCGGTGGTCCCGCACCTGCGCGCCTTCGCACGAGGGCTGTGCGGCCGCCCCGACCTCGCCGATGATCTCGTGCAGGAGACGCTGCTCAAGGCCTGGGCCGCGCAGGACCGCTTCGAGCCGGGAACCTCGATGCGCGCCTGGACCTTCGTGATCCTTCGGAACGCCTACCTCACGGATATGCGCCGCAACCGCTTCCGCGGCGAGTATGACGAGGGTGTGGCCGAGCGCATCCTCACCGCGCCTGCCGGGCAGGAGGAGCCGCTCCACCTTTCCGATCTCCACCGCGCCCTGCTGACCCTGCCCGCCGAACGCCGCGAGGCGCTGCTGCTGGTGGGGGCCGGGGGCTTCTCCTACGAGGAGGCGGCGGCGATCTGCGGCTGCGCGGTCGGCACGATCAAGAGCCGCGTCGGCCGCGCCCGCGCCGCGCTCACCGAGATGCTGGCGAACGGCACCATCCCCCGCCGCTCGAGCGACGACGAGGTCGCCCATCGCGCGATCCTCGAGGAACTCGACACGGTCGCGGCCGGGAACGGGGTCAGCTCCGGGGGCTGACCCTTCCTTGCCGGCTCACTCCTCGTCGACGAACACCACCTGCGCCGCACGGCTGACCCGCACCCACACCTGGTAGTACCCGACCCCGCGAGCGCCGCCGCGGCGGTCGGCGACGGGGCGCGGCGAGCCGAGGCGCGACTCCACCCACTGCAGCCGCAAATCGCCGTCGACGATGATGCGCCGGCCGTAGAGCCGCTGGATCATCGTGAACATGTCGAGGTTAGACACCCCGGCCGTGCGGCAGGCCTTCACCGTGATCTGCCCGTCGACGACATCGTCGGCCCCGCACACCCGCGCCCGCCGCAGCAGCGCGTCGAGAGCGTCGCGCTCGAAGGCGACGGTGAGCGTGCCGAGCGTCGCATAGTCCTGCCGCGAATTGACGAAGAGCATGTCGCCGAGGTGGCCGGACAGGCTCTGCCCGCCGCCGCGGATGTCGAGGATGAAGCGGCCCGCGATCGGCTCGTCCTCGCGCGCGCCGAAGGCCATGACCGTCGCCTCGCCCGGAGTGATGCAGCTCTCCTCGCAATCGATGAGCTGCGGGCGCGCGGCCTTCAGCGGCGCGTCGGCCTCCTCGAGGCTGGCGTGATGCTGGGCGAGGCTCGCGAGACCGGGCGCCTCCTCGGCTTGCGCCGGGGAAGCCCCGCCCGCCCAGAGCGCCACCAGAACAGCCGATCCCGCGCGCCGCACGTTCACCTTCCTCGCAACCCGCCTGCCCGGTGCAGGGCGGGGCGCAAGACTTCGCGCAGGCCCGTGAACACCCACTGAATCCACCTCACGCGGCCCATGCGAAAAGGCCCGCCGCAGGGTTGCGGGCGGGCCTTTCCCCATGCCGATCCGGCAGGGCGCTTACTCGTAGGTCCACACCGTGCCGCGCGCGAGGTTGTCGCTTGCGAAGGCCCAGTTGAGCTTGTTCTCGACCACCGCGTCGAGATAGCTCGGGCGCTTGTTCTGGTGATCGAGGTAGTAGGCGTGCTCCCACACGTCGAGCACCAGCAGCGGGTTCAGGCCTTTGTCGACCAGCGTGTCGGCGTCGTGGGTTTCTTCCACGGAGAGCTTGCCGTCCTTCTCGGCGAGCCACACCCAACCGCTCGCGAAGTGGCCGGCGCCGCGGTCCTTCAGCTGCTGCTTGAGGTCATCGACCGACCCGAAAGCCTCGTCGATCTTGGCGGCGAGGTCGGCCGAGGGCTCGGTGGTGGAGGGCGCCATCGAGTGCCAATAGAAGGCGTGGTTCCAGGTCTGGGCGGAGTTGTTGAACAGGCCCTGGTTCGTGCCCCGCGCCGCAGCGATGATCTCCTCGAGCGACTTGTTCTCGTGCTCGGTGCCCTCGATCGCGGCGTTCATCTTGTCGAGATAGGCCTGGTGGTGCTTGCCGTGGTGGAACGACAGCGTCTCGGCCGAGATCGCCGGGTCGAGCGCGTCGGCGGGATAGGGCAGCGGGGAAAGTGCGAAAGCCATGGTGTCCTCCAGGGTCGTGTGTTGATTCGGCGGGGTTACGTAGCAGCAACGCAGATGCGGGCGAAGGGTTGCCGCTTCAAGACGCGGCCGCCCCGGCAGGCTCTGTGCCGCGGTCAACCGCGCTGGTGACCGCCACGTTCATGGTGACATTGCCGAGCGTGCGCATCAGGTCGGGCAGCATCTCCACCGCCACGAGCAGCGCGAGCGGCTCGACCGGCACGCCCATCGCGAGGGCGATCGGCCCGATCGAGACGACGAAGCTGATCGAGCCGGGCAGGCTCACCGCGCTGAGGCTGATGATGCTGGCGATGAGGATGCCCGCGATGGCGACCGTGAGCGGCACCTCGATGCCTGCGAGGGCCGCGATGTAGTAGACGACCGCGAGGTTCATCGCCGCACTGGTGGCTCGGAACACCACCACCGCGAGCGGCAGCACGAACTCGGCGGTTGAAGCCCGAAGGCCGAGCCTTCCTGCGCTGTCGAGCATCGCGGGCAGGCTGGCGAGCGAGGACTGGGTGGACAGTGCCACCGCCTGCGCGGGGAGCATCGCGCGCGCGAAGCGGAAAAGGCCGATCCCTCCCCCCGCCGCCGCGATGGCATAGGCCAGCACCAGCACGAAGGCGCCCATCAGCGTGACCGTGATGACATAGTGCCCGAGTGCGGCGAAGACCCCGCTCCCGCTCTGGATACCGACCCCGTAGGCAAGTGCGAAGACCCCGACCGGCGCGATCCACAAGACCCAGCCGATGATCAGCAGCATCGCGTTGCCGAGCGCGTGGAAGAAGCCGGTCAGTCGCTCGCCCTGCTCGTCGGGCAGGCGGGTGATGGCGACGGCGAACATCACGAAGAACAGCGTCAGCGGAAGCATCGCGGTTTCGGCGGCGGCGGCAACGATGTTGGGGGAGACCAGCGACGCGAGGAAATCGAGCACCCGCGGCACCTCGCCGACGTCGCTGGGCGCCTGGGCAAGGAAGGCCTCGGCCCCGGCGGGGACCGGCCAGGCTCGCAGCAGCGGCGGCATGACGAAGGTGGTGAAGGCCCCGCCCGCCAGCTGTGCCGCCACCAGGATGGCCAGCATCCGCCGCGCGACCGTCCCCACCCGCGCGGCGAGGATCATCTGTACAAGGCCGAGCACCAGCAACGCGGCGACCAGCGGGATGATCGTCATCTGCAGGGCGCGCAGCCAAAGGCCGCCGATCAGCCCAGCGATCTCGGCCAGCGACGCCGGTGCGCCCAGCACTGCGGCGACGATCCCTACCCCCAGTCCGCCCACCAGCGCGGCGAAGGTGAGCGCCACCGGCAGGCGGATATCGACCAGCGCGAACTTCCCCTGCGCGCCCGGCGCCCTGTCGTTGTCCTGCAAGATCCCTGTTCCTCAATTGGGCGCAGCGCCCTTCCCTTCGCGCGATAACCGCGCCAGAACCGCGACACAATCGGGCACGCCAAGGCAAGCAGGAGAGGGACGGGGATGTCACGCAAGCTGTTCGGAACCGACGGGATCAGGGGGCGCACCAATGCCGGCGCCATGACCGCGGCGACGGCGATGAAGGTCGGGCAGGCGGCGGGCACCCGCTTCCTGCGCGGCCAGCACCGGCACCGGGTGGTGATCGGCAAGGACACCCGCCTGTCGGGCTACATGATGGAGAGCGCGCTGGTGGCGGGCTTCACCAGCGTGGGCATGGACGTCGTCATGACCGGGCCCCTCCCCACCCCCGCGATCGCGCTGCTGACCCGCGAGATGCGCGCCGACCTCGGCGTGATGATCTCGGCGAGCCACAACCTCTTCGCCGACAACGGCATCAAGCTGTTCGGCCCCGACGGCTTCAAGCTCTCCGACGAGGCGGAGATGGAGATCGAGCGGCTTATGGAGAGCGACATCCCGCTCGCCCCGGCCGAGGGCATCGGCCGGGCGCGGCGGATCGACGACGCGCGCGGGCGCTACATCCACGCGGTCAAGCAATCGGTGGCAAGCGAGATCCGTTTCGACGGATTGAAGGTGGTGGTCGACTGCGCCCACGGCGCGGCCTACCAGGTGGCACCCTCGGCGATCTGGGAACTGGGTGCCGAGGTGGTGGCGCTGGGTGTCACCCCAAACGGCATCAACATCAACGACGGGGTCGGCTCCACCGCCATCGCCGCGCTCCAGGCCAAGGTGGTCGAGGAAGGCGCCGACATCGGCATCGCCCTCGACGGTGACGCCGACCGGCTGATCGTGGTCGACGAGAAGGGCCGCGCGGTCGACGGCGACCAGATCATGGCGCTGATCGCGGGCCGGATGCAGGACCGCGGCTCCTTGCAGGGCGGCGGGATCGTGGCGACGGTGATGAGCAACCTCGGGCTCGAACGCTACCTCGCGGGCCGCGGGCTCGACCTGGTGCGCGCCAAGGTCGGCGACCGCTACGTGCTCGAGGCGATGAAGGCGGGCGGCTACAATGTCGGCGGCGAGCAATCGGGGCACATGATCCTGCTCGACTACGCGACCACCGGCGACGGGACGGTCGCGGCCCTCAGGGTGCTCGCCAGCCTCGTGCGGTCGGGCAAACCCGCGAGCGAGCTGCTCCACGTCTTCGACCCCGTGCCCCAGCTCCTCAAGAACGTGCGCTACGAGGGCGGCAAGCCGCTCGAGAACCCGCAAGTGCAGGCGGTGATCGCCGAGGCCGAGGCGAGCCTCGCCGGCAAGGGCCGCCTCGTGATCCGCCCCTCGGGCACCGAGCCGGTGATCCGCGTGATGGCCGAGGGCGACGACCAGAGCCAGGTCGAACAGGTCGTCGACGCGATCTGCGAGGTGGTGCGGGGCGCGGTCTGATGCTCGAGATGCGCCCCGACTGCGAGAGGTGCGGAACCGATCTCCCCGCCGAGGCGCCGGGGGCCTTCATCTGCTCCTTCGAATGCACCTTCTGCGCGCCCTGCGCCGAGGAACAGGACGACCGCTGCCCCAATTGCGGGGGCGAGCTGATGGACCGGCCGACCCGGGCGAGGGCGCTTCACGCAAAGTTCCCGCCCTCGGCCGAGCGCCGTTTCAGGGGCTGAGGGCCGCCCGCGCGTCAGTCCGCGCCGCCGCCCTCGTCCTTGCTCCTGCCCTTGCCGGGCGCGATGGTGTCGCGGCTCCGCACCTCGTCATCCTTGAGCTGCGAGGTCGAGGGCTTGCCCCCGCCCTTGCCCTCGTCCGGCGAGGTGATCGCCCCGGGATGCACGTCCACGCTTTTCTTGGTCATGTCGCCAGCCTCCTTTGCTGGAACCGAGCATGGTGGCGGGCGACGCGCGCGGCGGCCATGACATGGGCTGGGCGCCGCCGCCCGCCGCCTCGCTCCACCGCGCCCGAAGCACGCGGGAGCCGGTCCGCCGAAACAAACGCCCCCGCCCCCGCCTTGCACCCGACGAGGGGCGCCGCCCCGCTACGACAAAGCAACGGAGTTTCGAGCATGGAAGATGCCCGCGTCTGGGAATTCGAGGAAAGCTTGTGGGTCGGCGATGCGGAGCACTACCGCGAGCTGATCGATCCCGAATGCCTCATGGTCCTGCCCGCCGAACCCTTCGTCTTCACCGGCGAGGAGGCGATCGAGGCCGTGCAGGACACCCCGCGCTGGGACGAGGTCGCCTTCAGCCACCAGTCGGTCGCCCGGCCGCAGGAGGGGCTGATCGTCCTCAACTACAAGGCCAAAGCCCGGCGCGGGGAGGAAACCTATGCCGCCTACTGCACCTCGACCCTGCGCCGCCTCGGCCACGACGAATGGCGCGTGGTGCAGCACCAGCAGACGGTGCCGCTGACGCAATCCTGATCGCGCGAGCGGGCGCGCGGCTCACAGCCGCAGGTTCATCCGCACGCCGATCATGTCGATGCCGGGGTTCTGCTCACGGTTGAAGATCTGGGCATTGCTGATGTGCACCCAACTGAGTTCGACCGACACCCGCTCGGCGACCTGCGTGCCCAGCGCGATCTCCGGCTCGAACAGCACCCGGCTGCCGAGATCGGTGCGCAGCCCCGTCGCCGGATCGACCCGGAACGCTGGCGCGTCGTGGAGCGCAAGCCCGATGCCTGGCCGCAGGTAGACCGCGCCGAGGTCGACCTTCCACGAGAGCCCGGCGGCGACGAAGCTCGTGTCGCCCACGGTGTTCACCGAGCCGAAGACGTGGGCCGAGGGGCTGCCGATGAAGCGCAGGCCCTCGATCGGGGCGCTGCGCAGGCCGATCTGGAGGTCGGTCCCGCCCTCGCCGGTGTCGAAGGTGAAGGGCGTGTCGACGGCATGGGCATAGACGCCGCCGAACACCTCCTGCGCAATGGCGGGCGCGGGGCTGGCGAGGACCGCGAGGGCAAGGGCGCCCCTCCCAATGTTCCGGTGCATGATCGGCTCCTTCTCTTCCGCCCCGCGCTCATCTTCCGATCTTATGGCCGCGCCCGCGGGGTCGGCTCCTTAACTGGGTTGCCTTGCGGCCGCCGGGGAAAGAGGGTCCCGCCTGCATGAGACCCTTGCTATGACGGGAGAATGAGCACCGCCTTCCCTGAACCAGCGCACCCCCCGCGCATCCTCGCCATCGCCGGGTCGGACTCGTCGGGGGGCGCGGGGATACAGGCGGACATCAAGACCATCGCGATGCTTGGCGGCTATGCCATGACCGCGGTGACGGCGATCACGGCGCAGAACACCACCGGCGTGCAGGGCATCGCGCCCATCGCGCCCGAGATGGTCGCGCGGCAGATCGCCTCCTGCCTCGAGGACATCGGCGTGGACGCGATCAAGATCGGGATGCTGCACGATGCCGCGGTGATCGCGGCCGTCGCCGGGGCGCTCGAGGGCGTCGAGGTGCCGGTGGTGCTCGACCCGGTGATGATCGCCACCAGCGGCGCGACCTTGATCGCCCCCGATGCGGTGGAGGCAATGCGCGCGGCGCTGTTCCCGAAGGCAGCGCTCCTCACCCCCAACCTTCCCGAACTCGCCGCGCTGGCCGGGCGCGCGGTGGCTGGACGCGAGGACATGATCGCCGCCGCCGAGGCGCTCGCGGCGACGAGCGGCGCGGCGGTGCTGGCGAAGGGCGGGCACGCCGACGAGGCGACGATCACCGACGTGCTGATCGTCCCCGGCGAGGCGCCGGTGCCCTATGAGCACGCCCGCATCGACACGGTCCACACCCACGGAACCGGCTGCACCCTGTCCTCGGCCATCGCCACGTTGCTTGGCCGGGGCGAGAGCCTGCCCGAGGCGGTGCGGCTCGCCCGGCAGTTCGTCCACGCCGCTATCGCCGCGGCGCCCGGCTACGGCGCGGGGCACGGCCCACTCGGGCATCAGGCGGTGCGGAACTTCCGGTAAATTGCAGCGCACCAGCCTGCTGGCGCTGCCTGTCGTTCAGTCGCGGTTCCTGCGCAACGCTGCGACCAGCTGGCGGATCAGCAGGCCCGCCGCCAGAGCGACGAGGCCGCTCGGCAGGAGAACGAAGAGCGGGAACGACTTCCTGCACGGCGCCTCCGGCACACAGTCGCCCAAGGTCTCGCCGAGCAACAGGAAGACGAAAACAGGCAGGCCGGCGACGACTGCGGCCGCACAGCCCCAACGGCCTTCCACCGTGCCCCCGCCTTTGTATCTGCCTTCAGGTTCGGGCATCGTCTTTCCTCGCGAGGCGAACCTCACTCCTCCGCCATCGGATCCCTGATCTCGTAGAAGTCGGCAATGCACTTCCACGCTTCCTCCGCGGTTTCGCACCAGGTGATGAGGTCGAGGTCGCTCTTCGAGATCACGCCTTCCTCGGCCAGCGCCTCGAAGTTGACGACGCGGGTCCAGAACTCGCGGCCGAACAGGATGATCGGCATGGGCTTCATCTTGCCGGTCTGGATGAGGGTGATGAGCTCGAAGAACTCGTCGAAGGTGCCGAAGCCGCCGGGGAAGACCGCCACCGCGCGGGCGCGCAGCAGGAAGTGCATCTTGCGCAGCGCGAAGTAGTGGAACTGGAAGGAGAGGTAGGGCGTCACGTAGGGGTTGGGCGCCTGCTCGTGCGGCAACACGATGTTGAGCCCGATCGATTCGGACCCGGCATCCGACGCGCCGCGGTTGCCCGCCTCCATGATCGAGGGCCCGCCCCCGGTGGTGACGACGAACTGCCTGAGGCCGTTCTCGATGATGCCCTTTTCGCTGACGAGGCGGGCGAGGCGGTAGGCCTCCTCGTAGTACCTGGCCTTCGCCGCGAGGCGCTCTGCAACCTTCTGGTCCCACTCGTCGCCGTCCTTCGCCGCCGCGAGCCGCGCCTCGGCCTGGGCGGGCGAGGGAATGCGGGCCGAGCCGTACATGACGAGCGTGGAGCCGACCCGCGCCTCGTCGAGCAGCATCTCGGGCTTCAGCAGCTCGAGCTGGAAGCGGACGGGGCGCAGCTCGTCGCGCAGCAGGAAGTCGGTGTCGCGGAAGGCGAGCTTGTAGGCGGGGTGCATGGTCTGCGGGGTGCGCTCGGGGCCGCCCTCGGCGAAGCGCGTCTCCTCGCCCGCACGGTAGAACTTGCGGTCAGTCAGGTCTTTGTCGGTCATGCCTAGGCCCCTGCCAGACCCCCGCTAGACCCGCAATAGAATAGGTCAGCGGCGTGTTTCACGTGAAACATCGCAGGTCGCGGTGCGGTCAGACCCAGCCCGGCAGGCCGATGGCGAGGAGGATGGTGAGCAGCGCCCCGGCGGTGTAGCGGGTCCACTGCCGCAGGATCAGGAGCTCGTTCGGCCGCCGCAGCGAGACATACCCCGCCCGGCAGCGCGCCCAGACGAACAGCCCCCCGACCAGCGCAAGCCCGGCATGGAGCCCGCCATAGAGCGACATCGCAAGGAGGCAGGCGGCAAAGGCGTGGGAGGTCGCCGGCGGGGCGCTCACCAGCGGGATCAGCGCAAAGCCCGCGAGCACCGCAAGCCCGCCGCCGGCCGCCAGCAGCAGCCACAGCGCGCGCCCTCCCCGGTCCTCGACCGCGTTGGCCCTCACCGCAAGCTCGCCCCCCAGCACCAGCGCGGCCGTCCCTGCCAGCACCAGCAGCACGGCGACGAGGTGCGGCCCGCCGAAGGGGGGTGGGTCGTTCGACAGGAGGTAGAGGTAACCGAACAGCAGCGAGGCGAGGAAGGTCGCATCGAAGATCAGGGTGAAGACCATCGCCCACCAGCCCGGCGGCTGCGCGCTCGCCGCCTGCGGGAGGAGGCGCTCGCCGCGCCCGATGTCGAGCGGCGCGGGTTCCTCGCGCAGGCCCGTCTCCCACAGCCAGCGCAGGCTGACCGCGAGGAGGGCGATCGCGCCGATCACCGCGCCGGGGTAGAAGCCGAACAGGAAGCACGCCGCCGCCCCGGTCAGCGCGAGCGCGGCGAGGAGCGGAATGAAGGTCGGTCCCGGCAGGATCACGAGGTGGTCGAGCGCCCCGTCGAGCGCCCCCACCGCCAGCGTCTCGCGCCGGCCGGGCGCGGTCGGCTCGGGAAGGTAGCCCTCGCCCGCGGCAAGGCGCGCGGGCAGCTCGGGGTCCTCGGCCAGCGGTTCGCGCCCCTCGACCTGCGGCAGGCTCGCGAAATTGTAGGCCGTGACCGGCGTCGCCATTGCCCATTCGAGCGAGCCCGCCTGCCACGGATTGCGCCGCACGTGCGCGGCGAAGCGCCACTGGATCGCCATGTCGAACAGGATCATCGCGAAGCCGATCGTCAGGATGAAGCTGCCGATCGAGGAGACGAGGTTCGGCAGGGTCCACCCCAGCCCCTCGGCATAGGTGTAGACCCGGCGCGGCATCCCGAACAGCCCGGTCCAGTGCATGATGAAGAAGGTGAGGTTGAAGCCGGCGAACACCGTCCAGAAGGCGAGCCGCCCGAGCCCGTTGTCGGACCGCCGTCCGGTGAACTGCGGGGTCCAGTAGTAAAGCCCCGCGATCACCGGGAAGACGAAGCCGCCGACCAGCACGTAGTGGAGATGCGCGACCACGAAGTGCGTGTCGTGGACCTGCCAGTCGAAGGGCACCACCGCCACCATGACGCCGGTCAGCCCGCCGCTCACGAAGATGAAGAAGAAGCCGTAGACCCACAGCATCGGCAGGCTCAGTCGGGGTTTCCCTTTCAGCAGGGTCGCGAGCCAGGCGAAGACCTGCACCGCGGTCGGCACCACCACGAGCAGGCTCGCCGCCGAAAAGATCGCAAGGCCGAGGTGCGGGATGCCGGTGGTGAACATGTGGTGCGCCCATAGGCCGAAGCTGACCAGCGCCTGCGCGATCAAGGCGGCGACGATCCAGGTGTAGCCGACCATCGGCCGCCCGCTGAACACCGGGAGTACTGTCGAGACGATCCCCGCCGCGGGCAGGAAGATGATGTAGACCTCGGGGTGGCCGAACAGCCAGAACAGGTGCTGCCACAGCAGCGGATCGCCGCCGCGGGTCGGGTCGAAATAGGGCAGGCCGAAAGCGCGCTCCATCTCGAGCAGGATCGATCCGAGGATCAGCGGCGGGAAGCCCAGCACCATCATCGCCGCCGTCGCCCACAGGTACCAGGCGAGCAGCGGCATGCGCATGAGGCTCATCCCCGGCGCCCGGATCTTGAGCACGGTCACCATGATCTCGACCGCCGCGCAGACCGCGGAGACCTCGACCACGGTGATCCCGATCAGCCAGATGTCGGCGTTGATGCCAGGCGAATGCGGCTTGGACGACAGCGGCGTGTACATGAACCACCCCGCATCGGGCGCGACCCCGGCGAGTAGGGCGCCGAGCAGGATCAGCCCGCCGAAGAGGTAGCACCAGTAGCCGAAGGCGGAAAGGCGCGGGAAGGCGAGGTCGCGCGCGCCCAGAAGCTTGGGGAGCATGTACAGCGCGAAGCCCTCGATCAGGGGGATCGCGAAGAGGAACATCATCACCGTGCCGTGCATGGTGAAGACCTGCGCGTATTCCGAGGCGCCGAGGAACTGGGTGTTCGGCCCCGAAAGCTGCGCGCGGATCAGCATCGCGAGGATGCCGCCGATGATGAAGAACACGATCGCGGTCATCATGAAGCGGATGCCGACCGTGGTGTGGTTGGTCGCCGCGAGGAAGCCGAGCCGCGTCGGCGGGGCGGAATAGAGCGGCTGGAGCTCGTAATGGAGCTCTAGCGCGCGGTTGTGCTTGGTCTCCTGCGTCATTTCAGTCCCACCGCCTCCAGCACACGGTCGGTCCATGCCCCGATGGTGCGGCTCGCGGGCGCGGGCCGCTGCTCGAGCACCGGCAGCGGGCCGAGCGTGGCGGCCTCGTCGGCGGCGGCGAGCGCGGCGGGGTAATCGGCGGGCGCGTGGGCGTGCACCTCGAAATGCATGTGGGCGTGGCCCGGCCCGCAATATTCCGAGCACTGGCCCAGATAGATGCCCGGCTCGTCGGCCTGGAGGCGCAGCGTGTTGCGGCGCCCGGGGATGGCGTCCATCTTGCCGCCGAGGCGCGGCACCCAGAAGGAATGGATCACGTCGGCGCTGGTGACGATCACCGTGAACTCGCGCCCTGCCGGCACGTGCAGCACGTCGGCCGACTGCTGACCGCCCGGATAGGCGAAGCGCCACCGCCACTGCTCGGCATGAACGCGGATCGCGGCACGCTCGTCCTCGTCGTAAGCGAGCAGCTCCTCGCCGCGCACGAAGGCGAAGATCATCAGCGCGGTAAGTGTGACGGTGGGGAAGACCAGCCCCCAGCCGACCAGCACACGCCTGGTAGAGAAGTGCCGCTCGCGCTCGGCGGTGGCGAGGGCGTAGAGCGCGACGCCCATCACCCCGGCTAGGATCACCGCCGCGCCCCAGACGAGGATCAGCCACAGCGTCTCAACCCGCTCGGCCGCCGGCCCTGCCGGGTCTAGGGTGGAGAGTTCGCCCGTGCAGGCGGAAAGAACGACCAGCGGGGCCAGCATCGCGGCGGATCGCCCCCTGGTCATGCAACCCGCGGGCGCCGAACGGGTAAAGCCCATATGGCCCTCCTCGACGAAGCAGAGAACCTCAGCGTCTCCTCCAAGATCGCGCTGGCCGGTCATCCGATCCACGCGATGCTGGTGACCTTCCCGATCGCGCTCATCGTGGCGACGCTCGGTGCGGACATCTTCTGGTGGCTGCTCGCCGACCCCTTCTTCGTGCGGGTCGGCCTGTGGACCAGCGGCTGGGGCTTCTTCATGGGCGTGCTGGCGGCGCTGGCGGGCACGGTCGAGCTGCTCGCCGGCCCCGGCATCCGGCGCAACGCGGCAAGCTGGAGCCACGCCGTCTCGGCGATGAGCCTGCTCTCGGTGATCGGCGCGAACTGGGGCTGGCGCCTGATCGGCGGCGAGAGCGCGGTGCTGCCGTGGGGCATGCTGCTTTCGGCCGGCGGCCTCGTGCTGGTCGGCATCGCGGGCTGGCAGGGCGGGCGGCTGGTGTTCGAGCATGGCGTCGGCATCATCACGCAGAACCCGGAGACTGAGGAGAACGAGCCGGAGCCGGCGCTTCCGCGTCTTTCATGAGGCCGGGCTCGCGCAGCCAGACGGGCAGCGCCTCCTCCGACAGCAGCGGCTTGGCGAGCACCAGCCACAGGATCGCCAGTGCCGCCGCGACGATCGCGACGACCATGATCCTGATCCTGAGCGTCGGCTGCTCGGCGTTCTCGTCGGCGAGATGGGTGAGCACGTAGGCATACTTCACGTGGACGATCACCAGCACCGTCACCGCAGCAAGCTTGGCGAACATCCACGGGTGCAGCGCGTCGCCAATGAACAGCAGCGCCGTCCCCGCACCCACCGCCACGAAGGCGGCGGGCGAGACAAGGCCCATGTAGGCAAAGCGGCTCGCCATGCGGATGCGGGCAAAGTCCTGCGCGTCGCGCACCCGGGCGTGTCCCGCGAGCAGCATCGCGAGGTAAAGCAGCCCCGCGATCCAGATGGAAATGCCCGCGATATGGACGAACTTGAGCCACAGCATCGCCTAGACCGGCACCTGCCGCCGCGCCTGATCGACGATCCGGGCCAGCGGACGCCAGGCGGCGAGCAGCGTCAGCGGCAGGCTGGCGAGCCACATCAGCAGCCCGGCGAGTTGCTGGTCGGCGAGCACGCCCAGGCCATAGGTCTGGGTGGTGAGATAATGCGGCGCATAGAGCGCGCGCGGCGCGAAGGTGAGCAGCGCGCCGAGCATCCCCATCTGCATAACCATCGCGGCGATGGTGAAGAACACCGATGTCGGCGCCGCCTCGCGATCTTCCAGCGCCCGCCACATCAGCACCGCCGATCCGACCAGCGCGATCTGCCCGGCCCAGTAGGCAAGGTCGCTCGACAGGGCGATCTCGTAGGCGGCAGGCAGGTGCCACAGCCAGAACACCACGAGATGGACGAGGAAGGCGGGGACGAGCGGCACCCGCCAGTTCCGCAAGGTCGGCGCGAGCAGCGGCGCAGCGGCGAAGACGATCACCAGATGATGCACGCTGCGTGCCGAGAACAGCCCTGCCGTCAGCGCGCACAGCGGCGAGACGAAGGCGAAGGCGAGCACCGCGAGGCCGATCCGCACTCCCGTCCCTTCGCGGCGCAGGCCCCAGGCAAGCGCCGCCAGAGCCGCGATGAGCAGCGGGTCGAGGTTCCACGCGGCCCACAGGCCTTCCGGCGCGGGGGCAGGACCGCAATAGGGGATGGCACCCATCAGGCTCTCCGTGTTGCGACGCAGGCGAAGCGGCAGGGCGTCACCACCCTGCCGCAAGGATCAGGCTGTCCGGTCAGCGCCGCTTGAGCGCCAGCCCGACCGTTCCGGCCGCGATCGCGACCCCGGCCAGCGAGGCGAGCGGATGGCTCCTCACGGTTGTGTAGAGGCTGGTGCGGCGCATGTTCTGGTCGCCGTAGATCTCGCCCTCGCTCCCGCCGGTGTCGAACCCGCCGTCCTGCGGCTGCGGCGGCCGGTCCTTGTCGAGCGCGGTCTTGAAGAAGGCGCGGGCGAAGACTTGGTCCGACAGGGTCGGGAAGAGACTGGCGAAGAGCGTCATCGCCCGGCCCGAACCGCCGATGATAATGTCGCGCGTGGGGTGCTCCGCCGCGCGGCAGATCGCCTTGGCGACCACGTCGGGCGAATAGACCGGCGGGGGCACCTGCGATGCGGAATCCATTTCGTTCAGCGCATGGTCGCCGAAGGGCGTGTTGATGCCCGAGGGCTGGATCAGCGTCACCGAGACCGGCGCCTGTTCGTGGATCAGCTCGAGCCGCAGCGAATCGATGTAGCCCTTCACCGCGAACTTGCTGGCGGTGTAGGAGGACAGAACCGGCGCGGGCATCTGCGAGGAGATCGAGCCCGTGGTGATGAGCGCACCGCCGCGCTGCTTGAGATGCGGCAAGGCCTCAGTCGCGCAATAGACCACGCCCCAGTAGTTGGTGTCGAACAGCTGGCGGTGATCCTCGTCGGAAAGCTCCTCGAGCTTGGCATAGACGCCGACCCCGGCATTGCTCACCCAGGTGTCGAAGCCGCCGTGGCGGGCGATGACCTCCTCCACCGCGGCGCGCACCTCCTCGCGATTGCCGACATCGGCCTGGATCGTGTCGCAGCGACCGCCTTCCTTGCGGATTCGTTCGGCGGCGGCCTCGAGACCGTCCTCGCTGCGGGCGATGATCACGACATTGGCGCCGCGCTCGGCCGCCATCCGGGCGGTCGCGAGACCGATGCCCGAGGAGCCGCCGGTGATGACGATGGTCTGTTCGGAGAGGGGCTTGAGTTTCATGACGCTTTTCCAATCTGTTGGGCTTGTCGGACAGGGCTTGCCGGCACCGGCACCCCTGCCGGGGCGAGACCGGCCCCGCAGCGCCGACCGGGCCGCGAGGCTTGGTCATTTGATGCATCGAGGCTGCCGTGCCCCCACGGGCGCGGCCATAACCTGGGTCAGGGGGGGTGCCTTTCGGCCCGGATAGCGACGAGCGGGCGCGTCGACGCGGTGCGCCGAGCCGGGACTGGAGCGGCTGGGGAACACCGGGGGCCTCAATGGCCTTCCCCTGCCATGTCGAACCCCGCCCCCACCTCCGTAGGCCGCCCTTCGCCGCCAGAAGGCTCCCGCCTGCGCGATCGGCTGCTGATGGTGATCGCCGCTGCCGCGCTGTTCTGGCTGCTGCGCGAGACCTACGCCGTGGTCATGCCCGCCGTCGCGGCGCTGCTCCTTGCGCTGGCGGTATGGCCGCTCGTCGCCGCGATCCGCGACCGGGTGCCGCGGCAGCTCAACTGGCTGGGCGCGCTCACGGGCACGCTCGTGGTGCTGGGGATCCTCGTCGCCTTCTTCGTCGGTCTCGGGTTCGGGGCGAGCTTCGTCTACGATCTCCTCGTCGACATCACGCCCCGACTGCGCGAGCGGATGGAAGGGCTCCCGATCGAATTGCCCGGCATCCTGGAGGACGGTGCCGATCCCTTCTCCGAAGCGCTGGCGATGGGCGGGGAAATCCTGTCGCACGCCATGACCGTGCTCACCCTGACGGCGACCACGCTGGGCGGCATCGTGCTCGTGCTGTTCCTGATGCTGATGCTGCTGGCCGAGGCCCCACTCTGGAAAACCAAGATCCACGCCGTCGCGAGCAGCGGCCGCGACACCCGGCGCTGGCTCGACATCGGCCGGTCGGTGGGGGAGAAGTTCCGCGTCTACTTCCTCGCCCGCCTGCTGATCGGCGTGGTGGGGGGGGTGCTCTACGGCGGCTTCCTGTTCGCGATGGGGGTGGAGTATGCCCTGCTGTGGGGCCTGCTCGCGATCCTCCTCAGCTTCATCCCCACCATCGGCTCGATAATCTCCGGGGTCCTGCCGACGATCTATGTCTTCATCGTCAGGGACTTCGGCGATGCGCTGATCGTCGGCGCGGGGCTGCTGGTGATCGAGCAGGTGCTCGGCAACTTCCTCGATCCCAAGCTGATGGGCCGCCGCCTCGCGATCTCGCCGCTGGTGGTGCTGCTGGCGCTGCTGCTCTGGACGCTGCTCTGGGGCTTCGCCGGGGCGCTGCTTGCGGTGCCCATCACCGTGCTGGTGACCGTAGTGATGGCCCATTTCGAGCGTTCCAAGCCCGCCGCGCTGATGCTGACCGAGTGCGAGAATCTGGACGAGCTCGATGACTACAAGCGACCGGACTAGCCGCCGGCGACCACGAAAGGCCGAGAACCCGATGACGAAAGCGCTGTTCGCCCCGTTCCTGGTGCTGCTCCTCCCGGCCTGCGACATGGCCGGGAGCCCCTTCGCGGGCGCACGGCAGAGCGAGCCGGTCGAATACCGCCCGGAGGAGGCGGGCACCGTCGATCATGCCCTGTGCCTGCTCGGCTTCGCCCATGTGCCGGTGCGCAACGTCGCGCCAGGCCACCAGCTCGTCGAGGCGACCATCAACGGCGTCACGGGCGATTTCGTGCTCGACACCGGCGCCAACGTCACTGTCGTCAGCGCACCGCAGGCGGAGCGCTTCGGCCTGTCGGGTTCGGGCGCCGCGGGACTGCTCGGCTCGGGGCCGGCGCGCTTCGTGGGCGCCTCGGGCACCGCACGGCAGGTCGCGGTCGAGAGCTTCTCCATCGGCGATGTCACCGTCCGCCAGCGGCGGGTGCTGATCGCCGATCTCGGCCAGCTTCTCGGCGCGCTCGGCGATGCCTCGGGACGCGAGGTGGCGGGGATCATCGGCCAGGACGTGCTGCGCGAGCACCGTGCGGTGATCGATGTCTCGCGTCCGATGCTCTATGTCCTGACCGAAGCGCGCAACCCTGCCCCTGTCGCGGCGGAGACCTGCCAGCCGGACGCCTGAGCCGGAGGGGCAGGAAAAATGGCGCAGGCACGCTGCCGGCGCGCCAACGGCCGGTGGGAAACGATATATCGAATGACACAAGGGGCAATGCGGCGTAATATCCGGCCGTCCGAAGGCTGCCGGAGGGGGCGCATATGGGACGGCTCGATAGACTGTTGACGGCGGCCCTTCTGGTCGTGGGGCTCACTTTCCCGTCCGGCGCATTGCAGGCCCAGGAGACCACGCCCGAGGTGGTCTTCCGCGATGTCAGGGTGTTCGACGGCACGTCCGATCGCCTCTCCGGACCCACCACCGTCGTGGTGCGCGGCAACACCATCGCCGCGATCGGACAGGCGGCAGCGCCCGACAACGCAAGTGCGACCGTGATCGAGGGCGCCGGCCGCACGCTGATGCCGGGCCTGATCGACAATCACGTCCACATGATGTTCAACAGCCTCACGCCCGCCCAGATGGCCTCGCCCGACATGGGGCTCGAGGCGATCATGCGGCTCTCCGCCGGCCAGGCAGAGGCGATGCTCATGCGCGGCTTCACCGCGGTGCGCGACGTGGGCGGACCCTCCTTCGAGCTGAAGCGCCTGATCGATGCCGGACAGATCAGGGGGCCGCGCATCTGGCCCTCGGGCCCGATGATCTCGCAGACCTCGGGCCACGCCGACCTGCGGGGGCCGAACGAGCCGTCGCGGCGGTTCACCGGCAAGGTGCCCCACGCCGAGGAGGCCTGGGCGAGCGTCATCGCCGACGGGCGCGACGAGGTGCTGACCGCGGTGCGCGAGAACCTCAGGCTGGGCGCTAGCCAGATCAAGATCTCCGCAGGCGGCGGGACGAGCTCGGAATATGATCCGCTCGACGTGACCCAGTACACCCTCGACGAAATGAAGGCCGCGGTTGACGCGGCCGAGGACTGGAACACCTACGTCACCGTCCATGCCTATCACCCCAAGTCGGTACGCCGCGCCATCGAGGCCGGGGTGAAGGTGATCGAGCACGGCAACCTCCTCGACGAGGCGACCCTCAGGCTGATGGCGGAAAAGGGCATCTGGCTGTCGGGCCAGATGCTGGTCGAATCCACCGAGGCGATGGACCCCAAGCGGCGCGAGAAGAGGAAGCCCGTGATCGAGGGGCAGCAGATCGTCTGGCCGATGGCCAAGCGCCTCGGCGTGAAGCTCGCCTGGGGAACGGACTTCCTGTTCGAGCCCGATCTCAACGCGCAGCAGAACGCCTATCTCCTGAAGTTGAAGCCCTTCTTCACGCCGGCCGAGCTGCTGAGGCTCGTGACCTCGCAGAACGCCGAGCTTCTCGCACTGTCCGGCCCGCGCACGCCCTACGAAGGCAGGCTCGGCGTCGTGGCCGAAGGTGCGCTTGCCGACCTGATCCTCGTCGAGGGCGATCCTCTCGCCAACATCGACCTGATCGGCGATCCGGCAAGAAACTTCGCGGTCATCATGAAGGACGGGGTGATCGTGAAGGGGCCGCGCCGGTGAACCGCGCAGCCTGCGCCCTCGCCGCCGCCTCCACGCTGACCCTCACCGCCGCACCCCTGGCTGCGCAGGAAAGTGCCGCGGGGGGTGCAGAGCCCACCAACAGCGCACAGGTCATGGTCTACGGATGGCTTGCCGGAGCGACGGGCGAATTCCAGCCCTTCAGAGGAGCGCCGACGATCGGATTCGACAACTCCTTCGGCGAGGTCATGGAAAACCTCGACGCGGCCTTCTTCGTCAACGCGCTGATCCGCCGCGACCGCTTCGTCGCGACCGCCGACCTGTCCTATGCCTCGCTTTCGCGCGACGGGCTGGTGCCGCCCGGCATCCCGGCTTCGGGGCAGGTCTCGCAGCTTGCGATCACCGCGCTCGCCGGTGCCAGGATCGAGGACAGCGCGCCGGTCAGCGTCGATCTTCTCGCCGGTGCCCGGCTCTGGAACCTCGATGGCCGCGTGACGGTGCCGCTTGCGGGCGTTGCCGCCGCTCCCGGCAAGACTTTCGTCGATCCGATCATCGCGACGCGGATCAATGCCGGCATCGCCCCGCGACTGTCGGCGCTGGTGCAGGCGGACATGGGCGGCTTCGGCATCGGCTCCGACTTCACCTACCAGGTGACCGGCACCCTCAATTATCGCGCCTCCAACCGCTTCTTCATCTCTGCCGGCTGGCGCCACCTCCACCTCGACTATGGGGATGCGGGCACGCGGTTCGAGGGGAGCCAGACCGGCCCGATCATCGGTATCACCCACCGCTTCTGAACAGGACGACGATGAGCCCGCGGGGTGGAGCCGGGGGTGGGATGTTCATCCCCAAGCGAAGACGCCATCCTCAGCCGCCTGCGACAAGCTGCGGGGGTTGCGCGGATCGGCAGACTGTCGCCGTCACCGTCCACGCGATTTGCAAATGATTATCATTGACGGAATGCGAGGATGTTCCTAGCAGCGGCTCGCGACGGTGCCGGGCCGGCGTCGCGCGGTTGTGCAGGGCGAGGCTGGCGTGAGGCGTTCCACCATCAGGATCTGGTTTCTGGTCCACAAGTGGACGAGCCTCGTCTCGACGATCTTCCTGCTGATGCTCTGCATCACGGGCCTGCCGCTGATCTTCCATGACGAGATCGACGGCCTCCTCGGCGACGATCATGAGGCGCAGCTTGAAGGCCCGGCTTCGGCAAGCGGCGGGGAGCCGCTCGACACCATGCTCGCCGCGGCGCTCGCGCAGCGGCCGGGCGAGGTCCCGCTGTTCATGGCCTTCAGCAACGACAGCCCGCTCCTGACCGTCACCACCGGGCCGCGGCCGGACGCACCCGAAGCCGAGATGACGCTCCTGTTTCTCGACCGTGCCACCGGCAGGCCGCTCGGCCCGGCACCCGCGGGCGGCGTGATGGACGTCATCCTCTCGCTCCACACCGACCTGCTGCTCGGCCTGTCGGGGATGCTGTTCCTCGGCGCGATGGGTGCGCTGTTCGTGGCGGCACTGGTCTCGGGCGCGGTGCTGTATGCGCCCTTCATGCGCCGCCTCGCCTTCGGGGCCCTGCGCACAGGGCGCAGCCACAGGGTGAGGCGGCTCGACCAGCACAATCTGCTGGGCATCGTCACGCTCGCCTGGGCGCTGGTCGTGGGGCTCACGGGGGTCATCAACACCCTGGCCGATCCGCTCACCGCGCAGTGGCAGAACGGCGAGCTCGCGGCGATGACCGCCCGCTACGCGGCCGCCACCCCGGTCGCGCCCGCCGACTACGGCTCGCTGGATGCGGCGATGCAGGCCGCGCAGGATGCCCTGCCCGGCCGCGCACCGCAGTTCATCGCCTTTCCCGGCGGCGCTTTCAGCACCGCGCACCACTATGCCGTGTTCTTCCAGGGCGACCGGCCGATCACCCAGTTCCTGCTCACCCCCGCGCTGATCGACGCCCGCGACGCGACGCTGACCGAGGCGCGCGACATGCCGCCCCTCAACCAGGCGCTGATGCTCTCCAAGCCGCTCCATTTCGGCGACTACGGCGGGCTGCCGCTGAAGGTGCTCTGGGCTCTCCTCGACCTTGCGACCATCTGGGTCCTGTGGACCGGCGTTATGCTCTGGCTGCGGCGCGAGCCGGGCCGGATCGACCGCCGCATCGACGAGATCGCGAGGGGCGCAGGGGCCGAGGCGGCGGCGTGAAGCAGGTCCCCTCCCCCCGGACCGCGCGCCGCAGCCTCGCCCGCGTCTTCGCCGTGCCGCTGCTGCTCTTTGCCGCGAGTGTCGCAGGCCTCGTCATCGGCCTGACCGGCAACGGCTGGCCCGATCTGGCCGCGAGCGCGCTCCTGTCCCTTCCGCTGCTCGCCGCCGCCATCGCGTGGCATCGGCGCGGCTGACCCGTTCGGCACAACACCTCTGAAAGCCCTGCAATGACCAAGACCCGTTACCTGCTCTCCGCCTCGCTCCTTGCCGCCGCGCTGGCTGCTCCCGCCGCCGCGCAGGACCAGCAGGACAGCGCCGCGATCGTCGTCACGGCCCAGCGCGCCAACGCGACGCAGGTCATCAACGGCGGCGAGGCAGGGGTGTTCGGACCCATGCCGGCCGAGGACCTGCCCTTCTCGATCCGCAGCTACAACGAGACGCTGATCTACAACCAGCAGCCGCTGACTCTCGGCGAGGTGCTCGACAATGATCCGACCGTGCGCACCACCTACGGCTTCGGCAACGCCGCCGAGCAGTTCGTGATCCGCGGCTTCGCGCTGTTCGGCGACGACATCGGGGTCAACGGCCTCTACGGCATCGCCCCGCGCCAGCTGATCGCCCCCGAGCTGTTCGAGCGGGTCGAGGTGCTGAACGGCGCCAGCGCCTTCATCAATGGCGCGACGCCCGGCGGCTCGGGGCTCGGCGGCAGCGTCAACCTTGCCCTAAAGCGCGCCGGCCGCAACGACGTCACGCGCGCCACGCTCGGCTTCGTCGGCAATGCGCATGTCGGCGGCAGCTTCGACGTCGCGCGCCGCTTCGGGGCGGACCGGGCTTGGGGCCTGCGCGTCAACGGCGCCTGGCGCGAGGGCGAAGTGGCGATCGACCGCGAGGACCGCCGCACGCAGGTGCTCGGCGCGGCGTTCGACTATGACGGCGGGTCCCTGCGCGCGGTGCTCGATGTGGCCTGGCAGAACATCCGCGTCGACAGCCTGCGGCCCAAGGTCACCATCGCCGGCTTCATTCCCCGCCTTCCCGACAGCAAGGCCAACTACGCGCAGGACTACACCTTCACCGAACTGCGCGACATCTTCGGCACCCTCAATCTCGAATACGACCTCGGCGAGGACGCCATGCTCTATACCCGCGCCGGCGCGCGCGACGGGCGCGAGGACGGGATCTACGGCGGCATCACCGTGCTCGATGCGGCGACGGGGGCAGCCAACGGCAACGCCCTTGTCGTGCCACGCACCGATAACAACGAGAGCATCGAGGCAGGCTTCCGCGGCCGGTTTACACTCGGCGGCACCACGCATGAGTTCAACGCGGGCGGCAACATCAACTGGCAGGTCAACCGCAACGCCTATGATTTCCGCTACGGGCCGGGCTTCGCGGGCTTTGCCACCAACCTCTATGACACGCCGCAGCTTGCCCTGCCTTCATCGACCCTCGTCGGCGGCGACCTCGACGATCCTTTCCCGATCGTCCGGAACCGCCTCGCCAGCCTGTTCGTCTCCGACACCGTGGGGCTCTTCGCTGACAAGGTGCTGCTCACCGGCGGGGTCCGCTATCAGGAGATCCGCGCCGAGAATTTCAGCTACGGCGACGGCTCGCGCATCGAGTTCTACGACGAGAAACGCTGGACGCCGGTTGCCGGTCTGGTGGTGAAGCCGGCCGAGGGACTCTCGCTCTATGCCAACTACATCGAGGCGCTCCAGCAGGGCCCGGTCGTGAACGACCAGGCCTTCGCCAATTTCGGGCAGGCGCTGCCTCCGCGCGTCTCCGAGCAAGTCGAAGTCGGCGCCAAATACGCGATCGGCCGGATGTTCGCGAGCCTCGCCCTCTATCGCATCGCGCGGCCGGGCGAGGGCGTCATCGACACCGGGGCGGAACGGCGGCTGGGCTATGTCGGCCGGCAGCGCCACCAGGGCATCGAGGTGACGCTCAACGGCGAACTCGTGCCCGGACTACGGCTGATCACCGGCGTCGCGATCAACGATGCCGAGTTCGACAACGGCCGCGCCGTGGTCGGCGTGCCGGAGGTGACCTTCAACGGCAATGTCGAATGGGACCTGCCCTTCGTCCCCGGCTTCACCCTCACGGGCCGCGTGACGCACACCGGGGAGCAGTTCGCCGATGCGGCCAACACGCTGACGCTCGACGACTGGACCACGATCGACGTGGGCGCGCGCTACGTCCTGGCTGCAGGCGGCGCGCCGGTCACCCTGCGCCTGACGGTCGACAACCTGTTCGACAAGAGCTTCTGGGCCTCGTCCTTCGACGCTTTCACCCCCGCGCTGCTCCAAGGCTCGCCGCGGACCGTGCGCGCTTCGGCTTCCGTGGCATTTTGACACAGACAGCGGGATCGCATCCGACCTGCCGCTCAAGGCCGATGTTTCGCGCCCTCCCCAGCCCGATCGCGGGATCGATCGCGATGGGCGGATGCCCTTCGAAAGCCGAGCGGGCGGACCCGGTCACCCGCGCATTGTCGCATCCGGGTTGAGCGCCACCGTCCGTCCGCTCGTCGCCGAGGCGTAGATCGCCTCGATCAGGCGCAGGTCGCGCAGCCCCATCTCGCCTGGGGTGATGATCGGCGCGCCGTCGCGGATCGCGGCGGCGAAGTGATTGAGCTGGCCGGCGAACTGGACTTCGGAGTCGCCGGGCTCGAGCTTGCGGCCATCGCGCCCCGTCTCCAGCGACAGGGTGTTGCCGTTGTAGTTGGTCGCCGGGCGCATCACCAGCGCGCCCGCGTTGCCGCGCGCCTCGACGAGGTTGAGCCCGGCCGAATCGTAGGACGTCACGACTTGTGCGACCGCGCCCGAGGGGAAGTGCAACTGCGCGGCGACATGAGCGAAAATCTCGGAAAAGCGCGGGTCGCCTTCCGGACGGTGCGCCGAGGCGCTGATCCGGGTCGGCATCTCGCCCGACAGGTAGAGCGTCGCCTGAAGCCCGTAGAGCCCGTAATCCTCCAGCGGCCCGCCGCCTGCCAGCGCGCGGTTGTGGCGCCAGTTCGTCGCCGGGGTGGAGGGTCCGGCGCGGTAAGAATGCTCGGTGCGGATCAGCCGCAGGTCGCCAACCGCCTTCTCGCGCATCAAGTCCATTGCCGCCATGTTGTAGGGCTCGAAATGGACGCGGTAGGCGATCATCAGGCGGCGGTTGGCGCGCTGGCCGGCAGCGATCATGCGCTCGCACTCCGCGCTCGTGAGCGCCATCGGCTTTTCGCACAGCACGTGCTTGCCGGCCGCGAAGGCGCGCTCCGTCCACTCGGCATGGAGGCCGCTGGGCAGGATGATGTAGACCGCCTCGACCGCGGGATTGGCGGCAATCTCGTCGAAGCGCTCGTAGGAGTAGCGCGCCTCGGGCGCCACGCCGTAGGCCTCGCCGACCTGCCGCAGCTTGTCGGGATTGCCCGAGACCAGCGCGGCGATATGCGTGCGCTCGGACCGGGCGAAGCGCGGCATGATCTGATTGAGTGCGTAGTCGCCGAGGCCGATGATCGCGAAGCCGACGCTGCCCGGCCGGGGTGCGCGGGGCGGCTGGGACGGGAGCGAGACGTCGTCGGGCATGGGCTGGCCGGTCGCGGCGGGTGCGCGCGCCTGGCCAAGCGCGGCTGCCCCGCCCGCGGCGAGGCTCGCCGCAGCGGCGATCCCGCCAACCTCGATCGCCCGCCTTCGTGTCATGTCATGTCCGGACATTGCCGTTTCCGCCTCCCTTCATTCCACGGACCTCCACCGTCCGCCGGTCCAGCGTAGCATGCTCGCCGGCCTGCCGCACAGCGCCTCGCTGCGCGATGCGGCGGGCGGGTCCTCTTGGCTGACGGGCCGTGGAATGCAGCCGGTCGCCATTCGCCCGCTCAGGGTCAGAAGGTGTAGGTGAGCCCGATCCCGGCGATGAACTGGTCCGGGCTCCCCGCTTCGCCGACGATCGGCGAGCGCTTGAAATCACCGAGCATCCTGTAATACCCGACGATCCCGACCGCGCTCAGCCCGCCGGTCAGGTCGCCGGTCAGGGCTTGCGACACGAGCAGGTTCACTCCCGCCCGCTTGAAGCCCTTACCGGCCCGCGCATAGGGCGACAGCCCGCTGCGCTGCGCCGCGTCCGGATCGATGTTGAAGTAGTAGTCGCCGAAGTCGTTCCCGACGAACTCCGCCAGCACCGAGGCTCCCACGAAGGTCTTGCGAGAGAGGGGCGTCCCGTATTCGATGGTCGGCGTGACGATGTAGCTTCCGTGAGCGCCTGCGACGTCCCATCGCGCGTCGATCCGGGCGGAGAGGAGGTCGTAGTCGCTGGTGATGACCCCGGTCTTGGTGACGCCGACCCAGCCGCCGAGCTCGACGGCCACATCGAGTTCGCCGAGCGCCTTGACCTGCGCATCCTGGATGAGCGCCGTGCGATCGAGACGGACAGCCGCGACGGGACCGAAGCCGATGTCGAGGCTCCGGCCCGGTGCATCGTCCCTGATGATATCGGCGTAAAGAGCAGGACCGCGGGAGAAGATCTGGAAGCCCGACACCCGCGCCCGCAGGACCAGTTCGGGGATCAGGATGTTCTGGTCGGAACCTTCGTAGCTGGGCACGCTGATCACCCCGGTGCCGATCGACAGGAGATCGCCGCTGTCATCCTGAACGCCGGCTTCCTGCGCCTGCAGCTGACCCGGCAGGCTCGCCAGCAGCGCCAGACCGGCCAGGTGGTACGTCCTCATCGTCTTGTCTCCCGAGCGGCCGGGCCGCTGTCTAAGCAGAACCGGTCGAATGGTCCGGTGCACGCGCCGGCTTGGAGCACTTCTCGAACCCCGCTCTATAGCGGGTGAGTTTTCGTTAGGTTCCGGGATCAGAGGCCTCGTAACGACCTGAGCGGCCCTCTGCTCTGCGGGTTTTGGTCGGGCTCTTCGCCGTTCCTGCCGACTTTTCGGAAGTTATTGCCGCTCAGCCCCGTCTGCGCGCGCGATTGTCTGGCTCGTCACTGGAACCGACCTGAAATGGCGAGAACCTGCGGGCTTACAGTCCCTTCCAACAGCCTTTGCGGAGTGGCGCATTCTTGTGTCCCCCCGACAAGGGTCCTCAGAAGTCGGCGGACACCGAGATGTTGAGGCGGCGCGAGGGGATGAACTGGAAGCCTCCGCCCCCGGTCACGTTCCAGCCGAACACGTTGGTGAGGTTGGCGACCTGCGCGCGCAGCACCGCGGGGGTGCGGCCGATCGTGAAGCGATAGCGCGTCCCCAGGTCGATGATCGCGCGTTCCGGAATGAACAGGCTGTTGTCGATCCGCGCCGCGCGTCTGCCGGCGTAGCTCACCCCCAGATCGACCGAGATCGCATCGAAGGCCGGGGGCTGGTAATCCATCCTCAGGTCGAACGTCGTGCCCACCCGTCCCAACGGCCGCTCGCCAAGGCGGCCCTGCTCGACCGCCTCGCCGGTGACGCGCGGCCGCATCAGCACCGTGCCCGCCACCACGTTGAACCCCGCTGCGGGCCGCGCGGTCAGCGAGATTTCCGCGCCTTGATGCTTCACATCGCCGAGCACCCGGAAGACGTTGTCCGTGTCGAGCTCGAAATAGGGGCGCCGCACGTCGAACAGCCCCGCGATCAGCTTGACATTCTCGGCCAGCGTCCAGCGCACCCCCGCCTCGACCTGCCGCGTGCGCAGCGCGGGCAGCGTGAGGTTGGCGTTGGCGGCAAAGGAGGGCGCGGTGCCGCTCTCCTCGAGCCCGCGGGTGGTGGCGGCGTAGATCGCGATGTCCTCGATTGCGGTGATCGCGGCCGAGGCGTTCCACAGCAGCGGGCTGTCCTCGGTGGCGGTGACGGGCAAGTTCGGGGCGCTCACCACCTTGCGATAGCGCGTCGACTGGAGGCCAAGGTTGATCTCGCCCACCCCCTGCCACTGCATCGCATAGCCGAGCGCGCCCGCCTCCTGCCGGATCTCGTCGCGGGTGAGCGCGCCGAAGGCGACCTCCGGCTCGGCAACCGGGTCGGCGACGCCGATCGTCCCGGGGCCGATGCTGCGGAAGGCGAAGCCGCCGAGGTCGTCATCGACCCGCCGGAACCGCGCCGAGGCGAGCAGACGGTGGAGGCGCGGGCCCTCGGCGAACTCGCGCTCCACCAGCAGCTCGCCCGAGTAGGACTGCGACACCTGATCGCGCCCCAGAAGCACCTGGCGCTCCGCGCTGCCGTCGGCCTGGGTGGCGGCGAAGAAGTTGGCGCCGAAGCGGTCGATGGTGAAGCGCGAGGAGAACAGGCCGAGGCTCACCCGCCACGGCCCACGCGTCGCCTTGGCGAGCCCGCCGAAGTTCTGCGCATGGCCCTGCCACTTGGCCCAATCCTGTCCGTAGAAGCGATTGCGCGCGATGCGCTTGGGCAGGAAGGTGCCAGCGGTGAAGATCACCGGCGTCTGTTCCTCGTCGAAGTAGTCGTAGCGGCTGAAGAAGCCGGTGAGTTCGATCCCCGCAGCCGGTCGCCAGCGCAGCACGCTGCCGTAACGCACAAACCAGAAGTCCGCGCCGTCGGGGTAGACGAACTCCTCGCTTCCCAGGCCGACGTTGAGATCGAGATCGGGGGTCAGCGGGAGAGCGGCGTCGATTGTGAGGAAGGGTGCGAAGAAGTCCCCGAAGCCGGTGCGCGCACTCACCACCGGCTTGTCGCCGACGCGGCGCAGGGCGAAGTCGACGATGCCGGTCGGGGCGGGAAAGGGATAGCCGAGGGCGGAGATGCCGACCTGTATGGTCGATCCGGCGCGCACCGCATCGCTGAAGGCGGCCTGCGAATCGAAATAGAGCCCCTCGATCCGCACGTTCTGCGCGGCGAAGGCCGAGAACCCGCGCACATTGCCACCGTTGTAAAGCCCGATTGTCTCATCGCCCACGCTTGTCCCGAAGGCATCGGAAGCTTGGGTGATGACGTTCTCTTGCGATCGATTGACGAGAACGATGCCGGGGTTCGGGGTGCGCGCCTGCGCGTCGGGCTCCGTCGCTGAGGGCTCCTGGGGTGGGGTGGGTTGCGGCGTGGGGTCGGCAGCGCTGTCTTGAGGCGAAGCGCCGGCGATCGACAGCGCGGCAAGCCACAGGGCGGAGGTCATGCGGCTCTCCCAGAGCCGGTTCGCCGCCCCCCGGCCGCATCGGCCGCGCGCTGCACCACCAAGTTCCGCTGCGATCCGAGCGGCGTGCGCTTGAGCATCTGGCGGATCGAACCTTCCCGGAAAAAGCGCTGACCCGCGGAGCCGGGCCGAGCCTTGGGTGGCCGGACCGCGACAAGCCAGATGGTGACGACCCCCGGGAACTATCGAAGCGATAAACAATTGACAATGATATAACGTATCGATCTGTGACTTTTCTCCCCGTCCCGGCGGTCCCCCGATGAAGTCGCGTGGTTGGACGGCGCTTCTTCGGGCGATCGCCCGCCCCGCCCTGTTTGAGCGCGGCTGCGCTTCCCGCCCGGCGCGATCACGCGGCCAGCGGGGCGAATATTCCAAGGGGATGCGCCAGAAGCTCGGCCTCGCCATCGCGCTGATGAAGGATGCGCGCGCGATCCTCCTCGACGAGCCGCTTGCGGAGCTCGATCCGGCGGCGGCCAACGATCTCGTCGCGGTGCTGCGCGAGACCGCGGCGCAGAGCACGGCGCTTCTCATCTCGACCCACCACATCTTCCGCGCCGAAAACGTCGCGACCCGCATCGGCATCATACGCCAAGGTCGGATGGTCGACATGCTCGACCCGCGACGCTCGGTGCCGGTGCTCGCCGGCTTCACCATCGGGCGCTCCAACGCGCTTTTCCGCAACTATCAGCTCGATAATCCCGAACGCCTCCAGCGCGAGCGGATCGACTTGAGCTTCGTCGCCATCGTCGCACGCTGCGCCTGATCGCGGCGCAGGCGGGCGACATCGGGCGGCTGCTGGCGGTGCGCAGCATCACCCGGCTCGCGCTGGTCGGACTGCCGCTGATGCTCGGCGCGGTCGCCCTGCTGCTGACCGGCCCGAGCGATCCCGCGCGCGCCGGTGCGGCGCTGCTGTGGCTCGGGGCGGCGATCGTCGGCCTCGCCTTCTGGTCGGCGGTGATCCTCCTCGTCAGGCTCCCCCGCCGCGGCGCCCTGTGTGGCTGGGCATTCTCTGGACACTCGCTGTAACGGTGATCCTCGCCGGTGCCGCGCTGCGGCGCGCGCGGCGTCTGCACCTGACCTTAGCTTGAGCTGGCCCGGTCCGCCCGGACGGCATCCGATGCCGGCAGGAAAGTCCTTCCGGCCAAGCCGTGGGTGCGCGGCAGGCGGTCAGGCGGCGGCGAGGCGCATGAGGTTCTGGACGGCGAGGGGAGCGGTGCGGCGCATCTCCTGGAGCACCGCGACGCGCTGCGTATCGCTCCGGTCGATGACGGCCGCGATCTTGCCGAAGCCGTCGAGGCGGCTGCGGCGGATCCAGGCGCCCAGCTTCTCGTCGGAGAGCCACGCGCCCTGGTTCATCAGGTTGACGATGTTGGTGGTGAGGTAGCCCCTGAGGTCCTGCGGGAAGGGCACGGTGCGGCACAGGGCGCTCTTGGCGGCATCGTCAGGGTAATGGGCCTCGACGAAGGCGATCAGCGCCGCCGAGAAGCAGGGCTGCGGCACGCGCACCAGCTGGGGCACGATCCGGTCGCCCTGGAAGATCGGCTGGGCCTCGCGCGGCTCGACCGCCGAGGCGGTGCAGTCGACATAGAGCGTGTTTGGGTGCGCCGGCTCGGTCCCCTCCTCGAGTTCGATGGCGTCGGGCGTGATCGCGGTCACCCGGCCCTTGCGCACCACGTCGGTGACGCGGCGCAGCTCGGCGACCTCGCCCTCGGCGATGGTGGCGTAGTGGAACATGGTGGGGGTCACCGCGGCGTCGATCCGCAGCATCACGCCCGCCGCCTCGAGCCGGGCGAAGATGTCCTCGGGCGAGGTCCCCTCGGCGAAGGCGCGCATCTGGGCGAGCTGGCCGCCGAACACCGCGTCGAAGAACTCGGTGCCCGGCTGGGTCGTGGCGCGGTTGATGAGCCAGCTCTCGCGCGGCTTGACCCAGCGGATCGCCTCGGGGCGCGTGCCCATGGTGAGGAGCCAGCCCACCGCATCCATCGCCGTCTTGCCCGCGCCCAGCACCACGAAACGCTGGGGCCGTTCGGGCGCGAGCCACAGGCGGGGGAGCGCGCCGGGCGGCACGACCCGCACGCCCTCGGCCACGGCGAAGCGCGGCGTGTGGTTGGCGGGGATCACGGGGCTCGCATAGGTCGCGTCGACCACCTTGCGGCGCACGCGCACCTCGACCTCCTCGCCCGACATCAGCGACACCACCCGGCCCTCGCCGCGGTGGTCGGACATCGGCAGATAAGCGACGCGGGCCGAGGGCAGCAGCTTCTGGCGCATCACCCGGTCGAAATAGCCGCTCACCTCCGCGCCCGAGGCCAGCTCGTAAAGGCCCGCGTTGACCCCGTGCGTGTCCTTTCGGTTCTCGCCGAGGTCGAGCGAGTTCACCCCGTAGAAGGCGGAGGGCTGGTGCAGGGCGACGAAGGAATAGGCGTCGTTCCAGTGCCCGCCGGGGCGCGCCTGGCGGTCGACGATGGTGACGTGGGCATCGCTCTCGGCGAGGATCGTGTCGGCGAAGGCCATGCCGACGGCACCCGCGCCGATGATCAGGTAGTCGGTCTCGATCTGGCGCATCGCGTCCCCCGCAAGTTGATGAAGTGCAACCGAAGCGCCGCGGGCGGGACGTATCAACAAACCGCCGCCTCACATCTGCTTACACCGTAAATTTACGTTGTAAGATTGCTCTGTCAAGCGCCTCCCGCTACACGGTGCGGACCAGCTTGCCGGAGCCCGCCCTTGTCCCGCCCCCTCACCGACGAGGACCTCAACGCCTTCCAAGCCCGTCTTTGCGACGTCGCCGAGGGCCTTTTCGCGCGCCACGGCGCGGATAATGTTTCGATGCGGCAGATCGCGGGCGCGCTCGGGGTCAGCCCGATGACCCCCTACCGCTACTTCGCCAATCGCGAGGACATCCTCGCCGCGGTGCGCATCCGCGGCTTCGAGCGCTTCGCCGCGCTGCTTGAGACGGCCCACGCCGAGGCCCCCGGCGATGCCGCCGCCAAGGCCGGCGCGGCGGCGCGCGCCTATGTCGACTTCGGCCTCGCCCAGCCCAACACCTATCGCCTGATGTTCGACCTCCACCAGCACGAGGACACCACCGGCAGCACCCCGCTCGGCAAGGCCGTGGCGCGGGCGCGGGCGACGCTCTCGGCCTATGGCGACGGGCTGATCCGCGCCGGAGTCCCCGAGGCCGAAGCGCGGGCGATGGAGGGGCTGATCTGGTCGGCGCTCCACGGCGCGGTGACGCTCGAGCTGGCGGGCACCACCCCGCCCGGCTCGGCGCGCGAGACGCTGCGGATGCTGGGCCGCTTCACCTCGCGCGGTTAGGGGGGCGCGAAGACCGGAAAGTGGCGACGGCCTGCGAGGACATGGAAGTTTCGGCGCCGGACCGGGCGCTTGCCCGCCTCGCGCCCAAGGAAAGCGAGCCGCGATGGGGGGCAGCCAAACAGGTGCAATTGACATCCTGCGGGCAGAGTCGCTCTAGGGTGACGGGCGAGCAGCCACGCCCGTTCAGCCGCAGACCGATACGTCGCAACGGTCGCCCGGTGGAGAGCAGATGACGATATCACTACCTGTGGATGAACAACGACGGCTTGCCGAGCTGCACCGCTATCGGCTCGACGAGCCCGGGTCGGTGGCGCCGTTCGACAACCTCGCCAAGGCGGCAGCGAGCGCCTTCGGTGTGCCGATCGCGCTGCTGTCGATCATCACCGCCGAGGAGCAGCTGTTCAAGGGCGCTTGCGGGCTGGACGTCCCCGGCACCCCGCGCGACCAGGCCTTCTGCGCTTTCGCCATCGGCGGCGACGACATCTTCATGGTCGAGGACGCGCTCCTCGACGAGCGGTTCCGCGACAATCCGCTGGTGACCGGCGCGCCGCACATCCGGTTCTACGCCGGCGCGCCGCTCAAGCTCTCGGCCGGCACCGCGCTCGGCACGCTGTGCCTGATCGACCGGCAGCCGCGGAGCCTCGATGCCGGGGAGCGCGAACTCCTGCGGATGATGGGCGACACGGCGGTCGACCTGATCCGGCTGCGGCTCGGCAGCCTCGTCGCCGAGGATCGCCTCGCGCGTCTGCAGCAGCAGAGCGAGGCGCTCGAGAAGGCCACGCAGCGCCAGCGGGCGATCTTCGAATCCGCGATGGACGGGCGGGTGACCTTCGACGGCCGGGGCGTGATCGACGACGCCAACCCCGCCGCCGGGTCAATCTTCGGCTGCGCTGCCGATGAGCTCGTCGGCCAGAACATCGGTCGTTACCTCGCCATGCCCGCGTCGCTCTTGGATGGAAGCGCGGCGACGGGCGTCGCGATGGCGCAGGAACTCGTCGCCTCGCGCGTCGACGGCACGCAGTTCCACGCCGACGTCTCGCTCAGCGCCTTCTCGCCCGAAGGCGCGCCGCAATACGCCGCCGCGATCCGCGACATCAGCGAGCGCAAGCAGGTCGAGCGGATGAAGACCGAGTTCGTCGCCACCGTCAGCCACGAACTGCGCACGCCGCTGACCTCGATCGCCGGCTCCCTCGGGCTGATCGCGGGCGGGGCGGCGGGCGAGATCGCGCCCAAGGCGCGCAAGCTGATCGACATCGCGCACAGCAACAGCCACCGCCTGATCCGCCTCATCAACGACCTGCTCGACATCGAGAAGATCGAGTCCGGCAGTGTCGCCTTCGACCTCAAGATGCTCGACCTGCGCGAGATCGCGCAGGAGGCGATCCAGGCGAACGAGGGCTTCGCCGCCGCCGCCGGGGTCCGCATCGCGCTGGAGCCCTTCGAGGGCCGCGCCGCCGTGCGCACCGATCACGACCGGCTGATCCAGGTGCTCACCAATCTCCTCTCGAACGCGATCAAGTTCTCGCCGCCCTCGGGCCAGGTCGACCTGCGCGTTACGCCCGGCAGCGAGACGCACCGGCTCACCGTCACCGACAATGGCCCGGGGATCGCACCCGCCTTCCAGCCCCGCCTCTTCGACAAGTTCGCCCAGGCCGAAACCTCCGACGCCCGGTCGAAGGGCGGGACGGGGCTGGGGCTGGCGATCGTGCACGAGATCGTGCGGCAGATGAACGGGCGGGTGACCTTCGAAACCTCGCCGCAGGGGACGGCCTTCCATGTCGACCTGCCCGCCGCGCCGGTTGCGCGCGAGCGGGTGCTGCTGGTGCATGTCGAGGATCACCTCAGCCAGCCGATCACCGACCTGCTGCAGGCGCGCGGCATTACCCCGGTGCACGTGCGCGACCTCGCCGCGCTCGACGCCGCCTGCGACGGGGAGGGATGCGCGATCGTCCTGCTCGCGCGCGCGGTGCAGGATGCCGACGCGCCCGGCCTCGTGCGGCTGATCCGCTCGCGGCCGGGTCTCGAAGATGTGCCGATCCTCGCCGCGACGACAGGCGATGCGCCGGACCACGTCTCGCAGGCGGTCGCGGTGGTCGACTGGCTCGACCAGGCGCCATCCCTCGCCGACCTCAGGCGCGGGACCGACATGCTGCTCCGCCGCCGCCGCCGGACCGAAGGCAAGGTCCGCGTGCTCCATGTCGAGGACGATCAGGACGTGCTCGGGATCGTCGCCTCCGCGCTCGAGGGCAGTGCCGACGTGATCGCCGCGCGCAGCATCGCCGAGGCGCGCGAGATGCTGGGCGAGGTCGATCCCGATCTCGTGATCCTTGATCTCGCGCTGCCGGATGCGAACGGCCTGTCGCTTCTGCCGATGCTGCGCGATGCAGGGGGCAAGCCGATCCCGGTGGTGATCTACACCGCGAGCGACGAGGACCCGCAGCTCGCGCGCAGCGTCTCGGCCATGCTCACCAAGTCGCGCCACGATCTCGACGACCTCGTCGCCGCGGTGCTCGCCGCGGTCGAGCCGCAGGACGACCGATCGTGAGCCGGGCCTGGCATCGCCCCTTGCCAGCGGGCGCCGGTTCGCGCACCGGTGTCGCGGGGAACGGGCAAAAATGAAGATCCTGATCGCCGAGGACGACCCGCTGACGCTGGAGGGCATCAAGCTGCTCCTGGCGCGCACCAATCACGAGATCGTCGCCACCGCGAGCGACGGCGAGGCCGTGCTCGAGGCCTTGCCGACCAAGCGCCCCGAACTGCTGCTGCTCGATTTCGACATGCCGCGCCGCAGCGGGCTGGACGTGCTGCGCACCCTGCGCGAGCGGGGTGACAGGCGGCCGGTGGTCCTGTTGACCGGCAGCATCTCCGACCGGCGGGTCTACGAGGCGCTGCAGCACGGGCTCGAGGGTCTCGTCATCAAGTCGGCCGCGCCGCGCGACCTGCTCACGTGCCTCGACTCGGTCGCGCAGGGGCGCCGCTGGATCGACCACGAGGTGCTGCACCGCACGATGGAGCTGAGCCTGCGCGGCGAGGCCGCCGGCAACCCCCTCCAGAGCCTCACCAGCCGCGAACGCGCGGTGGTCGGCCTGCTGCTCCAAGGCCTGCGCAACAAGGAAGTCGCCGCCGAGCTCGGGATCGGCGAGGGGACGGTGAAGGTCCACCTCCACAAGGCCTACGAGAAGCTCGGCGTCAGCAGCCGGATGGAGCTCGCCCTGCTCGTGAGCAAGGCGGCGGATTAGGCCCTGAAGGGCGCCGCCTATATCCTTCGGTATAGGTCCGCATAGCCGGAAGTGCATGGCGATTTCGCCGGACGACAAATGGGCAGCGCATGCTCCACCTGACAAAGGCCGTTTCACCAGCCGGGACGCGAACGCCCCCCGGCGAGTGAAACAGGAGCATGAAATGAAGAAGATCGCACTCGCCGTGATGGTTTCCGTCACGGCCTTTTCCGCCGCCCCGGTTCTCGCCCAGTCGACCACCGGCACCGTCAACATCACCGGCACCGTCAATGCCCGCTGCTCGGTCATCGAGAGCGGCATCGCCGGCCAGGCCTTCACCCGCAGCATCGACCTCAAGCGTCTCGACAACGACAACGGCGTCCTGCGCGCCGACCTCGTCAGCTCGACCTCGGCCTCGCCCGCCGACGGCCTCAAGGTCAATGCCCGCGTCAACTGCAACACCGCCAACCCGCGCATCGGCGTGGTCGCCACCAGGCTGTCCACCGGCGCGGGCGATCCGGGCGCGGACTACTCGAACACCATCAACTACTCGGCTTCGCTCAAGGTGAAGACGCAGTCTGCCAAGACCATCGAGGCGATCTACGCCACCGCCACCGACACCACCGCGGTGACCAAGACCCTCGGCGAGCGCATCGCCGGCGGCAACGACAACAACGTCGAGGTGAGCGTCTTCGGCCTCGCGACCGACAAGGCGTCCGCCCAGCTCACGCAGGGCAACTACACCAGCCTCGTCACCGTCACCATCGAACCGACGTTCTGATAGATCTGCGGGACCGGACCGGAGGGGTCATCCTCTCCGGTTCGCGGGCGCCGCTTGCCACAGGTCCCGGCGTGTCCCGCACCCTCCTCCTTATCCTGCTCGCGGTGCTCGGCACCGGGACTGCCCAGGCGCAGGGCCAGACGGCCTATGCGGGCGGGACCCCGGTGGTGATCACCGTGCCGGTGACCGCCTCGGTGGGCGGGCGCTGCGGCTTCGCCGACGGGGCCGCTCCCAGGGGAAGCTTCAACAAGGACGATTTCGACCGTGACGGGATCTCCGCGCAGTTCGGCTTCTCCCTCAACTGCACCGGCCCCTCGCGGGTCGCGGTCGCCTCGGTGAACGGCGGGCTGCAGACGACCGGCACGGCGGGCACCGGCTATGCCAACAAGGCCGACTACACCGTGACGCTCAACCTTGCGGCCAATGACGGATCGAGCGTCCAGGCAAGCTGCGCCGCCTCGACCCTCGTCAACGGCGGGTCCTGCTCTTTCGCCGGCACCGCCAGCACCTCGCTGGGGCTGCGGCTTGCTGCCGCGGCGGTCAACCAGCCGGGCTCCTTCGTGCGGATCAGCGCCCCGGCGCGGACCGGCACCACCACCCTGATCCACGGCACTTACGCGGATTCGCTCGTCGTGACTGTCAGTCCCAGCCTTTGAAGGGCATGGCCCCGAGCGATTCGATGTCCTCGAAGATTTGCAGGAGAAACCCCGTGAAGCTGAGAACCCTCCTCTACCCGCTCGCCGCCGCCGCCGTAGCGCTGTCGCCGCTCGCCGCGACCGCCATGACGGTCCAGCCGGTGGTGGTGAACCTCGCCCCGGCCGGGCGCAGCATGTCCCAGGTCGTCACCGTCACTAACAGCTTCAGCTACCCGCTCGCGGTCGAGCTGCGCGCCGAGGAGCTGGTGGTCGATGCCGAGGGCATCCGCGGCACCGCCAAGGAGAGCGACGACCTCTTGATCTTCCCCCCGCAGGCGATGATCCAGCCGGGCCAGACGCAGTCCTTCCGGGTGCAGTATGTCGGCGACCCCGACCTCGCGCAGAGCAAGCACTTCTACGTCACCGTCGCCCAGCTGCCGCTCGCGTCGGAAACCGGGCAGTCCACGGTGCAGGTGCTCTACAACTTCCAGGTGCTGGTCAGCATCGCGCCCGAGGGCGTGAACCCCGCGATCAGCGCCGCGAGCGCCGCGATCGAGCCGGGTCCCGACGGCACCTTCGTGCCGGTGGTGACCTTCACCAACCCCTCGGCGGCGCACGGCTTCCTGTCCGATGGCCGGGTGCGTATCATGCAGCGCGACGCGGCGGGGCGCGAGATCTTCAGCCGCACCTTCTCCGCGCCCGAAGTGCAGCAGGCGATCGGCTACGGCCTGATCGGCGCCTTCCAGTCGCGGCAGGTCGCCTTCCCGGTTTCGCTGCCCTCGGACAGCGGCACCATCGAAGCCACCTTCACCCGCTAACCCGTGCCCCCCCTCGTCCGATCCCTCTTGCTGTGCGGCTGCGCCGTGCTGGCCGCCGTGCCCGCTCTCGCTGCTGCCGAGAGCGCGGGCGCCGCGCCGCCGGGCGAGTTCGTCCTGCCCGCGGCGGGCGAGGCAACCGAGGACCGCAACCCGACCACCCGCACCGTCTCCCTGACGGTGCCGCTGCGCAGCAACGGGGCCTATCTCGGGGATGTCCCGGTGACGATCGATCCCGACGACGTGGTGCGCCTGCCCGCCGCGCGGCTCGCCGATCTGCTCGCCCCGCTGCTGGGTGCCGAGGCGGCGCAGGCGCTGCGCAGCGCGCCCCGGCTGACCGAGGCGGGTCTCGCCAAGGCGGGGATCGTGCTGCGCTACAACGCGCTGGAGCTGGCGCTCGACGTCACCATTTCCGGCGACCGGCTGGCGGTCCGCAACATCGAGGTCAGCCCGCTGGCCCCGCAGGTGGTGGGCACCTTCATCGCGCCGGCGCGGCTCAGCGGCTATCTCAACATCCGCGGCAACCTCGACTACCTCCACGATGGCGCGGGCGGGCTCCAGGCACCGGGCACCTTCCTCGACGGCGCGGCGCGGATCGGCGACATCGTGGTGGAGGGCGAGGCGTTCTGGCAGCCCGGCGGCGAAGGGCGCGACCTCGTGCGCAACGGGGCGCGGCTGGTCTATGACGATCGGGACAGCCTCACGCGCTGGACTGCGGGCGACCTCCAGCCGGTGGGCCGCGGCTACCAGGCGCTCCCCGACATCGCCGGGCTTTCGGTGTTCCGGACTTACGGCGTCCTCGAGCCGCAGCGCATCGCCCGCCCGCGGGGCGGCCGGGCCTTTACCCTGCTGCGGCCCTCTACCGTCGAGGTGGAGGTGAACGGTCAGGTGCTGCGCCGCGTGCAGCTCGACCCCGGCAACTTCGACCTTCGCGACTTCCCCTTCGCGCAGGGCTCGAACGACGTGCGCGTCGTGCTCGTGGACGAGGCGGGCGGGCGCGAGGTGTTGAACTTCAACGTCTTCTTCGATCAGGCGCAGCTCGAGCCGGGCCTCACCGAGTTCGGCCTCTACGCCGGCGTGCTTGCCTCGCGCGGCCGCTCCGGCCCCGCCTACAGCGACCGGCCCGCGGTGACCGGCTTCGTGCGCCGCGGCATGAGCGAGCGGCTGACACTCGGCGGCAACTTCCAGGCCGATGACCGGGTGCAGATGGGCGGCGCCGAGGCCCTGTGGTCGACGCGGATCGGCACCTTCGGCGCCCTCGTCGCCGCCTCGAACAACCGCGATTTCGGCATCGGAACGGCCGCGACGCTGACCTTCCAGCGGCTCGACAGCTTCGCCGCGGACGGCGGCTCGGATTCGCTCAACCTCTTCATCGAGCGCCGCAGCGCCAACTTCTCGATCCTTGGCCTCGAGACGCCGCTCAACCCCTTCAGCTGGGAGGCGGGCGGAAGCTACTCGCGCAGCATCGGGCCCGATCTCTTCGCCGGGATCGACGGGCGCTATTCCAAGGGACGGGGCGCGCAGGACGATGTCTTCTTCAGCCGGGCGAGCCTCGGCTATCGCCTGTCGGACAAGATCAGCCTTTCCGCCGACGTCCGCTGGGAGCGCGACAACGTCGCGCGCCAGGTCTCCGGCTGGCTCACCGCGACGATCCGGCTCGGCGCCTACTCGACCCTCAGGGCCGATTACGACACCCGCTTCGATCGCGCGCGCCTCTCCTATGCGACCTTCCGCGGGCAGGGCGTGGGCGCCTACAACGTGAATGCCGACGTGGACCGCAGCGCTGCGGGGTCCGCGGTCAACGTCGCGGGGACCTATTTCGGCAACCGGGCGGAAATCGGCGTCGCTCACTTCGGCAACTTCGCGAACACCTTCGGCCCCTCGCTCGCGCAGCGCAGCTCGGTCCGCTTCGGCACCTCGCTCGCCTATGCCGACGGGGCCGTGTCGGTCGGGCGGCCGATCTTCGACAGCTTCGCGGTGGTGCGCGGCCATCCCTCGCTCAAGGGCGCCTCGATCGAGGTCGAGCCCGGCCCGGCGGGGCTGATGGCGAGGACGGGCGCGCTGGGCACCGCCATCCAGCCCAATCTCGCCGCCTTCCTGACCCGCACCATCAACGTCGAGGCGCCCGCCAGCTCGGCGACCGCCGACCTCGGACAGGGCACCTTCCGCGTGCTCCCCTCCTACCGCAGCGGCTATGTGCTGACGGTGGGATCGGCCTACAACGTGAGCGCCATCGGCACCCTCGTGAACGCCTCGGGCGAGCCCCTGTCGCTGGTGACCGGCACGGCGACGCTGCTGGGCGACACGCCGGGCCCGGCGCCGATCACGGTCTTCACCAACCGGCAGGGCCGCTTCGGGATCACCGGCCTCGGCCCCGGCCGCTGGCTGATCAGGATGAACGATACCGGCAGCACCTTCGTCCTCGACATTGCCGAGGATGCCGAAGGTGTGATCAAGGTGGGCGAACTGCGCCCGGAACTTCCGACCGAACGGGAAATGCGATGACGATTTTCAGATGGATGGCACCCGTAGCCGCTCTGGCCGCGGCCCTGCTCGGAGCGATGCCGGCCGCCGCGCAGTCAGGAACGCCGTGCGGCGTGACCGGCCAGGCGCAGGCCTCGCCGACGATCACCTACGATCCCTTCGGCCCTAACGGCCTTGCGCAGGTGACGATCCCGCTCACCCTCACCCGCTTCGCACTCGGCGGGGCCAAAACACAGACGGTCAACTTCGTCCTGACGAAGCCCGCCAACACGCCGGAATTCCAGATTTTCCACCAGGGCGTGAGCGTGCTCTACACCGAGGGGCAGACGGGCGGGCGGCCGACCATCGGCAACCAGAACCCGGGCGAGATCTTCTACAACTTCGGCGGCGCCAGCGCGCCCGACACCTCGACCCCCTTCAACCTCGTGGTGACCGTCCCCGCCAATCTCGACCTTTCCGCCGGGCAACCGATCCGCTTCGACATCCTCTATGTCTGCCGCGGCACGGGAGGCATGACCGACGTCGTGACCCCCACCAGGCTCACCAACGCCGTCCAGATCAACGTCAACGTGCTGAGCGCGCTGCAGGCGAGCTATGTCGGCCCGGCGCTCGACTTCGGGGAGATCGGCACCAAGACCAGCGCCCAGGTCGCCACCGATCCCGGCCCGCGCACCGGCTTCATCCGGGTGGCGAGTTCCGGCCCCTATTCGGTCGAGATGCGCTCGGAGAAGGGTTATCGGCTGAGCTATCCCGGCGGGAACCCGGCGATCGCCAACCAGTCGATCGGCTACCGGGCGAGCCTCCTCGGGCAGACGCGCGATCCGTCGAACACCAGCGCCTTGCGTCAAATCTGCGCCCGCGCCGGCCTCGCCGGGACCGCGCCGACGCAGGGCATCAGGATTCCGCTGACCGTGACGCTACTCGAAGGCGGTGAGGGGCGCCTTCCGGCACCGAACTACCAGGACAATCTCACCGTCACGATCACCCCGCTGGTGGACCCCCAGCCCGGCGTCGTCTGCGGCGCGCCCTAGATCCGGGGCGCGATCGTCACCGTCGTCCGGCGCGCGGGCCCGTCGCCGGGCGGCAGCTCGGCCCGCCGCACCTCGAGCATCGGGACGTTGCACGAGGGCCGCGCCTGGCCTGGCGCCTCGAGCCGGCATGTGGCGGGCACGAAGCCGGAGACCTGAACCCGCCCGTTGGCCGGCAGCGGCGTCTCAGCGAGGCCGGCGGCTGGGGCGGAAGCAAGAAGAAGGGTCAACCATCTGAGGCGCATGTCGCACACCATTGGACGAGACGAAGATGTAAGCGAAAATGCCACCACGCTTCGATTTGTTCCATCCGTAGGTGCCCTGAGCCGAAAGTTCAGGTTTGGGCAGCGACCGAGCCTGTTCCTGCCGAACGGATGCCGAGCCTTTCACGATCGGTCCGCGTCCTTCGCCCAGGCGTGAGGGCGGCGAAAGACCGCCCGCCGAGCCGCCCGTCAGCGTGTCGGGCTTCCGCCTCTCCATAACATGGCGAGCGCACGTGGCGCTTCTGGAGTGGGTCTGGTGCCGGATCAGGCTCTGCGGCGCTTTAACCACCTTCGGCCTTGGCACTCAGGGATGAAAGGGCGCCGGCGGCGATTGACCACTTTTTATATAGATCATATATGATCCATATACTGAAGGAGGCCGCGATGGGCATAGTCAAGATCGACGACGAACTGCATGAGGAGGTGCGGCGGGCCAGCGCGGTGATGTGCCGGTCCATCAATGCGCAAGCCGAGTTCTGGATGAAGATCGGCCGGCTGGCGGAGGCCAATCCGACCCTCTCCTTCAACCAGATCATCCGCGACCAGCTCGCGAGCGTCCAGGTGCCCGAGCCGGACGAGCGCGCGGCGGCCTGACATGGTCAAGACGCCGGACGAACTCGCGCTGATGCGCATTTCGGGACGCCTGCTGGCATCCGTATTCGAGATGCTGGACCGCCTCGAGCTCGCCGGCATGTCGACGCTCGCGATCAACGATCTTGTCGAGCGCTACATCACCGTCGACCTCGCCGCCCGTCCGGCCAGCAAGGGCCAGTACGGCTTCGCCTTCGTGCTGAACTGCTCGGTGAACGATGTCGTCTGTCACGGGGTGCCCGACGCGAAGGCGATCATCCGCGACGGGGACATCGTCAATCTCGACATTACGCTGGAGAAGAACGGCTACATCGCGGATTCGAGCAAGACTTTCGTCGTCGGGGACGCCCCGGCGGCGGCAAGGCGGCTGGTGCGGGTCGCCAACGAGGCGATGTGGGCGGGCATCCGTCAGGTGCGCCCCGGCGCGCGCCTCGGCGACGTCGGCTTCGCGATCGAGACGCACGCGAGGCGAAACGGGTGTTCGGTCGTGCGCGAGTATTGCGGCCACGGGATCGGCCGCGAGATGCACGAGGAGCCGCAGGTGCTCAACTTCGGCCGCCCCCACACCGGCCTCAGGTTGCGCGAGGGCATGGTGTTCACGGTGGAGCCGATGATCAACGCCGGGCGGCGACAGGTCGTCACCGACAGCGACGGCTGGACGGTGAGAACCCGCGACGGACGGCTGTCCGCGCAGTTCGAACACACCGTCGCGGTAACCGCCGAGGGCGTCGAGGTGCTGACGCTCAGGCAAGGCGAGCGCGCTCCGGCCGGGCTCTCGACACAGCCGTGACCCTCGCCTTCGCAATGCCTGTCGCAGGCCGCAAGCCGTCCGCTACAATCGCCGACGGTCCGCACGCGTTTTCTGCTTCAGCAAATCCCTGCCATCATTTCGCGGGCTTCGACAGGAAGCCGACGGCAGCCGATTGACGCCCATACCCCTGATACGATCAGCTTGATACGGTGAGACATATCACGGGCAATGGAATGGACGAGAAATGACGACCGAAGCTCTGGGTTTCGATCGCCGCGACTTCCTTGCGGGTGCGGCTGTCTCGGTATCGGTGCCAACATGGGCGAACACACCGCGACGAGACGTGTCCTTGATCCAGGATTTCGACGAGGCGTGGCAGACCCTGGCTGATCGCTACTGTTACTTCGATGAGAAAACGACGGACTGGGCGCGCGTGCGATCGCTCTACAGGCCTCAGGTGGAAGCGGCCCGGTCCATGCCGGATTTCACCAGAATCCTGGCAGACGTGGTCAGGGAGCTTTACGATCCGCACACGCGGCTGGGCGACATGCCGATGGATGCGCCCCGCAACCCTCCTTTCGATCTCCTCGTGAATCCGACGTCGCAGGGCGCGCGCGTGTTGTCGCTGGCCGAAGGCATGGCGGCCGCGCAGGGCGGCATCGAGGTGGGCGATCTGATCCTCGCGGTGGACGGCGTGCCGGTTGCCGAACGTGCCGCCGCGCTCTCCCCGCGCTGCCTCCGGCAACTCGATGCCGCCGCCACCGCTTACGCCATGAACGCCGCTGTGGCCGGTCGGCGCGGGCAACCCCGGCGCTTGATGGTCGCTGGACGCGGCGAAGTTTTCCTGCCGCTGGGAGACCGGCCCAGCGAACCGACCCTGAGTTGGCGGATGGAACGCGCGAACATCGGAGTGATCCGGATAAGCAGCTTCGCGGAGCAATCATCCGTGGAAGAATTCGACACTGCGCTCGAGCAACTGCGCGACACGAAAGGCCTGATCCTCGATGTGCGCGACAACGGCGGCGGCGACACGGCCGTAGCGCGGCCCATCATGGGCCGCTTCATCACCGAAACACGCCCTTACGCACTCATGCGTCGCCGCGAAGGGACGGGCCTTGGTCCGTTCTGGACCGAAGTGGTCGAGCCGCGCGGACCCTTCACCTACGAAAAGCCGGTCGTGGTGCTGTGTGACCGGTGGTCCGGCAGCATGGCCGAAGGCTTTCCGATGGGCATGCGGGCGATCCGCGGTGCGCGAGTGGTTGGACAGCCGATGATGCAATTGGGCGCAGGTGTCTTTCCCCTGCGTCTGGATCGAACCGGCCTAACCTTGTTCTATTCGGCAGAGCCGGTCTACGACATCCATCGTCAGCCGCGCTCGGACTTCCGCCCTGACGTGCTCGTCCCGGACGGCGAGGATGTGCTCCTAGCTGGTTTGGCGGAAATCGAGCGCCTTACCGGTTGAGTCGACGACGCCAGTGGCCGGCTGGCGCGTGCACGATCAGGCCCTCCGGCGCCCCGCCGTCTCAGGCAGCGCGAACCAGATCCACGCCGCCAGCAGGAAGCTCACCGAGGCGAGCGACATCACCGGCCCCAGCCCGACCATCTCGGCGAGCGGCGCGGTGATCAGCGGCGCGGTCATGCTGATGACGCGGCCCCAGTTGTAGATCGAGGCGGCAGTCGATCGCAGGTGCGGCGGGTAGAGCTCGGACAGCCACGGCCCCCAAATCGCCGAGGCGCTGAGCATCACGCCGTAGAGGAAGCCCAGCGCCTCCAGCAGCGTCAGCGGCAGGGGCACGAAGAGGTAGACCGGGATGATCGCCGCCGCGAGCGCGAAGCCCGCCGCGCCGCTCCTGCGGCCGAGCCTGTCGCTGATCCAGCCCCACAGCAGCCCGCCGAGCGCCGCGCCGACGAACTGCCAGCCGAGCACGTCGCCGATCACCGTGTCGGGGATGCCGCGCTCGTTCCTCAGGTACGTGCTCGCCCAGCCGGTGAAGGCCTGGTAGGCGAAGAAATTGAGGCCTGACATGGTCGCAAGCAGCAGCGTCTGGCGGGCGACGCCGGGCTTGAACAGCTCGGCAATGGGGAGCTTCGATGCGGCGGTGGTGCTCCCGCCCACGATCCCGCCGAAGGGGATGACCCGCCGGTCGTCGGGCACCACGAGGAAGGCGAAGAGCGCCAGCACCACCGGCACCGCGCCCGCGTAGAGCAGCACCTTCCAGTCCGCCCCCGCCCGGAAAGCGGCGGCCGAGAGGAAGCCGAGCGCGGAGACCGCGACATTGTAGGTGCCGAGCACGAAGCCCGCGATCAGCCCGCGCACGCTCGCCGGAAACAGCCCCGAATAGATGCCGACCGCGATCGGGTACATGGCGCCCATGAAGAAGCCCATCAGCACGCGCTGGCCGACCAGCGCGGCGTAGTCGGCGACGATGAGGCCCGAGAGCAGCATCCCCCCGTAGCCCATCATCGCGATCACCAGCGCGTTGCGCCGCCCGATGGTGTCGGCCACCTGCCCCATCACCACCGCGCCGAGGATCGCACCCACCGCCTGCACGGTGTAGAGCGAGCCCGACTGGGTGAGGGTGAGGCCGAGGTCGTCCTTGATGTAGGGCCTGAGGATGTCGACCGTGTTCCACGACCAGGCGTAGAAGAAATAGCCGACCAGCAGGAAGACGAGCGCGGCAATGCGCCGGGTCTGGCTGACGTCCTCGGCGCGCTGCATGGCGGGTGCGGTGATCGTCGTCATGACGCGAAGCCCGCCGCGCGGGCGAGGCTCGCGGCGCCATCGCGCAGGAAGCCGTGGTCCGAGCCGAGCAGGAAGAGGCTCGCGCCCTTCTCGCGCCACTTGGCGGCGTCGGCGGGTCGGCCGGTGAACATGCCGCAGGCGCGCCCCGCGGCGCGGCAGGCGGCGAGGATGTGTTCGACGGCGTCCAGCACCTTCGGATCGTCGGGCGAGGTGCAGCCCAGCGCAATGGTAAGGTCGATCCGACCTATGAAGAGCGCGTCGATGCCGGGCACGGCGGCGATGGCGTCGATGGCGTCGAGCGCCTCCAGGTCCTCGATCTGCGCGATGACGACGCTCCTCGCGGCGCTGGCGGCGAGGTGCTCGGGGATGGCCTTCGTGCCATATCCGGCCGCACGGCTCGATGCGGCATAGCCGCGCCGGGCGGGACCGCCGCCGGGGCCGTAGTGAACGCTCGCCGCGACGGCCTCGGCCTCGGCGGCCGAGCGGACATGCGGCACCAGCACGCCGTCCGCGCCGCACTCGAGGGCATTCAGAATCTCGTGCGCGGCGGAGGAGGCCGGGCGCACCAGCACCGGCATGCCCCCGGCACGCGCGGCGAGGATGCAGGCGTCCAAGTCGCGGCGGTCGAAGGGGGCATGCTCGGCATCGAGGCACAGGCAATCGAGGGCCGTCCCCGCCAGCACCTCGACGACATGCGGGTGCGGGGTCTTGACGAATGTGCCGAGCAGCGGCGCGCCGCTCGCGAGGCGGGACTTGAAGTCGCTCATCCTCAGGCCGCCACGCCGCGCCACAGCCGCTCGCTGGCGAGCGCGGCGCCCTCGGCGAGGGTCGCGAGCTTGGCCCAGACGATCTCGGGATCGACCACGCCGAACCCTGCGAAGGTCGAGAAGCCGCAATCCGTCCCCGCGATCACCCGCTCGCGGCCAATGATGTTCGCATAGCGCTCGATCCGCTCGGCGACGACGCGGGGGTGCTCGATGAAGTTGGTGGTGCTGTCGATCACGCCGGGGATCAGAACCTTCTCCTCGGGGATGAGGTGGGCCATTTCGACGAAATAGGACCAGTCGGCCTGGTGACGGGGGTTGCTGGTCTCGAACAGGAGCCCGGCGGGTTTTGCCTGCATCAGCGTCGGCAGGATCACGCCCATCTCGACATCGCAGCAATGCGGGCCCTCGTAATTACCCCAGCACACATGCATCCGCACGCGGTCCGCGGGCACGTTGCGCAGGGCGTGGTTGAGCGCCTCGACGTGGCCGCCGATCAGCCTGAGGTATTCCTCGTCGCTGCGGTCTTTGTACATCATGTGCCGCCCGAGCCCGAGGTCCGGGCTGTCGAGCTGCAGGATCAGCCCCGCCGCGACGATGGCCTCGTATTCGGGCCGCATCGCCTCGGCCAGCGCCTCGAGATAGGCGTCCTGCGAGGGGTAGTGCTCGTTAGGCTGGAACAGCGCGATGACGCCGGGGGAGGCGGAGTTCATGAAGCCGCCCACCGGCCGGTGCGCCTCCATCGCGGCGGCAATGTGCGCGAGATCGGCCTCGAGCGGTGCCATCGACTTCACCTCGATCGGCCCGACGCACTTGGGGCGCCGGTAGGTGGGCGTCCCGCCGCCCTTGGCCTGCCGCTCCAGAAAACTCGGGAACATCTCGAGGTCCTTCGGCGGCGTGCGCGGGCTGTCGCCGTCGAAGCCGGTGATGCGGTCCTTGATGTAGGTCGCGTAGCTGATCTTCGACATCTCGCCGTCCGAGACGAGGTCGATCCCCGCCTCCACCTGGCGCCGCACCACCTCGTCCACCGCCGCGCCGATCACCGCGTCGAACGCGGCCTCGTCGATCGCCTCGCCGCGCTCCTGCGCGAAGACGAGGTCCGTGACGTCCTTCGAGCGCGGAAGCGAGCCCACGTGGGTGGTCAGGATGCGGTCAGGCATGGGGTCAGGCGGTCCTCTCTTGAAGGGCGTGTTTCGCGGCGAGCCACACTGTCAGCCGCCCGGCGAGCACGCGGGGCGCCTCGAGCGGGAGCATGTGGCCGGCGGGTTCGATGTGGAGCTGCGCATCGGGGATCAGCCCCTGCCAGCGGCGGTGCCATGCGGGCGGGCAGAGCGCGTCCTCCTCGCCTGCCATCAGCAGCACGGGGCAGGCGAGGCTGGACAGCGTCGCGACGCGGTCCGCGCGGGTGCGCAGCGCCTCGGACTGGCGGACGAACACCTCGGGGCCGAGCGCCATTCCCATGTCGCGCAGCAGGGTGAGGAGGGGCAGGTCGGAGCGGTTGGCGGCGGCGAGGTAGTTCGGCTTCAGCTCCTCGACCAGCACGCGCTCGAGCCCCCCGGCGCGCACCTCGGCCTGCTGGACGGGGCGGTGCGCGGCGCGCTCGGGCAGGTCGGCGGTGGCGTTGTAGCCGATGAGCACGAGGCCCACTATGCGCTCGGGCGCCTGCACCGCCATCTCGACCGCGACGATCGCGCCCATCGAGAAGCCGACCGCGAGGATCGCCCCCTCGCTCGCCGCCAGCGCGCGCGCGGCCATGGCGGCGATGCTGTCGTCCCGCGTCGTGTCGGCATCCACGGGCGCGCGCCCGGTCGCCGCCGCGAGGCTCCCTCGGACCTCCTCGGTCCACAGGCGCGCGTCGCACATGTTGCCCGGGATCAGCAGCGGGAGCGGCGCGGCGCTCATCCCATGCGCGCCGAGCGGCCGGGCAGGAATTCGCCGCCGAACAGGCGCTGCTCGGGGATCATGCCGGGCTGCTCGATCCGCTCGATCAGCATGTCGACCGCGGCCTGGGCCATGCGCCGCACCGGCTGGCGGATGGTGGTGAGCTGGTAGCCGCCCCAGGTCGCCGGACCCACGCCGTCGAAGCCGACGATCGAGAGCTGTTCGGGAATCACGAGATCATAGGCCCCGCGCGCGCAGTCGATCGCGCCCATCGCCATCGCGTCGTTGGTGGCGATCACCGCGTCGAGCTGGCCGCCGGAGGCCTCCATCAGCGCGCGCAGCCCCTCCTCGCCCGAGCGGTAATCGAAGCCGCCGCGATGCAGCAGCGGCTCGATCCCGGCGGCGGCGAGGTGGCGGCGGGCGGCATCCAGGCGCTCCTCGCCGACATAGCTGTCCTCCGGCCCGGCGATGATGCCGAAGCGGCGGTGCCCGGCAGCGAGGAGGTGCTTGACCAGCTCGCGCGTCCCTGCGGCACTGTCGCAGGCGACGCTCGCGGCCGGCTCCCCCTCGCCGACACGGTTGTAGAGGATGATCGGGATGCCGCGGTCGTTGAACTGGCGGATCTGCTCGTCCTTCAGCCGCGCCGCGACGATCGCCCCGTCGACGCGGTAGGGCCAGATCAGGCCCAGCATCTCGTCGATCTCGGACTCCGAGGCGAGGCTGAACAGCAGCACCCGGTGGCCCTCGGCGGAGAGGCGCTGGGTGAGCTCGGCGAGCACCTCGGGATAGTAGAGATTGGTGAGGTTCGAAATCACCACCGCGACGAGGTTGGTGCGCCGGGTGATGAGGCCGCGGGCGAAGGCATTGGGCTGGTAGCCCAGCTGCTTCGCCGCGCGCATGATCTTCTCGCGCGTGTTGGGGGCGATCGACGCCCCCTTGCGGAACGCGCGGCTGACCGCCGACTGGGAGACCCCGGCGAGCTCGGCGACGTCGTAGGACGTGGCGCTCGAGCCGCCCGGGGCCGCCTCAGGCAGCTTCTTCTTTGGCATAGCGTCTCACCCGGATGTCGGCCTGTTCCTTGTGCCCGGCAAAGCCCTCGATGGCGCACAGGCGCGAACAATATTCCCCCACCATCGCGCTCGCCTCGTCGGTCAGCACGCGCTGATAGGTACACGTCTTGATGAACTTGCCAACCCAAAGGCCCCCGGTGAAGCGGGCGTTGCCGCGGGTGGGCAGGGTGTGGTTGGTGCCGATCACCTTGTCGCCGTAGGACACGTTGGTGCGCTCGCCGAGGAACAGGGCGCCGTAATTCGTCATGTTGGCGAGGAAGTAGTCGGGATCGCGGGTCATGACCTGCACGTGTTCCGAGGCAATCTGGTCGGCGATTTCGACCATCTCCTCGTAGCTGTCCGCCACGATCACCTGGCCACAGTCCGCCCAGGCCTTCGCCGCGATGGGCGCGGTGGGGAGGATGGTGAGCTGGCGCTCGATCTCGGCCATGGTGTCGCGCGCGAGCTTTTCCGAATTGGTCAGCAGCACGGCGGGCGAGTTCGGTCCGTGCTCCGCCTGCCCGAGAAGGTCGGCGGCGCACAGCTCGCCGTCGACCGTCTCGTCGGCGATCACCAGGGTTTCGGTGGGACCTGCCAGGAGATCGATCCCGATCTTGCCGAACAGCTGGCGCTTGGCCTCGGCGACATAGGCGTTGCCGGGGCCGACGATCATGTCGACCGGAGCGATGGTCCCGGTGCCGAGCGCCATCGCGGCGACCGCCTGCACCCCGCCGACGCAGTAGATCTCGTCGGCCCCCGCCATGTGCATGGCGACGACGATCGCGGGATTGGGCTTGCCCTGATAGGGCGGCGCGACCGAGACGATGCGCTTCACCCCCGCGACCTTGGCGGTGACGACGCTCATGTGCGCCGAGGCGACCAGCGGATACTTGCCGCCCGGCACGTAGCAGCCGACCGAATTGACCGGGATGTTGCGGTGGCCGAGGACGACGCCCGGCAGGGTCTCGACCTCGACGTCCTTCAGGGCATCGCGCTGGATCTGCGCGAAGTTGCGGACCTGCGCCTGGGCGAAGCGGATGTCCTCGATCACCTGAGGGTCGAGTTCGGCATAGGCGGCCTCGATGTCGGCCTCGGAGAGGCGAAAGTCCTCCGGGCTCCACGAATCGAACTTCGCCGACCAATCGCGCATGGCATCGTCGCCCCGGGCCTTGATGTCGGCGATGATCGTCTCGACCGTCGCGCGGACCTGCGCATCGGCTTCGGCGGCGGCATCCTCGGTGATGCCGGTCTTGAGGTAACGTGCCACGTCGCTTGTCTCCCGTGCGCGGGGCTACGGGCCACCGCGGAACAGCGGCACACTATGGCAATGTGACTTCGGATGCAATCCGCTGTGTGCGGACTTCCCTCGCAGACTTCCGGGAAACGGCACGGAATGCATGGCATTTTGGCAACAATCGGCAATTGATGTGCGTCAACTTCTCCAAGCACGCAGGAATCATGTTGCATCCGAAGTCAAAGCTGTCATTCCTGCTGATCGGCAACGCAATCTGAGGGGAAACCACATGGCCGGTCACATCAAACTCGCCTTCGCCATCGGCGTCAGCAGCATCGCGCTCGGCATGGCGGTGCCCGCCCATGCGCAGGACGCCGCAACCGGCGATGATGCCGCCGCACCCCAGGGCGGCATCGGCGAGATCATCGTCACCTCGCAGCGCCGCGAGGAAAACCTCCAGGACGTGCCGCTCTCGGTCTCGGCCTTCACCGCCGACCAGGTGCTCGCTCGTGGCATCACCGACATCGGCCGTCTCGAGGGTCTCGTCCCGGGCTTCTCCTTCGGCCGCTCCGGCCAGGATGCGCGCCCCGCGATGCGCGGCGTGCGCACCGAGAACGTCGGCGTCAACGGCGACACCACGATCGGCTTCTTCGTCGACGGTGTGTACCAGTCGCGCGCCTCGCAGGCGACGACCGGCTTCGTCGACATTGAGCGGGTGGAGGTCCAGCGCGGGCCGCAGGGCACGCTCTACGGGCGCAACACCTTCGGCGGCAACATCGCGATCACCAGCGCCCAGCCGGTGCTCGGCGACCTGCGCGGCGGGCTCGACGTGACCGTCGGCCAGTATGGGCGCGTCCGCACCGACGCCTTCGTCAACCTCCCCCTCGGCGACACGGTCGCGGTCCGCCTCGCCGGGTCGCTCGAGGACTCGGACGGCTGGGTCCGGAACGTCAATCCGCTCGGCAACAACCTGTTCGACGACGAGAGCCGCTATTTCCGCGGCACCATCCTGTGGGAGCCGAACGACCAGTTTTCCGCGGCCATCAAGTTCGACTATTCGACCCGCGGCGGCGCCGGGGCCTCGGCCTTCGGCTACAAGATCATCGGCTCCTATTTCGACGTCGGCTCGCGCCAGCAGCTCTACAATGCGACGCCGGTGTTCCTCAACACCCGCCCCGGCAACCGCGACGGGGTGAACGACCCGCTGCCCGGCGGCACGGCGACGAGCGACCTCGGCGTGCCGATCTTCGCCCCCGGCAACGGCTACCTGATCGACACCGACCAGCGGACCATCCTCGACCTGGAAAACAAGGCGGTGACCGCCAACCTCGCATATGATTTCGGCGCCGTGACGCTGCGCTCGATCACGGGCTACACCGATTTCGGCGCCGTGCGCACCTCGGACTCCGACTTCTCGGGCAACCAGATCGGGATCGACTTCCAGGATACGCGGGCCGAGACCTTCAGCCAGGAAATCCAGCTGCTCTCGAGCGACAGTGCAAGCCGTCTCCAATGGGTGCTGGGCGCCTACTACTTCAAGGACGAGCTGACGGGCATCTTCATCAACCAGCAGCTGCCGCGCATCATCCGCAACGTCACCCCCAACCTCAACCTGCCGCAGAACGGCGCGGGCTTCTACGACCAGCAGCGCGCCACCACCGAGAGCATCGCTTTCTACGGACAGGCGACCTACGAGGTCACCGACGGGCTTCGCCTGACGGGGGGGATTCGCTGGACGGAGGACAGCAAGGACTTCGCCTTCGCCAACGCCAACGCGATCCTGCCGACGGCGGGCACCCCGCCGGTCCCGCAGGGCACGGCGATCACGCTCGCCACCGGCCCCATCCCCGACAGCGCCTTCGGGGTGCAGGGCGCGCCGACCAACTGCACCTACACGACCTTCCCGCCGCCGCGCGCCGGGTTCCAGTGCCTTGCCGCCAACACCACGGTGCTGACCGGCGCGACTTACGACACGGCCAAGTTCGAGAAGGTGACGTGGCGCCTCGCGGTCGATTACGACGTGACGCCCGAGAACCTCCTCTATGCCAGCGTCTCGACCGGCTTCCGTTCGGGCGGCTTCAACTCGGGACAGGGTCCCGCGGCACTGCAGCCGACCTTCGACCCCGAAGAGGTCACGGCGTTCGAAATCGGCTCCAAGAACCGCTTCTTCAACGACACTGTGCAGCTGAACCTCGCGGCGTTCTACAACCGCTACGACAGCCTGCAGGAACAGCGGCAGGTGCCGCAGGGCGCGACCACGCTGTCAATCATCGAGAACAGCGGCAAGGCGCGGGCCTATGGCGTCGAGGCCGAGGCGCTGTGGCGGCCTTCGCGCGGGCTCGAGATCGGCGTGAACGTCGCCTGGCTCGACGCCAAGTACACCGAGTACGATCAGGTCCCCGCCCCCTTCGGCACCAGCATCCTCGTGCCCGATGCGACCCGCACCACGCCGACGGTCGTCAACGGCGTGACCATCGCGCCCGCCGGGCAGCGCCGGGTCTTCGCGCCGGGCTACGACTGCGGGCTGATCCCCGGCACCGGCGGTCCGGGCCAGGCGGCGGCCGCCTTCGGCTGCGACATCAGCGGCAACCGCATCCCGCACTCGCCGCAATGGACCGGCGCGGTCTTCGCGGGCTACGAGATCGACCTCGGCAGCCTCGGCACGCTGACGCCCTTCGCGATCATGAACTTCTCGTCGAGCTTCTTCGGTCAGCCGTTCAACTCGATCCTCGAGCGACAGGAGGCTTTCCAGAAGATCGACCTGCGCCTGACCTGGGCGCCGACCGAGAACCTCTCGATCCAGGGCTTCGTCAACAACGTGACCGACGAACAGACCATCAACCGCTTCGTCTGGGGCGGCGGCGGGGCGCTGCAGGCGAGCTTCGCCCCGCCGCGCCAGTGGGGCGCGCTGCTGAGCGTGCGTTTCTGAGGCGAACGCTTCGGGTCCACAGGAAAGGGGCGGGAGGCAACTCCCGCCCCTTTCTAATTGCCTGCCCGCCTGGCCGGAGCGGGCGGCCCGAAGCCTAGAGCCTCGCGCCCGCGATCTGGCGCAGCACGGCGATATCGTCCCACACGGTGACTTCCTCGCGCACGCGCCCTTGCATGATGCGGAAATGGCTGACCGCCATGATCAGCAGCGGCGCGCCGGTCGGCTCGCCATAGGCGCCCTCCCCCTCGTGCCACCCGGCGAGCGACCAGCGCACCGCGACATCGCGCGCCTCGCCGAGATAGGGCACCTCGGCGATGTGCTCGATGCGGAGATGCGTGCGGGGGCCGAAGGCGGCGCGGATCGGGGCGGACCACTCGGCGAGCTGGTCGGGCCCGTAGAGGAACCGTCCGCCCGGCACCCAGGCGTTGAGCCGGAAGTCCGAGAGCGCGGCGGCGCGGGCTTCGTCGCCCTCCTGCCAGCGGGCGCGCAGCAGGTCGGTCGCGATCCGTTGCGACTCGCCCTGCGGCGCGGCGTCGGCGCCCGCGAGCGCCTCGGCATGGTAGGGCGCCAGGACTTGAGCGAGCGGCCGGCCCCTCTCGGCATCGCGCGCCGCCTGCCGCGCGGCGACCTCCTGCGGCGTGAAGCCGAGCTGTTCGACCAGCGCGAGGTTGTCGCGCACCAGCCATTCCTCGACGATGCGGTTCTCGCGGCACAGGCAGTCGGCGATGGTCCGCACCAGCACCTTCTTGCCGGTGGCGGGGCCGAAGTCGCTGTCGCCGAGGTTGGTCATCTTCGAGGTGATGAGGTGCGAGGAGAGGAAGCTGCCGTCCCCCTCGTCCGACCAGATCACGTTGTCGCCGTCGAGGCGCCGGTCGGGGAAGGCGGCGAGCGTCGCCCAGGTGTTGTCGACCACGGTCTGCGCGCCGGTGATCGGCCCCGCGAGCGTGTGGATCGCGCAGTCCTGCGAATACCAGTCGAGGCACAGCTCGACCTCGCGGTCGTGCCAGATGCGCTCGGTGATGCGGATGATGTAGTGCGGAAAGTCGACGAACTCGTCCGCGAAGCCCGGCAGGTCCATGCGCCGTTCCGGGCCGGGGTTCATCATCTCGGCTATGTCGGTGGTGGCGACGCGCATCACGGGGGGCGGCATGAGGGGGTCTCCTATTGCGCGGTCCAGCCGCCGTCGATCAGCAGGCTGTGGCCGGTGATCATGCCAGCCGCGGGCGAGGCGAGATAGACCACCGCGGCGGCGACCTGCTCGGCGGTGGCGAGCTCGCGCATCGGGATCATCCGCTCGACGAAGGCGGCGAAGGCGGGGTCGGCGAACATCTTTTCGGTGAGCGGCGTCCGCACGAAGGTCGGGGCGACGCAGTTGACGCGGATGCCGGCGGAGGCGAGCTCGACCGCCATGGCCTTGGAGAGGCCCTCAAGCGCGTGCTTGGTCATGCAGTAGACCGTGCGGCTCGGGGAGCCGACGTGGCCCATCTGGCTGGTCATGTGAATGATCGCCGCGCCCCGCTCCATCCGCCGCGCCGCCGCGCGGGCGATGCGGAAGGGCGCACGGACGTTTAGGTCCAGCATCAGGTCGAGCGACTCGTCGGTCACCTCCCCGAAGGGCTGGGGGCGGTTGGTGCCGGCGTTGTTGACGAGAATGTCGAAGGGCGCGGCGGCGGCGATCGCGGCGAGCACCTCCTCGCCGGTGACGTCATGGGGCCAGGCCCTGAAGGCGGGGCCGAGCTCCTGCGCGAGGCTGTCGAGGTCGGGAGAGGGGCGGGCGACGCCGGTCACGTGGGCGCCCTCGGCGGCGAGGGCCACGCAGATCGCGCGGCCGAGGCCCTTGCTTGCGCCGGTCACCAGCGCGCGCTTGCCTTGCAGCACCCCGGCCATGGGGCTCAGGCCGCCTGCGGCAAGGGGAGGCTGTCGCCGCCGCGCACCTGCACCACCTTGGCCGCGCCGCTCCCGCGGTTGGCGAGGGCGCGGGGGGTGCCGACGGGCACGGTGATCGTGTCGCCGGGACCGCAGCGCGCGGTCTCGTCGCCGATGGCGACCTCGACCGCGCCCTCCTGCACGAACCAGACGTCGGGCACCTCGAGCCGGTGCGCCGGCAGCGCGGCACCCTCGGCCAGCGTCACCTCGGCGAGGGTGAAGCCGTGCGCCCAGTCGATCGGCGCGGGGCCGATCAGCCAGCGCTCGGCGATGCCCTCGGCCTCGGCGTGGAGCGCCGCGGGGCGGGGGGTTCCGGCTGGGATCACACACTTCGCCAGCGCCGCGGAGTCCGCGCGGGTGAGGGCCGCGACCTGCTCGGCGGTGGTCTCGGGCATCGGCCGCGCGCCCTCGGGCACCACCTCGCCCTTGGCGGTGTCGATCAGCATCCCGTCCTCGAGCAGCACGAGGCCGAAGTCGCGCGCCATGTCGAAGACGTAGGGCGCCCAGAGCACGTGCCCGGCATCGTCGCCGCCGAGCACCGCCCAGAGGAAGCCCTCGTCCTCGCCGACGTTCTCGAAGCCACGGAACAGGCGAGTAGGGATCGAGATGAGGTCGCCCGGGCCCATGAACACCTCGCCGTCGGTCCCGCGCTCCCCGGTCATGAAGCGCCAGCGGCCGGAGTGGACGTAGAACACCTCGACCGTCTCGTGGCTATGCTGCGAGTTGAGGCAGCGCGGCGGCTGGCGCGCGCCGCCGATATTGAAGCCGTGGGGCTCGGAGATGTGGACATGCTGGTTGGGGTTCTCCGCCACGCCCGGGCCGATGATCGTGAAGTTCTCCTTCTTGTCCGACCCCGGCGAACGGGTGTCGATGAAGGCGTCGCGGCAGGGCACGAGATCGGCGTAGCGCACGATCCGGCGCTCGATGGAGAATGGCGCGGTCATCACAGGCTGGTCCGGGGGTTGCCGCCGAGGTGGGCGAGGCGGGCGAAGATGTCGTAGCCCATCTGCAGGAGCAGGTGGGTGATGTCGAGCGGGACCCAGTTCTCGGCGATGAGCCCGTGTTCGCAGCGGTAGAAGTCCATCACCCGCATGCCGACGCGGCGGCCGGTCGCGGGCATGCCGCAGAAGCCGTCGCCGGTGTGGGTGGCGGTGACGCTCGGCCAGCCGCCGGTGACGACGAAGTCGCCGTCGCCGATCCGGCCGATGTGCTGGCCGCCCTGGCGGTCGGGGAAGGCGGTGAGGAAGGGGATCTGGTGGACGGTGCGAAAGCCGTCGAGCCCCAGCGCCGTGCCGATGCCCGCCGGGCCGTACCATGCGAAGTCCTCGGTCCAGTAGGGCGCGAGGTCCATGGACTCGAGCGTCCGCCCGTCGAAGGTGCCGAGCGCGGCGTGCATCGCCCTCACCAACGCGAGGTTCGCGTGGCCGGCCTCGTGGTCCGTGGGCGAGAGCGCGCGGGTGTTGCCGCCGGGGGAGGGCCACTGGTGCTCCGCCCCGAGGCTCGGCGCGAGCGGCCACAGGCCCGCCTGGCGGATCAGGTCGAGCATGTCGGGCAGCATCCAGCTCTCGGCGATGCGCCCGTCCTCCCCGATGCGGTGGATCTCGCCGAAGCGCAGCCACGCGGGCTTGTGGTGGGCGCGGACGCCGACGAGATCCTGCACGAAAGTCCCGCGCCAGTGGCCCATCACCGCGACCAGCCGCGCGCCCTCGAAGGTGTCTGTCGCAAGGATGGCGTGATGGCGGCGGCCGTGTCGCAGCGCGCGGCGCAGCGGGGCGAGGAAGCCTTCGAGGCCCGCCTCGAGCCCCTCGAGATCGTTAAAGGGGTGGCTGATGTGGAACCGGCAATCGGGCGCGAAGATCTCCGCCGCCGCCGTGCCGAGGTCCGCCTCCTCGCAGGTCGCAAGCCTGGCGAGGCCGGCATCGACCAGCTGCTTGGCCGCGTCGCCATCCACGCTCGGTGCTGTCACGATCCGTCTCCTCCGTCGCTTGCGATTAAGCAGCTATTTGCATTCGCAGTCAACGCAAATCGCCGGGCTCTTGCGATTTTCCCGTCGCGCTCTTCAGCCCACAGCCGTGAGAGCGCAGCGCGGCGGGAAAAGGCAAGGCTTGAGCCGCTGTTGCCGCTCGCCTATTGCGGGCCAGAAGCACCCGCACCGGCGAAGCATTCTTGCATTCGCAATCATTCCGAACGGACCCCCATGCTCTCCATCCTCCAAATGTTCCGCATCGGCATCGGCCCGTCGAGTTCGCACACCGTCGGGCCGATGCGCATCGCCCGGCGCTTTGTCGCCGCTCTGGACGAAGCGGGCAAGCTTGCTGACGTGACGCGGGTGGGGATCGAGCTCCAGGGCAGCCTTGCGCTCACCGGGGTGGGGCACGGCTCGGTCGATGCCTGCGTGCTCGGGCTGATGGGGCTCGAGCCCGACCTGATCGATCCCGACGCGGTGCCCGGCCTGCTCGCGGAGGCGGGCGCGGGAACGATCCGGCTGATGGGCGCGCACCCCCTCCCCTTCGACCGCGCCCGCGACATCGTGCTCGCCTGCGACATCGTGCCCGAACTCCACCCCAACGGGATGCGTCTCCTAGCCTTCGGGGAGGGCGACGCGCCCATCGCCGACGAGACCTGGTATTCGACCGGCGGCGGCTTCATCGCCTCGGCCCGCCAGCTCGCCGCGCCCAAACCCGACGACCTCGTGGCGAGCCCGGTGCGCGCGCCCTTCGGCTACGCCTCGGGCGCGGAGCTGCTGGCGCTGTGCGAGGCGCACGGCACCGACATCGCCGCGCTGGTGCTCGCCAACGAGGGCGCGTGGCGCCCGCAGGCCGAGACCCTCGCCGGGATCGACCGGCTGGTGGAGGCGATGCTCGCCTGCATCGATCGGGGCCTCGCGCAGGAGGGGTGCCTGCCCGGCGGCCTCGAGGTCCGCCGCCGCGCGCCCGAGCTGTGGTGCAAGCTTACCGCCGCCCCTGTTAACGAGGCCGAAGCGCTGATGGACCGGCTCAACCTCTTCGCCATGGCGGTGAACGAGGAGAACGCCGCCGGCGGCCGGGTGGTGACCGCCCCCACCAACGGCGCGGCGGGGATCATCCCGGCGGTGCTGCGGCAGTATTGCGCCGACGGGCCCGACGCTGCGACCAAGTCGCGGCGCTTCCTGTTGACGGCGGGGGGAATCGGCCTCCTCTACAAGCAGCGCGCCTCGATCTCGGGGGCGGAGATGGGCTGCCAGGGCGAGGTCGGCGTCGCCTGCTCGATGGCCGCAGCGGGCCTCGCCGCGGTTTGGGGCGGCACCCCGCAGCAGGTCGCGGCGGCCGCGGAGATCGGGATGGAGCACAATCTCGGCCTCACCTGCGACCCCGTCGGCGGGCTGGTTCAGATCCCCTGCATCGAGCGGAACGCCATCGGCGCGGTCAAGGCGGTCAACGCCGCGCGCCTCGCGCTCCACTCGCACGAAACGCCGAAGGTCTCGCTCGACCAGGTGATCGAGACGATGCGCCAGACCGGGCTCGACATGTCCTCCAAGTACAAGGAGACGAGCCTCGGCGGGCTCGCCGTGAACGTCGCAGCCTGCTGAGGGACCGGCGTGCGGGGGCCAGCCGAACCCGATGGCTTGGAGGCTAATCCATTGGCCACTCCGACGACTGGCATGTGCCCCCCTTCCCGCCCCTTCTCAACGTTAATGACGCGTTCGATAGACGGCCGGCTGGTCACGAGTCAGCCTCCTCGCAACCGGAGCGCGTTCGAGAAATCCGAATTCTTTTCGACCAGCATTGCCGACTGCTCGTGCTCAGTTCGTCGCGTCAGCCGGTTTTCCTTACTTACCTAAGTTAAGAAACGCGCCGATTGCTGCCCGACAGAGGCGAGACGCGCGGAATCGTAGGCTTTTGTCAAGGAACCCTACTTAACCGAACCTCATGCGACGCGACGAGAGACGCCCCAGCCAGAACAGATCCGGAGGAGCGGCCGGAGGGTCGCGGCCGTGACCTGGGCGGCAGTCTTGCTGACGACCGCCGTCGTTGTTGCGAGCCTGGCCGGGGCCCTGCGGGCCTGGCGCCTGCTACGCGGCCTGGCCGGCCAGGTTGCCGCCGCAGAAGCTGAAACCGGCATTGCGGGATCGGGGCCGCTCCTCGCGCGAGCGACCAAGGCCATCAGCGGCTTGATCGCGCAAAGGCAGCAGGAAGAAGGGCGGGATCGCTACGTTCATTCGATCACCGGTCTTCCGACCCGCGAGGTCCTGCTCGAGCAGATGGCGAAGGACACCTGCGGCACGCTCGTCCTGCTGGCGTGCCGCGACTACGACCGGCTCTGCACCTTCGATCCGGCCCTCGGCGAACGGGTTCTGCTGGCGATTGTCGCGAGGCTGCGGGCGATGCTGCCAGCCTCGCGGGTCATCGCACAGATCGACCGCGCGCACCTTGCCGTCTGGCTCGGCCCCGAGGTCAGCGAGGCATCCGCCGCCGCGGAAGCACAGGCGATGAGCTATGCCCTCAGCGATCGCCTCGTCGAGGCCGATCGGGAAATCCTGCCGGGGATCGCCCTCAGAAGCGCGCGGTTCGACGCGTCACAGGGAACGCCCCAGGCGACGGTGTCCGGGGCGCTTTCCGCTTTCGCCGTCCCGGTCGCCGCGCTCACCGAGAATGCCGCCGTCGATGCCGCCTTGGCCGCACAGACGCGGGAGCAATTCGCGATCGAGCAGGATCTGCGGCAGGCCATTGCCCGCGGCGAGCTGCACATGGCGTTCCAGCCCCTGTTCGATGCCGAACAAGGCCGCGTCTGCGGGGCCGAGGCGCTGATCCGGTGGCGCCATCCCGTCCACGGAAGCGTCCCTCCGGGCCGGTTTGTCCCAGTGATGGAGGCCGCCGGCATGACGCACGAGTTCAGCCTGTGGGCGCTCAACCATGCGCTGCGCGAGGCGCGGACATGGCGCGCTGCCGGATGCAAGGGGTTGAAGGTTGCGGTCAATCTGTCGGGCCGGGATCTGGAAGTGGAGGCCCTGCCCCTGCTCATCGAGCGCACGCTCATGCGTCACGGGCTGACGGCCGATGCCCTGGAAATCGAGCTTACCGAAAGCGTCGCCCTGGCCGATGGCGACCGCGCCGCCCGCCTGTGCAAGGCCATGCGCGCGATGGGCGTGGCGGTGGCGATCGACGATTTCGGCACGGGCTATTCCAGCATGGACGCGCTACGCAGGCTGCGCTTCGACAAGCTGAAGATCGACCGCAGCTTCATCACCGCGGTCGATCAGCGGCGTGACAGCCAGGCGATCTGCAAGGCCCTGCTGGCCTTGGGACGCGGCCTCGACATCAGCATCCTCGCCGAAGGGGTGGAAACGGTGGACGAATATGCCTGGCTCCGGTCGCAGGGCTGCCGCTTTTTCCAGGGCTTCCTGTTCGCCAAGCCCCTTTCCTCGGAAGAATTCGTATCCCTCGCCCGCGAGCCGGAGCCCTGGCTGCGCCTGCTCGCTCCATCGCCGACGGTGCCGGCTGAAAGGCTTCGTGCATGATCTCGCGTATCTCTCTGGCCGTGGCGGGCGCGCTGCTGCTGGCCGCCTGTTCGGGGAAGCCGCCGGTCGAGACCGGCCGGCCTGTCGCCGCGACCACCGCCACCGAGGTCGACGCCATCGCCGACCTGCTCCACGAGGGGAAGCACAAGGAGGCGCGCAAGCGGCTCGATGCCGCGCTGAAGCGCGATCCGACGAACCCTTCGCTGATGCTGCTCAAGCAGGCGGTCACCGGCGATGCGCGCGTGGATCTGGGTCCGGCGAACTTTCCCTATGTTGTCCAGCGCGGCGATACGATGACGAAGCTGGCGGAACGCTTTCTCGGCAACCGGCTCAAGGCCTATCAACTCGCCCGCTACAACGGCATCGACAGGCCGAACGCCCTCGAGGCAGGCACCGTGCTGCGCATCCCCGGCCAGCCGCCGCGCCCCGCGCCGACCCCGCGCGCTTCGACCGCTGCGCCGGCACCATCGCAGCCGCCCGCCCCCCGCCCGGCTCCGGCGGCCAAGACCGATCCGGCCCGGGCCAAGCAGGCCCACGCCGCGGGGCTTGCGGCGCTCAACAAGGGGCGCGTGAACGAGGCGGTCACCGAGCTGCGCCGTGCCGCCGCTCTCGACCCCGGCAACGCCGCGATCGGCCGCGACCTCGCACGTGCCGAACGCATCGCCGCCACCGTGCGGGGAGGGCAATAGGCGATGCCGCTGCATGCAAGCGAAAGCGGGCCTCATCTGGGCGTGGGTCAGGAGAGACCTCCGGTAAACACCCTCGGTCGCTACCGGATTGAGGGGCTCATCGGCCAGGGCGCCATGGCCGACGTCTACCGCGCGCACGATCCCGAGATCGGGCGCACGGTCGCCATCAAGGTGCTCAAGGCCGAATACGCCAGGGATGCCCAGCTCGGTGCCCGGTTCCTGCGCGAGGCACGCGCCGCCGGCAGGCTCAACCATCCGAATATCGCCACCATCTACGACGCGGGTGACGTCGACGGCGTGCCCTATATCGCCATGGAATTGATCGAGGGAGAGCCGCTCGACGTGCTGCTCCAGAAGCAGGGCCGGCTCCCCTACCAGCGCGTCCTGCTGCTCGCGCGCCAGCTCGCCGACGCCCTCGCCTATGCGCACCGCGCCGGGATCGTGCACCGCGACGTCAAGCCGTCGAACATCATCGTCTGCCCTGACGGCCTCACCGCCAAGCTGCTCGACTTCGGGGTGGCGCGGGTCGGCGACGGGGACCCGGCCAGCCTCGCGCGCACCCAGGTGGGGCAATTGCTCGGCACGCCGCGCTACATGAGCCCCGAACAGGCGCTCGGCCTGCCGGTCGATCATCGCTCCGACCTGTTCTCGCTCGGCGTCGTCCTCTACGAGATGGTCACCGGCAAGGTCGCATTTCCCGGCGGCAGCCTCGCGACGCTCGCCATCCAGATCGCGCAGGAAAAGGTGGCCCCGATCGGGGAAGCGACAGGAGACTGTCCCGCGGGGCTGCGCGCGATCATCGATCGCCTGCTCGCGAAGAAGCCGGAACAACGGTTTGCCGACGGCGCGTCGCTCGCCGCCGCGCTCGACGAGGAGCTGGCTGCCGAGCGTGACACCAGCCCTGCCCGCAAGGATCGCGCGATGCGCTTCAAGCTGCCGCTGGCGCTGATCGGCGTCACCGCGCTGGCCCTGGCAGGGTCGATCCACTTCATCTCCGAGCGTGAAACCCAGCTGCTCGAGCGCATGGCCGCGGCGTCGGGCGGCACCATCGCCGCTTTCGTGACCGACAATGCCGCAGTGACGGTGGTCGACAATGCCGGCCTCGCGCCCGACGAACAGGATTGGACTGCGCTCCAGGCTTTCGTGGTCACGGCTTCGGGCGACGCGGATGTGCGGCAGATCAGCATTATCGATCGGGAGGGGATCATTCGTGCGGCCAGCGACCCCGCACTGCTGGGCACCCGCCATGCCGAAGCCGAAGGCAGCGAGGCGGCGAGCGACGGCCTGCGCTTCCTGCGGCCGATCACCTATGCGAACGTCCGCTTCGGGACGGTCGATCTGGTGCTGGATCGCGGGCCGCTCGACGAGGCGATCGCGACCTCGCGGATGCTGCTGATGACGCTTGCGGCCCTGATCATGGCCGTGGTGCTGGTGGTGGGGTATCTCACCGGCGCGATGGTCGCGCGGCCGCTCCGCCGCTTGCGCGCCGCGCTGGACGTGGCAGCGACCGGCGATTTCTCGATCCGCCTCGCTCATCGCCGCAGCGACGAGTTCGGCGACGCCTTCGACGCCTTCAACCGCGTGGTTTCGGAGGCCGAGGCGCGCGCTCGGGCACCCGCCGATCCGCAATCGCTCGCGGCCACGCGGATCGCGCGCTGAACGAGGCGCGGCGGTCATGTACATGCTTCAGCTCTTCGACGAAGACGATGCCGTCCAGCCGGTGGACGTGCGGCTTCTTGCAAGCGGGACGCTGGCGATCGGCCGCGATCCCGCCACGGACTGGACGATCAGCGACCCCGATTGCGCCCTGTCGCGCAGGCATTGCGAAGTCCACGCCGGGCCCGACGAAGTGGCGATCACCGTTCTGGGAGCCAACGGGGCGTGCGATGCGACCACAGGCGAACGCCTGCCGATCGGGCAGCGCACCAGCCTCGCGCTGCCTGCCGCGCTGACGATGGGGCGGTTCCGCATGCTTGTCACCCTCGCACCCCACGTGGCCATGTCGGGTGGGGATGCCGGGAGCACGATGATCCTCACCCCACCGCTCGGCCATTCGGTCGAGGTTCCGAGCGAATGGAGCGATGCGTCCGACGTGGTGGCACGATGTGACGGAACGCTGCTCGAGGCATTCTGCGAGGGCGCGGGGCTCGATCCGTCGCTGCTGTCCGCCGAGGAGCCCGACGTCATCATGCGGCGCGCAGGGGCGCTCTACCGTCAGATGGTGCTGGGGATCGGCGATCTTATGGCCGAGCGCGACAATGCCCGCGCCCGCTTCCGGATGACTCGCACGACGATCGCCGGGGAAGGGAACAATCCGTTCAAATGGGCGCCCACCCAGCGCCTGGCGATCGACCTGTTGATGACGGGATCGGCCGGCTTCCTGTCCGGCCCGACCGCGCTCAAGGCCTCGTTCACGGACCTCAAGCGGCATCTTGTCGCGACCTTTGCCGGCTTCCAGGGCAGCATGCGCGCGGCGATCGACAGTTTCGCTCCGGCCAGCCTCGAGGAGGCCGCTCGCCAGCGTGCCGGCCTTTTCAAGAGCAGCGCCGCGGCACAGCTGGAGGAGGTGAGCGCAAGGCACGCGGACCTGTCCGATCAGCTGGCGAATGACCGGCCTGGCTCGCTCGACCAGGCCTTCGTCGCCGCCTATGGGCGGGCCGAGGCAAGTCTGAACACAGAGCGCCAGCCGTGAGTGCGCTGAAGCGCCTGTTCCGCCGGCACGTCGCAGGGGCTGACGCCATCTGTTCGATCAGTCGCACGCATGTGGGCCGCGTCCGCGCGGTCAACGAGGACCGCGTTCTCGACCGGACGGATCTGCGGCTGTGGGCGGTGGCCGACGGAATGGGCGGGCATCGGGCCGGCGATGTTGCCGCCGAGTTCGTCATCGCCGAATTGACGCGCTGGGGCGAACACCCGGGAACGGAGAGCCTCAGCGAGGCCATCCTCCGCGCGCACGGGCAATTGCGCGAGGTGACCGGGGGAAAGGGCGGAACGACGCTGGTTGCGATGATCGCTCGTCGAAGCGATGTGCAGATCTGCTGGGCAGGCGACAGCCGCGCCTATCTGATCCGCGCAGGCAGGCTCCGGCAACTGACCCGCGATCACAGCGTCGTGCAGCAACTGCTCGACGCCGGATTGATCGACGAAGCCGACAGTCGCAGCCACCCTCAGGCTAGCGTCATCACCAGCGCCCTGGGAACCAATGCCCTTCCCCTGATCGAGAGCAGCACGGTCTCGATTTCTCCCGGCGACCGTGTGCTTCTGTGTTCCGACGGCCTGTCCCGATCCCTGAGAGAGCACGACGCGATGGGCGAGCTTTCCTCGTCAGTGCTGGCGGACCGGATGATGGCAGCCGCGATCGAGCGCGATGGCAGCGACAACGTCTCTTTCGTGCTGGTACAGTTTGCGTGAAGCGCAACGACCTTCGACACGGGCTGTCGGACCTCGCGAGCACGATCGGTTCGTACAGCAAAAGAGGAGGAAGGCGACCACCATCGGGCAGTCGCCTTCCCTTTCGCCTCTAGCGGTCCTTCGTTCCGCGATCAGTGCGCCGGATGCGGCGCGGCCGCGGGGGTGTCGGTGCGGGCTTCGCCCCTGCCCTCGCCCGCGATCAGCACGTTGCCAGAAGCGCTGAACATGCCGGCCGGCAGGGCGCGCGTGACCTTGCCCTGCTTGACCACGATCTGCTCGACCTCGCCGCGGCCGTTGGCGACGACCTGGCGCACCTTGCCGAGCGAGGCGCCGTCGGGCGTCGTCACCGGCATCCCGCGCGAGACCTCGAAGGCCCCCTGACCGGCAGCGGCGGCACTGCCCGCAACCGCGAACAGCGGACCAGCGAGCGAGGCGCTGCCCTCGCCGGAAGCCGAGCCATTGCCCTGGCCGCTCACGCCTCCGGGCACAGCCGAGGGGGCGTGCATGGAGAGACCCTGAGCGGTGCCCTTGGCCTGACTCGCGGCGTCCTGCGCCTTGCCCTTGGCCTCGCCGACGACACCCTTGGCGCGGCCCGCCACCGGCGCCAGCGTGCCGGTCACGGCGTCCGTGCCGATCAGCTGCGCATTCGCGCTGCCCTGGCCGCTCGCCGAGCCGCTGCCGTTGGCCGTCGCCATCCCGCCCATCGGGGGAACCACGAGATCGGCAAGGCTGGCGGTCGAGCCCGTGAGCGACCCTTGAGCACTGCGCTCGGCCTTGACCGTGCCGCGCCGCGCATCGACCGACTGGCTGCCGCTGGTGGAGCCGCTGCCCTCGACGCTGCCGCGCACCGTGCGGGTGGTGCGCTCGACGGTGGTCGGGATCGAGCCGCGGGTGGCGGTGTCGAGGGTGCCACCGAGGGTGCCGCCAAGCGACCCGCCCAGACCGCCTCCGAGCCCGCCGCCTCCGCCGAGCAGCTGCGCGTGGGCGGCACCGGGGACGAGCGCGAAGGCGCTGGCGATGAGAACGAGTTTCTTCATGTCCATATCCTTTCCTCAGTTCAGCGAGCCATCGTTCGCTCGCTCGAAAGGAAAACGGATGGGGTCGGGCGCTTAATCCATCGGGCCTGCCGGCAGATCAGTTCCTTTTGCCGCAGCTTTCGCACAACACGCCGCGACCATAGGTCTTGTCTGGCCCCTTGGGACCGAGATCGCGCGCCTCGCGATCGAGAATGCTGCGCCACGCGCCGCCCTGTTCCAGCGCCGCGGCCACACGGACCGCAGCCAGCGGCGCGGCGAAGCTGGTGCCCCGATAGGTCCTGCGCGCACCCTTCGCGTCCATCGCATAGACCTCTGCCCCCGGCGCGGCATAATCGAGATGAAGCGCCCGCCCGGCCTCGATCAGCGCCCGCCCTTTGCGATCGACCCCGGTGATCGCGAGCACGCCCTCGTAGGACGCCGGATAGGCTAGGGGCGCGGCGGGGCCGTCATTGCCCACCGCCGCAACCACGACAACGCCCTTGTCCCGAGCCGCGCTCACCGCCCTTTCGACAAGCGCGCTCTTCGGACCCACGAGGCTGATCGTCACCACCCTGCAACCGCTCGCGGTCAGCCAGCCGAGCGCCTTGGCGATCGCCAGCGCATTGCCGCCAGCGGGGTCGGAGCCATAGACGTCGGCGACCCACAGCCGCGTCGCCCCGTGCCCGTGAAGCAGGCTCGCCACCGCGCTGCCGTGTTCGGAAGCCCTCGGCGCGCCCTCGGCAAAGCCCTTCTGCGCCGCCACCGGCAGCACCTTCGCGCTTCCCCCGTCGATCATCCCCACCTTCACGGAGATCGGCTGGGCCACCGCCGCCGCCGCTGCGGACAGCACAAGGGGTGCGGAACCGCGGGTCTCCCCGGCCTCGAAGTGCAGGATGTCGGCTTCCAGCATAAGCCCCGGGACGAGTTCCGCCGCGCGCTGCTGTGCCTTGGCGAGGCTCAACCCTGAGGGGACAGCCAGTCGAAAGACCGAGATGTCGAGCCCCTCGGCCTCCTCTCGGGCGATCAGCCGGAAGCCCGCGCCTTCCAGCCGGCGCAGGTCCGCCTCTGCCAACTCGCTCGCCAGCAGTTCGCCGCGGCGGGCGAGGTTCCCGCCGAGATCGCGCTCGATCGCCTGCGGATGGGCGCGCAGCAGGCGATCCAGCGTGCGCTCGCGCAGCCTCAGGAGCCGCCGTGCCTCTCGCTCGGTGAGCGCGGTCGCGGTGCCAGCGGTCTGTCCCAGCCTGTCGGTGACGTCGCCGAGCACGCCGCCGACGGGCGGCACGGGCACTTGGGGCACCTGCAACTGGGCCGCCAGCGGCGCCGTCAAGACGCCGACCGCAGCCGCCAGGGCAAGAAGTCCGGCAAATCGTCGCATGGCCTGTCTCGATCCACTATTTGTCATTAAGCATGGATGAAACGGACGACCCCGGCCGTTTCATCCGCAGGAAAGGCACAGGACACTGGCGCAAACTTTCGAGAACCGGGTGCTCGATCTGCTGCCGCGGCTGCGGCGGTTCGCGATCGGCCTCGCCGGGTCGAGGGCCGACGGTGACGACCTGTGCCAGATGACCATCGAACGCGCCCTCGCCCGCCGTGACCAGTGGCAGGAGGGGACGCGGCTCGACAGCTGGATGTATCGGATCATGCGCAACATCTTCATCGACGAGGCGCGCGCCGCATCGCGCCGCCAGGAGACCTTCGTGGACGAGGAGTCGGGGCTCGGCGTCGGCAGCGACGGGGCGCAGGAAGCGGCCGTGGAGCTGTCGCTGGTCGACCGCGCCATGACGCGCCTCCCCGCCGAACAGCGCGAGGCGGTGCTGCTGGTGATGGTCGAGGGCTGGTCCTACAAGGAGGCGGCCGAGATCGTCGGCTGTCCGGTCGGCACGCTCAACTCGCGTCTGGTGCGCGGCCGCGACGCGCTGCTGGCGCTGCTGGAGGATGGGCAATGCGCGTGACCGAGGAGATGCTCGCAGCTTACGCTGACGGTGAGCTTGGGCCAGCCGATCGGGCCGCAGTCGAGGCGGCCATGGAACGCGACCCGGCGCTCGCCCGCAAGGTCGCGGCACACCGCGCGCTCAGGGCGACCTTGTCCGCGCACTACGCGCCGATCGCCGAGGAGGGGGTGCCGCCGCATCTCGCCGCCTTGCTCGCCACACGCGAACGGGAGAGCGACCAAGCCGAGGCTGAGGTTGTGAGCCTCGCTGCTGCGCGGCAGACGCGGGGTCTTGCGCCTGTGGTTCGCCGCTGGGCACCGATCGCCGGCCCTGCGCTGGCGGCCTCGCTGGTGCTGGCGGTGTTGCAGCCGTGGAAGGGGGGACCGCCCGAGGGCTACGCGCAAGGCGATCTCGCAAGCGCACTCGACACGCAGCTTGCGGCAAGCCAGCCCGCCGATGCGCCCAACCGCATCCTGCTGAGTTTCGAGCGCGAGGGCGGCGATCTCTGCCGCGCGTGGCGCGGCCCGGCGGACGGCGGTATCGCGTGCCGCGACCAGAACGGATGGAAGATCGAGCGGCAGTTCGCCCTCGGTGACGCACAAGGCACCGAGTTCCGGCAGGCGGGCAGCGAAGCGGATCTGCTCGCGGCTGCGCAGGAGATGTCGGCAGGCGGTGCGCTCGACGCCGAGGGCGAACGAGCGGCCCGCGATCGCGGCTGGAAACAGGGTTGACCTTGCCCGTCGGAGGACGGCGGATCGGTACGGGTGTGGGTCTGCGGCAGACGCGTCCTCGGGTCGGGCTGCGAATGGCGGCCGTTGCGGGTTCCCTTCCCAAGACCCTCTGCGGCAGAACCTAAGTCACACGCGTTAACTTAATTCTGGATAAGGCCACGAGGTCCAAACCTTGTTCGAATGCCCCTGAGTAGATGATTCAGGAGGGGAACGAATGAAGGCCGTGATTCTGGCGGGCGGTTACGGTACTCGGCTCAGTGAGGAAACAGGTGCTGTCCCGAAGCCGATGCTGCCAATCGGCGGACGCCCCATCCTCTGGCACATCATGAAAATCTACGCCGCACACGGGATCAACGACTTCGTGATCTGCTGCGGCTACAAGGGATCGATCATCAAGGAGTACTTCCTCAACTACTACAACTACAACAGCGATTTCACGATCGACCTGAGTTCCAATGAAATCCAGATTTGCTCTCCTGCCCGGGAACCCTGGCGGGTGACGCTCATCGACACCGGGCTCGCATCGATGACCGGCGGTCGGATCAAGCGCGTTGCCCCGTATATCGGAGACGAGACATTCTGCCTGACCTATGGTGACGGGGTCAGCGACGTCGACATCCGCGGCCTCGTGGAGTTCCACCGCACGCAGGGGACAAAGGCGACCGTCACGGCCGTGCGGCAGCCGGGCCGCTTCGGCACGCTCGACCTGTCCGAGGACCTGTCGCGCGTCAACGGCATCCGCGAGAAGAGCATCCTCGACGGGCAGACGATCAATGGCGGGTTCTTCGTTCTCGAGCCGTCCGTTTTCGACCTGATCGAGGGTGACGACACGGTGTGGGAGGAAGGCCCTCTTCAGGCCCTCGTCGCGGCGGGCGAGCTATCGGTGTACCGTCACGGTGGGTTCTGGCAGAACATGGACACGCTGAGGGACAAAAACCTCCTGCAGTCCATGTGGGACAGCGACAGCCCTCCGTGGCGCATCTGGAACTGACAGGCGCAGGCGGGCGGACCGATCCGAGGTCATGAGAGGATTTCGTCCAGCATGGCCTTGAATTCGGTCAAAACCTGCTGGCGCGAGGACCTCGCTTCGACCTGACGCATGATCGCCTGCGCCTTGCGCCAATCCTCCCCGCCGAAGGCCGAGGCGACCTTGACCCACGCCCATTCCAGATCTTCGGGCGCGAGGCTTTCGGCGTAGAAGGGGTAGTCGTCCCCCAGATAGTGAAGGGCGTTCATGTCGTCCCGCGTCACGATGACGACCGCGCCGCAGCGGGCGGCCACGAAACCCTTCAGGAAGGGCTTCCATTGCTGCGTGTCGCCCTTCTGGCGCACGATCCAGTGGCAATTGTAGAGCGGCGCCTCGCGCAACCAGTCCTGCGCCGTGAAGCGGGCGTCGACGACATTCACGAGAGTGATCATCTGCTCGAGGCTGTCCGGCCGCGACGTGTTGCTGAGCCTGCCGAAATAGCCGGTCCGCAGCTTGTCGGAGGGCGGCACGCAGCTCGGCACGTCGGGATTGACGTGGTGGGTCACATGGAAGGCCGGCGTCGAGGGGTAGAGCCGGTTCATCTCGACCGCCTGCGGCAGGCACAGCGTCATGTGGGCATCAAAGGCGGCTGCGGTTTTCGCCTTGATCGGCATGTCCAGGAAATCGCTGATCGCCGCGATGTTCCGGTCCCGCAGCGCATGCAGATGTGCGAGCTTGTTGAACTCGATGGCGCCGCGATTGACGATCACGACCTGATCGCGGACGTTATGGATGTCGGACCGCAAGGACACCTCGAAAGCGTCCGGGAAGGCCTCCGCCACCATGCGGCTCAGCTGGCGGGCGCGTAGCAGCGTGATGCCGGACTGGCTCCGTTCCTCGGCGTAGAGGAAGGTGAGGGGCACCTTGCCGGTGAGAAGCCCGGGCGACGACCGCCGGGCCTTCAGCGCATCGAGCCGTGGGGCGCTGCGAGCGAAGAAGATGTTGTCTTCGGCGGTGCCGAGCGCCGAGGGCATCTGCGCGACGCGGACCGCGGTCGCCTCGGGCGCATGGGTCAGCCGGTGCCACGAGAAGGCCGGATCGGCATCGGGCTGCCGCTTGTGCAATTCCCACCAGGCCTCCATCTGCGCCTGGACCGCCGGATCGCCGTGGCGACGCCAGATCGTTCCCGTGTCGCTCGCCCCCTGTTGGCGTGGGATCAGCGTGGTCTTGCAAGCCTCGGCCTGTGCCAGCACTGCCGCGGCGGGATGCGTGGCGTTGAGGAGTGCGTGTTCCGCAAGCTCGTGCCAGTCGCTCGCGGCGGAGTGCCTCCAGAGCACCATGTCGTGCTGCATCAGCCAGCGCGTCAGCAGGGTGTGCAGATTGCCAATCGGCATCCGGGCGGGGTCGAGGAACAGCGACCACTCTGCGTCCGGCGCCGCCTCGAACAGGAGGCGGTGGGGGCAGATCGCGGCGAAGGCCTGCCCACCTGCGGGCGGGGGCGTCACGATCACCTCCCATCCCTCGGCGCTTACCGGCATGTCCGTGAAGCAAAGGAACCGCAGGCCCTCCGGCTGCCCGACCTGGGGCGGCAGGTAGGGGCGGCGCCCGAAGCAGGCGGTGTAGACCACGATCCTCTTGGCGAGCTCCGACGGCAGGTCGAGCGGCCGGTCGGCCCGCGGAATGCATACGGCCATCCCCTTGGGCGGTCGGGCAGCAGCCAGCAGACGCTGCGACACCGCCGTCGCCCGGTCGCGGCGCCAGCCTTCCATTTGCAGGAACAGGGGACCGGCCGCTTCCCAGCCGTGAAGCCTGGCGGTCAGCACCGCCTGCACCTGCGCCAGGGCCAGGTTCCTCGGGGCGACCATTCGCAGCAACCCTGCGGTAGCGTGCAGCCCCTTCGGCCAATGATGACCGAAGAGAACCACGCCTTCGCCGAATCTCCGATACCCCGCCTGCCGGGCTTGGCGGCTGATGCGGAGAAGACGCCGGCGTGCGCTGGAGGCGAAGCTCCTGAAGCCCTTCCATCGCCACTTTTCAGGCGAGCCCTCCACGAGCGGAACGATGGGCGGGGCAGGTTCTTCGGGTTCGAGTTTCACCCGATCGACGTGCATCTTCCACCTCCGCCCAGGATTTCTATCGACACAGCCTTCCGTGACCGGAGCATCGCAACGACGCCCGCGCGTGCCTCAGTGGCGAAACGATGGCTGCACCGAGGCGGAGCGGTTGCGCCGATCGCTGTCCTCATGCCGGGAATAACCTGTCCTGTTCAGCCCGCAGGCCGCAGGCGAGGCTGCCGGAGGGCAGGTCCACGTCCTCGTAGGTCAGAACTTGGTCCTTCGGCACGCGGCGGCGCATCCTGGCGCCGGCAGCGATCCCCATCGGGAGGAGGTTCTCGGCGCGCGATGCATGGTAGTTCTCGCAAAGGCCATAGGTGAGGAAGCCCCCCAGACCGTCCAGCACGGTGCCTTCATCAAGGTCGCACTTCGCCGCCGCCACCACATCGACCACCGGCCCGGCCTTGGGCGCGATCACCCGGTCACCGAACAGCGCCACCCGCGCGACCGACAGCGGCACCTCGAAGATCATCAGATGATAGGGAACATAGAAGCTGTAGAGCGCCCCCTCCCCCAGTTTCCCGTAGTTCAGGTAATGCGCCTGCATCCTGTCCTGGGCCTCGGCGAAGACATAGACCCCGGGCGAGGGCGCGGCGCCAACCACGTAGTCGACGATGCCGCCCAACTCGCGCAGGCGATCGAGATCGTACATGCCGGTCATCTCGTCGACATGCCCGCGATGCTCGATCCCGATCATCCCGCGCTGTGCCACCTGCATGCCCGTGGCGTTGGCGACGATCGCCTGCTCGAAGGAGATCTTCGTCCCGTCGGCGAAGCTCGTCACCATGTGCGGGGTCTGTCCCCACTGCCGGGCATAGGCTGCCTGGGTTTCCGGCGTGCGGTAGCGGTCCTGCAGGCCCTTGATGTTGCCGCACACCCGCGGGATGAGCCCGATGCTCTCGACGAAGCGCAGAAGGTTGAGCTGGACGCCGGGCTGGTCGCCGTCGCAGCCGCTGAGGATCACGCCGGCAGCATCCGCCTTCTGGCGCAGCAGCGGACCGACGGTGGCGTCCAGTTCCGCGTTCATCAGGACCATGTGCTTGCCGCCGGCGATGGCCTGCATGGTGACCTGGGCACCATGCTCCACGTGACCCGTGGCCTCGACCAGCACCTCGAGACCGGGCGCCTCGCACAGCACCGCAGGGTCCGAGGTCACCGCAAACTTCCCGGCCTGCAGCGCATCCTGCAACTGGCTGGCGGTGCCGACCTCGACGATCCGGTCGCGAGGCACGCCGCAATCGGTGTAGGCGGCGATGGCTGCCGGCAGGCTGCGGTTGCAGATCGCCGACAGCTCCATTCCCCGCATGTGGTTGACGACCTGGTTGGCTATGCCGCGCCCCATGTAGCCCGCCCCGATCATGCCGAAGCGAAGCGGGTTGCCGGCCGCGGCGCGGGCCGCCAGCGCGGTGTCCACCATGATCATGAGGCCTGTTCCCGCTGCTGCGGCCGGTAGTCCGGCCAGGCTGCATCCTTGTCCGAGATCTGCCGGACCTCCGCCTGCCAATCGATGCCGAAGGCCGGATCGTTCCAGCGCACGCCGCCCTCTGCCGATGGCGTATAGGGCGCGGAAACGAGATAACTGACCGCGGATCGATCCTGCAACGTGATGTACCCGTGGGCGAAGCCCTTCGGCACATAGAGCTGGAGACCGTTCTCTGCGCTCAGCTCGAAAGCCTCCCACTTCCCATGTGTGTCCGACCCCGGGCGCAGATCGATGATCACGTCGCGGATCGCCCCCTGCGTGCATCGCACCACCTTGATCTCGGCATGCGGCTCGTGCTGGAAATGCATCCCGCGCAAGGTGCCCGCGACCTCGTTGAAGGAGTGGTTCTGCTGGGGAAAGCGCGTTTCCAGCCCGGCGGCCGCGAACTCGGCCTCGCAGAAGGTCCGGGCGAAGTGCCCGCGCGCATCCGCGCGCAGGTCGGGTTCGATCAGAACGGCGCCTTCGAGGTTTGTCGGAACGAAACGCATCAGCTCAACCCAGACCCATCCGCGACACGCCGGCGGCCGCAAGGGGAGCGCCTGCGAGAGCCACGATCTGGGCCTGCGTCAAGGCTGCAAGCTCCGCCGGGCTCGTTCCGTCGGCAGCAGCGCGATACCAGGCGACCGTGGCTTCGAGCCCGGCATGAACGTCGCTCATCTGCCGCCAGCCGAGGCTGCGCTGCGCCAGTCCCGAATCGAGCAGCAGGAGACCCGCTTCCTTCAGATGCGCTTCGCCGGGCTGGTGCGTCCAGCCCGCGCCACCGCCCCACCGCTGGGCGAAAGCGGTCGCGATCTCGCTTACTGTCAGCAGTTGCTCGGAAGCCGGACCGAAGTTGTAGCTCTGGGCATAGGCGGCGCCGCCTTCGTAACAGGCGCGGGCCAATCGGAAGTAGCCGGCGATCGGTTCGAGGCAGTGCTGCCACGGGCGTACGGCAGAGGGGGAGCGGATGACGAGAGGCTCACCCTCGACGAAGGCCCTGACGGCATCGGGGAGCAGGCGATCCTCCGAGTAGTCGCCGCCGCCGAAGACATTCCCGGCCCGCGCAGAGGCCACAGGAACCTGCCGCGACAGGGGCGAATGCGAGGAGAAGAAGGACTCCCGCCAAGCGTGGGTGACGATCTCCGCGCAGGCCTTGGACGCACTGTAGGGGTCCTTGCCCCCCAGAGGGTCGTTCTCGCGATAGGCGAAAGGCCACTCGGCGTTCACGTAGCACTTGTCGGTCGTCACGATCACGACGGAGGCCACACTGTCGCTCGCCCGGCAGGCCTCGAGAAGATTGACCGTTCCCATGACGTTGCTGGAGAAGGTGCCGACGGGATCGCGATAGGACCGGCGTACCAGCGGCTGGGCCGCCGCATGGATGACGATATCCGGCTTGAACGCCACGAGGGCGGCGCGCAACCGTTCCGCGTCGCGAATGTCGCCGACGATGTGATCGCACAGCTCGGACGCCGCCGTCAGCTCGAACATCGATGGCTGCGTGTCCGGCGCGAGAGCATAGCCGCGCGTGACCGCGCCGAGCATGTGCAGCCAATGCAGCATCCAGCTTCCCTTGAAGCCGGTATGCCCGGTGAGGAACACGCGCTTCCCCGACCAGAACGCCGGCTCGATCCGGAGGCTCGGCCTGCCGAGCGCATCTTCAATCATCAGGATCCCCCATGGCGCAGGACTATCGCCCGATTCTCTGCGCCGCCCATGACGTAAGTTTATTTTTGCCCGGCCGCCCTCGGAGCAGGGACGAAATCTATCGGTGCTCAAGGACGCGATCGTCGGTGCCATGCCGATCGCCACGCCCGAAGAGATCGAATGCGCCCGCGCCAGCGACCAGCGCGTGGGCTGAAGGCGCACCCCGGCGCCAGAGAATTGACCGTCTGGCCTGTCAGTCGACGAACCAGGGTCCGAAAAGGGAGGCACGTCATCGGGTTACCATCGATCCAGAATTCCGCGCTGTCGCAGCACCCCACTGCTTACGCATCTATGGTGCCGAAGCGAGGTCGGCCACATAGACGACCGGCGCGCTGCCGGGGGCGATGCTAGCGGGCGAGAGGTAGAGCCTGCCGCCGCGCTCGATCGCCGTGCTGAACGAGGTGGCGGCGCCCTCGACGGCGAGCAGCCTCGGCGTGAGCTGCGTGCCCTCGCGGGCGATCTCGACCAGGCAGCGCAGTGGCTGCGGCCGGGGACGCAGCCCCGCGGGGAGCCACGCCAGCAGGCGCCGCAGCGCCGGATAGGCGGCGGTGCCGTCGACGATGGGCGAGCGCGGGGAGAGCAGCGTCACCCAGTAGCGCCCGGCCCGGTCGGAGGCGCGGATGTTGCCGGTGAAGCCCGGCAGGCCCGTCAGCTGCGCCAGCCGCGCGCCCTCGGGCGAGAACAGGCTCACGCCGTAGACCGCGCTCTCGGCGACCAGCAGCGTCCCGTCGGGCGCCGCGGCGACCCCGTTGGTAATGACGAGCCCATCGGCGAGCACCCGCGCCGTGCCCGTTGCCGGATCGTGGCGCACCAGCAGCCCCGATCCGCGATGTTCGAGCACCTCGAGATAGAAGTCGTCGAGGCTGCGGCCTGTGGCGGTGGTGGTGAAGGCGATGCGGCCGTCGGGCAGCGCGGCGACATCGTTGGTCCACGATAGGCGAACGTCCCCGACGCTGTCGAGCACCCCGCGGAAGGCGCCGCCCGGCGAAGCCTCGCGCAGGGCCCCGGCGCGCTCGTCGACCGCGTGGATCGTGTCGCCGGGACCATAGGCGAGGCCGGTCAGGAAGCCGCCGCCGCGCGCCACCGCCGTCCACGCGCCGGTGCCGGGGTCGACCGCGGCCACCTCGCCGTTCGCCATCGCCACCAGCAGCCGCCCCGCGCCGTCGAAGGCGAGCCCGTCGGGATGGCCGGGCAGGCCGCGCGCCAGCACCCGCGCCGTGACGCGCGGCGCCGAGGCGCAGGTCCCGATGTCGGCGAGCGGCGGCGGGGGTTCCCAGGCTGCCGGGTCGATCGGGCTGAAGGCCATGAGCCCGGCGATGCCGAGCCCGAGCGCCAGCAGCCCGGCACCGGCGATTCGGCGGATCATGCCGGCACGGCGCCGATGCTCTGGAGCAGCGCGAGACGGTCGTAGATCACCTCCTGCAGCACCACCTTCCCCCCGCTGATCCGATAGCGCGAGGCATAGGTGCCGGAGATCCGCGCGCCGCTCGGCGGGATGGCGGTGCCGTCGGGCAGCAGCAGCGGGCCGGTGTGGCATCCGCTCATGGTGCAGAAGTCGGTGATCTCCTCGCCGTTGACGAAGCGCGCATGGGTTTGGACGTCGTTCTCGCTGAACGCGCCGAGCCACACCTGTTCGGCAAGGATGCGCGCCGCCTTCCCGGTGAGCGAGACGCCGGGAGCCTCATAGGCGACGTCCTCGTGCCAGTGCGAGGCGATGGCGTCGAGATCGGCCTTGCGGAACGCCGCGTGCATGGCGTCGACGATCGCGGCCGGCGACAGGGCTTGGTGTGTTGCAGTATCGGTCATGATCATCTCCCTCAGGCTGGTTCCATCTGGTTCGCCCGCAGCCATGCGACGGTGTCGCGCACGGTCTCGGCAACGGGGCGGAAGGCGAGGCCGAGCTCGGCTTGTGACTTGGCGTGGTCGAAGCGGGTGCGCCCCGCCTCGCGCTGGAGCGACTTCACCGCCGCCCAGCTCAGCAGCGCGGGCTTGCCCGTGGTGCGCGCGATCAGCTCCTGCACCCCGGCGACGGCGTACATCAGCGGCAGCGGCAGGGGGCGGGTGGGCCCCTTGATGCCGGTCTCCTGCTCGAGCACCGCGAAAAGCTCGCCGAGCGTCATGCAGCGCCCGGCGGCGAGATAGCGCTCGCCGCGGCGGCCCTGCGTCAGGGCGGCGATCTGCGCCTCGGCCACGTCCCGCGCGTCGACGAGCGACATGGTCGCGGGCGGCACGCCGGGCAGGCGCTTGTGGAGGAAGTCGAGCGCGGTCTGCGCGGCCGAGGTCGGCCCGGCATCGCCCGGCCCCCACATCCAGCCCGGCATGACCATCACCGCGTGGAAATCGGGATACTGCTCGAGCGCATCGAGCACCGCGCCGTCGGTGAGGATCTTGCTGCGGTAGTAGTCGTCGGCATTGCCGATCTCGCGCAGCATGGTCTCGTCGATCAGCGCGCCCGGCGGGCCGTCGAGCAGCGCGATCGAGGAGGTGTGCACCATCCGCCGCACCCCGGCGGCATAGGCCGCGGCGATCAGGTCGCGCGTGCCGATGACGTTGATGCGCTCGAGCATCGGCCAGTGCGAGCCGCCCTTGTAGCTGTCGCGGAAATAGGCGGCGGTGTGGAACAGCGCGTCGACCCCATCGAGGTGACGGGCGAAGCCGCCGACGTTCTCCATGTCGCCGGTGACGATGGTGAGGCGCCGGGTGTCGAGATCGGCGAACTGCGCCGCCGCCTTGGCCCGGCTGCGCGCCAGGGCCCGCACATGGGCCCCGCGCGCCAGCAGCGCCCTCACGAGGTTGTTGCCGAGGAGACCGGTCGCCCCGGTCACGAAGAAGGTCTGGCTATCCATGGTGCGACTCCGTGCTGATTGCATCCAGTATTAAAATACCATTTGGTATTCCAATTACAATCGGTATGCTAAAGCCATGGTCAGATTGTCCCGCGCCGAAAGCCGCCAGCAGACTCGCGAACGCCTGTTCGAAGCCGCCAAGGAAGCCTTCACGCGCCAGGGCTATGCCGGCGCGTCGGTGGACGTGATCGCGGAGACGGCGGGCTTCTCGAAGGGCGCGTTCTATTCGAACTTCGAGAGCAAGGAGGCGATCTTCCTCGAACTGCTCGAGCAGCACATGGGCGAGGAGGTCGCGATCAGCAGCGGCTTCATGCCGGACGACGCCTCGGCCGAGGACGCGATCGAGAGCATCGCGGCGCGCTACGCGAGCGATCCGGTCGATCTCGAATGGTGCCTGCTGTCGATCGAGTTCGCGCTCCACGCCACCCGCTCCCCCGCCTTCGCCGAGCGGCGCGCGGCGCTGTTCGCGCGGCATTACGCGGCGGTCGCGCAGGTGATCGAGGCGATCGCAGCTAGCGCAGGGGCGAGGGTCGCCGACCCCGAGCGTGCCGCCGCGGTGTTCATCGCCCTGCGCCAGGGCTTCGCTCTGGAACGCAGCCAGACCGCACCTGCGATCAGCGCGGACGATGTTCGGCGGACCCTCTCGGCCTGGATGCGGAACCTGTTGGGCCTGCCCGCTGCTCCTTCGGCCGAATTCAAGGAGCCTTCAGTCCGCGCCTCCGAGGAAGACAAGCTCGAGCAGGCAGCGCATCGACCCCGAAAGCTTCCTTGAGCGCGCCGCCACGCAATCATGGCTGATGTCTTCTGGACAAGCTCCTGCGAAGGTGAAGGAAAGGGCATGGGAGCCTATGAACGGCGATACGCACGCCGGCATCGACACCACGATAATGTCAGCGATGGGTAGACAGCTGAATAGCGGGCACGCTCCCTCTCGGAACCGCGTCAGCGCTAGTCATGGCGTGGGCGGACGGAACAGCGTCGGATCCAGCGGGGCACCGACCCGAGTTTCTCGCCAGAAGACGCTGTTGGCCACAACCCCGTCGTAGAGCAATGTCACTCGCCGCGCCTGCACCCAGCCGTTCGGCAGCCGCACGAAGTCTCCATAGAGGCGCTCGTGGAAGCCGCGCGGGCTGGTGAAGGCCATGTAGGTAATGAAGCCGCTCTCTGCATCGAAGCCGAACAGCGTCGTCTGCCCCTTCGGATCGACGATCCGCACGATGGCGGTACGGCGGCCGCCAATCTCGCGCGACGGGGCGTTGTGGAGCGCAAAGCCGTCCTCGAGCGCCGAGCGGATGATCCCGAAGCCGAAATTCGTAGCCCAGTAGGCGTCGGCCTCGGGCTTGGGCATGATGCCCCGCTCGGTCCAGGTCGTCGCGCCGTCATAGCCGACTTCGAAGAGCACCCGGTCCCCCGTCCTGGCGATGATCCGCACCTTGCCCGAGGCCTCGTGCGCAGCGGTGCGCCCCTCCTCGAAGGTGCGCCACATGCGATAGTCCTCCGCCGTGCTGCGCACCGCTCCGGTGTCGGGATCGTAGAAGGTCGCGGTGCCGGCGAGTTCGAGCGTCCGGGGATCGAGCCACATCGCTCCCCCATGCGCGGCAACGGCCCGCTCGACGATCGCGCGGGCCGTCGGCTCGGGAGTCGCGGCCCGGAGCGTGCCGCCGCCCAGTCCGAGCAGGGCGGCCGCTGCCAGTATGACGCCGCGCATGTCCTTCTCCTGCTGATTTGTCCGGACAGCTTTTCAATCATGCCGTGCTGAGATAGGCAAGCGGCATGACGCTCCCCCGCATCCTCGCTGCCGCTTGCCTGCTCGGGGCCTCGACCGCGCTTCATGCGCAGGACAGGCTGCCCGCTGGGATCTGGACCAACACCGAGGATGCCTACTTCGCCGAGGAGGAGGGACGCTCGCAGCCCGATCCCGTGATGCTCGAAGTCGGCGCGGACGGCCGCTGGCGGAGGATCGACGCCTTCGGGGCGTCGCAGGAGGATTGGCGCGAGGATGCCATCCCCGGTCTCGTCCGGCGCGAGGGTGGCGCGGGCTGGGAGATCGCGGGTAGCGAGCTTCGCCGGGCGCATGGCTTCACCTGCTGGATCTCGGTCCGCAAGTTCGCCGCCAAGCCCGACGGCTCGCCCGACTGGACGTTCGCCGGGAACCTCGCGACCTTCGACCAGGGCGGTCGGATCGCGGTCCCCGGCGCGGGCGAGGCGCCGGACCTCTCGATCCGCCTACGCAACGTGACCTGGGCCAAGGGCAGCCGCAACAAGCCCTCGCTGGTGCTCTACGTCCACAGGGACGACCCCGAGCGGGCGGAGAGCTACAGCTGGGCCTCGCCCGATGCGGACCTTGTCGGCATCAACCTGCGCTGGATGCAGGGGAGCTGTTCGCGCGTCGCGGCAGACTAGGGCCGGCGCCGCTTCCACGCCGCGCCGCCGACCCAGTCCCCGGCGACCGCGGCGAATTCGTGGACGCGCACCGCCTGCCACACGCCCGCGCGGAAATAGGGATCGGCCTCGAACCGGGCGCGCGCCTCGGCTTCGTTCTCGCCCTTGATGACGAGCACCGAGCCGACGGGCACGCCGCCTTCCTTGAGCGGGCCGGCGACTGCGTAGTCGCCGATATGCGCCTCGACATGGTCGAGATGCGACGCGAGGTGCGCCTCGCGCAGGGCCGGGGCTCCGGCTGCGTCCTCGCAGTGGAACAGGTAGAGCGTCACCCGCCCACCTCGATGCACTCGACCAGCTCGCCGCCCGCGCCCACGGCCGTGGCGGCACGGCGGCCCTCGTAGAGCGCCCCCGCGCGCACGGCGGGCGGCGCGATCCAGTCGGCCCGGCATCGGTCGAGATCGCGCACCGCGAGGCTCACCAGCGCATTGCCCGGCGGCAGCATCCCCGCGTGCCGCGCGCGCGGCGTGGCGGCGGCGGGATAGTCGTCGACCTCGACGATCGGCATCCGGGCGTGGGTCACCATGGTGATCGTCGTCTGCGTCTCGGGCGGCAGGGCGAAGGCCTTGTTGATCATCGAATAGGGCAGCGTGTAGTCCGCGCCGCGTTCGAGCCCCAGCCGCTCGCGATACCACGCGACGCTCGCCTCGCGGTCGGGGGTCGCCAGCACCACGATGAAGATGCGGTCGACCGGCGCATGGGCGCGCGGCAGGTTGGTGTCCTCCATGTCGTCGAGCACCTGGTTGAGGTAGATCATCTCGGCGCCCGGCCCCAGCGCCTGCATCGGAATGAAGGCGGGCTTCATGTTGGCGATGGTCTTGGGCGGGCCGACTATGGTGAAGAGGTCGGCGGGCAGCGCCTCGGGCCAGTGCCACACGTCCTCGACCGTGGTCTCGAAGGCGGCCCAGCCATAGGTGGTGGTGGGGCGGAAGTCGGGATGTGGGGGCTGCTCGACCAGCCGGAACCAGCACGGCGCGCCGCTCGAAGGCTGGAGCACGGCATAGGGCGCGCCGGTGTTGGCGGGACAGCCCCAGCTGGCGGCCAGATCGGCATCGAGCGTGCCCTTCTCCACCACTTCGAGTTTCAGCACATCGCGATAGGCGGCGATGCCTCGCGCCAGATCGGGCACGGTCGAAAGCCCGCCCATGATGGTGCCGTGGGGGATGGTCATTGCCCGAACCCCGGCTTGCGCTTCTCGATGAAGGCCGTGGTGCCCTCGAGAAAATCCGCGCCCTCGAAAGCGGCGGCGAAGGCGGCGAGCGTTTCGTCATCGTCCGCCGCCTGCCCGTCGAGCACGCGGCGGACGAAGCGCTTGGTCTCGCGGATCGAATGGGGGCTGGCGGCGAGAATGTCGGCGATCCAGCCCTCGGGGCCAGCCTGCGTGACATGCTCGACCAGCCCGATCCGCAGCGCCTCGGCCGCATCGAGCAGCGTGCCGGTGTAGAGCATCCGCTTGGCCTGCCCCGGCCCCACCAGATCGACCAGCAGCTTCACGTCGTGCAGCGGATAGACGAGGCCGAGCTTCGCAGGCGTGATCCCGAAGCGCGCGGCCGGTGTGGCGAGGCGCAGGTCGCAGGCGAGCGCCAGCCCGCAGCCGCCGCCGATGCAGTCCCCCTCGATGAAGGCGAGGGTCGGCAGTGGGAGCCGCGCGAGTTCGTATTGCACGCGGTTGATCGCCGCCTGGTTGGCCGCGCGCCACTCCGGGTCATCCTTGTTGGCGAGAAGTTCGCGAATATCCGCGCCCGCGCAGAACGCCTCCCCGGCCTCTGCCGCGCGGATCACCAGCACCCGCGTGCCGGGGTCGGCCGCCGCCTCGGCGACGAGTGCCGGCAGCGCCTCCCACATCGCCATGTCGAAGGCGTTGCGTTTGTCCGCGCGGTCGATCAGCAGCGCGGCGACTGGCCCCTCGATGACGAGCCGCAGGCTCATGCCGGGTGGCCCGCGATGAAATGGTCGGCGATCGCCTTGCGGGTCGTCACCCACACGCCCTCGTGCGCGCGGACGTGGCGGAAGAACTCCTCGAGCGCCCAGATCCGCCCCGGCCGCCCGATGATGCGCAAGTGCAGGCCGAGGCTCATCATCTTGGGATTGCCCTCCTCGCCCTCGCGGTAGAGCTGGTCGAAATTGGCCTTGGCGTAGTCGAGCCACTGGTGAGGGGTGAGCGCAGGATCGGTCCACATCTTCATGTCGTTGCTGTCGAGCTGGTAGGGCACGATGCACATGGGCTTCCCGGGCACGGTCTCCCGGTCCCAGAACGGCACGTCGCCCGAATAGTCGTCCATGTGGTAGGTGAAGCCCTCCTCCGATAGCAGGCGGCGGGTGTTGTCGGTGAGGAGGTAGCGCGACAGCCAGCCATGGGGGCGCACGCCGCAGGTCGCGGTGATGCTCTCGACCGCGCGGCGGATGAAGGCGCGCTCCTCCGCCTCGTCCATCTTGAACTGGTGCACCCAGCGCCAGCCGTGGCTGACGGGTTCGTGGCCAAGCTCGCGGATCGCCTCGGCGATCTCGGAGTGGTTCTCGAGGCTCATCGCCGCGACCGTCCAACTCGCCATGATTTCGTAGCGCTTCAGCAGCTTGACGATCCGCGGGGCGCCCGCCTTGATGCCGTAGAGGTAGTTGGATTCGTTGGAGTAGTTCCTCATCTTCGACTTGACGAAGACGCCGAGCTCGTCGACCGGCTCCATGCCCCGGTCGCCGCGCGCGATGGTCATCTCGCTGCCTTCCTCGACATTGACGACCACAGAAAGCGCCAGCTTCGCCCCGCCGGGCCAGTCGATGCGTTCCTCAGGTAGCGGCATCAGTGCATCTCCTCCCCGCCCGACACGTTGAGCGCCTCGCCGGTGACATAGAAGGCCGCATCGCTCGCGAGCCAGAGGCAGGCGGCGGCGGTGTCGGAGGGCAGGCCCGGGCGGCCCATAGGGTTCTTCGCGGCCATGTTGGCGAGATAGTCCTCGACGGTGGCGAAGCCGAGCAGCTTCGAGAAATACGCGTTCTGCTGCGCGCCGAGGCCGGTGGTCACGTGGTTGGGGCACACGGCGTTGACGGTGATGCCGTGCTTGCCGAGTTCCACCGCGCTCGCCCGCGTGAGGCCCACCATGCCGTGCTTCGAGGAGACATAGGCGGGCAGGTGCGGGAAGCCGGTCTTGGCGGCCTGCGAGGCGATGTTGATGATCCGCCCGCCCTTGCCGGCCTCGACCATCGCGCGCGCCGCGGCCTGCGTGCAGTAGAACGCGCCCGAGAGGTTGACCGCGATCACCTGGTCCCATTCATCGGCGGTGTCGACCTCGAGCAGCGGCTTCATCTTGAAGCCGATCCCGGCATTGTTGACGAGGATGTCGATCCCGCCGAAGCGCTCCACCGTCTGCGCCACCAGCGCGCGGCATTGCTCCGCCCGCGCGACATTGCAGGCGATGGTGGCCACCTCGGCGCCGCGCCCGCGCAATTCCTCGGCCACGTCCCCGGCCTCGACGTCGATCACGAGGTCGGAGACGACGCAGTTCGCGCCCTCATCGGCGAAGGCCTGGAGGATGCCCTGCCCCAGCCCCTTGTGCTTGCCCGAGCCGGAGACGACGATGGTCCTGCCCGCGAACGCCCCGGCCATGGTCACAGGTCCTCGGTGAGGATGAACTGCGGTGCGTCCGCGAAGCCCTGGAAGGGCGCGGCGGCGGCCTGGAAGTCAACGGTCGAGATGTCGGCGACGAATGCGTCCATGCCGGTAATGTCGATCACCTCGATATACTGGTAGGCGGGGGTCGCCGTGTCGTCCCCGAACACCCCGGTCGCCTTGTGGACGGTGAAGCTGGTGACCGATCCGAGCGCGTTGACGGTCGGCAGGTCGCGGGTCTTGGCCCAGGCCTCGTATTCGGCGACGTCGACACCGGGCTTCAGGTTGAACAGGCAGATGATGCGCATGGCTCTGGCTCCTTTTGTCTGCGGTGGGCGGTAGGCCCGCAAGGTCCGGTCCAGGTGGCGGGCGAGTGCGAACAGCCCCGCCTCCGCCCCCGCCGGGGCGACGATCTGCACGCCGATGGGCAGGCCGTCGGCGGTCCATCCGGCGGGAAGCGAGAGGGCGGGCAGGCCGGCGATATTGGCGAGACAGGTGAAATCGGCCTGCGCGGCGGGCTCTGCCTCGGCATGGGCGAAGGGTGGATTGGGCACGGTAGGGAGGATCAGGAAGCCGTGCTCCTCCACCACGGCGCGCACCTCGTCGCGGGTGCGGGCGAGGATGTCGCGGTCCTCGGCCCAGTCGGCAAGGCTCCGGCGCGGACCGTAAGTGAGCAGTTTCGCCAGCCGCTCGGAGGTGGTGACACCTGCAAGGTGCGCGGCGAGTTCGCGCGACACCCCGATGAAGCCGGCGAAGCGGATGCGCGATTGGAGGTGGCTGAGCGCGACCCTGACCGGCGGCTGGCCCAGTGCCTCGAGCGCCGCGTCGAACGTCTGCACTACATCCGGGTGAACCTCAACCCCGTGCTCCACCAGCATTGCGCCCGGCCCCGCGAGCGGATCGTCGCCGAAGCCCGAGATCACCCGCGCCACGCGCTCCAGCGTGTCGAGATCGCGCGCCAGCGGCCCGATGGCGTCGAGCGTGAGGTCGGCGGGCTCCAGCCCCTCCTGGCTGACGCTCGCGGTGGCTGGCTTGAAGCCATAGACCCCGCATTGGGCGGCCGGAATGCGGATCGAGCCCATCGTGTCGGTGCCGAGCGCCGCGTCGCACAGCCCCGCTGCCACCGCCGCCCCGCTCCCGCCCGACGAGCCGCCGGGGGAGAAGCCCGCGCGGTGCGGGTTGTGAACCGGGCCGAAATGCGGGTTGTCGGTCTTGGCGCCGAGCGCGGCCTCCTCCATGTTGAGCACGCCGATGATCGCCGCCCCCGCCTGCCGCAGCAGCGCGACCGTATCGGCATCGCGCTCGGCGAGCCGCGTCTCGAAGGCGGCGAGCCCCGCGTGCCACGGCATCCCCGCGACCGCAATATTGGCCTTCACCCCGATGGCGAGCCCGGCGAGCGGCCCCTCGCCGAAGGCGGCCGTCCGGTCGAAATCGCTGAAGGCGTTGAGCGGTTCGTTGGCCGCTTCGAGGGCGTCGAAATCGATCATCACCGCGCCTCTATACACCCCGCTCGTCGATGAGGCGCAGCGGCTTCTGGCGGGTGTCGATCTCGGTCTGCTTCGCGGTCTCGCCCGGATCGACCAGCGCAACCTCCACCTCGACGCCGAGCCCGCGCCGCAGCAGTTCGGCGAGCGCGCCCGCATCCGTGCCGCCCCGGCTTTCGAGCGTCACCGTCATGTGGTCCTTCTGCGCTGCGTCGCGGCGCAGGTGGCAAACATATTCGCCGGTGAGGTCGGGCCGGTTCTCGATGATCGCGCCGATCGCGTGGGGGAAGACGTTGATGCCGCGCAGCTTCACCATGTTGTCGCTGCGCCCCTTGAAGCCGGCGATGCGCTTGAAAACGATTTCGCCGCGGCCATCCAGTTCATGCGTGATGTCGTGGGTGTTGAAGCGGATGCAGGGGGCAATGTCGTCCTTGTAGAGGCAGGTCACGACCATGTCGCCCGTCTCGCCGTGCGCGACGGGGCGGCCGGTGTCGACATCGAGCAGTTCGAGATATTGCGCGTCCTCCCAGACATACATCCCGTCGCGCTCCGGCCCCTCGCCCGCGATCGAGCCGGTGTCGCCGACGCCGTACCAGTCGTAGGCCTTGGCGCCGTGCCAGGCGGCCTCGGTCGAGGCGCGGTCCTCGGTGCCGAGGTGGCCGATGATCATCTTGATCTTGATCTTGTCGAACAGCCCCATCTCCTCGGCGGTGCCGGCGAGCTTGCGGATGTAGTCGACGAAGCCGACCAGCGCGGTGACGCCGAAATCGGCCATCAGCTCGACCTGCTTGGCGCTGCGCGTCTCGATCCCCGTCCCGGCCGAGAGGAACACCGAGTTGGTGAAGTGCGTCACCGCCTCGCGGATATAGTGCCCGCCGTTGATCATGCCGTGGCCGTAGACCGATTGCACCACGTCCTCGGTGCCCAGCCCCATCCAGCGATACATCCGGCCGACCAGCAGGTTGCCGACCTCGCGCCCCTTGGGGCCGAACATCAGCACCTGCGGCTTGCCGGTCGTGCCGGAAGTGGTGTGGAAGATCGTCGGCGGGCGCAGGTGCGGGGCGACCATGCCGTGGAAATCGCCATAGGGCGGGTGCTCGGCGATGGAAGCCATCAGGTCGCTCTTGTCGTAGACGGGGAGCTTCGTGATGTCTGCCAGGCCCAGGATGTCGCCCGGCTCGATGCCTTGCGCGCCCCACAGGCGCCGGTAGAAGGGCACCTGCCAGCCGCGCTCCATGAGGCGCCGGAACTGCGCGTCCTGGATCGCGAAGAGCTCGTCGCGGCTCATGTTCCGATAGCGCGCGGTGAAGGCATCGCCCACCGGGTAGTCGGCGAGGATCTGCTTGTGGTCGAGCGCTTCGAAATAGGTCGGATAGGTCATGGGCAGTCCGCGAAATAGGCGATGGGGTCGGTGAAAAGGGGTGCGTGCGCGGGCAGGCCCGAGAGCTCGCGGCAGAAGCTGAGCTTGGCGGCGGTCTGTTCGCCGGAGAGCGGGTTGGCCGGGCTGCCGAGCGTCGCGGCGATGGCGAGTTCGTGCCGCGTCCCGTCCGTGAGCGTCACCGCGAGCGCCTGCGGGAAGAGCGCGTTCGGATCCGCATTGCCGTCCGCCACCAGTTCGATCCTCTCCGCCAGCGCGGCGAGCGCGGGGTCGGCGAAGTGGTGGGAGGTGAACCGGCGCGGGTCGATGCGGCCCTCGGCCAGCATGAGCGCGGCAAGGAAGGGGAGGCACAGCCGCGCATAGGCGGGGGTCATGTCGGGCCGGTAGGGGCGCCCCACCAGCCGGTGGATGAGCGGCGGGCAGGCGAGATCGATCCGCGCCACCGCCCCCGCATCGGGTCGCAGTTCGGCGAGCGCGCCGAGCGCCGCGTGGCTCGCCCGGCCCGAGGGGAAGGGCTTGGTGCTGATCTCGCTGATCCGCCAAACTTGGCCGAGATGCGCGGTGTAATCCGCGAGGTGGCCCTCGTCGAACAGGGCGAAATAGCCGAAAGGCCCTTCCAGCGCGTCCTTGGGGCCGGGGAAGCCTGCCTTCGCCAGATCGCTCGCCGTCACCGCCGCGCGCGCCGCGTTGGCGATCTGGAAGGGGAGCGTCACCAGCCCTTCGACATGGGCCTGCATCGTCCCCGCCGCCGAGGCGACCGCCAGGCCGAGCGCGTCGCCGAGCGGCGCGCCGTCGATCCGCGCGACCGCCAGCGCCGCGCCGACCACGCCCGCGGTCGCCGGGCGGAAGAAGGTGAGGCCGCTGGTGGCTGCCAGCCCCAGCCCGCTCGCCACATCGACGCCGATGGCGAGCGTCGCCAGCGCCTCCTCGGGATCGCAGCCGCCGCGCCGGTCGATGGCCGCGCCCAATGCCGCCGTCACCACGCTCATCGCGTGGACCACGGCAGGCTCGTGGACCGCGTCCCATTCGAGACAGTGGATGCGGTAGCCGTTGACGAAGGCCGCAGCCGCCGCAGGCAGGCGCTCGTCGCTGCCGATGAGGCGAGCCTCCGAGCCGCTCCCCATCGCGCGCGCCACGGCAAGGATCGCCGCCTCGCCGGGCGCGCCGACCCCCGCCGCGCCCACGGCGAGCGTGTCGGCGAGGAGGCGCAGCGCACCCTCGCGCACCTTTGCGGGCAGGACGTGCCGCGCGCCCGCGAACGCGAGGAGATCGGCGGTCGCGGGGGAGCGCGCGCTCACCGGATCCACTCCTCGAGCAGCGCGTCGATCGCCTGCGGGTCATCACCCTCGAGCGCAAGTCGCCCGGCGCGCTCGGCCTCGCCCGGCGGCAGGCCGCCCCAGCGCACGAGGCTGTGGAGCTTGGCGAGCAGACGCTCCTCGCTGACCGGCCTTTCGGGATCGCCGAGCGTGTCGACCAGTTCCAGCGCGTTGACCCGCGCCCCAAAATGCGCCGGGTAGCGGGCGGTGATGGCGGGATCCTCCGCCACCGAGACCTGCGCGCGCAAGGGTGCGAGCGCGGCGATGGCCTCGGGGGTGAAGTCCTCGGGCTCGGCCTGGCGCCCGTCCGCCACCACGGCGAGGGCGTGCTGGAGCGAGAACTTCGCCTCCAGCTCCGTTTTCGGCTCAGGCCGGTCGCAGAAGGCGAGCGCATCGGCATAGGTCTCGACCACGAAAGGCGCCTGCAAACGCCCCTTGCCGCGCAGGGTCATGGCGGCATCGATGGCGGGGTGCGCGTGGCGGCAGGCGGCGAAGGGTTTGAAGCTGACCTCGCCGATCAGCCAGCGCCCCTCGCCCGCGCTCGCCAGGGTGCCCGGCGCATCGGTGAAGGCGGCGAAGAGCCCCTGCGGCCCCTCGAGCAGGCCCTTGGGCCCGGTCGCGCCGTAATGGACATGGAGCGCCGCATCGCGTCCCGTGCGCACCGCGTGATAGATGTGCCACTGCTTCGTCAGCACGTCGTCGTGCCGCATGTGCCACAGCCCGCCCGCAACCGAGCCGGCATTGGCAAGGGCCTGCGCATACTCGGTCGCGGCGAAGCCGATCAGGGAGCCCATCGCCGCCGCCGCGCCCATGCCGCCCATCGTGGCGGTGGGGTGCCAGTGGGCATAGTGCCGCGCGTCCATCGCCGCGCCCACGGCGATCATCGCCTCGTAGCCGCGCACCGCGGCATCGAGGCGCGTGTCCATGTCGGCGCTTGCGAAGCTCATCGCGGCGGGCCAGATCACCGGCCCGGGGTGGAGCAGCGCGCTGCGGTGCACGTCGTCCATCTCGAGCATGTTGCCGAGATAGGTCGCCCGCTCCCAGCCCGCGCGGCCGATCGAAGCACCCAGCGCGCCCGCCTCGGTCTGCCGCGCCCCCGCCACACAGGCGAGCCAATCGAGGAGGTGCAGCCGCGCACGCGAGCGCTCGCTTTTGCCTATCGGGCGCGCTAAGACGTCGGCCAATCGGGCGAGCAGCGGCTGCGTCATGCCAGCACCCTGTCGCCCCAGCAATGGAGCGGGACTTGGTCACGAAGGCGACGGGAGGCGAGGCGGGCCGCACCCCAGCGGCGCGCACCCCCCGCTATCTGCAACTGGCTGCGACCCTGCGCGAGGCGATCCTCGCGGGCGAATTCACCAGTGGGAAGCAGTTCCCCACCGAGACCGTGCTGTGCGAGCGGTTCCAGGTCAGCCGGTTCACCGTGCGCGAGGCCTTGCGACGGCTCGAGGCCGAGGGGCTGATCGCCCGGCGGCGCGGATCGGGCACCACGGTGCAACCCGCCTCGGCCTATGGCGGGGCGCTGCACCAGCCGCTTTCCAACGTGGGCGAGCTGCTGCAATACGCGCAAGGGAGCAAGGTCGAGTATGCCCACCGGGCGACGGGCGAGCTGCCTGCCGCGGTCGCCGAACTCATCAGCCGGCCGACGCCGGGCCAGTGGAGCGCCTTTCGCGGGGTGCGCCGCCATGCCGACGACCGGCTGCCGATCGCGGTCACCGATGCCTATTTCCACGAGATGCTGGGCGATGCGATCGACCAGCTCGATCTCGGCGCGGGCACGCTGTTCAGCCAGATCGAGCAGCTTGCGGGCGTGCGGATCGGCATGGTGACGCAGGACATCCAGGCAATCGCCGCCGATGGCGAAACCGCCGCCGATCTCGGCATCGAGGAAGGCGCGCCGGTGCTGCGCATCCTGCGCTGCTATTTCGATCCCAAGCGGCACATCTTCGAGATCTCGGTCAGCCACCACCCCGGCGACCGCTTCGCCTACGCGATGCACATCGACGTCGAGAGCTGATCCCGGCCGCATCACGCGCTTCCGCCGAGCGGGGGGACAGGCGCGGGCTTCCAGTCCTCGCCGGCGAAGCGGATCGGCGGCGCGATGTGGCGTCCGCCGTCGGGTGCCTCGACCAGCAGGCCGCGCTCGGCGACATGCGGCTCATCCAGCGCCTCGCGGAAATCGAGGATAGGCGCGAAGGCGACGTCCTTGTCGGCGAACCACGCGACCCATTCCTCGCGGCTGCGGGCGGCGAAGGTGTCGCGCAGGAAGGCGATGAGCTCGCCCTGCTCGCCCGCCGGGGCCTCGGCGAGCGGGAGCAGGTCGGGCCGCCCGAGCGCCTCCAGCAAATTACGCGCGAACTTGATCTCTCGCCCGCCGAGCACGACGTGGCGACCGTCGGACGTCTCGTAGACCTGGTAGAACGCCGCGCCGCCCAAGGACCGCTGGCTGGCCGAGCGCGGGGGCTTTCCGCCCGCGATGGCGCCGCCCGCGGTGTGGACGCACCATGGCAGCAGGCTGTCGAACATCGCGCAGTCGATATAAGCCCCCTCACCGGTGCGGTCGCGCCCGATCAACGCCATCAGCACGGCGGAGAGCGCGGTGAGCCCGGCCGCAAGGTCCGCGCTCGGCGCGCCGGGGACGACGGGGGTGCCGTCCGGCCCGTCATTCACGCTGAGGAACCCGGCGAGCGCCTGCACCGCCATGTCGTGCGCGGGATGTTGGGCGAGCGCGCCATGCTGTCCGAAGGCGGAGATCGAGCAATAGATGATCGCCGGGTTGATCGCCTTCGCCGCTTCATAGTCGAAGCCCAGCCGCGCCATCACGCCGGGGCGGAAGCCCTCGACCAGCACGTCGGCGCCCGCGATCAGCTCGGCGAGCCGCGCCTTGTCGCCCTCGCTCTTGAGGTCGAGCACCAAGGAGCGCTTGCCGCGGTTGAGGTTGGCGAACCAGACCGAATGCTCCGCCTCGCCATAGGTGTCGAAGGGCGCCTGCGCGCGCGCCGGATCGCCGCCCGCGGGCTCAACCTTGATAACCTCGGCCCCGTGGTCGGCCATCATCACCGTCATCATCGGCCCCGGCAGGAACTGCGTAAGGTCGATGACCGTGATGCCCGAAAGCTTGCCCATACTCCCCTCACCCGCCGTTCGTCAGATCACGCCGGATCGGCGCAGGTCCGCGATCTCTCCGGCCGCGAAGCCGAGTTCGGCAAGGATGTCCTCGCTGTCCGCACCGAGCAGGGGCGCCGCGCGGTTGGGCGGGCGCTGGCCGTCGAACCTCAGGGGGCTCGCCAGCACCTTGAGGTGCGGATTGTCGGGATGGGCGACCTCGCCCTTGAGGCCGATCTCGTCGAGCCAGGGATTATCGAGCGCCGCGCCCAGTGTATAGACGGGCGCGACGGGGACGTGGCCCGCCAGCAGCGCCTGCCAGTGCGCCATCGGCCTTTGCGAGAACTCGGCGTCCAGCAGCGCGGTCAGCTCCTCGCGATTGGCGAGCCGGTCGGCATTCGTGGCGAACCGCGAATCGGTAAGGAGGTCGCCGCGCCCGATCCGCTCGATGAGGATGTCCCAGAACTTCGGCAGCTGGCACATCACGAACATCCAACCATCGGCTGCCTTGAACATCTGGCTGGGCGTCGCGGTGGGGTGAGCGCTCCTCGGGGTGCGCTGGGTCTCGTCGCCATGATTCATGTACCACAGCGCGGGATAGCTCGTCTGGTGCAGCGCTGCCGACAGCAGGTCGGTGTCGACGTCTCGGCCTTCCCCGCTTCTTTGCGCATCGAGCAGCGCACCCAGCAGCCCGATGCAGAAGATCGTGCCGGTGATGAAATCGACCATGGAGAGGCCCATGCGCTGAGGTTCGCCCCCCGGTTCTCCGGTGAGCTGGCAATAGCCCGCCTCGGCCTGCATCAAGTAGTCGTAGCCCGGCCACTTGGCCCGCGCATTGTCGCGCCCGTAGGCGGACAGGTGCGCGCAGACGATGGCGGGGTTGAGCGCCTTCAGCGAGGGATAGTCGAGCCCCAGCCGCGCGGGCAGGTCGCCGCGCATGTTGTTCGCCACCGCATGGCAGGTCGGCACCAGGCGATGCAGGATCGCCTTGCCCTCGGCGCTTCCGAGGTCAAGCGTGAGCGAGCGCTTGTTGAGGTTGAAGCTCTGGAAATAGGTGCTCTCGCCCTCCCGCAGGAAATGCGGGCCGACGGCGCGCGCGGTGTCCCCGCCGCCGCGCCGCGTGCCGTCGGGGCCCGGCTTGCTCGGCGGCTCGATCTTGATGACCTCCGCGCCCATCTGCGCAAGGAACATCGTGCCGTATGGCCCCGCGCCATACTGCTCGGCGCTGATGATGCGGAAGCCGGTGAGCGGGAGGTTCATGCGCTGTCCGCCCGCCTAGATGCGGTTTTCGGCGAGGTGCTGCTTGGCGATGATCATGCGCTGCATCTCGTTGGTGCCCTCGCCGATGCACATCAGCAGGCTGTCGCGGTAGTAGCGCTCGATGTCGTATTCCTTGGAGTAGGAATAGCCGCCATAGATGCGCATCGCCTCCTGGCTGTTCTCGACCGCGGCTTCCGAGGCGAAATATTTCGCCATGCCCGCCTCCTTGTCGCAGCGCTCGCCGCGGTCATAGGCTTCCGAGGCATCGAGCGTCAGCAGCCGCGCGGCGCGCGCGCGGGTGACCATCTCGCCAAGCTTCAACTGGATCGCCTGGTGCTGGGCGATGGGCTTGCCCATGGTCTCGCGCTGCTGGGCGTATTCGGTGGCGAGCCGCAGGCTTCCTTCGGCAAGGCCCACCCCGCGCGCCGCGACGTTGATGCGCCCGAGTTCGAGGCCGCCGGTCGCCTGGAAGAAGCCCTGCCCCTCGACGCCGCCGATCAGCTGGTCGGCGGGGAGGCGGTAGTCCTCCATCACCAGTTCGGCGGAATCGATGCTCTTGTAGCCCAGCTTGTCGAACTTCTTGCCGGTGGTGAGGCCCTCGCGCTTGTCGGCGATGAACAGGCTCATGCCCTTGTAGCGCGGCTCGGCCGAAGGGTCGGTCTTGGCGAGCAGCGCGAAGCACTGGCCGTTCAGCGCATTGGAAATCCACGTCTTGGTGCCGTTGAGGACGTAGTCCCCGTTCGTGTCCCTCTTCGCCACGGTGCGGATCGCCTGGAGGTCGGTGCCGGCGTTGGGCTCGGTGAGCGCGAGCCCGCCGCGGATCTCGCCGGTCGCGAACTTCGGCAACCACTTCGATTTCTGCTGCGGCGTGCCGAACCGCTCGACCGCGGCGGCCATGATGAGGTGCGAGTTGAAGATGCCGGTGATCGCCATCCAGTAGCTCGAGATGCGCATCACGATCTTGGCATAGGTCGTCGCCGGGAGGCCGAGCCCGCCATATTCCTGCCCGATGGTGGCCCCGAACAGGCCCATCTCGGCCATCTGCTCGACCAGCTTCTCCGGCCAGATGTCGTTGTGATCGTGATACTTGATGACCGGGATGACCTCGCGCTCGAGCCAGCGGTCGATCGCATCCATGAAGGCGCGTTCCTCGTCCGGATCGATCGTGCGAAGCGGGGTCTGGAGTTGGGCGGCGGTGGCCATGAAAGGCTCCTGAAGGTCGGTTGAGGGTGAGGATTGCCGGGCGGGTTCAGTCGTCGAGATTGCCGTAGCCGCGTTTCCAGACCAGCACCGAACGCCTGTAATGGCTGACGATCTCGCCGTGCTGGTTCTTGGCGATGGTCTTGAAGGTGACGATGCCCTGTCCCTCGCGGCTCTGGCTCTCGCGCTTCTCGAGGATCTCGCTCTCGCAGTAGAGCGTGTCGCCGACGAACAGGGGCTTGACCATCCGCACCTCGTCCCAGCCCAGGTTGGCGATCGCCTTGCCGCTGGTGTCCGACACGCTCATCCCGGTCATGAGAGCGATGGTGAAGGGGCTCACCACCAGCGGCTTGCCGAACTCGGTGTTCTTCGACAGCTCGTAATCGAAATGCGCCGGGTGGGTGTTCATGGTGAGGAGAGTGAACCACACGTTGTCGGCATCCGTGATGGTGCGTCCGGGCCGATGCTCGTAGACGTGGCCGACCACGAAGTCCTCGAAATAGCGCCCTTGCGTCTCGCGGAAGCGGCCGGGGGCAACTTCGATACAGCCATCACGCATCGGTCAACTCCTCGTGGCGCGTCAGCAGCGCGCGGTAATGCTTGATGATCGGCGCCTCGAGCATCCGCCCGCGGAAGCGGATCGCCCGCTCGCCGCCCGCCGCATAGGCCTCGAGCGCTGCGCGCGCTTCCTCGACCAGCTCCGCCGAGGGGGCGAAGGCGGCGCGGATCGCGGGCACCTGCCGGGGGTGGATCGCGGCCTTGGCGGCAAAGCCGATCGCGCGGGCGCGTGCGGCCTCTTCGGCAAGGCCCGTCTCGTCCTCGAGCCGGATGAAGGGAACGTCGATCGCCGGCTTCCGCGCCTCTGCGCAGGCCAGGATCAGCTGCTGGCGCGCCGCGAGCAGCGGCTCCCACGCCAGCTCCACGCCGAGCTCGCCCGAGAAGTCCCCGCCGCCGAACATCACCGCAGCCGTGTGCGGGTGGCTGGCGATGGCGAGCGCATGGCGCAGGCCCCGCGGCGTCTCGATCAGCGGGACGAGGGCAGGGCACCGCGCGCCGAGTGCGCCCGCGATCACGTCAAGCTCGGCGGCGCTTTCCACCATCGGCACGAGCATGGTCTCGGGCAGCGCCGACGCTTCGATCAGCGCGGCAAGGTCGCCGATGCCGGTAGCGGTCGCGACCCCGTTGATGCGGATCGCCCAGCCGGCGGCGTCGCTTGCGACCTGTCCGAGCGCCGCCTCGCGCGCGCGCGCCTTGTCGCTCGCGGCGACCGCGTCCTCGAGATCGATCACCGTCAGATCGGCGCCGCCCGCCTTCGCCTTGGCGAACCGATCGGGCCGCGATCCGGGCACGAAAAGGAGGCTGCAGGCGGAAAACATGGCGATAATGAACGATCCCCGGAGCAAAGCGTCAAGCGCGCAAATCAGGCCTTCACAATTTGTCCGGACAAATCTAAAGTCAAGCCGGAATTTGCGAAAAGTCCGGACATTATCAGACGGGCGAGCCGCGGATCGAAGAGGAGGGAACCCCGATATGAAGTTGATGCCATCGCTGCTGGCCTCCGCCGGCCTCACGGCCGCGGTCAGCCTTGCCGCGCCCGTTGTCGCGCAGACGCTCGATCCCAATATGCCGGAGGACGCGCTGCAGATCTCCAAGCGCCTGCAATGCGGCGTCTCGGAGGACAAGCCGGCGGTCTACCACTGGTCGGGCAACATTTACGGCCGCAGCCCCGGCCAACCCGACAAGCTGCTGTTCAAGGGCGAGGGCATGAACATCCGCCGCTGCGTGGAGGTCAACGACCCGCAGCAGGGCAGGGGCTGGCGGCTGGTCAGCCGCGAGGTGATGCTGATGCTCGACCCGGCCACCGGCGAGGTGCTGAGCGAATGGACCAACCCCTACACCGGGCAGAAGGTCAGCGTGATGCACATCCACAATGACCCGGTGAACGGTCGCCCCAATTTCGCGCGCAGCGCCGACGGCACACCTTTCCGCCTTGCCAGCCTGCGCGAGGCCGGGCCGTGGGTGTTCATGCCCTTCGAGGCGCCGCTGTTCTACACCAATCCGCTGCAGGGCGAGTACCAGAAATACGTCGGCGGCACCTATCACGCGATGGAGATCTTCGATTTCGCCGCGCTGAAGAGCGAACTCTACAATGCGCGCACCCCCACTGCCTATCCGATGGTGAGCTGGGTGCGCGTATCGCAATGGGCGCCGTGGATGGAGATGGGCGACCGGCCCGGCCAGATGGTCTTCAACGCCATGGGCCGCAAGTTGCCTGGCGGCTTCGAGGAACTGCCCGAGGTGCTGAAGCGCGAGATCCGCGCCAATTACCCGATCTACGAGGACGCCCCGCCGAGCGACGACGCGCGCCCCAACGAGACGACCTGGAGCAAGTTCAAGACGCTGATGGAAGCCCGCCAGGCGCAATAGCGCGTGAAGCAGACCGTCCTCGGCGCGATCACCCGCCGGAACGTCCTTGCGGGCGGTTCGGCGGCGCTGGTCGCCGGGCTCGCGCCGCGCAGGGCTTGGGGTGCCACAGCGCAGGATGTCGTGGTGATCGGCGCGGGGCTCGCGGGCCTCCACGCCGCCTATCTGCTCCAGGCTGCGGGCCTCAAGGTCACGGTGATCGAGGCGGAAGGTCGCATCGGCGGGCGGCTCCACACGCTCGATGACCTGCCGGGCCGGCCCGAGGCGGGCGGCATCCAGATCGGACAGGGCTACCACATCCTGCGCGAGACGGCGGCGCGGCTCGGCGTGGCGCTGGGCGAGGACGCGGGCGCAGGCGTCGGCGCGGTCGCCTCGCCCGCGGCGCTGCTCCACATCAACGGCGCGACGGTGCGCGCCGCCGACTGGGCCACATCGCCCGTGAACCGCCTCGCCGAGAGCGAGCGCGCCGTCGCGCCCTTCGCGCTCGGCGGGTTCTACGGCCGCGCCCTGCCCGCGCTCGCCGCGCTCGAAAGCTGGCTCGATGCGCCGGGCGAGCAGGACATCAGCTATGACGAGGCGCTGCGCCGGGCCGGCGCGAGCGACGAGGCGCGCCGGTTGATCGACGCCAACATGAACGGCAACACGCTGCAGGGGATTTCCGCCCTCTCGCTCGCCCGTGCCGTGGCGTTGCGCCGCGCCGGGCCGGGGCCGACGCTGACGGTGCGCGGCGGGTCGCAGCGGCTGCCCGAGGCGATGGCGGCAGTGCTGGCGGGCGATGCCCGGCTCAAAGAGCGGGTGCGCGCGATCCGCGCCGCAGCGGGCGGGGTCGAGGTCTTCACCGAAGGCGGCACCATCGCCGCGCGCCACGTGGTCTGCACCATCCCCTTCTCCGCGCTGCGCCATGTGCCGCTCGAGGCCGACCTGCCACCCGAGGTGGCCGGGATGATCACCGCCCTGCTCTATACCCATGCGACCTTCGCCTATATCGCCGCGCGCAAGCCCTTCTGGCGCGAGGACGGCGAGGCCGAGACGATCTGGAGCGATCATTCGCTGATCGGGCGCAGCTTCGTGCTCGGCGATGATCCGCCGATGCTCAAGCTGTGGACCTTCGGCGCGGGGGCCGACGCGCTCGACCGGATGGGCGAGGCGCGTGCGGCCAAGGTGCTGGTGCCGCTGATCGCGCGCATCCGCCCTTCCGCGCAGGGGCAGATCACCGGCCTCAGGCTGTTCTCGTGGCAGGCGAGCGCGAGCGCGCGCGGCATCTATCACCACATCGGCACGGGGCAGGCGGCGAGCCTTGCCGCGGCGATCCGCTGGCGCGGACGCCGCCTCCACTTCGCGGGCGAGCATCTCGGCCCGGTGGCGCAAGGGATGGAAGGCGCGCTCGAAAGCGCCGGACAGGCCGCCGGCGCCATCCTCGCGCAGCTCTGAAGCGGACAGGAAAAGGGCGGGAAGGCCCCCCAGCCTTCCCGCCCCTCGCTCCTTGGAGGAGCGAGCCCGCTCAGAAGCGGACTTCGGCGATCACCCCGAAACGGCGCGGCGGGCGCAGCCCGGCGATGAAGTTGCGGCGCAGGTCGCGATTCGCGTCGGCATAGCGGATGATCTGGTTGACCGCGTCCTCGTCGAACAGGTTGCGGACGTAGAACTGCACCCGGAAGCGGTCGTTCTGCGCGCCGAGCCGCACGTCGGAGACGAGCGAATCTCCGGTCTCGGCGAGGTTGTGGACCTGTGCGAAGTTGGTCGAGGCGAGATAGGCATTGATCCCCGCGAAGGCCTGCCAGCCCGAGTTGCCGATGTCGCGGCGATAGTCCAGATCGACGAACACCGTGTGGACGGGCGCGCGCGGCAGGCGCTTGCCGGTGATGTCGCCGAAGCGCGGCTGGCAGCCCGCCGTGGCCGGGAACTGGTCGCCGGTCGAGCAGTCGACGAGCCTGTTGTCCGCCACGTCGTTGAGCACGCCCTGGTTCTCGTCGACCCCGTTGCGGAAGCGGCTGTCGGCCAGCGCATAATTGGCCGTCAGCGTCAACTCGCGGCTCGGACGGATCACCATCTCGAGTTCGAGGCCGTTGATCCGCACGTCGCCCGCGTTGTTGATCGCCGAGACGATCTGCGGAGCCAGCGTCGGATTGGCCGCGTCGTCGGGCCCGCCCACCTGCACCGGCTGGGTCAGGTGGTATCCCTTGATCACATTGTGGAACAGCGCGAGATTGACCAGGAGCGCGCCATTCATGAAGGTGTTCTTCGAGCCGATCTCGTAGGAGATGACGTCCTCGGCGTCGAAGGTCCCGCGGTTGACGGCAATCGCTGCCGGACCGTTGAAGCCGCCGGGCTTCTGCCCTTCGGCATAGACGGCATAAAGCAGATTGTCGGGGCTGACCTGGTAATCCGCCGTCACGCGCGGCAGGAACTCGCGAAAGGTCGCCTCGTCCCCGACGGGCGTTGCCGCAGCCGTAATCGTTGCCGTCTGCGCGCGCGTGCGGATGCGCTCTTCCTGGTAGCGGCCCTCGGCGGTGATCGTGAAGTTGTCGAGAAGCTCGTAGGACACCGAGCCGAACACCGCCATGTTGCGGATCTCGTCCTGCGAATTGTTGCGGCTGACCGCGAGGGTGCCGAGCGGGAACGGCGGCCCCAGAATGGGCGTGAGACATGTCGGAGTGCGCGCGCAAAACGCCTGACGCGCGGCGATCATGTTGGCGTTGGCCTCGGCCTGTGCGCCGGGGGGCAGCACGCGGTTGTCGGTCGAGGTCGAATCCTGGTTCCAGTAGAAGCCGCCAAGCAGGAAGCGCGCCCGGTCGGTCGTGTACTGCAACCGCAGTTCCTGCGACCAGTCCTCTCGTTCCGAGCGGTTCGAGAAGGAGAAGTCGGTCTGCGAACTCGCGAAGCCGAAGGGCGAGGGCGGGGGGCCGAGCGGGATGCCGGCAAAGATCACGCCCTGGAAGCGGTTGGGCGAATAGTCGCCATCGGTGCGCTGTGTCGCCTTGCGTTTGTTGTAACCCGTCAGCGAGGTGAGCGTCAGGTTCTCGGCGAGGTCGATGTCGATGGTGAGGCCGGTGTTCCAGGTGTCGATCGCATTGCCGACGAACTCGCCCGCGAACTGCAGGATGTAGTCCGTGCTGACGGGCCGCGGACGAATCACGCCGCAGAAATAGCGCCCGCGCCCTGCGAAGAGCGCGCCGTTGTCGAACAGGCAGTTGTTGTCGTTGGCGTCGGTCGCGAAGATCGCGGGCTGGCCGTCACGCGTCCTTGTGTAGTTCCCGCGCAGGCCCACACGGAAGGCACCGCCGTTGTCATACCTCAGCAAGGCGAAAGCCGAGGTCGTCTCCTGGACGCCGATCGGCGTGCCGTCGAACTGGTTGGTGAAGAACCCCTCGTTCTTGAAGTAGCGGCCGCCGGCGATGAACCCGAGGCCCTCGGCGATCGGTCCGCTGATGTTGCCGCTGATGTCGTAGGTCATCCCCTCGGACACCTCGGCCTGGAGCCGCCCGCGCCAGGTGTCGCCGGGCGCCTTGGTGATGATGTTGATCGCACCCGAATAGGTGTTGCGGCCGTAGAGCGCGCTCTGCGGACCCTTGACCACTTCGATGCGCTGGATCGAGTCGATGTCGTAGTCCGCGATCGAGCCGTTGAAGTAGATCCCGTCGATGAAGAAGGCGACGCCCGAATCCCCGAGGATGTTGGCCTGACCGCGGATCACCGGGCGGTTGGCGTCACGGCCAAAGCTGTCGTCGAACACGAGGCCCGCGGTGGCGCGGGTCAGGTCGGTGACCGAATTGAAGCCGAACCGGTCGATGGCGGCCGAGGTCACCACGGAGACCGCGAGCGGGGCCTCCTGGAGGCGCTCCTCGGTCTTGCGGGCTGTGACCACGATCTCCTCGGGCGAGATCGAGGATCCTGTCTGGCGTGCGACATTCGCCTGATCCTGGTCCAGCTCCTGCGCAATCAACGCGCCAGGCGTCAGCGCGCTGGCGGCAAGAAGTATGCTGCGCATCACGATCTTCATGATCTTCCCCCTTGTCCTGTAACAATCCGCGCCTGATGCGCTCTCCCGATGTTGCATAATTCGCTGCGGCGGCAAAATTTGTCCAGACAAATTTTCGCGCTCTGCAGGAGCCTCGCTCCGCTGTGTGGCCCTGCTGCCACGCTCCCACGCCCCTCAGACCGGCTTCACATTGCCCAGAAAGGCCGTGACGAGCAGCAGCAGGTAGACTGCCCAGACCCACACCCGGGTGCGATCCATCGTGCGGCGCAACGGGATCTCGGTCGCATCGGTCGAGCCCTGCTGGAGCACCGCGGCAAGCTGCGCGCCGACCGGCTTGAAGGTCACGTCGATCATGATGGCCGCGACGAAGATCAGGCCGAACATTAGCGCCTTGAGCGCCAGCCAGGTTGGCGCGAGCGGGGCGCCGAGGGCGAGGCTGTGCGCGCCGAGTGCGAGGTAGAATCCGCCGATCAGCCAGCGCAGCCGGCCTTCGATCCGGCGGTTGCGCGCCGCGCGGGGCGTCATGTCGTGGCGATGCGAATCCCACACCAGCCACAGCCAGCACAGCCCGACGACCCATGCGCCCCACAGCAGCGCCGGCGGCACGGCCCACCACCCTCCGGCGGCGAGCACGCTGAGCGACAGCGGCACCATCAGCGCCCAGGCGCTGCGCGGCACCATGTCGACCTCGACGAGGAGCTTGAGCAGGGCCATGCGCTGGTCGAGGGTATAGGTGTCGCGGCGGCGGAAATGCTGTCCCAGCACGAAGACGCCGACATCCGCCCCGAGCCAGAGCACGAAGAGCAGGAGGTGGACATAGACCAGCCCGGCATAAGCGTAATCCTGCATCCCACCTCCCCATCCTCGTGAAGCGATTGTTGCCCGCGGCACACGCTGCGCGACAGATTCGCACAACCTGTCTGGACAAGTTGCATTTCGTCGCTTGACAAGCAAGCATTTGTCCGGACAACTTCGGACAAGGCAGGAGGAACACCTGGTTGCCACGACAGCGGTCGGGCAGCCTTACCGGTCACCCAATCAAGGAGGCTCTCCATGACGAAGCATCCGTTCATTCGCATGTCCCGACCCAATCTCCTGCGCGGCATCGCGGGCATGACCTCCGTCCTCGCGCTCGCCGCGATGCCGGGCGTGGCCGCAGCGCAGCAAGCCGATGATGCCGCCGAGACCACGCAGGCCGGTCAGGCGAGCGGCGACATCATCGTGACGGCGCAGCGCCGGGCCGAAAGGCTGCAGGACGTGCCTGCCTCGGTAACCGCGATCAGCGCCGAGCAGCTCGAACAGCTCCAGATCTTCAACACCACCGACCTCGCAACGCAGGTGCCGGGCGTGGTCATCACCGCGGGCACCGGCACGGCCAATTCGGCGCGCATCTTCTTCCGCGGCATCGGCGAGGACGAGTCCCGCGGCGCGGTTGACCCGGCCATCGGCATCTACCTCAACAACGTCTACCTCGGCCGCACCGTCGGCTCGCTGTTCGATCTGGTGGACATCGAGCAGGTCGAGGTGCTGCGCGGTCCGCAGGGCACCCTCTACGGCCGCAACACCAATGGCGGTGCGATCAAGTTCACCTCGGCGACGCCGCGGCTCGGCGAGACGACCGTCAGCGGAGAGGCGGGCTACGGCAACTACAATCGGGTCCGCACCACCGCCACTGTCAACCTGCCGCTCGCCGAGACAATGGCGGTGCGTATCGCGGGTCTCTACTCGCGCCGCGACGGATTGTGGACGCTCAACCCCAATGGCGCCTTCGCCGCACAGGCGGGCACGGTCGTCGGCGAACAGGAACTGTTCTCGCTGCGCGGCACCCTTTATGGCGAGATGGGCTCGCGCTGGACCGTAAAGGCGGTATTCGACTACACCAAGGACAACAGCGACCCCAACCCGGCGTCGCTGGTTGATCGGAGCACCAACCCGGCCATCGTCACCGACCGGGACCGAAACCTCTTCACCATCGAACCCGCGCCCGGCGTCACCTGTTCGGCGGCTGCGCCTGCCAACACCCTGCCGATCGGCTGCTTCACCGCCTTCGGCAGCGAAGTCGAGACTTGGGGCGCATCGATCGAGCTCAACGGCGACTACGACAACTTCGCGATCACCTCGATCAGCGCCCTGCGCTCGATGGAGGATGACCTGTCGAGCTTCGTCTCCTTCCCCTTCTTCCAGCAGACACAGCAGAGCCAGTTCAGCCAGGAAATCCTCGTCAACACGAAGTTCGACGGGCCCTTCAACCTCACGACCGGCGCGTTCTATTACTACGAGGACGTGGATCTCGCCTATCAGTTCGTCTTCCCGTTCTCCAACAGGGTGAAAACGGAAAGCTTCTCGCTGTTTGGGCAGGGCACCTTCGCGGTGACCGATGCCCTGACCCTGACGGGGGGGCTGCGCTGGATCTCGGAAACCCGCGATTTCCTCGGCAACGCGGGCGGCCCGCTGGCGGGATTCGGCAGCAACATCGCCCGCAACTCGGACATCTCGGACATCCTCTGGACCGCCAAGGCTGACTACAAGATCACGCCCGACATCATGGTCTTCGGCTCTTATTCGACCGGCATCAAGACGCCCGGCGTGTCGTCCGACTGCTTCAGCCCGCTGGCCTGCTTTCGCGCGGTGAACCAGGAGAACCTCGACAGCATCGAGGTCGGCATCCGCTCGCAGTTCTGGGATCGGCGGATCACCCTCAACGCGACCTATTTCAACAACGACTATCAGGACCTGCAGATCAGCGGCACGCTGCCCAATGGGGCCTTCACCCGCATCAACGCGGGAGCGGCGCGCATCCAGGGTGTCGAGGTCGAAGGCCAGTTCCGGCCCGTCGACGGGTTGACGATCTACGGCAACGCCAGCTGGCTCGATGCGGAATACCGCTCGCTCAACTTCGAACAGGCGGGCTTGCTCAGCAACAGCACCAACACCGCGCCGGGCCTCGCCTGCGGCAACGTCACCGCGGCGCCGAACACGCCGCAATATCAGCAGCAGGTGATCGACTGCGCGCTCGGTCTCGAGCTGAAGAACGCCCCCGAGTTCAAGGGGACGGTCGGCTTCATCTACGATTGGGAGATCGGCAACGGCACGTTCTTCTTCGGCGGTGACGCCGCTTATGAAACGGACAGCTTCGGCCTCGTCGCCAATGTGCCGGGCACCGAGCAGTCGCCCGGCGTGCGGCTCGATGGCCGCCTCGGCTACCGGCAGGGTCCCTGGCGCATCACCGTGTGGGGCAAGAACCTCACCGACCGGCGCTACTTCCGCGCGAACACCTTCAACGTGCCGACGCGCCAGAACCAGGTCTATGCCGAACCGCCGCTGACCTTCGGCTTCGACGTCGGGTTCAGCTTCTAGCGCGGGGGAAGGCGCTTGCGACCCGATGGCCCGTCCCGCACCACGGCAGCATGGCGATGGGGCCTGCTGGCGGCGGTGGCGGGCGGGCTGAACGCCGCGGCGGTTCCGGTTCACGCCGGGACCGCCAGCGATCACAGGGTCGGCCCGTGGTCGGAGGCCGTCGTCAGCGTCCGCGATCTCGCCGCAAGCTCGGCGTGGCTGATCGAGGACGGCGGGTGGCGGGTGATGGGCGAGGGCGCGCTCGCCCCGGAGGAAATCGCCTACTGGAAGCTCCCGGGCAACGTCACCGGCGCGTTCCGACTGGTCTGCGCGGCTGAGGCCGATACCGGCTGCATCCGCTTCGTTCGCTTCGACGGCGCTTCCGAGCAGCGCCCCATCCGCCTCGCCGCGCGGCCGTGGGACACGGGCGGCATCTTCTCGATCATGCTGCGCAGCGAGGACACCACGGCGCTGTTCGACGCCGCCATCGCCCGCGGCTGGTGGGCCGAGAGCGAGCCCTACCGCTTCGGCTTTGGCGGATCCGAGCTCGTCAACGTGGTGATCCAGGGGCCGCACGGGGTCAATTATGCGCTCTACCAGCGCGAGGACCCGCCCTTCGCCGCCTTTCCCGTCGGGCGGCTCAGCCAGGCCTTCAACACGATGCGGATGGTGAAGGACCAGCCCGCGAGCCTTGCGTGGTATCGCGACATCCTCGGCTTCGAGACCCTGTTCGACGCGCCCTTCACCGATCCGGAGCCGCGCCCCAACAACTTCTCGGTGCCGCTCAACCTCGCCACCACGCTCGTGCGGCAGGCGGCGGTGGCGCAGCCGGTGATGCCGGCCGAGACGGGGCGCATCGAGGTGATGCAGTTCGTCGGCTTAGCCGGCCGCGATTTCGCCGCCCACGCCGCGCCGCCCAACCTCGGGATCATCTCGGTGCGCTATCCGGTCCGCGCCTTCGACGATTACCTTGCGGGCCTTGCGGCTAGGGGCGTCAGCCCGGCCTACAGGGCCAAGTCGGTCGCCGTGAGCAGGCTCGGCACCGTCGAGCTTGCCGCCTTTCGCGACCCGGACGGCAACCTCACCGAGTTCTACGCCGCGCCATGACAGGTGCGGCGCCCGCGTTTTTTGCTATGTTGCCCGCGCGCGGCGCGGCAGCCCGTCACCTCAAGATCGGATCGTCTGAGTGAACCAGGACAAGGCCCCAGCAGCACCTCACGACCAGAGCGAACGCGGCGAGTTCTCGCGCGGCTGGACCGTGCTGCTCGCCGGGCTCCTCGGGGTGATGTGCGGGGCCTCGCCCATTCCCTACAACGTGATCGGCTTCACCGCCGAGCCGCTCAAGGCCGAGTTCGGCTGGTCGCAGACGCAGACCGTGATCCCGATCACGATCTTCGGCGTAATCGCGGCGCTGCTCGCCCCGCTGTTCGGCTGGATGGCCGACCGCTACGGGGTGCGCCGGGTGGCGCTGTGGTCGCTCTTCGCCTTCGCGCTCGCCTTCGCCGCGATCGGCCTCACCCCGCGCGGCGACGGCGCTTCGACGCTGCCCGTCTATTACGGCTTCTGGGTGGTGGTCGGCCTCGTCGGCATCGGCTCGACCCCGGTGACATGGAGCCGCGCGATCAACCTGTGGTTCTTCCGGCATCGCGGGCTCGCGCTCGGTGTCCTGCTGATGGGCACCAGCCTTGCCGCCATGGTGGTGCCCCGCGTGGCGGTGTGGGCGATCGAGGCCTATGGCTGGCGCGCCATGTTCGGGATCGTCGCGCTGTTTCCGGTGGCGGCGCTGGTGATCGCCTTCTTCCTGTTCCGCGAGCCGCGCCCCGAGGAACGCCCGAGCGCCATCGCCAGCGCCTCGGGCCGGCTCACCGGGGTGACGCTCGGCGCGGCGCTGAGGGACTACCGCTTCTGGCTGATCTGGCTCTCCATCGCGCTCATCGCGACCGCCTTCGGCGGGGCCTTCATCAACATGCCGACCATCCTTGGCCAGAGCGGGGTCGAGGCGCAGACCGCCGCGAGCGTCATGGGGGTGCTCGGCATCGGGATCTTCGTCGGCAGGCTCTTCACCGGTGCCATGCTCGACCGTTTCTGGCAGGGCCATGTCGCCTTCCCGCTGCTGTGCCTGCCGGCGATCTCGGCGTGGATCCTGCTGGGCGACAACCTCACCTTCCCGCTCGCCGCGACCGCAGGCTTCCTGCTTGGCTTCGCCGCGGGGGCGGAGAGCGACCTCATCGCCTATCTCGCCGGGCGCTATTTCGGGATGGCGCATTACGGCAAGATCTACGGGATGCTCTACATGCCCTTCGGCCTGTTCTCCGCCGCCTCGCCGATCCTCTACGCGCAGGTCTTTGACCGCACCGGCAGCTACGACCCGATCCTGCAGGTGGCGATGGGGATGTTCGTCGCAGGGGGCGCGGTGCTGTTGTTCCTCGGGCGCTATCCCGAGAGCCTGCCCGAGCCGGAAAGCCCGCTACCCGACGGCCTGATGGAGCCCGCGTGATGGCGACGCTTGCCCGCGACAATCCGCTTGCCGCGCTGCGCGAGGCGGTGAGCGCCGCGTCGCTGCTGACCGATGCGGAAAGCCTCGCACTGTTCAGCCATGACGTGCTGTCGCAAGGCGCCGCCCCGCTCGCGGTGTTCCGCCCGGCAAGCGTCGATGAGCTCGCCGCCGGTATCGGCGCCGCCACCCGCGCGGGGCTTGCCATCGTGCCGCGCGGCGGGGGGATGAGCTACACCGGCGGCTATCTTTATTCGGGCGGGCCGCACATCCTCGTCGACACCAGCGCGCTGACCCGCGTGGCCGAAGTGAACGAGACCGATCTCACCGCGCTGGTCGAGGTCGGCTGCTCGTGGGAGGCGCTGAACGCCGCGCTCGCGCCCCGGGGCCTGCGGGCGCTCGCCTGGGGCACGCTCTCGGGCATCCGGGCGACAATCGGCGGCGGGATGAGCCAGAACGGCGTCTTCTGGGGCGCACGCGGCGGCACGGTGGTCGACGGCGCGATCAGCTTCGACGTGGTGCTCGCCGACGGGCGCGTGGTCTCGACGGGCTCGGACTTCTTCCGCCCCTACGGCCCCGATCTCACCGGGCTCTTCGCCGCCGATTGCGGCGCCTTCGGGGTCAAGGCGCGGGTGCGGATCAGGCTGGTGAAGGCGGCGCGCGCGCTGTCCTATGGCTCCTTCGCCTTCGCCACCCACGACGCGCTGCTCGGCGCGATGAGTGCCATCGCCCGCGCCGAACTCGCCTCGGAAAGCTTCGCCTTCGATCCCTTCCTGCAGAGCCAGCGGATGAAGCGCGACAGCCTCGCGAGCGACGCGAAGCAGCTCGGCAAGATGATGAAGGCCGAGGTGCAGGCGGGCGGTGTGTTCAAGGCGCTGAAGGCAGGCGCGAAGGTGGCGCTCGCTGGGCGCTCCTTCCTCAAGGACGTGCCCTTCAGCCTGCACTGCATCGCCGAAGGGCGCCAGCAGGCGGGCGTCGATGCCGACATGGCGGAGATCGCCGCCATCGTGCGCGAGCATGGCGGCGAGGCGGTGGAGAACTCGATTCCGAAGATCCTGCGCGCCAATCCCTTCCCCCCGCCTAACTCGATGCTCGGCCCCGGCGGCGAGCGCTGGGTGCCGGTCCACGGCTTCCTGCCGCATTCCAAGCTGGTCGCGGCGTGGGAGGCGCTGCAGGCGCTTTGGGCGTGGCACGCAGAGGACATGGCGCGGCTCAGGGTCGAGACCGGCGCGCTGATCGCGGCTACGGGGCACCACGCCTGCCTGATCGAGCCGGTGTTCTACTGGCCGGGCGCGCAGAACCCGCTCCACCGCCACGCCATCGAACCCGATCACCTCGCCCGCCTGCCGCGCCTCGCCGAGGACGCCGAGGCCGATGCGCTGGTCGAAACCCTGCGCCGCGAGGTCATCGCGGTGTTCCGCCGGTTCGGCGCGATCCATCTCCAGATCGCCCGCACCTATCCGCTCGAGGCGAGCCACGACCCGGCGGCCTGGGAGATGCTGCGCACGCTCAAGGCCCATGTCGATCCGCGGGGGCTGATGAACCCCGGCGTGCTCGGGCTCTAGCCGCGCCGGTGTCATGGGAGACTGACCGCCGCCGCGCGCTCGCCGCCGGGTTCGCCGCCAGCCTGATCGCCGCCAGCCGCGCCGAGGCCCTGTTTGCAAAGGAAGACGACGTGACCGACCCCGCCCCCTTCTCCGCGATGGCGCTGCAACTGACGGCGCGCTCGCTCGAGCGGCTGCCCGACGCGACAGCCGCGCGCGCCGCGATCCTCGCGCATATTGCCGAACTCGAGGGCACGATCCGCACCAGCGCGATCTTCGTGCAGCAGTATTCCGGCTCGCCGGTCAGGCTGGTGGTGCTGCCCGAATATCTCTTCACTTCCTATCCCGGGCGCATTGCCATTCCCGATTTTGCCGCCCGCGTCGGCTTCGCGCCCGAGGGGCCGGAATACGAGGCGCTGGGCAAGCTCGCGGAGAAGCTCGGCATCCACCTTGCCGGCAATGCCTACGAAACCGACGCGGCTTTCCCCGGCTTCTACTTCCAGACCAGCTTCATCGTCGCGCCGGACAGCAAGGTGGTGCTGCGCTATCGCCGCCTCATCTCGATGTTCGCGCCTTCCCCGCACGACGTGTGGGAGGCCTATCTCGACAAGTACGGGATCGAGGGCGTCTTCCCGGTGGCGCGCACGGACATCGGCAATCTCGCGGCCATCGCCAGCGAGGAAATCCTCTATCCCGAGATCGCCCGCGCCCTCGCGCTGCGGGGGGCCGAGGTGTTCTGCCACTCCTCCTCGGAGATCGGCTCGCCGCTCGCCACGAACAAGGACATCGCCAAGCAGGCGCGCGCCTTCGAGAACCTCGCCTATGTCGTCTCGGCCAACACGGCGGGGATTGCGGGCACGGCAATGCCGCTGGCGAGCGCCGACGGCAACAGCCAGGTGGTCGACTGGAAGGGCCGCGTGGTGGCGCAATCGGGCGACGGGGAGACCTTCACCGCCTTTGCGGGCATCGACCTTGCGGCCCTTCGCAAGGCGCGGCGCACCCCGGCGATGACCAACTATCTCGCCCGCCAGCGCCCGCAGCTCTTCGCCGAGGCCTATGCCGCCGCTGCCGGGCCGTTCCGCGGGGCCAACGGCATGATGCAGGGCGGCCAGCCCACCATCCCCGACCGCGACCACTTCCTGCGCGCGCAGGAAGAGGTGATCGCGCGGCTCGACAAGGCAGGAATCATCTGATGCAGCACCGCACCATCTCCGGGAAAATCCGCTACCTCTCGATGAAGCCCGGCCGCGAGGGCACCGAGCGGGGGCGCGAGAGCTTCCGCTTCACGCACCACGCCGATGGCTCGGTGGTGATGAGCGCGCATTGCGAGATCGAGGAGCCCGATCCCACGGTGATGCGCGACATCATCCTCCACATCGGCCCCGACCGGATGCCGCGCAACCTGCTGGTGCATCTGACAGTCGGCGATGAATTCCTCGGCTCCGGCTGGATGAACCACGATCCGGCCAAGGGCACGGTCAGCTGCGAGAGCGACAGCCCGGCGCTGGGGCGCCATTCCGAGCTGCGCGAGGCGGGCGCCTTCGATGCCTTCGGCACGCATCCCGTGGTGGGCGACGGCTTCACCACGCGCCTCCTCGACCTGTCCCGAGGCCCGCACCGCCGCGCCTTGCGCTTCTTCCTCCCCTCGCCCGACCATCGCGGGGCGACCGCGCCGCAGATCGCCGAGGTCGAGATGGTGATGGAATATGTCGGCGAGGAGGAGAAGACCGTCACTGCGGGCACCTTCGCCTGCCGCCGCTACCGCTATGTCGACGACAGCGCCGAGGGCATGGGCGGCGAGCGCCACCCCGATTTCGACATGTGGGTGACGGCGGACGCGGACTCGATCCTCGTCTATGGCGCGATCGACGGTTACATGATGAACCGCTACGAGCTCATAGAACTCACCCGCTGACGCGCACCAGCACCTTGCCCATGTGCGCGCCGCTGAGGAGATGGCGGTAGGCGGCGGGCGCGTCGGCGAAGGCGAAGCTGCTGTCGATCACCATGGCGATGCCGTGCTCCGCCATGACGCCGAGCGCCGCTGCGATCATGCCGCGGTGCCCCGAGGCGATGCCCTTCACCGTCACGTTCCTGCCGATCAGCGCGCCCTGGTCGAAATCGGGCCGATCCTGCGGGCTGCCCGCGAGCGCGCCGAGCGTCGCAATCCGGCCCTCGACGGCGGTCGCGGCGAGGGTCTGGCCAAACTGGCCGAAGCCGATGGTGTCCACCACCACGTCCGCCCCGCGCCCGCCGGTCGCCTCGAGCAAGGCCGCCGCCCAGTCGGGGCGCTCGCGGTAGTTCACCGTGTAATCCGCGCCCATGTCGCGCACGCGGGCGAGTTTTGCCTCGCTCGAGGAGGTGATCGCGACCTTTGCGCCCAGCGCCTTGGCGAGTTGCAGCGTGTAGAGCGCGACGCCGCCGGTACCTTGCGACAGCACGAGGTCGCCCGGCTGCACCCGCCCGAAGGCGACCATCGCGTGCCACACCGTCCCCGCGACGACGGCGGTGGCGGCAGCGGTGTCGTCGCTCACCGCGTCGGGGACCGATATCGCGGCGGCGGCGGGGAGCACGATCCGTTCGGCCAGCCAGCCGTCGCGCGTGACGCCGAGATCGCTCGCGAAGACGTGGTAGCCGTAGCCGCCGTCGCCAAGCCAGTCGGTGAAATTGGCGGCGACGACGCGCGTGCCGGGCGCGAAGCCCTCGACGCCCGCGCCGACCTGCTCGACGACGCCCACCCCGTCGGTGAGCGGGATGCGACTCTCCGGCAGGCCCGCGCCATAGACCCCGCGCAGCACCATGAGGTCGCGGTAGTTGAGCCCCGCCGCGATGACCCGCACCACGAGCTCCCCCGGCCCGGCCACCGGATCGGGGCGCTCGGTGAGCGCGAGGAAGTCGATCGCCCCACCGGCCTCGCGCGGCGCGACGGGGCGCTCTCCGAGCTGCCAGGCCTTCACCGCCTCTCGCCCTCGACCTGCGGCTCGTTCTGGCCCGAGAAATCGGCGAGGTAGCGCCCGGCCTCCACGCGGCCCACCATGTCGGGGCGCAGCGGCATCTCGGCATAGACCGTCACCGTGTAATCGCCCGCGGGCGGGTTCTGGCGCAGCGGCAGGATCGTCTCCTGATAGACCCGGCTGTTCCAGAAGGCCCGCGCGTTGGCGAGGCAGGGAAAGCGCACCGTGAGGTTGACGTAGTCGGGCGGGACCTCGCCCTCGAACACCGCCACGGGCTGGGGCAGGGTGATGTAATAGCCGCCGAGCCGCTGGTAGATCTCGCTTTCCGCAAGCGCCTTGCCATAGGCGAGCATCCGCGCCCGGTCGCGCGTGCGGCCCTCGACGACCATGTAGACGGGCCTGTCGCAGGCCTCTGCCTTCGGTTCGGGCGGGTTTGCGGCGGCCTGCGCCATCAGCGCGATCATCAGGCTCACGGGTCGATCCTCCATTCGTCGCAGCAGGTCCGCTTCCAAGGGCGCCCCGCCTGGAACCACTGCCAGGTGCGCGCGCGGCTCTGGCGGTCGGGGGCGATGTTGATCATCTCGATGTAATATGCGTCGGCGACGTCCGCGCGGTCGAGCTTCAGCATCAGCGTGTCCTCGGCGGTCTGCCAGCCGTAGCCGGCGAAGCGGTCGGTGCGCCACACCAGCCGCTCCCCATCGAGCCGCCCGCCGAATTGGTAATGCGCACTGCGTCCGTCGTCCCAGCTCAGCCAGTTGTGCTGGATGTAGTGCCACTCGCCCGCCTCGGGGAACTCGCACCGGGTCCTGACCTTGTGCGCATCGAGCAGCGCGCCCTCGAGATCGTAGTGGCGATACCAGCCCTCCCACCAGCCCTCATGGAGCAGCATCGCGGGCATGGCGGCGGCGAGCGCCTCGCGGTTGCTCATGCGCGCGGCCTTTCGGCATAGGCAGCGAGCGGCAGGGGGTTGCCGGTCTGCACGATCAGCGCCTGTTCGCGCAGGAAGCGCAGCATCCCCGAGTCCCCGCTGCGGCTGGGGCCGAGGCCCGAGCCCTTGCGCGACATGTTGGGCGCGTCGCTCACGATGCTGGTGAGCGCCCCGTCCTGCAGGGACACCGCGCCCGCCTCGAGCAGCGGGGCGATCCCGGCGGCCTCCTCGATGCTCCCCGCCAGTACTGCGGCGGCGAGGCCGTAGTCGCTGGCATTGGCGAGCGCGATGGCCTCGTCGACGGTGTCGAACACCGTCACCGGGATGACCGGGCCGAAGGTCTCCTCGCGCATTACCGCCATATCGGGCGTGACATCGGCGAGCACCGTGGGCGCGCAATAATGCCCGCCGCCGAGCGTCTCGACCCGGCCGCCCGCGAGCAGCCGCGCGCCTTTCGCCAGCGCGTCGTCGATCTGCGCCTGCACCTTGGCGGCCTGGGCCGGGAAGATGAAGGGGCCGAGCTCGCCTCCCTCGCCCGGCGGAAAGGCGGGGCGCACCGCCCGCGCCGCTTGGCCAAGCGCGGCGAGGAAGGGCTCGGCGATGGCGCGCGCGACATAGACGCGCTCGATCGATTGGCACGCCTGCCCGGTCGCGACCACGCTCGCGCGCAGCGCCACCTGCGCGGCCCATTGGGGATCGGAGCTTGCGGTGACGATCATCGGGTCCTTGCCGCCCATTTCGAGATTGGCCGGGATCAGCCGCCGCGCCGCCGCTTCGGCGACCTTGCGTCCCGTCGCGGTCGAGCCGGTGAAGCAGACGTAATCGACCTCCCCGATCAGCGCCTCGCCCACCGCCGGCCCGCCGAGCACATAGGCGAGCGGCAGTTCGGGGACTTGCGCCAGCACCGCGCGCATCGGTTCGACGAAGCGGGGGGTCACCTCCGAAGGCTTCACCAGCGCCGCGCAGCCCGCCATGAGCGCGGGGACCGCATCGACATGGCCGAGGATCACCGGGAAGTTCCACGGCGCGATGGCCCCGAACAGCGGGAAGGCGCTGTACCGGGTGCGGATTGCGATGCCCGGCATGGCCGACGGCCTCGGGCCGCAATCGAGCCCGGCGAAGAGTTCGGGCCCGCGCCGCGCCCAGCGGCGGATGTTGCCGATGCAGCTTTGCACCTCGATGGCGGCGATCGTCTCGCGCCCGGTGTCGACGGCGAGCGCGGCGGTGATCTCGCCCGCGGCGGCCTCGAGCGCCTCGGCCCAGCGCAGCAGGACTGCGGCGCGGCCCTCGGCCCCGCGCGCCTCCCATGCGCCCTGCATCGCCCTGAGGCGCGCGGCCTCGGCGGCGATCTCTTCACGCGAGGCGGGGGAGAAGCGGTAGTCTGCCTCCCCGGTGCGCGGGTTGAGCGCGGTCATCTCAGCCATCGCGGCTCTCCTGCGCCTGCCAGGTCGCGACGATCTCGGCTCCCGTCGCGAACCACGCCTCGCGCCGCGCGGCGATGGCCGCGAGCCAGTTTTCGAGCGCGTCGATGCGGTAGGGCAGGCCCATGATATAGGGGGTGAGCTGCACCGGCAGCATCCGCCCCGCCCCGCCCTGCGCCGCGGCCTCGGCGGCGAGCCAGTCGAAGGCGTCGGTGAGCGACTCCGCCCAGCTCTCCGCGCTCTTCTGCTGCACGGTCACGATCTGGCGGTCGGACAGTTCGTGGTTGAGCGGCAGGTTTATGAGGCCGTTGCGGAAGGCATAGGGCAGTTCGTCGTTCACCCAGTCGCAGGCATAGGTGAGGCCGTGCTCCTTGAGGAGATCGGCGGTGTGCCAGCTCTGCTGGCGCGCGATGGAGAGCCAGCCGGTCGGGCGCACGCCGCTCGCCGCCTCGATCCGCGCCATTGCCTCGGCGATAAGTGCAGATTCGGTCTTGCGGGTGAGGGAAGAGTCGATGGTCCCGTTCATGTCGGTGGAATGGGCGACGAGCTCGTGCCCGCCCGCGATCACGGCGGCGACCAGTTCGGGGTAGCGCTCGGCGATGGCGGCGTTGGTGGCGAAGCTCGCCTTCACTCCCGCGGCCGCGAAGGCGTCAAGGAAGCGCCACGCCCCCACCCGATTGCCGTAATCCCGCGCGGTGTAGTGGCGGAAATCGGGATAGGCGGTCTGCATGTGGCCGGGCGCAGTGAAGGGCCCGCCGGAAAGGATCGGGAACCATTCAAGGCTGACACACAGCCACACCGCGACGCTCCGGCCCTCGGGCCAGCGGACCGGTGGGCGCTCGTGCAGGGCGGACCACGCGTAGAAGTCGTGGTCGTAGCCGCGCCCGCGGCGGGGGTACTCGAGGTAGGCGGGATCGAGCGCCATCAGACCTGCCCTCCCGTCTCCGCGCGCCAGTGGTCGACGATCTCGCCGGCGCGCGCGATCCAAGCGCGCCCGTCGGCCGCAATGTGCCTCAATGCCTCCTCGAACGGCCCGATGCGGTGCGGCTGGCCGATAAGGTAGGCGTGGAGCGGAATGCACATGACCGTCCCCGACCGCTCGCCCTCCGCCGCCAGCCGTTCGAACTGGCGGATCAGCGCGTCGGCATATTCGCGCCCGCTCATGTTGTAGACGAAGAAGCCGTAATGGTCGTTGACCTCGAGGCTGTAGGGGATCGAGGCGAGCCGGCCCCTGGCGACCTTCACCTCCTGCACCTGGTCGTCGTGATAGAGGTCGCACGTATAGGCGAAGTCGTATTCGGCGAGGAGGTCGAGCGTGCGCGGCGTGTGGGTCAGTGCCGGGGCGAGCCAGCCGCGGATGCGCTGGCCGGTCGCCTCGCGAACGGTGCGGATCGAATCCTCGATGATCGCGCGCTCCTGCTCCTCCGACATCTCGTAGGCATAGCGCGTGTTGTAGATGCCGTGGCTGAAGAACTCCCAGCCGCGCTGGCGGGCATCCTCGACCACCTCGGGATGGTGCTGGCAGAGCGCCACCGAGAGGCTGACCGAGCCGGGGAAGCCGTGGCGGGTCATCACCTCGGCCATGCGCCAGTGGCTCACCCGGTTGGAATGGTCGCGATGCGAATAGCCGACGACGCTCGGGTGCAGCGTCGGCCAGGCCTTGCGCTTGGGGTGCGCGGGCGGGTCGATCTCGTAATATTC